>Ga0137378_10001361_pt1 | contig 20537 bp, 18 predicted proteins | sample SagtaG_21_FD_104813 | JGI IMG/M metagenome (GOLD analysis project Ga0137378, IMG submission 104813) | Vadose zone soil microbial communities from Sagehorn Ranch, Mendocino, California, USA - Sage2_L_60_16 metaG | ecosystem: Environmental > Terrestrial > Soil > Vadose zone | place: USA... | reverse complement strand
TTCGCATCGCTGCTCAACCGTGAAAAATCTCGATCATATCGTGGTGCTTGATGAGGGGCGCATCGTGGAAGAGGGGACACACGAAACGCTGTTAGAGCAGCGCGGTTTGTACGCTGAAATGTATCGACGCCAACTGATCGGTGAAGAGCTAGAGGAAAACGACGATGGCGACCTTTTTCCACGAAGATGAAATCCTCGGCAAAGCCTATGATGCGCGCATCATGCGCCGCCTGCTGACTTACGTACGCCCATATATGCGCCTGACGGTACTGGCGCTAGTGCTGCTGCTGCTGGTTTCGGTGATTGACCTGGCCGGTCCGGCCCTGGTCGGCTTCGGCATCGACCGGTATATCGTGCCGCAGACGCAAAGCCTGAGCGCCAGCGCGCGAGGACTTGGCCTGCTGGGCGTGGCTTCCGTCTACCTGCTCATCTTACTGGTAGGGCTAGCCCTGCGCTACCTCCATGTCCTGATGCTCAGCATTATCGGGCAGCGCATCATGTTCGATATGCGCTCGCAGATGTTTGAACATCTGCAGCGCCTCTCGCTCTCCTTCTTTGATCATAACCCCGTCGGGCGGCTCATGACGCGCCTGACCAATGACGTGGACTCGTTAAATGAGATGTTCACCTCCGGCGCGATCTCCATTTTTGGCGATGTGCTGACCATTCTCGGTATTACGGTGCTGCTGCTGGTGATTAACTGGCAGTTGGCGCTGGTGACATTCGTCGTCATGCCCCCGCTCTTCTGGATCGCCTCGTATTTCCGCGTAGCGATGCGTGATAACTTTCGCGCGATTCGCGTGCGCCTGGCCCGCATCAATGCCTACATCGCGGAAAACATCGGCGGCATGTACATTGTGCAATTGTTTAACCGCGAGCAGCGCAACTACGAACGCTTCGATGATCTCAACCGCGATTACCTCGCACAGACGGTGCGTTCGCTGTTCTACTTCATCTCGTTCAGCTCCATCACGAATTTCCTGAGCGCGCTCGCTGTGGCCTTAATTATCTGGTATGGCGGCGGACGAGTGCTGGTTGGGGCATTGACGTTGGGCGCATTGGTGGCATACCTGCAATATGTCGATCGTTTCTTCCTGCCCGTGCGTGACCTGGCGGAAAAGTACAATATCCTGCAATCCGCCATGGCAAGTTCTGAGCGCATCTTCAAGGTACTCGATGAGCCAATTATTGTGCAGGATCCGTCTGAACCCCAGACATTTGGCAAGGTACATGGCGAGATCGAATTTCGCGATGTGTGGTTTGCCTACAATCCCGGTGACTGGGTGCTGAAAGGCATTTCGTTCAAGATTCGCCCCGGAGAACGTGTGGCCTTTGTGGGTGCGACGGGCGCGGGCAAGACCTCGCTCATCAGCCTGATCTCGCGCTTCTATGATGTGCAAAAAGGGGCGGTGTGCATCGATGGCATCGATGTGCGCGACGTGCGGCAGAAAGACCTACGAAAACACGTCGGGACGGTGCTGCAAGATCCGTTCATCTTCTCCGGCACGATCGCCAGCAACATCCGCCTGCACGATAAGAGTATCAGCGATGAGCGCGTGCGCAAGGCGGCGGAATACGTGAATGCTGCCCATTTCATCGAGCAACTGCCGCACAAGTATGAGGAGGAGGTGCGCGAAAGAGGTGCGGGCCTCTCCGTCGGGCAAAAGCAGTTGCTCGCCTTCGCGCGCGCTATCGCCTTCAACCCCGAAATCCTGCTGATCCTGGACGAAGCCACTTCAAGCGTGGATACCGAAACCGAGGTGCTTATCCAGGATGCGTTGAACAAGTTGATGCTCAGCCGCACCTCCATCATTATAGCGCACCGTCTCTCGACGATTCGAAATGTGGATCGCATTATTGTGATGCATAAAGGGCGCATTGTGGAGGAGGGGACGCACGAGGAATTGTTAAATCGACAGGGCGTGTACAGGCGGCTGTATGATTACCAGTATGCCCAGTAGGCAGCAGAGATGGAGAAGCTCACTCGCAAGCGCTCAATCAGTTGATGGGCGCTTGCGAGTGAGCCGCGCGTTATTATGAACGCCTGCCAATCGGGGTAAGCTCAGGACCGGGTTGAGAGGCTACCATCGTCACCTCAATATCGTCGTACTTCTTCACCTTGTAGATGATCGTCGAGACCACCCAGCTGACAAGGAAGATGCCGATGATGATGCTTCCGAGTACCCCAAAGTCCAGGTTCCCCAGGTGATCCCAGACGCCTCCGCTCAGATGAAACTCCATCGCAATAATCGAGAATACTTCGATGGTACCCACGACAAACGCCACCAGCACAGAAATCAAGGTAATGTTCAGGTTATAATAGAGCTTACGAATGGGTTTGACAAAGGCCCAGCCATAGGCGCCAAGCATCAATATGCCATCCGTCGTATCCAGCAGGCACATACCGGCGGTGAACAATGCCGGGAAGATGAGAATGTAGGCGATGGGAAGACCTTTCCCTGCCTGTGCTGCCGCGATACCCAGTATCCCAACTTCGGTAGCAGTGTCAAAGCCCAGACCAAAAAGCACACCTACAGGATACATCTTCCAACTCTTATCAACCATTCTGAGCAGGGGACGAAAGAAACGCCCCATTAGCCCGCGCTGGTTCAAGAATTCGTCCAGAGTCTGATCATTGTATTCCTCGCCACGACTGACATGGCGAAAAGCCTGAAAGATTTCCCACAGAACCAGGAAGTTAATGATCGCGATCAGGTACAGGAAGGTGGCTGAAACCGAGGTGCCGATGAGACCACCGGCATTTTTCAGAGCAGGAATGGCACCAGAAACAACAGTTGCAGCGATAGCGATGGCGACGGTTAAGCCTATCACAATGGTGGAATGGCCGAGGGAAAAGAAGAAACCTACGGCCACGGGGCGTTTGTTTTCTTGCATGAGTTTGCGAGTAACGTTATCAATGGCCGAGATATGATCGGCATCGACCGAGTGGCGCAGACCAAAGGTATAGGCTAAAAGTGCAACGCCAAGCAGCGTAGGGTACTGGATAGAAAAGCCCACGAAGGCGACGGCCCACGCCGCGATGTTGAAGATAATCAGAAGGGCATAAATACCGATCACCTTGCGACGAATATCGTGAGAACTGTCACTGAAGACCGTTTTTAACGCGGAAATACTGAAATTACTACTCATGAATCCTCCTCGCGTGCAGCCTGTCAGGCTGACAAAACAGGATGGATGCCTTCTCATTGTTGAGCGCTACAGGAACGACCTACTGCTTTCGTGCGAGCACTTTCCACCTTTGCGAAGCGAAACAAGCCACTTATAAGAGTATAATCTAGACTCGTACCTAATTGCAACACTTTCGCAATTGCAATTTTTATTCACAAACCTGTTTCTTGAGATGGATGAGATGAAGCAGAGGAGAGTTGATGTTACAGACACAACCATTGTCAAATGCTAAATATTGCCCTGCTTCTGAATCTGTGATACACTGTTCCCATACCCATTGGGTATGGGTATAAGAGAGGAACACATGCATGCGTGCTGAAAAACAAGACGTACTCAAACGGCTCAACTACATCGAAGGACATCTCGGCGGTATTCGCAAGATGGTCGAAGAGGATAAATACTGCGTCGATATATTGCGCCAGACCTTCGCCGTACGTAAGGCCATTGAAAAGCTCGAAGCACTTATTCTGGAGAACCACCTGCAGACCTGCGTCCCTGAGGGTATTCGTGATGGAAGAGAAGAAGCGGTCATTGCAGAACTGGTACAGCTTTACAACTTAGCAGGGAATCGCTGAGCGATTCTCAAGGAGAAAATACTATGGCTACTGTTCAGGAAACCGTACTTTCAGTTCCCGATGTCAGCTGCCAGCATTGTGTCAACGCCATTAATGGAGCGCTCAAGGACCTGCCGGGCGTAGAATCGGTCAATACTGACATTCCGACAAAGACGGTGCATCTGCGCTACGATGCTAACCAGGTCTCCATGCAGAAGGTTGAGGCTGCACTTGATGACATTGGCTATACGGTAGCCAAATAATTACGCTCATCACAATTTCTCGCAGCCGGAAGCTTTCTTTGCATCCTTTCTCACTTCTCTAACACATACGTACCCGGAGCGGAAGTGATGGAGGGATGCTTTTTACTGCCCATCGATGGCGGAGGCACCTGCTCGCCTGAACGGGCTTGCAGCCATTCCAGCCAATCGGCCCACCAGCTGCCTTTGTGCTGTTCTGCGCCCTCGAACCACTGCGCGGCAGTTTTGGCAGGTTTATCGTTTAGCCAGTAGCCTCTGCCTTTGGTGGGAGGATTGATGATACCGGCGATGTGGCCGCTGCCACCAAGAGCGAAGCGCACCGGGCCGCTGGCGAGTTGCGAGATACGCCAGGCCGACTGCCAGGGCACGATGTGGTCTTGCTGCGTACCAACGGCGTAGATGTCCTGGTGAATCTGGCTAAGGTCAATGGGAACACCTTTCAGTACGATCTTGTTGGGTTTGATCAGGTTGTTCTCCAGGTAGGTGTTGCGCAGGTAGAATGAGTGCGCGGCGCGGGTCATGCGTGTGCCGTCGGCGTTCCAGTAGAGCAGATCAAAGGCTGGCGGCTCCTTGCCCAGCAAGTAGTTGTTGACCACGTTGCTCCAGATCAGGTCGTTGGCACGCAGCATATTGAACATGCTCGCCATCGAACGGCTGTCCAGGTAGCCGCGCTCCATCATCTGCCCCTCGATATACCTCACCTGCGGCTCATCGATGAAGACGGAGGTATCACCCACCTCGCTGAAGTCTTGCAGCGCGACAAAGAAGGTAGCGGAATTGGCCGTTTCATCCCCTTTGGCCGCGAGATAGGGCAGCGCCATAGAGAGCAGCGTCCCGCCGATGCAGTAGCCAACAGGGTTGACCTTTGGCGAGCCGGTAATCTCCTTGATCACTTCGAGTGCGCTCAGTGGCCCCAGCGTGAGATAGTCCTCGAAGCTTGTCTCTTCCATAGAGGCATCGGGATTCTTCCAACTGATGACAAAGACGGTAAAGCCATTGTCCACCAGGAATTTGATGAGGCTGTTCTGCGGCTGCATATCCAGGATGTAGTACTTGTTAATCCAGGGCGGGATGAAAAGCAAGGGGATCGAATAGACCTTCTTCGTCGAGGGCGCGTACTGGATCAATTCGATCAGCTTGTTCCGGTGCACCACCTCGCCGGGAGTGAGCGCCAGGTTGCGGCCTGGCTCGAAGGCTTCGGTGTCGGTCATCTTGATCTGCCCGGCCCGAATATCGCGCATGAGATGCTCCATGCCCTTGACCAGGTTTTGCCCGCCGCTCGAAATAGTCTCGTGGATCACCTGTGGGTTGGTGAAAGGCATGTTGGTGGGGCTGATAGCATCCAGGAACTGGCGCAGGTAGAAGGTGAGCTTGCGCTGCTGCTTTTCATCCAGTTTCTCTATTTCTGAGGCGCTTTTGAGTAAGGCTGTGGCAGCAAGCAGATAACTTTGCTTGATGACGTCGAAGATGGCATTTTGCTGCCAGTCGGGCCCGCTGAAGCGTTTATCGCCCTTCTCTGGCTCGACGACCGGGTTGGCATCCAGGCTCTGCCCCCAGAGTTTGAGTGTTGTCGAGGCTATCACCTGCGTATACTGCTGGACGAAATCGCTATAATTGGCCCAGGCGCGCGCGGGGTTGTGCATGGCATCGACCCACATCTGCTGGAAGACGCGGGCTGTCTCGGCGGGATCGAGCGGCAACAATTTGCTATAGGGGTTGATCTGCCAGAGCTGATCGATCATGGTGATCCAGGGGTCATTTCCACTTTCCTGCGCCTGCCCATCGGTTGTATGTGTTGCTGCATAGCCTTTCAAGGTGTTCTCAAACAGCTTCGTCCAGGCTTCGAAGGGATTCTGGCCGGGTGATGTTGTATCCGCCATATTACTAGCTCCTTCTTGCTCACCTTTGTTTTTTACTCCATTTTAAGGTATTTTTGAGAAAAGTGGGGACACGCCACGCCCCGCTCGTTACGATGTAATTGAGTTTTTGAGGGCGGCCTGTATGCGCGGCAGTATTGGTACCACCTGTTTCTTACGAGAGACAAGATCATCAACGACGACCGAATGTCCATCCGGCTCTAATGGGACTTTCAGCACTTCAGCAACAGCCTGTTCGCCTCCCCAGATGAGTAAACGGCAGCGCATGTCGATGATATCGACGATCATAAACAGCAGCAAGTCGTAGCCGCGTTTGTCGACGAGTTGCTGCATGGTTGAGAGCAGTTCTGGGATACGTTTCTCGATGGTCATGGGACTGGCCGTCTCAACGGTGCCGATGGCGAACTTCGCGTCCTGGACGGTGAACTCCTTAAAGTCGGCGGTGATCAAGGCTTCCGCGCTGCGTTCATTCAGGTCGGTAGCGGCAGCCGCAAAAATTTCCTGGCCGTACTGCTCGATATCCTCTCCCGTGATTTCAGCCAGTTCGGTGGCTACACGCTCGTCGCGCGCAGTGCAGGTTGGAGAACGGAGTATCAGTGTATCGTAGAGTAACCCGCCCAGCAGCAGCCCGGCCACTTCACGCGGGATAGGCACACCTGCTTCATGATATAACCCCGCGATGATGGTACCGGTACAACCAACGGGATCGGCGCGGAACATGATGGGTTTGTTGGTATGCACATCAGCAATGCGGTGGTGGTCGATAATACCCAGCAGTTCGGCCTCCTCAATACCATCGACAGCCTGGGATTGCTCATTATGATCCACCAGCACTACACGTTTTGGCCGCGCATTGATGAGATCAGTGCGTGAAAGATACCCTACAAGCTTGCCCTCGGCATCCACGACGGGCAGGGAGCGGCGGCGCGCCAGCGTTCGCTGCACGTCGCTCATTTGATCTTCTGGATGGATACTATTAAATTCGCGATACATGATATCCTGGGTGCGTATGCTCAAGTTAATCAGGCGGGTAGTGGTAAAGGTATGATGCGGAGTACTGATGACCATGACGCCCTGTTTCTTCGCCGCCGTTATGGTGCGCGCGGAAACTAACAAATCGCCCGTCACGACCAGCGCCCCGGCGCCGCACTCAATCGCCTTGAGCTGGGCATCCTCGCGATCCCCAAGTATCACCAGGCAGCCCGGCTCGACATAATCCGCCATGGTTTCGGCTTGCATGGCCCCGACGAGTACGCGATCACCAAGCTCGCGCCGTCCTTCCACCAGCACGCGCCCTTTGAGAACACGTATCAGGTTGTCACGATACAGGGGCAGGCGATTGACCGTGCGGGAGTCGAGTTCATTAAAAAAGAGTTTGGCGAAATCCTCAACAGCAATAATGCCACGCACCTTGTCCTCCGAATCCACGACGGGCATGGAACGGCGATTGTGTTCCTGGAGCAGTTGGCCCGCCTCCAGGAGCGGCTGGTCGATGTGCGCGCATGTCACACCACGCCGCATCACATCACGTACCTGAAGATAGACATCATCCAATGCCTCTGGTGGTTCAACCTGGTACCGTTCGAGCACAAAGCGCACCTCGGCCTTTAGCACGCCATTACGCGCGGCAATAGCGTTTTCCTCCCCTTGCAGTTGCAGCAGGCGAGCATATGCATAGGCTGAAGCGACGGAGTCCAGGTCCGAGTTTTTATGTCCAATAACGTAGATCGGTTGTGACACGGCGCTGACCCTTCATAATAAGGAAGTGCTAGATGTACACTCCACCGTTAATGCTAATCGCTTGAGCCGTCATATAGTCTGCCTCCGAGACGATATAGCGGACACACGAAGCGATTTCTTCGGGCTTGCCAAAGCGACCCATCGGGATTTTATCGAGGATGCGCTGGCGTATATGCTCCGGCACTGTCATGAGCATATCGGTTTCGGTGAAGCCCGGACAGACGGCATTCACAGTAATGCCATGTCGGGACACTTCCAGCGCGAGCGATTTGGTAAAGCCAATGATACCGGCTTTGGTGGCGGCATAGTTTGATTGCCCGACGTTGCCACCCAGCGCTACAAACGAACTGATATTGACAATCTTGCCGCTCTTGCGTTCTAGCATAAAGGGGAGAACCTGCTTGGTACAGTTAAATAGGCTGCCGAGATTGACATCTACCACTTCGTCCCAGTGTTCCCTGGTCATGTTTTTGAGGGTCTTGTCGCGAGTGATGCCAGCGTTATTGACCAGGATGTCTATCTGCCCAAAGGTTTCGATGGTCTGCTTGATCATCTCACCCACCTGGTCGTACTCGGTGACATCAGCTTGTACGACCAGCGCTTTTGGCCCAAGCTCCTCGATCTCTCTGGCCAATTCGCGGGCGGCATCGGCGCTTGTCACATAGTTCACGACGACATTGGCGCCCGTAGCGGCCAGTTCTTTGGCAATAGCGCGGCCAATACCACGCCCAGCGCCTGTAACGATTGCTGTCTGACCATCCAGTCGCTTACTCATAGCGTCCTTTCTCCTTCAAATAATGGTAATTAGTTAGACTTGAGCCTTCAAATTCAAGCAATGACCCTTATAGTAGTAGTACATAGGTGGCTGAAAGTCAAATACATATGGTGGCTGTTCGTGGCCTTTCAAAATTTATTGGAGCAAAATTAGGGAACGAGGAGACGAGGATGGATTTTCAGAAACTAATCCGGACAACCGTAGGGGCGCAATGCATTGCGCCCCTACGGTTGTCCGGACCATTTGTTCATGTTCATCATTGCGTCCCTACGATGCCCTGCGCGTTTCCATGTCCACAGGAGGTGTTTCAACAACGGTATCGGGCGTCGGTATCTGCTCAATTCTGCCAAGCAGGAACAGGTAGCTCAGAATACCAAGAACCAGGATGACGCCTGCAATGACGAAATTGAGAGCAAATGACCCGGTGGCATCAGCAACATAGCCTGCTACGATTGGAGCGACTCTTATTACGCCTATCACAAAGGAAAAGAAGCAGCATAATAGCAATCTGGACTGACTACTGGTGATCAGTCCGAATAGATGTTGACAGGACAAAGTACAGGCAGGAAAACAGAGGAGTTGTGAGAAAGCCCAACAGATTTTCAAGCATTTTTGTCCCTCTATCGTCTATAATACTATGGAGCCAGATACTATGATCAAAGCTGGCTTCTCCTCTCCTTGGAAAGGAAGGTCGACATAGGAATGAAACCCGTTAAGAAAACGCAGCAAGATGGTTCAGCTCCTGTAATGCATACATCAGCTTCAAATGCAGATGAGGAAGAAGTGGTTCCAAGTGTCGCTGCACTCGTCGGTATCCTTCTGACCGGCCTGCTCTATCTCGTTTTTCCACCGAATGTGCTCATTGGTCCGAATTGGCTCCTGTTGGTCGTGGAAGCCGTATTTGTGGTTCCACTCCTCATCGACATTTTGACGGCATGGGATCTCTCACATACGGCCAGGCGTATTTTTGTGCTGGTACCACTTGGCATCAGTACGTTGGCACTCATTGTAGGGGCGGCTCTCTTACTTCTCACGTTGTCAACTGATACACACGCGACCAATTTGTTACGCTCTGCGGCCCTGCTTTGGTCTTTCAATATCCTGATCTTCGCCTTGTGGTATTGGGAACTCGACGGAGGAGGCCCCTGGAAACGTCATCTCTCTGGGCATCACGCCGCAGATTTTCTGTTTCCACAACAAGCACACGGAAAGAGTTGGGTGCCGCATTTTTTTGATTATCTGTTCCTCGCCTTTACCGGGGCAACTGCTCTGAGTCCTGCTGATACCAATCCGCTCACAAAAACGGCGAAAGCTCTGATGATGATAGAGGCGCTGCTTTCACTCACCATCATCGGCTTACTTGCTGCCCGCGCAGTCAACATTCTCGGAAGGTGAAGAGGTACGACCTCAAAATGAGACTTCTACGATCTGCTGATCTCTCAAGCGAGAGAGCGAAGCGCAGACTGCTGAAAGTGATCGCCTCGTGAGGTGGGATAAGTCTGAAATAGTGCGCCTCCCGTCAATGAGCAGAAAGATGGTGCGATCATAACGTGGCACATTCATCATCGGATAGCCCCTCGCTTTTTCGGTCAATGTGGGAATAGTGAGTTCAGGTGCAGTACTGGGTTGTGTCCTTACAACAACAGGCGAGGGTTGTGTGCGCCCGACTTGAGGCAGAGGGTTGCTTTGCGTCCTACCCCTGCCCTTGGCACCTGCAGGTGGTTGCGCCCCACCAGGTCGGTTGCGTCGTAAGGAAGAGGCAAGAGCAGGAAGCGGTTGTGTCACAGGTGCAGGAGATCGAGGCGGCTCCTCGTGAGATGGTTGCGATGGCGATGGTAATTGTGGCAGAGACTCTCGGACGCGAAACACGAAGTGAATCTCACCCCAAAAGTTGAGCTGTTGCAGAATGTACTCGTTGACATCCCCCTCATATCTTCCCCAGTGGATACGTAGAGGCTGGCCAGCCTCTACCAATATGCTCGCTTCATCTTGATGAGTTTCTGCTCTCCGCCGGATAGTAAGCATACCCGAGAGATGAAAGAATGCCAATTGCTCGATCACTTCTGAAAGCGAGGTCGCGGAAAATACCTGAAGCTTTTGCATGCTCCACCTCATCCTACAAGAATGTAAAGTCTCACTCCAGCCTTCTTTCAGACATCACTTTCCCCGCATCATTTTTAAGGCCTCTTCCTCGTGGGTTCCAGCATTGTACGTAGCCGCTTTCAAAAAGTCAAGAAGCTCAAGGGGGTCATAGGTGAAACGGGTAGGAGCGTCTTCTGCTCCTAGAACCAGCGCACATTGCCCACACGAGTACGCATACTTTCACTCCTTTGTGAATGCGTGAAACAATTCGGATCATCTACTCTTATTACGCCTATCACAAAGGAAAAGAAGCAGCGTAATGCAGGGTTTACAGGTCGGGAGCCGTCAGGCCGTGCATACCGAGCGTTAAGGAAAACTCACCGCCGTGATGCAGGTCATGTTCGATCACATGCCAGATGACCCATTGACGTGTGAGGACGTATCCCTCGTCTTGCCATGTGCCTTTGAAGACGTATTCCAGGTCGGCAGGCGTCCAGCGCGCGAGACATTCCTGGACAAATTGGAAGCTGTTCTTCAGACCATCGACCAGTTCTACGGCGTTGCGTTGTGGTTGGCCCTGACGATCCCATGATCCTATCGGGGCGATCTCCTCGCCGCCTTCGCCCATCATATCGTGGTACCAGCGCACACGTACAGCGGTAATGTGTGTCAGAATCTCATAGATTGAACGCAGGTGCGGCGCGGCACGCAAGCTCAGTTGCTCATCTGTAAGCGGCTCTATGGCCTTAATCAGCAGGTCTTGATAGGCGTCCCAACCTTTGTAGTACAGCGAGAGGTTTGCGGGATTTTCAGACATACATTTCCTCCTATTAAAAATGACAATATCGCTATGGATTATTCTACAACGGGGCAAAACTCTTGTACAGATGTACTATATCATACTTATCAAGCGGGCATAGACGCTTCATCCTCTTGTAACAGCAGTCCCTCTTCATAGATGCGGCGGATCACATCTTCGATCTCTGGCTCCTGGAATGTAACATCGCGCAGGCGGTGACGCGCACCTAGCCAGGCAACAAGCTCATGAGCGGGGATAGCGTCGCGCTCGAAGTTGAGGCATAGGCGCGGCGATTCGGCCTGTACCTGGCGCACTCCGGCAGGCAGTTCAGTGACGATTGGTTGGCCATCGGCATCATGTGGCAGAGTCATCAATTCAGCCGGGTTCAATTCGGCAATCAGGATGCGTTCACCCCCGAAACGGGTCCGAATATCGGTGACTGTACCATCGTAGAGCTTGCGTCCATGATCGATGATGAGCATGCGCGGGCAGAGCATCTCAATATCGTCCATATCATGGGTAGTGAGGAGCACTGTAACGCCCTGCTCGGCATTGATCGCCAGCAGAAATTCACGGATACGCGCCTTCGCCACGACATCCAGCCCGATAGTTGGTTCGTCCAGGTAGAGTAGTTCGGGATCGTGCAAAAGAGCCGCTGCCAGGTCGCCACGCATGCGTTGCCCTAACGAGAGTTGGCGCACAGGCGTATCGATGAATTCGTCAAGGGCGAGCATACTGCGCAGGCGATCCAGGTTGGCGGTGTGATGCTCTTCGGGCACACGGTACAGGAAGCGCAGCAGCCGCAGCGAATCGATGAGGGGCAAATCCCACCACAGTTGCGAACGCTGGCCGAAGACTACGCCAATGCGTCTCGCCAGTTCTTTACGCTGGCGCAGGGGGCTGAGTCCAGCCACACTCACTGTTCCGCTGCTCGGTTGGAGGATACCGGTGAGCATCTTGATGGTCGTGGACTTGCCTGCCCCATTCGGACCGACCAACCCGATCATCTCTCCTCGTTTAATAAGCAGCGAAAGATCTTGCACTGCCTTAACGATACGTACCTGGGGATTCACCACGCTGCGCAATCCGCCCAGCAGTCCTGGCCGCCTTTTCGCAATACGAAATGATTTGCTCAGGCCTTCGGCCTCGATCATGGTTTCCATTGGGAACACCTCTTTCAGGGATTGGCTTCCTTCCAAGGGGGCGCAATGAATTGCGCCACTACAAATCAACTTCCTGTACTCTGATATCGCCTTACGCCAAATCCCCAGACCCACACTGCGACGCTGGCGAAACCCAGCCCAACAGCTGGCGCAAGAAATGTGACCCATACCGGCAACCCCAACGGCAGTGGTCTGCCCAGCAGGTAACAGGTCGGGAGAAAGGTGCCAAAAGCCAGGGGAATCACGAACAGCAGAAAACGCTGCAGCACCTGGTGATAGATGGTGATGGGGTAGCTCAACATCTCGCGCCCGCCGTAGTACAGGCTGCTCGTCAGTTCGGTGGTCTGGACCGTCCAGAAGCACATGGTGGCCCCCAGGAGCAAGATGGAAACGAAGATGAGGGAGCCACTTACGATGCCAATGAGCAATGCAATGAGTTTCAAAGGAGTCCAGTCCACGCCGTGGAGCAGGACAAGCGCGAGGGCAAAACCGAGGATACCCTGTGTCATGCGTCCCAGGCGGCGCAGGCGAAATTCGCTGCTGGCTACCAGGATGAGCGCCTCCACAGGGCGCAGCAGCACGCGGTCAAAGTCTCCCCGGCGAATCGTTTCATCAAAGACATCGATGCCCGCTCCGAAAAGTTCAGCTATTCCAAAACTAAACGAGGTGACTGCGGCGAGCATCGCCACTTCGCCAACGCGCCAGCCAAGCATAGTAGGGAACGGAACAAAGTACAGGAGCATGGTGACAAATTCCAGACCCGTCACAGCGAAGTAGGTCAGTATATCTATTACAATGTTGAGCTTATATTGCATTTGCCCGCGTATTTGCATGACAATCAGATGTCGATAGAGCCGTAGATCACTCGATATCTCTTGCATATGGTGTCTCTCCTCATTAGCCACCCTGGGCAACGACGCGCCGGGTCGCCTGGGCGGTGACAGCACGAACGATGAGCGTTAAGACGACAAGCCAGAGCGACTGGCGTAGAAATTCAAGCAACATGGGAAGGCCGGTGAGTTTCCCCAGGAAGATCTGGGCCGGTACGTTCATCAGGCCGCTGAAGGGCAACCAATCGGCGATAGTGTGTAACCATCCTGGGAAAAAGGGCAAGGGGACGTAGTTTCCTGTGAAAACCAGCGCGATAACGGTAGCCAGTGTGCCCAGGGCGCGAGCCTCGAGAATCCAGAAGGCGGCAATGTTGAAGAGGAAACGATAGGCGATACCGATCATGGCGCCAACCGGCAGGCTGAGCATGAAGGCCAGCCAGAGCCGCCAATCGAGGGGCGCGCCAAAGCCAAAGAGCAGCATGCCCGCCAGGTAGGTTGGGAGCGCGCGATAAAACACGTAATAGCAACTGCGCCCAATTTCGCGGCTGAACCAGTACCAGTAGAAATCGCAGGGTTTGCTCAGGTCTGAGACGACTTCACCCGAGCGAATGGTGAGCATCAGTTCGTACCAGCCAAAGGTCAGCACGACCATGACCAGCGATTGCACGAGCCAGACATAGCGCAGGGCATCCTCTAGATCGTAGCCGCCCGCCATTGAACGCACCTGGAAAAGGGCGATCATCACATAGCTGAAGATGATGCCGAAGACGATGTTGGTGATCAGCCCGGCTATGTTGGCCCAGCGATAGATGAGTTGCCGCCGGAAAGCTGTGCGGGCCACTTCTATATAGAAACGCAGCATCACTTCCTCTCCTGTTTTTTCCAGCACAAAAACCCAGTAACCCTCCGCATATGGGGGGTTCTGGTTTCTTTGCTTGTCTCACAGACACGCTGTTATGCGGGATAGCCAATGTCTACCCCGTGTCGGATTTGCGTCGATGCCTCCATCCTGATGGATTGGTGGCAGAGATGCCTGAGTAGTGTACCACTTTATTATGACGTTGGTCAACGGATTTTTTGGGGGATGTGGGTTCTCCCGCAACTTGACAGCGTTGGCGAATTTGCAGCCATGGTCAACTTGAAGCGACCATCTTCCATATAGAGTATTCGAGGGAGAAGCAGACAACGAAGAAGACGCAATTCTTAATGCTCTTTTAACAGCATCGGGAACACATTTCAGGTATACTTGCTCTGACGCTTGTTTTGTAGGAACTGCATGTACGTCGGAAGTTAGAAGTATAGAGAGAGCCTATGGACACACGAACCATGCTCATCGTCGCAGCGATTTCCGGCCTCGTACTCATCGTCAGCTTCGTCCTGTTCTTCAAGAGTCAAGCAAAAAGGAGACTCAACAGCAGAGTCGATGCCACGATCACCAATGTTCAGGTAGAAGCCTCCTCTGTTAGCAGTTGGTGGACGGTAACAGCAGCGTGGTCAGACCCGCTGACTGGTCAGCTCCTCACCTTTCGCAGCCCCCATATCCGTTTTCCTCCAAAACATCAGGTTGGGGAGCATATCGCAGTGAACTTTGACGCTACCAGGCCAAAGCATTATCGTATGGAACTTTAACAAATCTCATCAATAGAAGGTGTAGAGATGCAGTGTTTTCTCGACTTTATGCTGACAGAAAGTAGCCCAACTCATTGCAGATCAGGCAAATTGAAACTTGCTCGCTTGCTCAAGCGTGCTCCTCATAGGATTTCTATTTCGTTTTAGACCGAAGAAGGAAGTTTCTTTCCTTTGCTCGTCGATGCAAACTGAGCTGGGAGATGCTGCTTGCGTCGCACGAGGGGAAAGGATACGCCCCATTGCACTCAAACTCCGTCTTGAGGAGAGCACACGAAAGGTATTTCAGCATGGAAACAGCCCAGATTCTGCTAGTTGATGATGATCCAGCCCTCCTGCAGGCACTATCACTCATGGTGAGCCTGCGCATGAGCAACGTCCAGGTTCACACGGCTGACTCTGCATCGCAGGCACTGAAGCTGCTTCAACAGCACGAATATCACGCCATTGTCAGCGATATCAAGATGCCAGGCATGGACGGCTTCGACTTGCTAGCTATCGCGTCCCAGCAGTATCCAGAGATTCCGGTGCTTTTCATCACCGGACACGGTGAACACGATCTGGCGATTCGGGCGCTACGTGGAGGAGCCTACGATTATATTCTCAAACCCGTTGATCGGGATGACCTGGTCGCCTCCCTCTATCGGGCTCTGCACACGCAGCGCTTGCAGCAAGAGCTCCGAAGGCAACAACAGACTTTAGAGCGCTATGCACTCAACTTAGAGCGCCTGGTCGAGCAGCGCACAGGCGAACTGAGAGCAGCTCATAGAGCCAACGAGACGATCCTGAGAACGGTGGGGGACGAACTGAACCCGGTACTTGCTCAGTTGCACCAGGACACACAGCAGATCGAGGACTGCCTCCCGGCAACAGAAAGGCCGAGAACACTTGAACAGAACCTTGCCAATATGAGGTGTTCTTTGCAAGAACTGGAAAACATAGCCGCTCGTGTGCAAGACGCCACCTCTATCCAAAGCGATCACCTTGCCTCTAACCACTCAAGGAAGTAATACGAAGCGAAGGTGAATCTTTTTAACCCAACGGAATGGCCTGCCAATCGACCAGCGCGTCAAAATGATTGAGCGCGGTCGGATCGTTATCAGCGGCCCAACCGTCGGGATGCACCAGCATATGACGATGCAGGAAGAGCAGGGCGATCAACCACTTCCGTTTGCCTGTCCCCTCCGTTTCGCGCAGCAATTCGGCTTCGGCCTGCTCTAACAAAAGGGTGACGATGGTGAGTTGCGCCATACGTTCAACCAGCCCTCGCATGGGTAACTGGGCGCTTTCGGAGTCGAGTCTTTCAAGTTCGCGTAAGCGCTCCCCCAGCGAATTGACCAGGGCTTGCACTTGCCCGGCAACGGGCACGACGATAGCATGTTGCAGCGATTGAAGGCGCTGGTGGAGCATGCCAAAGAGGGCGGAGGCCGCTCCTTCGCGGTGTATCGCGCGTGCCACGTCCAACACGATCACGTTGCTGGAGCCTTCCCAGATGACATTGACAATCGTGTCGCGCAGCAGACGTGGGTTTACCCAGTCTTCGACATAGCCATTGCCGCCGCGCATCTCCAGGGCTTCCAACGTCACGTATTCACTGCGTTTAGGGATGTAGTATTTACAGAGCGGGGTCATAATACGCAGCAGGCGGCGATCTTCTTCCACGCCGTGCCTATCTACTCGTTCAAGGATCGCCGCCGTCTCGAATGCCAGGGCCGCGCAGCCTTCGATCTCCACCAGCAGGTCAACCAGTTGACGGCGCATGAGGGGGTGATCCGCCAGTGGACGACCGAATGCTACGCGCCCACGTGTATGCATCAGGCTCTCTAGAAAGCTGCGGCGCATGGCTGCCAGCGAACCGGTGGCGGCCCAGATGCGCGTCAGGTTAATCATCTCTGTCATCTGCACGAAACCGCGATCTAACGCCCCGACCTGGTACGCCTGCGCGCCATGCAGCGTGACTTCACCCGTCGCCAGTGAGCGCGTGCCGAGTTTGTCTTTGAGGCGATTGATGGTGTAGGCGTTGCGCGTGTCATCTTCCAGGGTTCTTGGCATCAGGAACAATCCAAGTCCACGAGTGCCGGATGGGGCACCCTCTGGACGAGCCAGCGTCAAAATGATCTCGGCGGAGACATTGGAGCAGAACCATTTCTCACCCCACAGTTCCCATTCCGGCTGGAACCCATCGCCTACCGATATCCGTGGTTTCGCAACGGTCATAGTCAGCCCAACATCTGATCCTCCCTGTTTTTCCGTCAGAAACATCGCGCCCTGCTGAAGTTCAGCCATGGTTAGCGCGGTAAGTCCTGGCAGGAAGCGGCGTCTCAACGACTCGCTGCCATAGCGTTCCAGCACACGAGCAAGAGCATCGGTCATCGACACCGGACAGAAGACGCCCGCTTCGGCCTGCATACCCAGGTAGCCGAGCGCGAATTTGACAGGCTGAGGAACGCGTCCAGGCCAGCCCAACGCGCCTTCATGGTGACTGCATGCCGCGATAGCAAAGTCTTCATAAGCGATGCGTTCCAGTTCATGATAGGCGGGGTGAAAGACCACTTCGTCGATGCGCTGGCCCTTTTTATCGTACTGCACCAGCACGGGTCCCTGGCAATTGGCCTGCGCCGCCAGCTCGTCCATTTCGCGTGAGGCCACCGATCCCAGGTGGGCGAGGATAAGCTGTGCTCGCTCGTAATCCTCGTCAGAAAGGTGGCGTCTCAGGAGAAATGACAGATCGGGATCAGCGCTATAAAAATTGACTCCTTCCGTATCCGGCATAAGGTTTGACAGGGTTGGGGAGTTTAGCAGGTCTGACATAGCATGTATCCTTTTCTGTCGAGTTTCCGTGTTTATGGTATAGTAAAATCGAATCAAGCTATGCCTTGCCGACTGCCCGCGCGCAGCCCTGGCAATCGGAAATAGCAAGCCGTACCGAAACGTATTGTAGCATATTCACATCGGCTGTGTGACGACTCGTCGATACTTCCCGCGAGTGACGCTCTGGTGAATATACATGGTTCTGTATTCCGACTGGCACAATCGACAGCGAACTGCGTTCAACCAGTCGGCTATGTATAACAAAAGGGGCAAATAGTATGAAAGCCGTGATGATAGTAAACCCGACTTCTGGCATATCAACGGTGACTGAAAAACGTATGTCACCGGAAGAGACCGAACGCACCGTTCTGGAAGGTTTTCGCGCCTATGGCATCGAGCCAGAAATCTACCATACAACGCCCGAAGATACCGGACAGGGCCTGGCAAAACGCGCCGCCGAGAATCATGCAGAACTGGTCGTCGCTGTGGGAGGAGATGGAACAATTCATGCGGTTGCCAAGGGTCTGGTCGGCACGGAAAGCATCCTGGGGATTATCTCCACAGGCACGATGAACAACCTGGCGCATAGCCTGAATATACCCGATACAATACCAGACGCCTGTACAGCTATTGTGAAAGGGGAAACACGCGTCGTTGACGTGGGCAAAATCAACGATCATGTTTTTCTTGAAGTAGCGGGCATTGGACTGGAGGCGGCCCTGTTTCCGGCAGCTGAGGAGATCAAGCATCGAGGTCTGCTTTCAAACATACATGGGGCGATTCGGGGGCTGAAAACATTACTAGACTTCAAACCGACTCTTCTCAGAATCTCAATCGATAAGAGTCAGCGCCAATCCTATCGCGCATTACAGGTCACAATTTGCAACGCTCCATTCTATGGCGCGCATATGCAGATAGCCCCGGAGGCGCTAATGGATGATGGATTGCTGGATGTAGTCATTTACAGAAACTTTAGCAAATTCGAGTATCTACGACATGCTATCTCTATCAGCCAGGGCAAGCGACCATACCAGCCCAAGCTCAAATACCTGCGCGCTCAATCGCTACGTGTTGATGCTGATCAGCCCATGGAGATTCAGGCCGACGGGGAATTGCTGGGCAATACACCAGCGTTCGTCACGGTTTTACCAGGCGCGCTGCGTGTTCGTGTTTCAGGGAAGGCAGCGCCGGGACTTAAGGAAAATGCGCAGGAAGAAGCACAGGGGAGTGAAAAGGGGATACCAGTATCTATACGCCATAGGGAATAAATACCACAAAGGAGTGATCCGATCATGAAGAAGACATCACAACCCGCCAGAAAACCAGAACCAGAGATCACCACGAAGCAAGGTGCAGCCCCTGGGCTGCCACAACTCGCTACGACGGTAGAGCAAAACGTGAAACCAGTAGTGACTGAGGCGCAGCGTACGGCGGCAGAGACGGCGGTTTCGGGTCGCCGCGCCGTTTCGCGTGGAACTATTTTCCTGGCGTTCTACCTCTGGCTGCTCTCAGGAGCGATCATGATTTCGTTGATCGCTCGCTATACGCAATTCTTCCCCGGTGATAAAACGATTGCGCGCAATCTACAGCGCCAGCGCAAACCCTGGATACGCCAATTCATGATTGCTATCTCTGAGGTTGGCTTCCCCAGAATTGGCATCCCGCTCACCTTTAGCATTGCCGGTATCTTCTGGATCTTGCGCTTCCGTCTCGAAGCGATTTTTGTGCTGCTCACCGCGTCATCCAACATCCTCAACACGATTGTGAAACGCCTCATCAAACGCCCGCGTCCAACGAAAGAGCTGGTGACGGTGGCGCGGGTGATTAATGAGCCGAGCTTCCCCAGCGGCCATGTGATGCACTATATAAATCTCTTTGGCTTATTGGATTACCTGCTGGCGACCAACTGGCGTTCAGGGCGCCTGCGTAATATCCTGCTGACCATCTGCACGGCGCTCATCATCCTGATCGGTCCATCGCGTGTCTACCTGGGCGCGCACTGGCCCAGCGATGTGATGGCAGGCTACATCTACGGCGGCCTGTGGTTCGGCGGCCTGATGGCTCTCTATCTGAGGATCAAGGCATGGATTCATCCACCCGTGGGTAAGACGCCGGAGGTGATGAAGCCTTTGCAGCAGCCGGGGGATGAAGATTCCGTAGAGGCGTGATTTATCGTGCCATCATCTAAGGATGTGCTAGATTGGCAGACGGCACGGTATAGTACGAGGACGGTACTATTGCATAACGATGTAGCCGTCCCAATTATGATGTGCAAGAGGAGTTTTGCCCAAAACCCTCCCTAGACCAACAGTACGACTTCTCCCGTCGTTTTGCGTTGGGCAATAGCCCGGTGTGCTTCTGCTGCCTCAGCTAAAGGGAAAGTGTGTTCAGCAATAATCTCCAGCTGAGCAGTGGCCAGGTACTGCATGAGTTCCCTGGCTGCTACAGCAGTGCGGTCTGGGCGACTACTCATCCATCCAGTGAACCAGTAGCCAATGATTGCCTGATTTTCGTATATTAACTGCACATCGGAAAACTGTGCGTTCTGTCCGCTGATTCTTCCATAGATGACCATGCGACCAAAGGGCGCCAGGCATTGGAGGCACTGTTCAGCCTGCTTGCCCCCGACCATCTCCAGGATGATGTCAGTCCCCTGACCACCATTTGCCTCCTTCACCTGCTCAATCCAGTCATGCTCATTGTGATTAACGGCGACATCGGCTCCCAGGCGGCGTACCAGATCGAGTTTGTTCTGGGTACTGGCCGTACTAATCACGGTGCCTGCCCCCATCAGCTTGGCAAGCTGTACGGCCAGTGTCCCTACACCTCCT
>Ga0137378_10001359_pt1 | contig 20550 bp, 16 predicted proteins | sample SagtaG_21_FD_104813 | JGI IMG/M metagenome (GOLD analysis project Ga0137378, IMG submission 104813) | Vadose zone soil microbial communities from Sagehorn Ranch, Mendocino, California, USA - Sage2_L_60_16 metaG | ecosystem: Environmental > Terrestrial > Soil > Vadose zone | place: USA... | reverse complement strand
GCGTCCACACGCAATGATATTTGCTGGAATACACCACATTCTTGTTCGATTTGTACCCTTCTAGTGCCATGCTTGAACAGTCATCTATCTAATACAAGCGAAATCGGTGTTGCTTCGCAAAATGCGCCTTATATCCCCAGCCCTAAAGGGCGAGGGCTTTACGGCGCCTTTTCGGTAAACAGATATTTCTGCCCTCGAGCGATGACTTCTCGTGAACTGAGAACAGAAAACTGAGAACCGGAAACTGTATCTACCGCTGCCGAAACCCCCGCAGGACTTCCCGCAGTCCTTCCATAAGAGAAGGCAGGATTTCCTTAAAAGATGAATGTGCGAACGGTGCCGGCATCATGGTGAGCCCAAGCATCAGCAAGGCAAAAATAGCCAGCCCGGTACGCAGCCCCGAGACCCGCGGCCATTCCGCCACCTGGGGATGCCGCAAGCTGCTTAACTGCAGCAGGATTGCCCAAACCAGCCATCCCGTCCACAAGTAATACGCCATGGGCAGCAAGATCAGAATCGTCAGCCGCGACACGAACTTGTGTATTCGCGGTGCCAGTGAAAAGACGATGTGTCCGCCATCAAGCTGCCCACCCGGCAGCAAGTTGAGCGTGGTGGCAAACATTCCCACCCAGGCGGCTATGGCGGTGGGGTGCAGCAATAATTGATTCAACGGCAGCAGGGCTGCTCCGTGCAGCACGCCGATTGAGCTGAGCAAGCGCTGGGTCAAAGCAAAAATGCGCGGATAGGCCAGTTCATAGCCGGTCGCGGCGGCATTCAGCGGCAGAGCCCTCGATAGTCCCAACGAAAACGCGAGAACAAATGCAGCCACTACGAACCCGGCGATGGGGCCAGCTACGGCGATATCAAACAGCGCCGTCCGCGAGCGAATGGGAGAACGAATCAGGATGACCGCGCCCATCGTACCGATAGGGGATATCGGCATCGGAATAAAAAAAGGCAGCGTCGAATGGATCCAGTAACGGCGGCAGCACAGATAGTGCCCCATCTCGTGGGCCAGAAAAAAAAGCATAACCGTGGCAGCAAACGGAATACCCCCTAGAAGCCGCGCTGGATGAGAGAACATCCACGATGCGGGAAAGTATGGGATCAACTCATCCCCGATTGGCTCATCGCTGAAAGACAGCGCCGGTTGCCCGTGCACGAAGTTGTACTGCATTCGTGCGCCCATGACCAGAGTGGTGAAGCAAGTCGCCACCAGCAGCAGGGCATGGAACCAGTATCGTGGCCGAGGCAGCCGGGCGGCATACACCGGTACCGGACGGTAATACTGCGTTGTCGAAGAAAGAATTGGAGGAGTCGGATCCGACATGCGATATAGGTCTGCGGTTTATCCGATCCTACTACGGTCGGAACAGGCTCGGCTGCGTTCCACTCGGAATATCGAAGGAGCAGGCTGCTGCAGGGTCAGATCCGTGCGGTGCGCGGCGGCGATCTCGAAGAAAACCCCTAAATCCCAGGAGGCGATAGCCACAGGGACAAGGCGGGAAATCAATCAATCAATCGACTGTAATTCTTTACCAGGTTTGAACCTGACCGCTTTGCCTGGGGGGATCGAGACCTCTGCTCCGGTTCGCGGATTGCGGCCGATGCCGGTCTTTCGCGGTCGCACGTTGAACACGCCAAATCCTCGCAGCTCAATACGATTGCCGCGAGCCAGGGCCTTCTTCATGCTCTCGAAGACTGTCTCGACAGCCATCTCGGCTTTGGTCTTAGTAATACCGGTTTTTGCCACCACTTCATTAATGATATCGAGCTTAATCACGAGCGGCTCCCGGATGCGGCGTCAGAATGGTGCCTCAAGTGCTTGATGCTAAGGGAGATATTCGAGATTGTCAACGGGAGCATCCGTCCCGTAAACTGGCAGCACCCTCCGTTTCAGCGAATTGCTCCAGCCCAGCCGAAACATCATCGAGTAATTGTGTCATCGGGTAATTTTGCAATTTTCGCGACCGCGCCGGATTTCGGGGCTATTGCGATTGTGTTTCAATTGCGCAATTACAAAATTACCCAATTGTCAATTCTCAATTCCGAGGAGCTCATGTTAAAGAGTGACCGCTGGATCCGTAAGAACGCGCAGCAACACGACATGATTAACCCCTTTTCCGAAAAGCAGGTACGCGAGGGCGTCATTTCTTATGGATTGTCGTCCTATGGCTATGACTTGCGCGTGGCGGATGAGTTCAAAATCTTCACCAACGTAAATTGCACCGTGGTCGATCCGAAGAATTTCGACGAACGCTCGTTTGTTACCATGCGCTCGGACGTCTGCATCGTCCCACCCAACTCATTCGCATTGGCCCGCTCGGTGGAATACTTCAAGATTCCCCGCGACGTTCTGACCATTTGCGTGGGCAAGAGCACCTATGCCCGCTGCGGCATCATCGTGAACGTCACCCCGTTTGAGCCGGAGTGGGAGGGCTTTGTCACGCTCGAAATCTCCAACACGACACCGCTTCCGGCGCGCATCTACGCCAACGAAGGACTCTGCCAGATTCTGTTCTTCCAGTCCGACGAGGTGTGCGAAACCAGCTACGCCGACCGCAAGGGCAAATACCAGTCGCAGAAGGGGATTGTGCTGCCCAAGTTGTAGGGAGAGGGAAATTGGTTCGAATCAGCTGTCGAGGAAAACGTCGAAGGCTTAGCTATTGCGATCCGCTTCGAACCCTCACGGTACCACGACTAACGGCCTTCGCCTTCTTTGTACATGTACTTGATCGCCGGCTTGTAGATCATCAGATTCGCCTTGCCGTCTCGTACAACCTTGAGGCAGTTCTTGTCGTACCACTCGATGACGCCGTGAATTTGCTCGCCGTCGCGGAGCACGATGACCAATGGCGTTTGCGACTGCATCTGTTTCTGATAATAGAAATTCTCCGCGTTGGTCTGCTCCGGGGGCGCGAGTTTCTTGCCGCCGAAGCCTTGCCGCTCTCCGCCCGCGCGCTCGGGACGCTCGTGTGAGGCGCGCTCCTGTCCTGGGCGGTCTTCGAAGGGTCGATCATGCATCGGACGGTCGCGCATCGGACGGTCGTGCGAAGGACGATCGTGGCGCTCCGGCCGTTCCCGCGCCTGCAGTTGAGTCGAAGCGTGGTTGCCGTGATTATGGTCTGTTCGTGGTAGTGTCGGCCGGATCAGCTTGCGGTTCGAGAAGCTCTCCTTCTCGACCGGCTCACCGGCGGGAGCGGAATCCGTGGTGTCATTCATAGTGGCGCCACCTTAGCACCCGCATTCGCGCAAAGAGTAAAATCCGCTTGCCGTGATTGTGCATCCCAAGGCGTGAGATTTTCACTAACCGTACCACAGCGAGGCGTGCAAGACAATCGTCAAGCAGTGGTGGGTCACGACCGATCCGGTTCCTCAGTACTCTCAGCCCCGCTGCTGGAACCCCGTTAATTCAATTGCACTTGGTGACACCCCCGGCTCGACGTGGCACTCAAGGCCGAAGTGCCGGTCTTTCGCCTAGGCATCGCGCTGTAGTACGCTGCCCATGGCGACGTCGCCGGACGGCGAGTTGCCGCGAGTTAGACGCGACCGGCCGCAGGTGTTCATTTCACCCATGCCTGAACTCGAATCCCCCCAGCGCCAGATGCCCGATTCGCTCATGCTCACCGGCTTCTGGTACCGCGCTCTGCCAACCGACCGCGTTCATCGCAACCAGCTTCAGAAAGCAATGCTGCTGGAAATCCCTCTCGTACTGGGTCGCGACTGTCAGGGACAGCCCTTCGCCCTGCGTGACGCCTGCCCGCACCGCGGCATGCCCTTGCATTGCGGGCGATTCGATGGAGAGCAGGTGGAGTGCGGATACCACGGCTGGAGGTTCGACGCCCACACCGGTCAGTGCCAACTCATTCCCTCCCTGACCGCGGAGCAGACTTTGAAAGTCGATCGCATTTATGCCGGAAGCTACGCCTGCGAAGAGCATGATCAGTTCATCTGGGTCCACGTCCCAGAACCGCCGGCCGCAGGTGCCGGCTTTACGAAGCAGGGCGAGCCCCCAACGGCTGCGCCCCAAATCCAGAAGTTCACCGAAACATACCAGCTCGCCTACCTCACCGCCGACATGCCGGTAAGTGTCGACCACGGCATTATTGGCCTGATGGACCCGGCCCACGGACCCTTTGTCCATCAGGCCTGGTGGTGGCGCAAGCGCGCGAGCATCCACGAGAAGCGGAAAAATTTCGAGCCCATCCCCAACGGCTTCCGCATGAGCGCGCACACTCCCAGTTCGAACTCTGCGCCTTACAAATTGCTGCGCTTGTACGCCGATGCTGACTCCATCACCACCACCATCGACTTTACCTTGCCCAACCTGCGCACGGAAACGGTCAGAGCGGGGAAATACTGGTTCTCGAGCCTGACCACCGTGACTCCGATTACGCGCAACCACTGCCGCATCGATGTAGTCGCCGCCTGGAACCTCTTTCGCTGGATGCCCTTCGGTCCGGAGCTGCTGAAATTCGTGTTCGCGAAATTCGTCGAGCAGGACCGGCGCACGATGGAACTGCAATCCCAAGGCCTGAAACACAATCCTCATCTCATGCTGATCGACGACGCCGACCGGCCTGCCAAATGGTATTTCGAATTAAAAGCCGCGTACCTAGAAGCAAAACGTACCGGCAGTGCGATGAAGCACCCGATTCCAGAACCCGTGACCCTGAAGTGGAGAAGTTAATGTTAATCGACCGGATGCCTCGACCACCGTCCAGTCGGGTGTAATCCTTATAAGTACTGCTAGCAAGAAGATTGCCGATGTCGCTTCAGCAAGAAGTAGGCCACGGTCAACCCCAGGAGGAAAACCAATCCACTTACCAGATTGGTGCGCGACTGCCGTAGCGTCTGGAGGATGGCCGCTGAGACCAGCACAAAGCCCAGCATCGAACCCCCCATTCCGAGTGGCGAGCGCATGGGTAGAGCGGCTACTTGCTGCGGGGTGAGCCCGCGACGGAAGTTCACGTGCGCGGCGAGCGATACCACCCAGGAGAGGATCAGACCGGAGAATGCCGCTCCCATGATGTAGAGGAAGGCTTGTTGGGGAGCCCAATACTCGATGATGAGTGCGCTCACGATTCCATAGGAAGAGACCAATAGCGCCAGGCGGGGCGAACCAGCCGCATTCAATTTTCCTAATCGTGCGGGAGCCCATCCTGATCGGCCCATAGAAAACAGCAGGCGGGAGGCGACGTAGAGCTTGGCGTTAGCTCCGGAAAGGGCAGCCGTCAGGACCACGAAATTCATGACATAGGCAGCGGCCGGGATTCGGGCCAGACGCAGCACGCTAACGAAAGGTCTCTCGGCGACTCCAGCGTGGTTCCAGGGCATCACCCCAGCCAGCACGGTAATCGCCCCGAGGTAAAGGCTGGCGAGCATGAAGAAGGTGAGGCGCGAGGCGCGGGGAATTTCTTGCGCTGAGCGAGATTCGCCGGTGGTAACGGCCAACATTTCCACGCCGCCGAAGGCGTAGATGGCAAGAAATACCGCCAGCAAGGGCGCTATCGGACCTTTGGGCAGGAAGCCTCCTTGTGCCGTGTATTGAGGGACCATGCGGCCGCTCAGCATCAGTGCCGTGCCAGCCAGAATGAAGGCCACAATGGTGGCGAACTTGATCATGGCGAACCAAAACTCGAATCGTCCAAAGGAGCGAACGCTGCGCAGGTTCACAAGCATTAGAACGGCAGAGAACAGGGCTACCCAAAGTTGCGCTGGCACAGAGGGAAGCCAGTAAGTCATATAGGTAGCGGAGGCCACGAGTTCGGCTCCGATAGAAAAGGCGATGGCGGCCCAGTATCCGGCACGTGTGAGAAAACCCAGATATTCATTCAGATAGAGTTCGCCGTAAACTGCGAATGATGCTTCCGAGGGATGCGTGCACGCGAGTTCTCCGAGCGCCATGGAGACAGTCCAGGCGATTAAGGCGGCGATGACGTAGCTGCCGATGACGCCGGGGCCGGCCACTTCCAGCGCCGCGGCTGAACCCAAAAGAAGTCCGGTACCTATGGAGCCGCCCACCGCTACCATGGCCATTTGTCCGGCGGTCAGTTGGTGGCGAAGACCTTCTTCATGAGACGAGGCTCGCTGCGACGAGGTAGCAGTGAACTGGGCCGTCGATGTTTCGCCCGGAGGCATGCCGCAACATAACAGAAACCATTGTTCGCCCAAAATGCGAGGCGGAAGAGTGACCTTAGTAATCGCGCGGGAGCGCTAACCGATTGCTGCTGCTGGAGGCGGCTCCTAGAATCGAGAGGTCGGAACTGGTTTGAAAATCAATCTTCTTCCGGGACGGAATGGCCTCAGGAGCTAAAGCCCCAGGCCCTCTCCATCCTCGGCGGCGGCACGGCTGAAGCTGTGTCCTTGGCGCAATTGAGTTTTAAACCATGATTCCATCTACCCATGTCCGAAATCACCAGACGTGCAGACCGAGCCGAGGTGACCCGGCGCGTAGAACGCGCCGAGAAGCTGCTGCAAAAGGGCAAGACTGTTGAGGCTCTGCAGGAGTATCTGCAGGTGCTGCGTGATGATCCGGAAAACGACGTTATGCGGCAGCTGGCTGCCGACCTTTGTCTGTCCTTGAGCCGCAATCAGGAAGCCGTCGCGCTGCTGGGAGAGGTGTTCGAACGGCAAGTGAAGGCCGGCGACGCCACGCGCGCGAGCCTCACTTACAAGAAGTTGGCGCGGTATGGAAGTCCGACATGGGAACAGAAATTCCAGTTTGGACAACTTCTCGAAGGGTCGAACAAGAAACTCGCTATTGGCACATATGAGGCGGCTCTAGAAGAACTGGCGAACCTGAACAAGAAGCAAGAATCGCTGCAAGTGTTAGACCGTATCGTTACTCTGGACCCGAGTCTGGCGAATTTTCTGCGCTTGGCGGAGGTGTCGTCGGAGACAGCACACGGCAAAGCTTCGGCTGTAGCGTTTCAGCGCGTTGCGCAATTGACAGCAGCCGAGGGCGGCGATGCGGCGAAGTGGTACGAGCGCGCCTACCAGGAACATTCCTCCGATCCGGAAATTTCGCTGGCGTACGGTAAGAGCCTTCTGGCGCAAGGACAAGTTGGGGCAGCGATCTTCATTCTCGAGCCCCAAGTGAACGCTAAAAAGGCGACACTGGAGCTGCGAGATACCTATTCGCAAGTGCTGATGGCCGCGGGCCGTTATGCCGAAGCCGAGCCCTTGGTATGGCAATTATTTGAGCAGAATCCGACGCGGATAGATCAGGTGATTAGCGTGATCGGACAATTGCTGGATGGCGAGCAGCAGGCGGCTGCGGTTGCACTGGCGCGCAAGCTGGAGCAATTCCAGAGGCGCCGTGGAGAACGCCGGCAATTCCTGACCATCATGCAGGACATCATTGGGGCCCATCGGGCTTCGGCAGAGATGCTGGAGTTTTTGAGCGAACTCTACAACGCTTCCAACCGGGAGAATGACTATTGCCAGACTCTGCTGAAACTATTTGATCTTTACTGTAGTACGGCTGACTTTGCCAAGGCGGCCGAGTGCTTGGACCGTGCCGCGGAAGTGGACCCCTACGAACCCGGACACGCGAAGCGGCTGGGAATGCTGGACGGCAAAATTGACAGCAATCGCTTCAAAGTAATTGCCTCGCGGTTTACCAGTGTGGCCAAGCTGGCAGGCGACTCTCATGGTGCGGGGGAGCCGACGCTGGGGGCGTCGACGCTTCAGGACTTGATGTTGCAAGCGGAAATCCTGGTGCAGTACGGGATGCGCAACAAAGCGGTGGAACGTCTGCAGCGGATTCAGGAACTGTTTCCGCGAGAGGAAGAGCGCAACGAGGATTTGCAAAGACTGTACCTGGCCGCCGGAGTCACGCCCCGTTATGCCGGAGCAGCGCTCCTGCCGCCGGAAGCTGCATCGGTCCCGCCTTCGGCTGGCGCACCGGGGGCTGCCGGGGCTTCCTCGACCCACGCCGAAGGGGTGGCCGACGTTCGCAGCTTTACTCGCGTCGCTGAAATTACGCGCAAACTTTACAACCAGAGCACGGCAACCGCGGTGCTGACGACTGCGGTCAACGAGATTGGCAGACATTGGGAACTGGCGCGTTGCGTAGCCGCAATGCGCAAGCCCGGCTTGCCTCCGACGGCGGTGCAGCAGTCTTGTGCGGATGGCCTCAAGCCAGCCAGTTCTTCGGTTCTGGCCGAGGTGATCTGCTGCTTGTACGATGCCACCGTAGGCCACGAGCCGATGACTATTCACGATGCGCAGAAAGCTGCGGAACTGCAACCGGTGCGCAAGGCGATTGTTGAGCTGGGCGCAACGTCAGTGCTGGCAATTCCTCTCAAGGATGGGGAAGAGGCCGTGGGCCTCCTGTTGCTGATGCACAATAAGCATAGCCAGTGGCAGCCGAACGACGTGGTCGTGCTCAGGACGCTGGGCGAGCAGATGGTGACCGCGCTTAACAATGCGGGCCTGCGCCGCCTGGTTAAGAATCTTTCGGTTACGGATGAGAAGTCTGGACTGCTGAAGCGGGCATCGTACATCGATTTGCTGTTGGCAGAGAGCAAACGGGCCTTGCAGAATGCATCGCCGCTTTCGCTGTTGCTGTTGCAGTTCGGCAGGAGCGCCGCCATGGTGAAGGAGCACGGAGACGCAGCCGTGGAAGCGGCCATGGAAAAAATAGGAAAGCTTGCCGCCGGAAACATCCGCTCCAACGACCTTGCTTTCCGCTATGACACGACCACGATCGCGATCATTCTGGGCGATACGGCGGAAAAAGAAGGCATGATGGCAGTGGAGAAGCTGCGCAAGTTAATTGCGGAAGTCAGGCTGCCCACGAAAGACGGAGCGGAAAAAGGTCAGCCGCTGCCTTTCTCAGGAGGGCTGGCCGAAGCGGTAGTTAAGGAAAATTACGATCCCGTGGACATCGTCACCGAAGTCATTAATCGGGCAGAACATGCTTTGTCGGTGGCCCTCACGCACGGGCCTGGGAAAGTCACAGCTCTGGGGGCTGCGCTGGCCGCGGGAGCCGTGGCTTAGAAACTATCAATGAGTCAATGAAATCGGCTCTCGTCATCGCGTTGGGTGGCGGACTGTTGAATTCTTAGGTGCGGCTGAGAATACCCTTCGAAATCACAATTCTTGACGACGCCACCAGTTTCGCGGCCTTCTCCGGACCACAACCGTTTCTCCGTCGGAGATCAAGTCAGTGCGGGCAAAGCGGTGTGCACTTGGGTTGGTGGATGTTTGGCAGAGCAGAGGAACCGTTCATCTTCTAAATCAGATGGACGGCTCTCGTGATTTTGTCTCCACAAGCAAGTCATTGAATCCAGCAACCAAGATTGAAGGGTGTTGAGAACCGTGCTTGGTTTTATCCCTCTCCGCTGACCTAAAGCGGCCGAAGCTTCCTGTGGCCAAATCCTCTCCCGCGCTGCTACACTAACCAGTTTGCTTGTCATTTTTGATCCGCTCTGAGCACGCGATCTAGCAGGAAAATCATGCTGAAACCGGGTGATATCGCGATTGTGAGCGGGGCACGCACGCCCTTTGGACGCTATTGCGGCAAGTTGAAAGATTTTACGGCGCAGGAATTGGGGGCCATCGCGGGCAAGGGAGCGATCGCGCGCGCGGGCCTGGAGGTGCAGGAGTTTGATCATGCCGTGTTCGGCAATGCGCAGCAGACTTCGGGGGATGCTCTCTATGGCGCGCGGCATGTGGGGCTGCGCGCGGGATTGCCGATTGAGACTCCGGCGCTGACCGTGAACCGACTGTGCGGTTCGGGCATGCAGGCGATCGTAAATGCCGCTCAGATGATTCAGTTGGGCGAGGCGAGCGTGGTGCTGGCCGGCGGCATGGAGGCCATGTCGCAGGCTCCGTTCGTAATTCGCGGGCGCGATGGATTTACTTTGGCTCCGGGCGGGAAATTGGAAGACTCTTTGATGGTGGCGCTGCTCGACAGTTACTGTGGTTTGTACATGGCGAATACTGCGGAGCTTTATGGCGAGCAGCAAGCAATTACGCGGCCGGCGCAGGATGAGTTTGCCTTGCGCTCACAACAGAAGGCGGATGCGGCCTATAAAGACGGACGGCTTCGGGAAGAACTGGTTCCGGTGCCACTGAGGAATTCAAAGGGCGGGGCGAACGGGGAATCGTTGACCGAGGATGATCACCGGCGTCCGCAGACCACGATGGAAGGTTTGGCGAAGTTGAAACCTGCGTTTGGCAAGCAGGGAACGGTGACCGCGGGGAATGCGAGCGGCATTGTCGATGGCGGCGCGGCGGTCGTGGTGATGTCGCTCGAGAATGCGCTGAAGCGTGGGTTGAAACCGCTGGGGCGGATTGTGAGCTGGGGCATTGCGGGAGTGGATCCCAAGCTGATGGGGCGGGGCCCGGTGCCGGCGACGAAGGTGGCGCTCGAGAAGGCTAGGTTGTCGCTCGACTATATCGATCTGATTGAAGTGAATGAGGCGTTCGCGGCGCAGTATTTGGCGGTGGAGAAAGAGTTGGGCCTCGATCGCGAGAAGGTGAACGTGAACGGCGGAGCGATCGCGCTTGGGCATCCGCTGGGGGCGACTGGGACGAGGTTGGTGATTACCCTGCTGTATGAGCTGCGGCGGCGGAAGAAGAAGTATGGTCTGGCTACGGCTTGCATCGGAGGCGGGCAAGGCATTGCGATGGTGGTGGAGAGCTTACACTAGTCTTGCCTGCAGCCTGAGGCGAACCAAACCATTGTCATCCTGAGCAAAACGAAGGACCTGTGGGTTCCGCGGGTGCGACCAAATTGCATGGGTTGTTTGCTTCGCTCGGAATGACAATGCAGGTTGAAACCTGCAGGTCGAAACATTCAAGGAAACACTATGGACGTCAAGAAGGTGGGTGTACTCGGTTGTGGGCTGATGGGGTCCGGTATTGCACAGGTTTGCGCTACGGCTGGATTGGCTGTCACGGTGCTCGAAGTGGAACAGAAGTTTCTGGACAAGGGCTTTGCCGGAATCGAGAAATCCTTGGCAAAGTTCGCGGAGCGACCTCCGGAGAAGGGCGGGATCACGGCGCAGCAGAAGGACGCGATCCGCGCCAGGCTCAAAGGCACGACCAACAAGGCGGACCTGGCCGATAGCGACATTGTTATTGAGGCCATCATCGAGAACGTCGAGGAAAAGAAGAAGATGTATGCGTCGCTCGATGGCGTGGTGAAGAAAGATGCCATCTTTGCCTCGAATACCTCGTCGATCTCGATTACCGAGCTTTTGACGGCGACCAGACGGCCGGAGCGGTTCGTGGGGCTGCATTTTTTTAATCCTGTGCCCCTAATGAAGCTGGTGGAGGTTGTGCGGACAATAGCCACCGCCAACGACGTTTACGACATGGCTTACGAGTTTGCGAAGAAGCTGGGCAAAGTTCCGGTGCGCACGTCCGACAAAACTGGATTCATTGTGAACCGGCTGCTGGTGCCGTATCTGCTCGATGCCGTCCGCGCTTATGAAGAGGGCGCGGGATCGATCGAGGATATTGATAACGCCATGAAACTGGGATGTGGATATCCCATGGGGCCGTTCACTTTGCTCGATTTCGTTGGGCTCGATACGACTTATTACATTACTCACGTGATGTATGACGAGTTTAAGGAGCGGCGGTTTGCTTCCCCTCCGCTGCTGAGGCGGCTGGTGATGGCGGGGTGGTACGGGCGAAAGTCGGGCAAAGGGTTCTACGATTATGCGGATCCCGACAATCCGAGGGCGAATCAGCTGTAACATAGGCACGGATTTCGACGGGGTCAACACGGGTTCGAGCTGTGAACAGAAACAAGGTGTTGAAAGCTAGTGACCCTTAAGCCCCATGAGACTTGTCAGGACAGCGTAGAGGTCAGCTACCGATACGATGTGTGTCGTCCCCGCCCCTATAGCGCGCAGCTAGAGCCAGGTCTGCCCTTGGAACGGGCCAAGGCGTTGTGAAATCGAATGCCATCACAGCGACCATAACTCCATAACGCTGGCGACCCGAATTATGAACTTCGAAAACATCCTCGTCGAAAAGAAAAACTCTATTGCCTACGTCACCGTGAACCGGCCGAAAGTGCTCAACGCGCTCAACCTGGCGACCATGGAAGAGCTGCGGGCGACGTTCCACGATATCAAGAACGATAAAGGCATCCGCGTGGTCATATTTACCGGGAAGGGCGACAAGGCGTTCATTGCGGGAGCGGACATTGGCGAGTTGGCCAACCATGACGCGGTGATGGGCAAGGAGTATACCCACCGCGGCCAGAATGTCCTCAACCTGATTGAGAATTTGGGTAAGCCGGTGATAGCGTCGATCAACGGCTTCGCGCTCGGCGGCGGATGCGAGATGGCTATGGCCTGCACCATGCGGTTGGCCAGCGAAAACGCCAAGCTGGGACAGCCGGAGGTGAAGCTGGGAATTATCCCAGGCTATGGTGGGACGCAGCGGCTGCCGCGGTTGGTTGGCAAGGGTGTCGCCATGCAGATGGTGTTGGCCGGCGAGATGATTACGGCGCAGGAGGCGCTGCGCATTGGGCTAGTGAACGAAGTCACAGCGCCCGCCGACTTGATTCCGCGGGCGGAGGCGATTGCGGCTAAGATTATCGCGAACGCTCCGCTGGCCGTGCAGTATGCGATGGAAGCGGTTAACAAAGGCATGGAGATGACTTTGGCGGAGGGCCTTTATCTTGAAGCGGTGCTGTTTGGCGTGTGTTGCGCGACCGAAGACAAGAAGGAAGGCACGACGGCGTTTCTGGAGAAGCGGGCGGCGCAATTCAAAGGTAAATAATTTAGTCGCGGCGGATTAGGCGGAATTTCAAGGAGGGAAGATATTCCACCACAGAAACACCCTTCGGCTTCGCTCCGGGCAGGCTCCGCCCCAGAGAAAGACACCGCAGAGAAAATTCGGAAGCAGACTGTTGCCGGAAAGCTGAACGGGTCAGGTTTTCGCTTCGCTATCGTAGTCTCTCGTTTCAATGAGTTCATCACAGAGCGCCTGCTTCGAAGTGCCTATGATGGTCTTTTGCGTTCCGGGGTGACAGAGAAAGCCATCCACATCGTCCGTGTGCCAGGCTCCTTTGAAATCCCATCGGCTGCCCGCACTCTCGCCGAAACCAAAAAATATGACGCGATCATCTGTCTCGGCTGTCTGCTGCGCGGGGACACAGCGCACTACGACGTGATCGTCAATGAAGTTACGCGCGGGATTGGACAGTCGACGCAGGAAACGGGGGTGCCGCATGCCTTCGGGGTGCTTACCTGTGACACGCTGGAGCAGGCCATTGATCGCGCCGGGTTGAAGATGGGGAACAAAGGGTTTGAGGCGGCGCTGGCGGCGGTGGAGATGGCGTCGCTAAGGGCAGCCATCGGGCTTCAAGCTTCAGGCGTCAGCAAAGCACTGAGCACTCGGCATGCAGCATTCAGCAAAAAGCAGATTCCTCCTTCCGGTAGGAATGACAAAAGCATCGGTCGGAATCGTGCAGATTACGGAAACGGGACGAACAGAGTCACGAAGCCAGCCAAGGCTTCGCGGGCGAAGCGGCATAAATAATCTTCCTACAGTAAACTGGCTACTAACCACTGACTACTGACCGCTCGTCACTGACTTCTCTTATGGGTACCCGACGTAAATCTCGCGAGATGGCTCTGCAGATGTTGTTTCAGGCGGACATGGGCAAGCAGAGTGCGGACCAGGTTCGACGCACGTTTTGGGCCGAGCATGGAGCTGCGAGCCACCATGTGCGCGGATTTGCCGACGATCTTTTTCGCGTGGCGATGGACCGCGCTGGCGATATCGATGGACTGATCGAGAAGCACGCTGAGCATTGGCGTATGGAGCGCATGGCGGTGGTTGATCGCAATCTGCTGCGCGCGGCCGTCGCGGAATTGTTAGGCTATCCGGAAACTCCTCGAGCGGTGGTGATTAATGAAGCGCTCGAGATAGCGCGGAAATTCTCCAGTCCCGAGTCGGTGCAGTTTCTTAATGGGGTTCTGGATAGCGTGGGGAAAGAGTTAGAGAAGACGGCTTAGCAACGAACTCCCTCGTGCCGCAGCGATCCGACGAATACCTCCCGTCAAGTTTACTTTTCATTTCAGCTCCTGCCTACGGCACGGTATGCAATTCCAACGCTGGGACCCGCCACTGCAATGGCGGGCTATTTTCAATGGTCCCTCCGCCACCAGTTTTAGGGATGACTGCCGTGCGCACCTCCGGCGCGGTTTAAGGGAACATTTCACCCCAGCGCCCGAGATCGAGACGAGCTGAAAAGCTTGAAGATTCCAAAACGAAGCAAAACGTTCTCAAGGTTTTACCGCGACCACATCCAGCTTGCAGGGCCCGGAAGTCGGGTCGAGGGAACAGAACGAAGTACTGAACCGGGACGGAATCGTGAATGAGATCTGCAACAGGTCGGCGGCGGACGTGGTGCTGACTTCGTGCAACATGCCGTCACTGCCGGCCACGTAGATGAGCGTGCCGTCCACGGTGATGTCCGCGCTGACCGGGCTTGCGTTGTTGGCGAAGGAAATTCCGGCGACAGAATTCGTATTGAAGTCGTACACCAAGACGCTGCTGCGATCGCTGGCAACAATGTAGGCATGGGTGCCATCGGGTGAGATGAAGAAGTTGATGGGATTGAAGGTTCCCTGGCCCAACGGTATGCGCTGTGAACTGGCGCTGATGAATTGAGGGCAGAGGGTCTGAGAGGCAGCAGCGGTGATCGCCGTGGTGATGTAGTCGAGGCCAGTGTTGTCCAGGGCGATGATGTGGATTCCATCCGGCAGAACTTTCACAAAACTGGGCTGCGACGGCAGAGATATTGTCTGCACAACACTACTCACATCGGTAGAGGGCGCGTTATTGCACGTGTTGTAGATTGCCAGGGAGGAGCCAGAGCCGGAGGCTTCGGAGATGAAGGCGAAGGCTGCGTTGGAGGAGAATGCAACCGAGGTCGCGGACACGGCAGAAGTCGACAAGGGTATGGTCTGAAGTGCTTGCAGCGGGGAAAAAACGTAGAGTGTGTCGCCTCCGTTCAAACACTGACCTGCGCCGGCTTTACATCCAATGATGAAGGCTTTCAGTCCATCAGGCGAGAAGGCAGCCGCATTCGCTCCCGAGATGTTCAACGGGGTAACCGCTGCGGACGAGGACGAAGCCGCGCTTACGACATAGACTTGATGGGGCGTGGATTGCGTGTCGGACAATACAGCCAGATCGCCATTCTCCGAGACCGCCAACACCTTACCCCGAGCCGTGTTGAAGGTGGAAAAAGGGCTGGCAGACGTGCTTCCCAGATTGGCGACCGTGGTGAGCATCGCGCCGAAGGCGCTGCCCGCATACGCTTTGTCGCCCGCAAGGTCGAAAAGAAGAGAGTTGGGCGGTTCCGGAAATGTAATGGGATTGCCCGCAAGATTGTTGGAGGTCGAAATGTCGTAGAGGGCCACGCTACAGGAAAAGTCGGTGCTGCAGTCTTTGCTGGTAGCCAATACGCTGGTCGAGGGAATGGTCCCGTTGACTACCCCAGAAATTGGAGTCACGGGATAGACCGGAAGGGGCTGGACGAATCCGGCGATATTCAACGGGAAACCGATGTTGCACGTGGGCGGAGAGCATGATGCGGTTACCGAGCCCGAGCCCGGCTGAGATGCGCTGAGCGAGCAAGTCCCCGCCGCACAACCGGTCGGCGCCGAAATTGAGGCGGGCTGTGAAGAACTCCACGTCAATCGAGCCCTGGGTACGACGCAACCTTGAATGTCCACGGCTGTCGCCGTTACCGGTTCCGAAGTTCCCTTAGTGGTGGCGAAGCTGGTTTGACCACTATTTTGCGAGCCGCTGCTTCCCAGTTCCAGGGCGATACATCGCACAGGGCAAGTCTCGGCATAGTAAGGCAGGCTGGAAACGCCAGCGGCAGTGGCGACGATCGGGGTAAGTCCGGGTGCGCCTGGCGCTACGACGGCTTGGTTGGTGGGAACGTTATCCGACGAACTCCTGACGGGGGTTAGCTTAAATACCGTCGAACTGCTTGCTGACCAGGCAAAAGGACCGACCACACCCGTGATATCGACCTCCTTGCTGAAGGCGGTGGCTTGCAACGTCATCTGCTGATTCGACGACAGGCAGCTGTTGTTTGCGGTAAAAGGCAGTGCGCACGCGGCAGGAACAACCTGTTGCCCGGGGCAGGCTGGAGGCGGCGAGTTCACCGGTACGACTTGGCTGATCTGGATGTTATCGATGGGTGGGTGAACGAAGATCAAGGTGGGGGCGCTGGTGGCGCCCAGGGCGGAGGCCGTCACTTGGGCCACGCCGGAAGCTCCTGGAGTGCAGGTTACAAACTGAGCGTCCCATTTGCCTGCGCAAGCGACACCGTTGGCAGCAAGATTGAGAATGTCGGTGTTGCTGGATTGATAGGTAAAGCTGGCGGAAATGGCTGAGTTGGAGGCGTTTTGAGCGCTGGCGGAGAAGGAAATAATGCTGCCCGCTTGTACTGAAGCGCTGGTCGCTGGAGAAAGGGTGATCTTAGCTGGGAAGGGAGAAGGGCCCGGGGGCTTGTGACCGCCGCAGCCTCCAAGGCTGCACAGCGAAAGGGTACTCGTCAGCAACATCAACCACCGGGAACAAAATCGAACCATGCACCCTCCTCGTCCCGTGATTCGAGTGACCGCAGGACGAGCAACTGCTTGAATTGGAAAACCTGTAGTGTAGAGGCTTGAAGCCGATTCAGCAAGCGAAGTCCGGAACAGCGAAGTCCGGAACGCTTCGGAATCAGTTCTCGGGGCTTCGAGTGTGGGATGCAAAAACTATGGGTTGACGATGTTTGCGAACGCTTGTTATATTTAAAAGGTTCCGCGAGTCCATTCTAGCTTGCTGTGTGCGGTAGGTCTTTCCCGCGTTGTGTGCGGAAAACTCATCGCTGAGCTTTAGAGTAACGCGTTTCCGGATGAATGCATTGCCCGGAGACTTCCTCGCTGAAACGTTCCTGCGCTACCTTTCGCCCTATCGAAGGAGCTACTGTGCATCTAATAAAGATGCCGAGTGGTTTGCGGAAGGATATGCAGGGCACGGCTGACGAAACGGAGCGCCCCCGCAGTTTTGGCCGGGTGCCACCGTCGGCGGCGTAGGTCTGAAAAAGGAATCCAGAATCTCTCGCGGCATTCGTGCACAGCGAGAATTATGGTTGGCTTTCGGGCCGGCCAGTCCCGGACCGTGCGTAATAGCCGGGGAAAAGCTGAATTGCGCTGCGCGCTCGAAGCCTCAAGGCTGCCCGCGCGCTCGAAGGAGCGGCAAGAGTGCCTACGTTTAATCAGTTGGTGCGTGATGGCCGTAAGCGGCCACGGTACAAGACGGCCAGTCCGGCGCTGCAAGGGTGTCCGCAGAAGCGGGGGGTTTGCACTCGCGTGTACACGCAGACGCCGAAAAAGCCGAACTCGGCTCTGCGCAAAGTGGCGCGCGTGCGGTTGACCAATGGAATCGAAGTTACGACGTATATCCCCGGCGTCGGCCACAATCTGCAGGAGCACTCGATTGTGCTCATACGCGGCGGCCGCGTAAAAGATCTTCCCGGCGTGCGTTATCACGTGATCCGCGGGACGCTGGATGCAGTGGGTGTAGCCAATCGCATGCAAGGGCGCTCGAAGTATGGAGCGAAACGGCCGAAGAAGGCGTAGGAGAGCAGTGGTCAGCTGCCAGAGTCAATAAGCTCAAGCGAGAAGCTAGCTATGAGCTAGGAGCTAAAAGCTTACATGCCTCGTAAAGGACATATCGCTAAGCGGACAGTCGCAGTCGATGCCGTGTACGGCTCGGATCTGGTGACTAAGTTCATCAATTCGATGATGTGGCAGGGCAAGCGCAGCACGGCCGAGGGCATCTTTTATGAAGCCCTGGAGCGGGTGCAGGAAAAGGGCGGCGACGAAGCTTTAAAGCTGTTCAAGAAGGCCGTCGAGAACGCCAAGCCGTTATTGGAAGTCAAGAGCCGGCGCGTGGGCGGAGCGAACTATCAGGTACCGGTGGAGGTGAATGCCGACCGTCGCACGTCGCTCGCGATCCGCTGGCTGATTTCCTATGCCCGGGCGCGCGGTGAGAAGGGCATGGTTGACAAGTTGAGTAATGAGTTGCTGGACGCGGCCACCGGCAAAGGCGCCGCAATCAAGAAGAAAGAAGATGTACACCGTATGGCGGAGGCCAATAAGGCGTTCGCGCATTACCGATGGTAGGGAAGCCGCTATTGGCTCTTAGCCGTGAGCTCTTGGCTTGTGCCGGAGCGGTTGAGTTAAGAGCTGAAAGCCCAGAGCTAAAGCTGAATTCGGAGCCCAGAAAGAGTCAAGAGTCGTGCCCAGAACAGTCCCATTAGAGCGCTGCAGGAACATCGGCATCATGGCCCACATCGATGCTGGTAAGACCACTACGACCGAGCGCATCCTGTTTTACACGGGAAAGACGCATCGTATCGGAGAGGTGCATGAAGGCACTGCCACCATGGACTGGATGGAGCAGGAGCAGGAGCGCGGCATCACCATTACGTCCGCGGCCACGACCTGCACCTGGCGCGACATCCGCATCAACATTATCGATACGCCCGGCCACGTGGATTTCACGGCTGAAGTTGAGCGGTCGCTGAGGGTGCTGGACGGCGCAGTTGCGGTGTTTGACGCGGTTCATGGCGTACAGCCGCAGTCGGAAAAAGTTTGGCGCCAGGCCGATAAATACGGCGTGCCGCGAATTTGCTTCATTAATAAGATTGACAAAATGGGGGCTGATTTCGAGCACGCGGTCGATACCATCCGCAAGCGTTTGAACGCCAAGCCGGTCGCGATTCAGATCCCCGTTGGGCAGGAAGATAAGTTTAAGGGCGTCATCGATTTGATCAATATGAACGCGATCGTCTGGCAAGACGACACCATGGGCGCCGAGTACGTCACCGAAGAAATTCCCGCGGAACTCAAAAAGAAAGCCGAAGCCTTTCATGCTCAGTTAGTGGAAACCATCGCGGAAAACGACGACGAAATCCTGCACAAGTTTTTGGAAGGCGAAGAGATTAAAGCCGAGGAGCTGCGCGCGTCGCTGCGCAAATCGACCATCGCATTGAAGGTATTTCCGGTGGTCGTCGGAACCGCCTTCAAGAATAAAGGGGTTCAGCCGCTGCTGGATGCTGTGGTGGATTACCTGCCTTCGCCTCTGGATGTAGGCGAGACCAGGGGAACGAATCCCGACAATGGCGAGCCGATCACGCGCAAGCCTGCCGATAGCGAGCCGTTTTCGGCGCTGGCGTTCAAGATCATGGCCGATCCTTTTGTCGGCCAGCTCACATTTATTCGCGTGTATTCCGGGCAGCTTAAGACCGGTGATTCCGTGCTGAACACAGGCCGGCGCAGAACAGAGCGCATCGGGCGGCTGCTCAAGATGCACGCCAACAAGCGCGAAGAGATCAGCGAGATTTTGGCGGGGGATATTTGTGCGGCGGTTGGTCTAAAAGGCGTAAGTACGGGCGACACGATTTGCAGTGAAGATCATCCTATCGCGCTGGAAAACATCACATTTGCGGTTCCCGTCATTTCAGTTGCCGTCGAGCCTAAGACCAAGGCCGACCAGGAAAAGATGGGGATGGCGCTGGGGCGCTTGGCTCAGGAAGACCCCACCTTTAAGGTTCACACCGATCCCGACAGCGGACAAACCATCATCAGCGGCATGGGTGAGTTGCATTTGGAAATCATCATTGACCGCATGATGCGCGAGTACAAAGTGGAAGCCAATGTTGGCAAGCCTCAGGTGGCGTACCGCGAGACCATTCGAAGAAACTCCCAAGGCGAAGGCAAATACATCCGCCAGACCGGTGGCCGCGGTCAGTACGGCCACGCGAAGATCCGGTTGGAACCTCAGCCGCCAGGCACGGGATACGAATTCGTGAATGATATTGTGGGCGGTTCGGTGCCCAAAGAATTTATCAAGCCGATCGATCAGGGCATCAAGGAAGCCATGGAAGGCGGCGTTTTGGCTGGCTACGAGATGGTCGATGTGAAGGCCATTCTCTACGACGGCAGCTATCACGACGTTGACTCCAACGAAATGGCGTTCAAGATCGCAGGCTCGATGGCATTCAAAGAGGCCGCGCGCAAGGCTTCTCCAGTGCTGTTGGAACCGGTGATGGCGGTCGAAGTGGTCACACCGGAAGATTATGCGGGCGTGATTATGGGCGACCTTAGTTCGCGCCGTGGCCGGATCGAGGGCATGGAGCACCGCGCCGGCTCGCAGGTGATCAAGGCGATCGTGCCTCTGGCGGAGATGTTCGGGTATGCCACGCACATGCGCTCGTCGACGCAGGGCCGCGCCGAGTACTCGATGCACTTCGCGCGGTACGAGGAAGCGCCGCGGTCGGTGTCGGAAGAGATTATTGCGAAGGTGCAGGGAACGGCGAAGTAAACCGTGGAGCCGCGGGCAGGGTGTCCGCGCCATAACAGACGGAGCAAGGAAATGGCGAAAGAGAAATTTGACCGTAATAAGCCGCACGTGAATGTCGGGACGATTGGTCACATTGACCATGGCAAGACCACGTTGACGGCGGCCATCACCAAGGTGTTGCAGAAGCACAATCCG
>Ga0137378_10001351_pt1 | contig 20607 bp, 19 predicted proteins | sample SagtaG_21_FD_104813 | JGI IMG/M metagenome (GOLD analysis project Ga0137378, IMG submission 104813) | Vadose zone soil microbial communities from Sagehorn Ranch, Mendocino, California, USA - Sage2_L_60_16 metaG | ecosystem: Environmental > Terrestrial > Soil > Vadose zone | place: USA... | reverse complement strand
GCACCCTCTCCTGTAGTGTTCGGTTTTCAAAGAGCCGTCGCGCGCGTGAGTATTCTCCGCGAGGTAGCGCGCGACCATGATGCCCAGCGTGAGCGACCGCGAATCGATCCACTCCCCGGCGTCCCGGAGCCGCACCATCTCGGCCGCTTCGCGCGTCGCGCGCTCGCGATCCGTGTGCCCCAAGCTGACCTGCCGGTACTGCTTCTTTTCCGGATCCCAGACGGCCATCTGCAAGTTGCCGCTGGCTGCACGCTGATAGATCCGGATGCGGTTGCCACGTCGGGTGCCTACGGTTCTCGACCAGCGTTTACGGGTGGCCATAAGGCCCTCCTTAGCCTCGTTTGAAGAGGCGGCTGGCGAGTTCGCGTACGTCCGCGTCGGGAGTATGGGGCCGGCCGGGCTTGATCGGAAGATCGCCCCGGCGGATACGGATCATGCCCTTGGAGTTGGGGAGCCGGAGGTCGTGGATCTGGCCGTCCCGGACCATGCGGGCGAGGGAGTCGGGGTGGTATCCGGAGATCTCGGCGGCCTGGGGCAGGGTCAGCAGCTGGTCGCTCTCGTCTCGAAGCGCCTGCTCGACCTTACCGGCCGCCCACTCGAGCGAACGGGCCTGGGGCTCACCGCCGAAGGCCTCTCGGAGTTCCTTGGCCTTGGCGAGGATCTCAGCGACTGCTTGGTGTACGGCGTTGCGGTTCGTACCCAGAAAGACACACCCCCCAAAGAGTCTCAAGCTCTTCGGGGGGTGTTCCTGCGCGTGGGGGATTATGCACGCGCTGGCTCACGGAAGTCAAGGGGTCGACGCCAACAGTTGCCCAACGGAGCCCCCTGGGTGACGAGCCTCAAACAGCGGGCCTTGCGCTAGATGAGGGTTAGTTGGTCAGCTATACGCTCGACGAAGTACTCGCGTACGCGCCGGTCGATAATGTGCGCGAGGCGAGGGTCTTCGAAGAGACGACGCCAAGGAGCTCGGGGTAAGAGCGGGCCCAGCATCCGATCCAACACTCCTCGATCGAACAACTCGACCGTGAACCCTGACTGGCGAGCACAGAGTCGAGCCCGCTGAGCTGGCCAAGAGAAGGCGTCCGAAGTGGTAGCAACGATCGCATACCGCGAGCCCTCGAGGACCAGCGTGCCGAGAACGCTTTGCACTGTCGAGAATGGTTCCGATTTCCTTGGTCGAGCGCGCCGCTTCACCTGGATGACCCACTTCTTCTTGGTGTCATCGACTAAGTAGAGGTCAACTCCACCATCGCCCGGACCCCCCACGTGTATCACCTCGCAACCAGCGTGGTTGGAACGAAAGACGTCCACCAAGAACCGCTCAAAGCGTGATGGATTGAAAGTATGCCAGAGCCGCGGATAGCGGCGGAGCTGCTGTGCAATCTCTTGAGAGCAGCCCTCGGGCAGGGTGTCGCTATACCGAGCAGCGACCGAAGAACCTAAAGCAAAGAACGTGGGGTCCATGCATGCGTTGCTGCCTTGATGACACCGGAAACTCCACGCAGCGCAGTGCTCACAGAACGCAAGTTTGTACTCCCTTCGGCTGTGCCATGCGTCCAAAGAGCCTTCGATGTCATCCATATGCTCTATTCGCAGCGGCCGATTGCAAAACTGGCACGCTGACTCCTCTTGTTCGTACAGGTCAACAAGCCACTGTTGCCACGGCTGGTTCCCGTTGTCTAGCGCTAGGTCGAATGACGAATGTCTCGGGGTCGCTGCCACGGGTGTCTCCGGCATTGAGAATTGGGCGTGGTACTGCCGCTAATGAGAATCGTAGCGGATGTGGGTCCTAGATGGCTCGGTGGGTTTCAGAGCCGGGTTATCGGGGGACTGCAAGCGTTCTTCTGCATGAATCGCCCGAGTCTGCCGGCTCTCTAGAGCCCGACGCGCTGGCGCGTTCGACCCGGCTACAGAAGATTGTGCGGGGCGTTCCAGCTGCCAAACGTTGGACGCGGGACCGCCGATCCAGTCCGTGAACGCCAGTTTATGCATACGTCCCTTACAAGCTCAATCAGGTGCACCTGGCAATGAATCTACCGGACATTTGGCGGGCAGTGGGAAGTCGCATCGGCTTCTTCACCAAGGAGACCAGGAACGACATACCTGACGCTCCTGGCTGCTATGCCTGGTTTATCCCGCTGTGGATTTACTCAGAAGACCTGCCGCAACTCGTTCAGCTTCTCAGTAGGGTGATGTTGTACGACCCCATTAACGGCGGCAAACGGGAGCACACGGCGAAGTTCAACTGGGACGCAGTCTCAGTCCAGCTTCAAAAACTGCCTAACGTCTCCGTTACCGATGCGAAAGAAGTAGAGTGGCGTCGTATCATGGGTGATCCGCTGCTTCGGGCAGCCTTCGAGCAGGCTCTCATGGAAGCGAGTCTTCTGATGCCTCCACTATACGTTGGGAAAGCAGACAACCTGCGGGTCCGCTACACCCAGCATGTGGAGGGGGCTGGCCCGCAAGCTAATGTCTTTCACACTCGTTTTAACACCTTCGCGAAGTCGGCAGGGCTGCCGCTGACTGTGAGCGACCTCCTCTTCGTGTGCATCAAGACGGACCCTGATGCCGATCGAGCCCTTAGAGACGCCAACGTTAACGAGCTGCTCGAGCATATCCTAATGCAACTCTGCAGGCCACCTTTCAGCATGCGGTAGGCTGCATCGCGCCCTTCCCATCACTTGGCTCTGAGGGAGTGCACCGTGAACAAGAAGATCCCGCCAGTTCGCAAACGCGCGTACAACCAATCGCAAGACGGAGTCTATGGCGAGTTTGGCTCAGGCGCCAACACGAAGATCATGTTTATCCAGACCGCTATACGGCCGACTGACCTGGGCAAGACGACCCTCATTAGCGACATCCCGGGAAGCGAGGCCTGGCCGGTGCCGAACCTCTTTCAGCGGGAGGTAGACCAGCGGCGCGTCTCGAAGAGCCTTCTTCCGTATCTGCAAGACCAGAGACGGGTAAAGTTCTTCAATCCCCTGACGCTCACTGTTCTCCCCTTTGATCCCGAAAAGCGAGAAGTGCTCACTGCGATGCCGACCATTACGGAGTCGGAACAGGAGGAAGATGGCCAAAAGTGGCGGGTCGTTGAGATGGAGGGGTTCTACAAATACCGGCACCTTCCCGACACGCCGTGGGGCACACTTGAGTGGAACGATGCGGTGGTGAAGTTGGTGGCCATCGATGGCCAGCATCGTCTTTCAGCCCTCAAGCGGTTCGTTACAGATCCAAAAGGCGACAAGGAGTTCCAGACGTGGTCCATACCCGTCGTGATTCTCGCCTTTCGCGGCGCGGGCGAGAATCAGAAACCGCGCAGCATTCTCGAGGTGGTGCGTAGCATCTTCGTCTACATCAACACTGAAGCTCGCATCCCGAATCGAGCGCGCCGCATCCTTCTTTCGGATGAGAGCATCAACGCAATCTGCACGCAGGAGCTCTTGCAGCTCTCGCACTCGAACGACGTCCTTGATGAGAGCAAACGTAAGTCCGAGCGCGTGCCCCTACTCTTTCATGACTGGCGCGGGGAGGAGGAAGAGGGTCGGCGCATCATGGCGCCTGCAGCTGTCAAGAAAATTGAGGAGATCAACGACTGGTTTGAGAACTACCTCACCGGTGAGGACTTCTCAGCTCAACAGGAAACGGCCCTTGGTATCCAGCCACCCGACCCCCTGAAGCGCACATTCATCGACAAGCGTCTGGATTCAGAGACCTCACGTGCGATCCGGGAGCGGGTGGGTGCTGACCTTGTTCCTGGGGTTGCCCACGTTCTAGAGAATTTCGCGCCGTACAAGGCGTACATCGCTGCCCTGCGGCGACTTGAAAAGGAGTACATGACCAAGTCGGACGTCGCTCGCCATGCATTCTACTACCTACGCTTCGGTTCTCATCAGGCTGGCGAAGCGATGCACAAACTGGTCATGCAGATGTACGATGACCTTGTAAAGGAAATCGAGGCCATTCGGAGCAAGGAGATCAAACACCCCCTAGACCTCGACATTGGCATGCGGGGAGTGGTGGCTGCCTTCGGAGAGCTCCGGGAGATGTATTCGGCGGCAAAGACCAAGGGAGCCAGTTGGCGCGATTACGCTGGATGGTTCACCAACGTGTTGAACGGGCTCTACGCGGATGGTTGGCTCGACGTTCGAGGGCGTCCGCAGGTGAAGGCCCTCTTGCGTCACGTGATCGAAGATCACAATGAGACCGTTGTGAACTATAGGCTGGAGGATGCGGGCAACGCACTTGGCGCCTACGTCGCGCTCCTGGCGTGCGCAGTGGGCAGCCGGAAGCGGGGCGTCTTAGATCAGAGGTTGTGGGATGAAAAGCGTGAGGAGTTCACGGATCGTTTGGAGAACTGCGTAATGCGAGGCTACCGGAAGGAGGTTCGGCCTCAACTCAGAGAGCAGTACCCAAAGGGCGGGCGAGAGCTGACCGAAGCGGTCAACAAAGAGGCGGAGAAACGAACCAACAAGCATCTCAAGAAGCTAGAGGAAGCCCTCGAGACAATCGTCAGCGGGAGCTAAGACTTCGGTGTACGCCTTCTTAGACAGAGTCGACGAAGACGCTCTGCGGAAGCTTGTTCGGCGAGCACTTCCGTCGATGGACCACGGCAAGGTCCAAGACTTAGATAGGCACAGAATCTACAACGTCCTCTTTTCTCTCTACGGCTTCGACATTCTCGGAGAGCCGCCGGTTCGGCAGCTCATGCTGCTCACCTTGCCCGAGGATCGATTGCGGATTATGGCTGCCAGGTTCGGTCTAGATGCGCTTGGCAAGCTGTTCGACGTTACCATGCAGATTGCGAGTCAGAGTTGGCGGGAAGGTGCACCGAGCCCAGCGGTCTTCGCGGATGAGTTCGATGTCGCCAGTGAGTTCTTACCCAGGAAATCTGACCGTGAGCCCACCATCGAAGTAGTGGAGCCGTATTCGGAGCCGCCCGCACTGTTCGACTACCAGGAGGAGATGGCATCGGCCCTCTCGACTTTTTTGACCAACCAATCTGGTGGGGCATGTTTGCTACAACTACCCACCGGTGCTGGGAAGACCCGCGTAACGATGGAGGGTATCTCACGCTACCTCACGAATACACAGTCCATCCAACGTGACGTGGGTGTTCTATGGATGGCCCACTCAGAGGAGCTTTGTGATCAGGCAGTAGACGCCTTCCTCCGAGTCTGGGTTTCTCGCGGGACTTTCGACGTTCGGCTTGTGCGGTTTTGGGGAACATTTCAGCCAACAGTCGAGGACCTCAAGGATTCCCTCGTTGTGGCCAGCTACCAAAAGCTTGCCAGCCTCGCAGAGAAGTCGAAGGCGGATTTCGAGAAGTTTGGCAAGTCTCTCTCGCTAGCTGTTATTGACGAAGCCCACAAGGCGCTGGCGCCTACCATAAAGACTCTGCTGGATTCGTTCAGACGTTGGGGAGTGAACATTGTGGGCCTCACCGCCACGCCGGGAAGGGGCCAAGACGCGACTGTTGAGAACCGCCGGCTTGCGGGCCTATTCGACCGCCGACTCCTGCGACCCCCTAGTCTGGGGGCGGATCCGGTCGAGGAGCTCCAGCGACGGGGAGTTCTTGCACGTGTCAAACGAGCCGTGATTGACTCCGGAGTCCGGGTGAAGGCGTCTGATGGGGAAGCCGCCAGACCTGATGGCTTCGAGGATATGCCTGGCTCGGTACTCGCCAGACTAGCCAAGAATGAGAATCGCAACACTCTCATAGTCAAGACTGTAAAGAACTACGTTGAGAAGAACCATCCAACGCTGGTCTTCTGCTGTACGGTGGATCACGCCAAGGAACTTGCGGTCCTTGCAGCAAGTCAGGGAGTGCGCTCAGCCTTCCTAGATTGCCTCATGATAAGGCGTCGCCGACGTAGGGTGATCGAGGCGTTCCGCAGTGGCTTGGTCGATGCCTTGTTCAACTTCGGAGTCCTGTCGACGGGATTCGACGCACCAAACATCCGGTGTGTTGTGATTGCTCGCCCTACTAGTTCGATCGTCCTCTACAGCCAGATGGTAGGTCGCGGTCTACGGGGGTCAGCGGTCGGCGGGAGTGCGGAGTTCGTGCTCGTGGATGTGAAGGACAATCTGGAGGCTTTTGGCGGCGTGGGCGAAGTTTACAGTCACTTTGAGCGGTACTGGGATGCTCCACAGCGATGAGAGTCCGAAGTCTTGACATTCTCAAACGACTAAACGACTGTAGGTCTACTCCTAAAGTGATTTATGGCTCTTACGCGCCTGGCACTCCGGGCTCTCCAGCGACTAGAGCCCTCTAAGATCATCCTCGCTGCCATTCCTGGCGGCATTCGAGCAGTCGCGCAAGAAGCAGGTGTTACCACCGGAAGGGTCAGCCAAGTCCTCCGCAAGAAGGCGCTTCCCACCGAATGGGCACGGCGCCTCGCTGACCTAGCAGGGTGCAGCGAGCGGGAAGTGTACGAGCAGCTCGGTCAACGCCCCCCCAACACGCGGTCAGGGGATGTAGAGTCGTGAAACGTCGGCGACGTGTTGATCGCCCGTTGAAGCGACATCGCAATCGTTTGGCCCACCGCGAGTCGCGTAAGCCAGCCCACGTGTCACCGTCGCACCCGAAATACAGCTTCAGCGGACATCAGACCTTCCCCTTTCGGTACACGTGGTTGCCGAAGGGAATCCGGGCGCTCGAGGACGATCCGACCTGTTTCTCGAAGCCCGACGCGATGGTGACCCTCGGTGTCGGAAAGAACATGGTGGACTCGATTCGGTTTTGGTGTGGAGCGCTGAAGCTGGCGATCATCGATGGTCGCGGTGGGACAGTGACGCCAACTGACCTCGGCACCCGGTTGTTCGCCCGCCGTGGCTGGGACCCCTATCTAGAAGATCCAGCAACTCTCTGGCTTCTGCATTGGCAGTTGGTCGAATCGCCCGAAGTAGCGTCAAGCTGGTTCCTGGCATTCACGCGATGGAATCGCGACGTCTTCACGCGGCACGAATTGACAGACTGGATCATTAGGATCGCGCAGGATGGCGGCAAAAGAAACGTCACGCCAGACTCGATCCGGCGCGATGTTGACGTCTTTCTCCGAACGTACGTTCCGAGCCGCGTAGACGTTCGTCGTCCACTGGAAGACTCGTTCGATTGCCCCCTCGCCGAACTCGGCTTGATCCGTGAGCTAGAGGACGGGGTCTACCAGTTCAGCCGCGGGCCAAAACCAACATTACCGCTCGAAGTTTTCGGATACGCGCTGAAAAGGTACTGGGATACATACGGCTCGGAGCAGAGCACTTTAGGATTCGAAACTGTTCTCTACGGTCCAGGTAGTCCGGGGGCGACTTTCAAACTGTCAGAGACGGCTCTCACGTCGCTCCTGGACTCCCTGCCTTCTTGGATGGGCTTCCGCTTTGATGAGACTGCCGGTCTGCGAGTCTTGCTCCGAAGCGAAAGGAGCCAATCGGCAAAGGCCATTTCGCTTCTGGAACGTTACTACGCCAAACGGAAGCGGGAGGAAGTGGCTTGAGCTCTGTTCGTCTCTCCGATCTCGTCAGAATTCGAGGTCGCTTCCATCGATCGGTCAGCCTCGCACGGGACTGGGATCGGGGGGGTGATCTGTCGGAGTACCTCGTGACGCCCACGATCAAGGAGATCGCGCGCCGCCTAGTGGATGAATTGGAGCATCCGAATGGAGCGCGAGCTTGGTCGATCACAGGTCCTTACGGATCAGGGAAGTCTGCCTTCGGTCTCTTCTTGGCAGACTTGCTCGCGGCTCCGAAGCCTTCTCATCCTGAGAGCCAAGTACTTCGCAAGGGGCGGAAGGTTCTTAGAAAGCCATTCGTGCCGGTGCTTGTGGTTGCGGAACGAGGTCCATTGATGCCAGCGGTTGTCCGTGCCATCCGTGATGCTCTTAGGTCAGTGGCGCCGGCTTTTTCACGAAGACTTGAGAACGTAAGCCAGAAGCGAGCCATCTCCGGAGCCGAGTTCACCGAAGTCGTCCTCGGGGCAGCGAAGGCTGTTGGCGACAAAGGTCGAGGCGGACTTCTGCTCATTGTGGATGAGCTGGGAAAGTTCCTGGAGTTCGCTTCCAGTGAGAATCCCGAAGGGGATGTTTTCTTTCTCCAGCAACTTGCTGAGGCCGCTGCTCGTAGCAAACCGCCAATCTTGTTCGCGACGATCCTGCACAGTGCCTTTTCCGACTATCTCCCCGTCACACAGGAAGTCCGGCGGATCGAGTGGCAAAAGGTCCAGGGTCGCTTTCAGGACGTGCCGTTCCAGCTGCCGACCGAGCAACTTCTGGCACTGGTAGCTCGCGCCCTAGAGCGGCAAGTGCCGCGCGGACTCGCGGTTGCCTGGAAGGCGGCGGCCGACGAAATACTGGCAGCGCCCTGGCTCTCCCAGGCTCGACGCCGGCTGCCCTTGGAGGAGTTGTTGCCGGCCTGCTTGCCCCTACATCCCGTCGCGGCACTGCTGCTTTGGTCCGTTTTCCGCAGCAAGGTGGCGCAAAACGAGCGATCACTCTTCGCTTTCCTCACGAGTGAGGAGCCGTACGGCTTCCAGGAGTTCCTCAAGAAAACTGACTCGACCGGGACTGGAACGCCCCTGTTTCGCGTTGCCGATCTGTACGATTACGTCGCAAGTGCGCTCGGGTTAGCGGCATTCACCGGCGAGCATGCTCGTAAGTGGGCGCTTGTCGATCATGCGCTGACCAGGATACCTCAGGAGGCCCCTCAAGTCGCGCGCAAGGCTGTCAAGACCATCGGACTACTGAGCGTGTACGGACCTCTCGTAGGCCTGCAGGCATCCATCGAGGCCGTGAAGGGCGCGGTCGGACAGGTGGACGAAGTCGAGGAGGCTATTCGACTGCTGGAGGATCGTTCGGTCATTGTGTACCGCCGGCATCTGGGCGGTTACGCGCTGTGGGAGGGGTCGGATGTCGACCTGGAGGCTGCCTATGAGCACGCCAAGCACCACGTCTCCGGCAGCGACCTTCAAGGTCGGCTGAAACAGGCATTGAGCTTGCGTCCAATCGTCGCCCGTGCTCACTACATCGAAACTGGGACGCTCCGGCTCTTTGAAATCGATGTGGTTCCGAACGATCGGGCGGCGATGCAAGCCGCGATTGATCAACCCCAGGCCGGTGACGGCCGCGTGCTCTTTGTGGTGTCGCGTAACCGAGCTGTTAGTGAAGCCTTCAGCCTTGCGCGAGACCTCACAAAGCGGAAGGGCGACGGCCTGCTCCTCGTTGCGATCCCGAAGGCGGTGGCTGGCCTCGAGGAAGCGCTGCACGACCTAGAGTGTTGGAATTGGGTGAAGGAAAACGTTCCGGACTTACAGGGCGATCCCGTAGCGCGACACGAAGTCCAGGCCCGGCTCGCTGGAGCACGCGATCGTTTCGAGCGAATTGCCGGTAGAGTCTTCGGACTCCCAGGACACCTGTTTGAGCCCTCCCGGAGCGCGTGGGTCCACAGAGGCAAGGAGCGGACTGTGCGCTCCCCTATCGCGTTCCAGCGATGGCTCTCGCATCTGTGCAACAAGACCTTCACGCACGCTCCACATCTACAAAACGAGCTGCTGAACCGCCAAACCCTGTCTTCCGCCGCTGCGGCTGCTCGAAGGAACCTTCTGGCGTCCATGGTGACACGGGCCGCGGTGCCTCGGCTCGGCATCGAAGGCACGCCCCCCGAAGCCAGCATGTACGAATCCATGCTCAGGGCCGGGGGGTTTCACAAAATCAGAAGGCGCACATTGGGTTTCGGTTCCCCCATCGACGACTGGAAGCCAGCCTGGACCGCGATTGAGAATTTCGTCCACAAATCGACGGAAGCTCGGAGACCGGTGGCTGCACTCTTCAAGGTCCTCAGGGCTGCCCCCTATGGTATGCGAGAAGGACCGATACCCGTCCTGTTCGCTGCGGTCCTTTCGTCTCAGTGGGACGAGATTGCCCTGTATGAGGAAGGGGGATTCGTGCCCGAGCTCCGGATCGAGGTCCTCGAGAGGCTGACCCGGAGCCCAGACACCTTCGAGCTACAAAGTCACCGCCTGGATGCGCATCAACTCAGGGCACTGAAGGCTCTTGAGAACCTGGTCGGTGAGGGAGACGCGGTTGCAACGTCTCGTAGTTCCAGTTTGCTCCCCGTGGTCAAGGCCCTGGTATTGTTTGCAGTGCGTCTCAACCCATATGTCAAGCAGACTAATCGACTTGGCTGGCCTGAGGCTGTTGCTGTGCGCGACCACCTACTCAGAGCCGGAGATCCGAGGAAGTTGCTGTTCGAAGATCTTCCACTCGCGCTCGGCGTCTCTATCGACGGACAAGACGGCGGGAGCTTGTTCGCAAGGAAACTGCAGCAGTCTCTGCGCGCCATGAGCCGTGCCTACCCTGACCTCTTGGACGAACTCGAAAGGCAGATCCGTCAAGTATTCGATTTGAGGGGCCATTCGCTGGATGCGAAGAATCAGTTGCAGCGAAGGGCGGCACCTCTCGTGCCGTACGCTGTGGACCAGAAGCTCCAGTTGCTTGTGAAAGAAGTTGCTCGGGACCACCCGGAGCACGACTGGCGAGAAGTCGTAGCTCGCGTGATCAACGGAGGTATGCCTGCTTCCCATTGGAAGGACGCAGATGTCGCAGCCTTCCAGGTACGGATTCAGGAGCTTGCGGGGGCGTTCACGCGGCTGGAGGAGCTCGTTGCCGAGAGGCGGCACTCCGGGGTAGCTCGCATCCTCAGAATTGGCGTCCTCGACGGCTTGCATCGAGAGTCCCGTGCAGTCATCCCAGTAGATCAGGAGATCGAGGTTGATGCCGCGGACCTGGCCAACCAGGTCCGCCAGCTCTTTGATGCGCATTTGAACGGAAACGGGCGCGCTCGGCACGCTCGACTTGCTGCCCTAGCAACAGTCGCAGAAGCTCTCTTGGCTGAACCCCCTGAGTCGGAGGCGCGACTTGATGCTCGATAAGAAGCCTAGGCATATCCTGTTGCTGTCCGGCGGGAAGGACAGCACCGCCCTGGCGATCTGGATGCGGGACAATCGTCCCGAGATTGATGTCGAGTATGTCTTTTGTGACACTCACAAGGAGCTGCCGGAGACCTACGAGTACTTGACGCGAATCGAGGGGTACCTCGGAAAGCCAGTCACACGCCTCTCGTCAGGCCTAGGCGAGCGCGGGTTTGACCACTGGCTCAAGATTTACGGCAACTATCTCCCTGCGCCCAACATGCGTTGGTGCACCAAGAAGTTGAAGATCGAGCCCTTCGAAGCCTATGTAAGCGACGATCCTGTCTTCCTATACGTCGGGATTCGCGCGGACGAGCGTCGTGAGGGCTACATCTCCACCAAGCCCAACATCACGCCGTTATTTCCGTTCAAGGAGGTTGGCGTCCGGAAGGACGACGTACTGCGGATTCTGGAGCAGAGCGGTGTGGGTATGCCGGAGTACTACTCGTGGCGGTCGCGATCGGGATGCTACTTCTGCTTTTTTCAACGCCGGGGGGAGTGGGTGGGACTGAGGGAAACGCATCCAGAGCTATTCGCGAAGGCCAAAGAGTACGAGAAGCCCGAGGAAGGTTTCACTTGGATTCATGGCGAGGCCCTGACGAGCTTTGAGAATCCAATACGAGTGGCCCAGATCCGTAAGAAGGAAGAGGAGCAGCGAGCCCGCCAGGCGGCTCACAGAAGACCGAGGAATCTGGCCGAGGCTTTCGGATACCTCACCGATGAGGACCCGGACGAACAGCAAGGATGCCTGATTTGCCACCTCTAAGAGCGCCGGCCGTGAAGGCCGCACGAAAACTAGGTCCCTCGCGGCTCGAACACGTCTATCTCGATTACCACGCCTCAACACCCTGCGATTCGCGTGCCGTTGAGGCGATGCTTCCCTTTTTCATCGTGACGTTTGCGAACCCATCCAGCAGCATTCACGCTGAGGGACGGACCGCCGCTGAAGCTGTCGAAAGCGCGCGCTTCAACGTGGCTCAGACGATCGGCGCCGCGGCCGGTGAGATTGTCTTCACAAGCGGCGCCACTGAGAGCAACAACGTCGCGATCCAGGGGGCTGTCCGCGCCGCAGCAGGTGGTCGGCAAAAGATTCTGGCTTTGGCGATCGAGCACAAATCCGTTCTGGACACCTGCAGGTGGCTGGCCAAACATGGGTACGAGTTCGCGACGATTCCCGTCACAGCTGACGGTGTCGTCGAGCTCGGAGCCCTAGTCGACCTGGTTGACGACCGCACGATCCTTGTAAGCGTACAGGCCGCAAACAATGAGATTGGAACGATCCAACCCATTCGTGAAATAGCGCAAATCGTGCACCGGTCCGGCGCGCTCTTTCACTGCGACGCTGCTCAGGCCCTCGGCAGGATCCCAATGGATGCTCATCTTTGGGGCGTAGACTTCTTGTCTCTCAGTGGGCACAAGTGCTACGGGCCGAAGGGGGTCGGTGCGCTCTATGTCAAAGGCGGTGTGCAATCTGCCCCTTTGGTGCCGTTGGTCTTCGGGGGAGGTCAGGAGTGCGGTTTGAGGTCCGGTACTCTCAACGTTCCCGGGATAGTCGGGTTCGGCAAAGCGTGTGAGATCGCCAGGGAGGAAATGCCCGCAGAATCACGCCGAATTGAACGGTTGCGTGACTGGTTCGAACAGCTCGTCGGTGAGCAGGTCCCGGATGTTCGCCGGAACGGCGCACTCTCGCGCCGCCTTCCGGGCAACAGCTCTCTTCGGTTTGAGCGGGTTGATGCCGAGGCGCTCATTGCCAATCTCCCGGAGATCGCTCTCAGCACCGGATCCGCGTGCACTTCGGGTGCACTCGAGCCTTCTCATGTCCTGACGGCCGTGGGTCTGAGTCGCGACCAGGCGTACAACACGATTCGTGTTGGTATTGGGCGCTTCACCATGGAGCAAGAGCTTGACCACGCGGCAGTCAGGATAGGACAAGTCGTCGAGCGCATTAGAAGCCTGCAACAGAGCTAGAGGTGGAACACGATGGCGGACGTCAACATCACAGAGCGGTTCGAGCGCGACAAGCTGTGCTACGAGCAGAACTACGAGCAGTTCAGGTCTTTGAACCAAATCATGTGGCAGGTGCCGATCATTGCGATGACTCTGACCGGCGGCCTTTGGTTCGGAGCGACCAAGGTGCTCGAGATGAGGGCCGCTCAGTACGCACTTCTATTCCTTGCATGCGTGGGTAATGCCGGTCTCGTCGTCGTTCTCAAGAGAACACGTTTTGTGATGGGGGAGTATCTCAACAAGATCAAAGAGTTCCACCCCGACGGGTATGTGGACGCTAGTAGGGGTGGATTCCTTGAGGGCAACAAGGTTGTGATGAGGACATTCGCGACGCTACTTGCACTGTCAGCCATAATGTCCTTGATCGGAATCATTCTGCTCGCCTGCTCGGCGCGACTCCCCCTTTCAGAGGGAATCGAATGGGTGAATCTACACTAACTCGTACGCGGCCTAAGCAGCAGGCCTGGGACGCCTACGAAGCCGATGCGACAAGGTTCGTGCAAACCTATGAGTCGCTCAGTTTCGCGGAAGTCCATGCATCGATCCTGGACCTACTTCCGAAGTGCCGTTCTGTGGTCCTCGATGTTGGAGCTGGGTCGGGGAGGGACGCGTCCGGTTTGGCGGAGCTAGGTCACGTTGTTTACGCGGCTGAGCCCAGCGCCGCGCTGCGGTCATTGGCTGAAAAGGTCCACCCAAAAACGTCGATCGTTTGGATCGATGACGCACTCCCAAGCCTAGAGCGAGTGAGACGACTCAGGATTAGATTCGATTTCATTCTGCTCAGCGCAGTGTGGATGCACGTCCCTCCACGTCAGAGGCCACAGGCCCTTCGCTCGCTTGTTCACCTGTTGAAACCGAGTGGTATGATGGCAATCTCGCTGCGGCTAGGCCCGGCTGACCGGCGGCGCCGGATACACCGAGTGAGCGAGGCTGAGCTTGTTGGGATGGGTATACAATGCGGGCTCTCTGTGACCAGGATCGTCGCCGACCAAGACAAACTCGGTCGCACCGGCGTGAGATGGAGTACAGTGGTCCTTCAACGCAGCAGTAGGCGAGATCGAGCTGGTCGATAGTACGGCTGAGCTCCGTTAGACATATCTTCGTAAGTGGATGTCAGACACCGGCCTGTTGACGAGGCCCGCCCACTCGTTCCTGACCTCGTTTGGAGTAGTCCGGAGTGACTCGAGCGACCCCCCTGCACCATGGAGCAAGATCTTCAGAGCAAGCCTTTGTGCCTCAGAGCTAGTAATCATCCGTCGGTTTGCCAGATCCCACAGCAGACCTATCCATGGCTCGGCAGCAAGCGACATTGGGACTGCTCCTAGTGCGCGGGCGGCCCGACCCAATGTCAGACCTTCGTCGCAGAGAAGGCGGACAGCACGTACTGCGAGAACGAGACCGATCGGCCTAAAAAGGAGATGGCCACCCTCTCTATTGCGAAACTGCCCCGCCACGGTCGCCTCTTGCCCGCTCCGGGCCATCTGTTCAAGCGCCGGGAACGCTCGCCGCATCGCATCCCACAGGGCCACGGCCTTGCTGTAGAAGACCTCGATCTCAGTGTCGGGCGGCCTGTAGCGCTTGAAACGCGACCAACCCCGTTCTGACGTCTTCAAGTAGACATCCAACGCGTCGTACAAGGCGACGATTGTGGTGATGCTCCTTTGGTCCGTAACGGGAAGGCTCTTTGTCTGGGCGGCTGAGACCTTCTTGCCACTAAAAAGTTCGTATCCATCGAGCAAGCTGCGCGTAACGATCGCCACTACGTCGTCTTCATCGAGCGCGATGGCCTCCTTCTTGTTGACAGGCTTCGCGTAACGATTGAGAGTGGTAAAGAGGCGTCGCGTCCTTCTGCGTCCGGCGGCCGTCTTCTTATGAGCAAGGAAGATCATACTTACCTCTTCGTCGCCGAGCGTCCTCGACTTCGCAACAGCCCGCCGAATTCCGACGACACGGTGCTGCCCGTCCAGAGCAAACACCTGTTCTCGTCCGCTCAAGACGAGCAGTCCTAGTGCGCCTTTGATGTAGGGAGGCAAGGTCTCAACGGGAAGGCGAGGGCTATCACGGAGCGCAAGTTCGTACCACCTTGGCTCGCCGCCATAAACTCCTACTACGATGGTGTTGAAGAAACGCTGCCGCTGCTTGAGAAGGTAATCTCTGATCTCATCAGCCCGGGAGCTTGTGAGGGCACGTTGAATAAGTTCGTTCAGGGTGTCGCTCTGATGGATTTCCTGCGCCACGCTAATTCGTTCTGCCACGGCATCCAGTTTCAGGAATGCGGAGTAGTAGACCCAGTCGCCCATGTGAGCTCGCAACGCCGGCACAATCAGCTCCCCGATGGCGCGTGTGGTCGGCGTGCCTTGTCTTGAGGCTTTCGGTGTAGCCCCCCTCGCGTTCCTAGAACGCGGCACGAGCCGCTCGAATCACTGCAGGAAGCTGATCGTTGGCCGGGGGGAGAAGAGCTGCAATAAGCGCCGTCTCAGCTGCGTCTCGGTGGGGAGGAGCAACGAGTGCATACCTGAAATGCAAGTGATTCGCGTAAAGGCGGAGCAGCATCGCAAGCTTCGGCCGCGCTAGGCTGCTCTTGCTTTCGCGGAGGTACTCCCGAAAGCGTCGCTGGATGGAGTTGCTTTTCCCTACGTACATCAGGTAAGACGCTGCCAGTCGGGAAGCGATACCGGACCTTACGATCAGGGCATAGACGCCGTGAGTGGTAGGGAGACGGGATGCGCGTGACGCTTTCAAGGGCACCGTCCGCCACCGCAGTCTCCCTCGATAGGCGTAGTGGCGCCATAGCCTAGGCACCAGAATGAACCGATGGGAGTGTTCCCTTAACTCCCGATGCTGTTCGAGGAGGTCTAGAGGCAGTTTCATGGCCGCTGCCGTGACCGTGAGGGTTGGCGCCGAAGGTCGGGGCGGCCGGCCCTGGCTGCAATCGCCGCCTTGATAGGAATGCTCATATACCCCTCACGCCAGACGCCATCTAGAATACGAGGCGCAGCTCCTAGCATCGCGAAGGCCTCCAGCCTGCCCTCTTCCATCGCCAAACCTGCTAGGCCCGCTACCAATGCCTGTAACTGATCGTGGTTAGGTTCGGTGATCGCGGTGACCTGGTGAGTTTCACATAGAGCGCGAAAGTGAGTTCTCAAGTCGGCCGGGGTGGCCTTCGATTTCGCAGGTAGTGCGGGGAGTCCTAGTGCTCGCCAAGCAGCCAGGGGAAACGACTCGACAGCCGTTGGCCCGACTTGGGCCAAAGCGGGTTGCAGTGCGCGTGTCATCCCTCTTCGGTCGAGCGCGTCAAATACGGCCACAGAGAACTCTACAAACGCAGTGTAGCCCTTTGGTTTGACGTAGCCCGGCAAACCCGTCTTGGCAGGCGCGTTTAGTAGGCGTTCGCACACGCGGGAGTGTTCACAACCGTTGTCGGGATCCTTCCAGCCCTGTGGACCATCCAGAAGCAGGATACTTGCGCCGTATTGCGCACAGAGGTGAAGGCAGCGTTCGGCGACTTCTGAAGGAGAAGGCGGTCCTGTCTGACCAGGCTCCCCGAACTCCACGAATTCTGTGCTAGTGCCAGCCCGGCGTGGCTCGAGAATCGCCACCCCAATGTCCCAAACGCTCTTACACGCGAGGTCTACTGAAAGGACGGGCATCAATGAAAAATCTCGGCGCCGTATTCCATACACTTAGAGGAGACCACGCTTCCGCTTCTCTTGGGCCATGAGTTCGTAGAATCGTGGTTCAAACTGTTCAAGCAAGCGGAACTGCTTTAGCCTCGCTTCCTCGCCTGACTCGTCGGGTTCGTTCACAAAGGCCCCCTTCTTGGCCAGTTCGGTCTTGCATGCCTCGAGTATCGCAGGAATGGACATCGTGAGGGCCGCCTCGTACTCGCGAAGCACCCTGTCAACTGCGTACTCCGCGAACGCTTCATTGAACTCACGAAACGCGCGCGTCCAAAAGAGGCTCGAATAACCAGCCCAGTCGACGTTCCGATCACTGGCAAGGTCCAAGTACGCTCCGACCTGCAGAGGCGTGAGCAGGACTTGTAGCAGGGTGGGGGGCAGGAGGTGCCCCTGTTCTACTATGGCGCCGACGGCCCTGATGAGCTTGCGATCTGCTGTTACGAACCACGCTGGCGAACGCTGGTCCATACTCACTAGAAGTGCTTCCACCTGTCGAGCTTCGTGCCAGATGAGAGTCCGAGGCTTCGGATTGTCTTGGTCCCGGTATTGATCTCTTAACGCCGCTTCCCATCTCGCGATGCGACCACCTTCGATGTCACGATCAAATGCGAAATCAACCACTTCAATCCCGCGTTCCTGCAAGAATCTTGTGAGAGCGGCTTCGTTTTCGTACGGAGCGAACTCTCGCAGGAAATTGGCAAACGATCCCTCGCCGCCGCGTGTTAACCAACCAGCATAGGCGCCGAGGAACGCGTTGATGCCGTCTGATCCAAAGAGCTGTACGTACCGTGTGAATGTCGCGCGGTCGTCGAATCCCCCGAGCTTGTACGCCTGAAGTGCTCCATAACGGTGGCTTGCCACTTCGTTGACGAAGGCGGTGCTAGCGATTACGCGAGCCCCTCTTTCCCGTGCGCTCGCAAGGATCTCGCTATAGGCGGTCTGCCGTGGGTGATTTGGCAATAGGGCTGGCATCAATACATTTGCATCAAGAAAGATCTTGGCTACGTCTGCGAAGCCTGAGAACGACTTCAGGGTCGGTGCATTGATGACGACGTCCGTCATCATGACCATACGCGCAAGCGACGCGAGTGTGGAAGCCTCGTCGCCTGTGGGCGCCGATAACAATGACTTTGTGGCGGCGAAGAGCGGGCCGCGCCACCCTGGGGCAGACTGTCCGATGGCGGCGGCGAAAGCTTGGCCTAAGGCGTCGTCGAGATCAACCACCTCGATAGGCCGCTGGCGCACTACAGAGTGTGCAATCCCAAGACTTCGGCCGAGGAGCATTTGAACGAGGAAGGCTTCTAGGTCGACATCCGGCGGGATGGCGACATTGTATCGCACCTGCGCTCGATCACGCAGTCGTCGGATCAGGAACTGGAAATCGGTCTTGAGCGGCTTCTCATCATACTGCAATAGCCGCACTTGGCGGTCTTCACGAACCACGATCTGCGCGGCCTCAAGTCGTTGGAGAGCGTCCCCAAGGAACTCCTGAGCGGAGGAAGAAGTTAGGAACAACACCTGTGCAAGCCTACGTTCTATGGCCTCGACGGAAGCACGTCTCTCCTTGTCGGCGAGTTGAGAAATGATGCTCAGCGCTATTCCACCGATCACCGTATCACGCACCGGCTGGTCACGACCGACCCGGTAATACGCGTAGACGGCCGCGAGGGAGTGGACAACCAAAGACTGCTCGCGCTCGGAAACGACTGCTTCCACTATCTGACCACCGCACCGCCGACGAACCTCCTCTGCGACCTTCCGGAGCGCCTCCCACAACCGGATGTCCTTGCCATCCACCTCGACCGGAACCGGCTTGATCCCAGTCTCCCTTAGTCGGGTTTGCATTTCGTGATCACTTGCTGGGACGAGCGCAATCGCGGGGCCGTCGCCTGGTAGACCTTGGTATTTCCTCAGATAGTCGAGGAAGAGATTGATGTCAGGATCTCGGAACGAGTATCCGACAAAGAGAACCGTGAAATCTCTAAACAGGTGTCGAAGGTAGAGCTTGTACTCCTCCATTGAATCGAGCGGAGCATAGTCGCTTCTGCTCAAGACGATCAACTCTGGAACCTGAGTTGCGCCGTGAAGGTGAACAACGTAGCGCTTCTTTGAGTAACTAGCAGCTTTGAGATCGGTTGACGTGTTGCGGTAGGACAGCAGATGCTGCTTACTCACTGCAGCGACCGTTGTCTCAATGAGGTCGTCATAGTTCGTCGTGACGTACGCCCGGAATGGCAGATCAAGAAGCTCTTTCACATAAGCATCAGCAGTAACCGTCGCATCAAAGACTTTCAGGAGGGCCTCGAGCTTGGCTTGGTTCGTGAGCTTGCTTATACGGAACAGCTCCGCAGCGTCCAAGAGGAGTCTCTCCGAGATTCGAGCTCTCATAGCAACAGCGATCGCCGCGTCATCGGGTTCGACCAAGGCGGCGAGCGACTGCAACGCTCGTTCCCATCCTGGCAAGCCGGATTGCTGTCCCAACCCAGCGCCTGCAAAGAGGACGCAACGCCCCTGGCAGATCGCCGTCGAAATCGAATCAAGGTCCGTCTTATTCACAGGTGACGCTCACCGCTAGAGGGACGGAGCAGAAGACGAACCGCATGGGCGCGACGTCAGGCATAGCCCGATCCGTCGCACGTCGGGCATCGACCGCTGCCGGCGCAGTTGTCGCAGTGGATTTGGCCGCGCCCGAAGGGATTCGTGCCATCGGCCACCTCGTCCAACATTCCGCCAACCCCACCGCCGTGGCACAGGGAGCAGATGCCATTGCCCCTGTCCTGGGTGAGGTCCTCGCTGTCGCCGTCGCAGTCTGGGCATCTCATGCTGCACCTCTACGATTCGGGCCCCCGGCCGACGCGCTGAACCGATCCGTATGGGCCCGGGTTCGGTAGTCCAGAATGCACCCGTTCGGCTCGGCTGAGGGTGAAAATGCTGCGGTGGCCCCCCGCTAACTAGGATGATTTTGCGGCACGGAGGGGCGCAAATGCGGCATCGCATGGATGCCATCCCGCTCCGACCTCATTCCTGTCCCGGTCGCTCTGATTCAGGAACGTGGACAGAAACGATGTCACTCGTTCCGATGACACGCTTGGACGCTACACAACGCACGCGAAACGATTGCACCCGAAGCCTGTAGAGAAACCGAACCCGCAGGAATTCAACAATCCCGCGGGTTCTCTTGTGGCTGGTCACGATCCGAGCAACGCTTCCCTGATACGAGATCAGGACAAGTGCACTGTCGGATTGGTTCGTTCAAACTTGTGCAACTGCCAGAAGATCCTCGGCATCCGAGATGAGGCCGTCGGTCGTCGCCTGCCCCAGAACGGCGGCGGAATGCCGCACTCTCATCAGACCCAGCAAGGGATTCACCTTCTTCACTAGCTCAGGGTCCGGAGCTTCCAGAGCCGTCAGCTTACGCGCTTCGATGACGCTCGCCTTGTCTGAGGCAATTTCGGTTTCGAGACTGCTGATTGCCTTGTCGAAGCCGGCGATACAGTTATCTACCAAATCCTTCTGCGGAGGGCTGAGCTGCATGGATGCCAGACGCAAACGCTGTCGCTGCTTGTAAAGGGCCGTTAGTTCTTTCGTTTGGAGCGTCTGTGTTTCCAACGCGGTGCGCAAAATGTCAAAGCACTTGTCCTCCAGCAGAAGTGCATCGACCGTCCGCGCCACTGCTCGGGTGCGCAGCGCGTTGTAGACGCCTAGGCCGAGCGCCACGACTACGCCAGCGATGCTCATTTCGTCCCGAATGTCCATCGTGTCCTCCCGTACAGGCCTAACGACCTAGGAACTGTGGTCTCGCAGAATGGTGTCGAAGAGAAGCTGCTGCTGGGCCCTGCTCCATACTGAGGGACTGGAAATCCGCATTCGTGTTAGTGCGCTCACGGACTTGAGGTTAACACGATCCGGTGTCCAACACCTTTTCAACTGGTGAGTATAATGTGGAATGGGTGTCATCGTTTC
>Ga0137378_10001350_pt1 | contig 20610 bp, 21 predicted proteins | sample SagtaG_21_FD_104813 | JGI IMG/M metagenome (GOLD analysis project Ga0137378, IMG submission 104813) | Vadose zone soil microbial communities from Sagehorn Ranch, Mendocino, California, USA - Sage2_L_60_16 metaG | ecosystem: Environmental > Terrestrial > Soil > Vadose zone | place: USA... | reverse complement strand
TCCGTGTTACTCCCGACAATAAGATTTGGGTCAGCTACTCCGATGAGGGTGTCTTCGGCAGCACAGTAGGTCAGGCAGGCCTCGCACGGTTTTCGTCCGAAGGAAACTCGAATTCAATTTCAACGAATTTGCCCTCAAGAACGAAATTCCTGATATCGCCGATTGTTATGCACTCAACGTCTGCGATCAAGAAATGTACGCGTACTACTTAACAGATTTCCCACTTGTGAGAATCAAGAACGATCACGCCGAGGTAGTGTGCCAAGTGCCGGTTGCCGGATTTAGTGCGTTCGCGCTTTCCGGAGGCTACGCACTATTTTCCGGCTCTTATAAGAAAAGAGAGGCTCTGTTCTTACTTCACGTGAAAGAGGGGAACGTTACCGAGGTTGAACCCACTGACGAGAATGGTAAACCTTTGGAAATTCGTAAAAGGATCGATCTTGTACCTCCTAGATTCACGCTCGGTTTATGCAGTTGATTTGTCACAAGTTCCTCGATAACCGAGATGGCATCAGCTGGCTCTGCCTCTCAGTCGACAAACACTTCCTTCGCCGCCACCACCGTGTTGCAATGAATCGTCACCGTATCTTCCACGCGCTGGGCGTAGCCGCCGGCATAGGTCACTATCACGGGAATACCTTGCGCTTTCGCGACGCGGAAGACCAATTCATCGCGGCGCTTTAATCCTTCAATCGTTAACCCCAAACCTCCGAGCTGATCTTCGCGATAAGGGTCGGCGCCGGCGATGTAGCAGATCAAGTCCGGAGTGAACTGGCGCAGGCCGGAGCTGAGGGCGTTGTCGAGCCAGGCGAGGTAATCGTCGTCGGTGATGCCGTCGGGCAGGTCCACGTCAATCGAAGACGGCGGCTTCGAGGGCGGGTAATTGTTCTCCTGATGCAGCGAGATGGTGAAGACGTCCCCGGCGTGCGCGCCGCGCATGACGCTGCGTTTGTCGGGAAATGCAGGGCCGAGAGTTGACGGGGCGAAAGTTGACGGAGCGGAAGACGGCAGCGGCTTACTGGCGGTGCGGGTTCCGGCGAAGATTGCTGCGGTTCCGTTGCCGTGATGAACATCGCAGTCAACCGTCATGGCGGTGCGGATTCTGTTGTCGCGCTGCATGCGGCGGATGGCAACCGCGACGTCGTGAATCATGCAAAAACCCTCGCCGTGATCGGGGAAGGCATGGTGAAAGCCTCCACCGATATTGACGGCGACTCCGTCCTTGAGCGCGTAATCCGCCGCTAAGATCGAACCGCCTGCAGACAGCCAGAATGCTCGCACCAGTTCGGGAGAAAAGGGGATTTCGAGTTCCATCTCTTCACGAGCCGAGAGAGTTCCATTCTTGAGCCTGTTGACGTACTGCGGCGTGTGGACGAGCAGGATGTCTTGGTCGGAGGCGGGCTGGGGAGCGAGGAAGTCGTCGGGCGTTGCCGTGGCACTTTCCAGCAGACGCTGATGCACGAGCCGGTATTTTTGCGCTGGGAAAACATGCTGGCCGATGGGCAGATAATAGTCGTCGCTAAAGATGAGCTTGAAGGAGAGCATGGCAACTCTTGATGATACTCAAGAGCTGTCATCCTGAGCACTTGACCCGCTTTGGGCGGGTTAAAAGGAAATGAACATGGGGCCGATAGGGGCGGTGCAGGCGAGGTGCGGCAGCGATTATCCCTAAATGGCGATCGTGGTACGGGAAGGGTTATTTTTTTTTCGCCACCGGCGGCGCGGTCACAATCGCGCGGCGAATGGGCACGATCGCGCCCTTCGACGCATCAGCGGCGGCACCCGCCCGCGACAGCACCTCCTGCTGGATGGCTTTCACGAAATCCTGAATCTGAAACTGCATCTCTTCCATACGTTCGCGCATTTGCAGGATGATGGCAATCCCGCTGATGTTGACACCCAGGTCGCGGGCCAGGTTCAGGATGAACTCCAGGCGCTGCAGGTCTTCGTCGGTGTAGAGGCGGGTGTTGCCTTCGGTGCGTGAGGGTTTCAGCAGGCCTTCGCGCTCGTAAAGCCGCAGGGTTTGCGGATGAATGCCATACATCTCGGCCACTGCCGAAATCATGTACGCGCCTTGGGAGCGGCGTTTCGTCATCTGTACAGGAGTTTATCGCAGATCGGGAGACTCAGAAAATTTGCCGAACCTCTCGACTCTGTTATTTTGAATGTGGCGACTATGCGCCTTCTCTGTATTTTGATCGTAACAGCGGTGGTGTCCCCGGCGTTCCCACCTGTCAGTTCATCATCTGGAACGGTGCGACCTGAGGAGGACATCTTCGGATTCACTCACTCCAGCCTGGAGCGCGACATCGAGGCCCGCTTCCTCGCGGTGCCCGATCCGAAGTTGGCCGAGGAGCATCTGCGAATTCTGACTCAGGCTCCGCACATGGCTGGGTCGCCTGAAGATAAGGCCAATGCGGAATACGTCGCGCAGAAATTCCGCGAGGCGGGCCTGAAGACGCAGATTGTCGAATACAAAGTCCTGATGAACTATCCGGCAGAAATTTCGGTTGACGTTACGGCGCCCGCCGGCGTCCACATGCACGGCCCCACTCGCGAACATGTGGATGGCGACGCTTATCAGGACGATCCCCGGGTTGTGATGCCGTTCAGCGGCATGTCGCCGTCAGGAGATGCCGAAGCAGAGGTGGTTTACGCGAATTATGGCACCGCTGCCGACTTTCAGAAACTGGCGGACATGAAAATTGACGTCCGCGGCAAGATCGTGCTGGCGCGCTATGGCCAGAATTACCGCGGAGTGAAAGCACAGCTTGCGCAGCAATACGGCGCGGCAGGATTGATTTTTTATTCCGATCCTGCCGATGACGGAGCAAAGCGCGGCCCCGCGTATCGGACTGGCCCCTGGCGGCCCGATACCAGCGTGCAGCGCGGCTCGATCAGCTACATTTGGCAGTTTCCCGGAGATGTGACCACGCCGGGCGTGGCGTCAACGCCAAACCTGCCAGGTTCGAAGCGGATCAAGCGCGAGAATTCACCAGCAGCCCCGCAAGTACCCACCACGCCTATTTCCGCTGCCGATGCCCGCCCTATCCTTGAACACCTTGGCGGGCCAGAAGCGACGGGCGATTGGAGAGGCGGCTTGCCTTATGCTTATCACATGGGTCCCGGCCCAGTGCGAGTGAAGCTGCATTTGAAACAGGACTACCAGCTTCGCACTATCTGGGACGTGATCGGCACGGCGCGCGGAAATACCTGGCCGGAGGCGCTGGTGATTGCGGGGAATCATCGGGACGCGTGGGTCTATGGAGCGGTTGATCCCGGCAGCGGCACTGCGGCGATGCTGGAAGCAGTGCACGGGGTCGGCGAGTTATTGAAATCAGGTTGGCGGCCGAAGCGCACGCTGATGTTCTGCAGTTGGGACGCGGAAGAGGAGGGCCTGATCGGTTCCACGGAATGGGGCGAGCGGCATGGAGAAATTTCGAAGACAGCCGTGGCCTATTTCAACACCGACATGGCCGTCTCCGGACCGAAATTTGGCGCGGCGGCGGTGCCCAGCTTAAAGCAGTTCGTGCGCGATGTGACCAAGAGTGTCCCGGATGCGGGCGGTGGAACGGTTTATGAGCAATGGGTGAAACTGAACCGCGCCGGCGCGCTGAAGGTGGATTCGAGAGAGACCAGCACCAGCACGTATCGAGCGCCGCTGGCGCCGGCCGGCAGCGATGTTCCGGTGAGCGACCTGGGTAGCGGCTCCGACTTCACTGTGTTTCTGCAGCACCTGGGCGTAGCCTCGACCGACGTTGGGTCATTCGGTGACTATGGCGTTTATCACTCCACGTTCGACGATTTTGCGTGGTTCAAGAAGTTTGGCGATCCTGATTTTCTCCACGAGCAGCAGATGGCTAGGGTCTTTGGCCTGGAAGTTGTGCGCATGTCCGATACCGATGTCCTTCCCTACGACTTCGAGGAATACGGAAAAGAGATTGGCGTTTACATTGAAAAGGCGGAGCAGCGCGCGAAGGGAGTATTTTCTGCTCCGTCTCCGGATTTTCAATCTGCGTTGGCGGCAGCTTGGCGGCTGGCGGCCGCGGGAGTGAAGATATCGGCGCGACAGAAGCATCCCTCGGGAGAGACAGCTTCTCTGAACTTGAAGCTAGTTCAGGCGGACCGCGCGCTTCTGCTGGAAAAGGGGTTGCCGGGGCGGCCGTGGTTTCGCCATGCGATCTACGCTCCGGGGAAACGCGCTGGATACGCCGCGGCAGTGATTCCCGGGGTCAACGATTCGATAGATGACAAGGATTTCGCGGCGACTCAGAAGCAGATCCTTGCGCTGACAAATGCGTTGAATCGCGCCGCGGGGATTATCGAGAGCTACAGCTCCGCCAATTGACCAGGTCCGGTGTGCGGCGGGGTGCCTCACCTGCCCCGCGGAGCGCAGTTCCGCAACCTGGCGAGCTTCGTTCGCATGCCCCGACGAGGGCGTCTGGGGCTACCTGCTCGCGGGTGGTAAGCTAGCGTTCGTTAAGTCAACCACCGAGATCCGCTTTGAACGCCGAATCCATTCGCAAACTTTTCCAGCAGGTCCGCGCCGGCAAACTCTCACCCGATGAGGCCGTCGAGCAGCTTCGCCATCTTCCCTTTGAAGATCTTGGTTTCGCGAAAGTTGACCATCACCGCGTGCTGCGGGTGGGTATGCCGGAAGTGGTTTTCGGGGAGCGAAAAACTCCCTCCCAAGTGGCGGCGATTTTCCATCGACTGGCAAAGCACGGAAACAACGTTCTCGCAACGCGCGCGACGAAGGAACAATTCGCTGCCGTGAAGAAAGGTGTCCGCGGCGTGAAGTACCGCGGGGTGGAATATGAAGCGGCGGCCCGGGCCATAGTGCTGCAGCGCGACCGCAAGCTCTACGGTAAGGGAGTGATTGCGGTAGTTTCGGCGGGAACCAGCGACATTCCGGTGGCCGAAGAAGCGGTAGTGACGGCAAAACTCATGGGCAACCGGGTTGAGCGCATCTACGACGTGGGGGTTGCGGGGATCCACCGCCTGCTGGCGCACCAGAAGATTCTCAGCCGGGCACGCGTGGTCATTGTCTGCGCCGGCATGGAAGGGGCGCTCCCCAGCGTGGTGGGCGGACTGATCGGGGCCCCGGTGATTGCCGTTCCGACCAGCGTCGGTTACGGGGCCGCGTTTGAAGGCCTGGCCGCTCTGCTCGGGATGATGAATTCCTGCGCATCGAACGTGAGCGTGGTCAATATTGATAACGGCTTCGGAGCGGGATATGTTGCTTCACTCATCAACCGGCTCTAGCGTCCTCCCGATTTGCAACATAGTTTTACACAGGTTTTATTGAACCAAGCTTGCATTCTGAGAGGGAGAGTAAAATAACCTTAGATACGTTTGTTGATGGAAGGGCGTTGTGGTTTCAAAGTGTGCCAACCCCGATTGCGCTGCAAGCTTCCATTATTTCCACCTGGGAAAACTTTTTCGCTTAGAAACCGAAGCCGGACTTGACCGCCGGCGCAGCCTGGGCGTCGATGAAGAAATAAAAAAGCCTCTCCGCCACATAGAGTTCTACTGGCTGTGCGAAGGTTGCGCGAAAAAGATGACGATTGTCGTTGAGAAAGGCGTGGGTGTGTCGGCCCGTCCGAATGCTTTCCCCAAAGCTGCCGGTTTCTAGGCCCGTCCCAGCTTAGGTCTTCAGCTGTGAATACTTTCCAGTGAGGGCGTTCCAGCGGATTTTCAGCACTTCCCCAAACATACGGAGACCGTCGCGCAGCGGACTGAGTCGCGTGCCTTCCACATGGGCCCAGGCCACCGGCACTTCCAGCACTTTCAATCCAGCGCGGCGCGCCAGATATAGCAACTCGGGATCAAATCCCCAGCGCTCGATTCTCTGGAGCGGAAAAATCTTCCCGGCTGCGCTGCGCGTAAATGCCTTGAACCCGCACTGTGTGTCCTTGAAATTCAAGCCCAGCAGCACTCGCAGTGCAAGATTGAAAAGCCGCCCATAAAACTGGCGCAACAACGATTGCCGGTGAGTCTGCGTTTCCGGCTGAAGCCAGCGTGATCCAATGGCGATATCCGCGCCAGCCTGAATGGCGGCGAGAAGCTTGTTGGCTTCCTCGATCGGCGCGGAAAGATCGGCGTCGCTGAACACCAGCACCTCGCCTTTGGCGTTCAACATGCCATTGCGCACGCTATATCCTTTGCCGCGATTGCCCGGGTTTTCGATCAGCTGCAGCTCGGGATGGGCTTGAGCGCAGGCCCGGACCAGGTCTGCCGTCTGGTCCCGCGATCCGTCGTTCACCACCACCACCTCGGCATTCCAACCTTGCGCGGCAATGTAGCCGACAACGCGTTCGAGCGTTGCTCCCAAGCGTGCGCCCTCGTTGTAGGCGGGAATAATGAAGCTGTAGGTAGGCATCGGCAGTAAGCAGTCACCGCCAGGCAAGGCGACGGTCGCAACTATGAGAAGGTATCACGCGAATGGTTCCGCCGCATCCAGGCAAAACTGGCGGGCCCTGACACCAAACTGGACTACGGTCGGGGCTACTTTATACGTGATGATCCGGGTCGCGAGGCTTCCGCGTTTGCAGCTATGCCACCTGGCGTTGCTTTTTCAGCATTGAAAGGAATTCCGCCACCAGGTCTTCATCCCACAGTCCGACATTGGCTTCGTCGCTCATGGTTATCGCAGCCTGCTCGTGACTTAGCGCCGGCTTGTAGGGACGAGCGGTGCGTAGAGCGTCATACACGTCAACCACCTGAAGGACACGGGCGAGGAGAGGAATGTCGCGGCCTTCGAGGCCGTCGGGATACCCGCTGCCGTCAAAATGCTCGTGGTGACTGCGAATGATGGGCAGCACCCGACGGAGCGATTTCAGCGGACGGCAAATGTTTTCGCCAGTAATAGGATGGCGCTTCATGATTGCCCATTCTTCGGGCGTGAGGTTGGCGCCCTTTTTCAGGACATCGTCCGGAACCGCAATCTTGCCCAAATCGTGGAGATACCCTCCGCGGCGCAGGGCGATGATCTCCTGTTCATCCAGGTGAATGTGGCGGCCCAGGCTGCTGGCGTTCGCTGCCAGACGCTCACAATGCCCTTCGGTATAGGGGTCGCGGCTTTCCACGCTCAGGCCGAGGGTACAGAGAACACTTTCCGCGGTCTCCAGTTCGTCGGTAAATTCCTTCAATTTAAGGAGCGACTTCACGCGCGCGAAGAGTTCTTCCGGAAAGATGGGCTTGCTCAAAAAATCATCGGCGCCGGCTTCGATGCCACGCACGCGGTCTTCGCGCTCGCTAAGGCCCGTCATGAGCACGAACGGAACCAGGCGAGTGGCAGGATTATCCTTCAGTTCGCGACACAGCTCATATCCGGACTTGCCGGGCATGACCACATCGGAGAGCACCAAGTCGGGGACACGGCGGAGGATTTCGGCTTCGGCCTGTGCAGCGTCGGGAACCGCAACCACCTCGTATCCACGCGAAGAAAGCAGGTCACGCATCAGAGTCATGGTGTTCGCATTGTCGTCTACTACCAGCACGCACTGAAGGCGGCGACGCAGCGATACATCACCAGCAGCCTGATGGCCGCGAGCATTTATCGTGGAAAACTTCCTGGCAGGATCCATGGCGGTTGCTCTAAGGGCTAATTGTAAGGGAAAAAAACGTCTTAGGAACAAGGATTGGAGGACCCCGTGCCCCGATTCGCCAACTCGCTATTCCCGCTAGGATTCCCAATCTGGGACTCGACCAATCGGATTGTTTGAGCGTCCTTGCACTTCAGCAGTCGCCGGTGCTTATCTTGGAGACATGAAGACGGTTGGCTGCTTGCTCTCATGCGTTCTGTTGCTGGGTCGAATCGGGCTGGCGGCTCCCAAACAGCACGTGGTTGCCTTCGGCAAGTGGACGACGGTCAAGTGGATGGTAGGCGAAGACGAGAGCACGGCTTCTGATTTGAAGATCAGGCCGCTGCTGATGGACGGCCAAAGCAAAGAGGTCACAACGGGCTTGCCGCATGAGGTGACCGACCACACGTTCGTTGTACAGCGCGTCTTCCGCTTGAATGACACCTTGCCCCACGAGAATACGCGCTGGCGATGGGAACGAGGCGGATGGCTGCTGGTTAATCGCAGGACTGGCAAAGTACTCCAGATTTCGCTGCCCGAGTTCGATCCTTATTGTTCTGCGGCTGGTTGGTTTCGCGACTACGTGGCGCATTGCGGAATCTCCGACGATGGCAAGAAGGCGTCCGCCATCATCGTGCCGGCACAGGCCTCTGCTGAAGAAGCCCACGGGTGGTACAGCCAGTGCGATGCCGGAGTGCCCTGTCCCAATCTGGCAGCGCGCGCGCCTTTGCGAGTGACTTTGACTCGAAGAGTGCGCAAGAATTCACTTTCACGGTGCCAACCCGGTCGGTGGACTTGGTTTCAGAAAAAGAAAATACGGGAGAAGAATAAGAAAACTCACGGCGTTTCCGAACCCAATGCGGCGTGCAACGCAGCGCGACGGACGACGTAGAAAAGCACGAATAGCAGCACCCCAGCCACGATAAAAACCAATCGCCGCCAGGAGTTTCTCTCATCAGGCGGTGCGGTGAGTCGCGGCGCGAGTACGGCACCTAAGCCTAACCCCGCGACAAAGCCGCCTAAATGCGCGGCGTTGGAAATGCCGGGCACCACCGCTCCGAAGAAGAGGTTGTAGCCCGCGAACGACAGCAGACTCTTTAAAGTTGCTTTGATCGCGCTGGGAGGCACGGGAAGGCGGCCCAGGTAGAGAGCGGCGATGAGCGCACCGGCGATTCCGAAAATCGCACCGGACGCTCCCGCCTCCACGGTCATCGGATGCCACCACAGGCCGAGTATGCTGCCGCCGATTCCGCAGGCGGTGTAAGTCAGAACATATGTCCAGCGATCAAAAATTCGCTCCGCCAGCGCGCCCAGATTCCACAAACACCACATGTTGAGCGCGATGTGAATGATTCCGATATGCACGTAGTTCGATGTGAGAATGCGCCAAGGCTGGTTTGTCAGCGTGTAGGGACCCCAATCGGCACCCCATTTCACGAGTTGCTGAAGCGCGGGAGCCGTGAACGAGACGCCGGACAGTGTCATGAGAGCGAAAACCAGCACGTTGAGCCCGACGATAACGGAGGTGACCGGCATGTTCGCCAGCAGTGGGTTGCGGCGGGTTGGCAATGGATTTTGCGATGGCGCGCGGGCAAGAATCGCAGCCCGGCACTCGGGGCAGACATTCAGTTCCCCAACGGGCGCCGGCGGTATTTCGCGGCCGCAACTTACACAAGCTGGCATCTGAATATCTTACGTGAGCATCGGGTGATCGGTGATCGGGCCATCGGATGATCGCGAAGGCGTTTTTCAGATTGCCCGATGGAGTCAATCCGCGGCTGCCACCGCTTCTTGTCTTTCTGCTTTCTTCGTGACGCTCGCGCTGGTCACCAGAATCACCGAGGCGATCACGATTGCGCTCCCCGCCAGAATGTAACCGTCCATCTTTTCGTCCAGCACCAACCATCCCAAGAAGACGGCGACGACCGGATTCACGTAAGCGTAGGTCGAAACCTTCGCGGTGGGCGCGTGGCCCAGAATATAGATGTAAGCGGTGTAGCCGATCAGCGATCCACCGACGATGAGATACGCCACTGCCAAGACGCCGCGAGTGGTCCAGACCACCCGCGCGAAATCATGGTTGAAGAGAGCGAAAATCAGGTTTCCGATCCCCGCAAAAAAGACCTGCCAACTAGTAGCGCCGAAGCTGGGCGCGCCGGATTGCCATTTCTTGGACAGCACCGACCCAAACGCCCAGACGAAAGCGCCGCCGTTCAACGCCAGCGCATACCACAATTCCTTGCGGCCAAAGGCTCCGGTCGCATGGAGTTCAGGCCACAGCAAAACGATAGTGCCGGCGACTCCCAGCGCCAGCCCAGCCAGACCACGGCCCGACATTCGATGATGCCCGATCAGCAACGAATCCAGCACCAGGAACCACAGCGGCGTTATCGCGATCAGGAGAGCAGCCAACCCGGTGGGCACATAGCGCTCCGCATACGAAAGCGTGAGGTTCCCGCCCATGAGCAGCAGATTGCCCACAATTGCCAGTTGCATCAGCTCGCGCGCGCTGTAACGGATATTCCTTCCCACCAGTAAGCAGTACGCCAGCATGATCACGCCCGCCACGGTGAAGCGCGTGGCACACATCAGCGCCGGCGGAATGTGCTCAATGGCAATCCCAATGCCGAGATAGGTCGATCCCCAGAAGAGATAGACCAGACCGAAATTGAAGGCCAGCATGAAGCGCGATGGGGCGGTGGAGGACATTTAGTGTGTCTAAAACATATAAGACGAGAAAAGGAGGGGTTTTGATTCAGGAGTTACTTCGCGAAGGGGATCGGGCACGGCATCAAGTGACTCTAGCCAAGACAGGTCAAAGGCAGGGTCTCGGCTCCCTCGCCCGTGAATTCGTGTGGAGCTTTACTTTATGCTATAGTGTAAAGTGATGCCGGAAGCCAAACTTTCCACCAAGAACCAGATCGTGATCCCGCGCGAGGCCCGTCAGGCGCTGCGCGTTAAACCAGGCGACAAGATCCTCGTAGTGGTTCGCGGAGAACGGGTGCTGGTCCTGCAAAAGCCCAAGTCGCATCATGCCGCGATTCGCGGCCTGGCTCAGGGTCGCTTTCCAAAGGACCATCTGCAAAAGGAACGCAAGAGTTGGGAGTAGCGCGGCTCGACGCCTTTCTCCGGCGCCACCGCCGAATTGCGCTCGATACCAGCGTCTTTATCTATCAACTTGAAAATCATCCTCGGTACGTCGGCCTGACCGACCGCGTGTTTTCCTGGCTGGAACAGCTTGCTGGAAGAGGCGTAACTTCCACCATTACGATGACCGAGTTGCTGGTTCAGCCTTACCGCGACGGCGACCAGCGGCGCGTGGATGAGTTCTACGGTTTGCTTTCCACCTACCCCAACCTTGACTGGGTAGATCCGAGTCTGGAGATCGCGGACATTGCAGCGCGAATTCGTGCCACCCATGGACTGCGAACTCCGGACGCGCTGCAGGCCGCAACCGCGGTCCAGGCGACGGCTTCTGGATTGATCACGAATGACCCGGTTTTTGCGCCAGTAACCGGATTTGAAACGCTGATCCTAGACCAGGTCTTCTGATTCTGCTGCCCGCAATGACCAACGGACAGGGGTCCCTAAGGGGGTTACGGCGGCGATCAGTCCCAGATATAATTGCCTCAGTGAGCTTCAAGGGTCCCAATTCGCACCTGCCCGTCTGCTGGCTGCACATGCTTGTATGTCCGCGGCGATACTTGGCAGTGCTGCCTTCGCAAGTGCGCCCCAGCCTTTTCGGTAGCGACTAATTTCAATCCTCCTCAGTCTGTGTGAGGCCATAGTCCGTTCATAGAGCGGGCTTGGCCAACGACCGAAGACAAAAGACCGACGACCACCGACCTTTTTCAGGAGGATTCCAATGACAACCAAGACCATGACCGGCGCCGTGATTGACGGACCGAAGATCAAGACCGCTCTGCCCGGCCCCAACGCCAAGCGCGTTCTCGCAGGCGACGATCGCTACATTTCGCCGTCTTACACCCGCTCGTATCCGCTGGTGGCCAAACATGGCCGCGGCATTGTCGTCACCGACGTGGACGGCAACGAGTTTTTTGATTTCTCGTCCGGCATCGCGGTGACTTCGACCGGACACTGCCATCCCGACGTGGTCGCTGCGATTCAGAAACAGGCCAGCGAGCTGATTCACATGTCCGGCACGGATTTTTATTACGAGAGCCTGGTCACGCTGGCTGAACGTCTGTCGAAAATTGCGCCCATGCCGGGACCGCACCGTGTGTACTATGGCAACTCGGGCGCGGAGGCGGTTGAGTGTGCGCTGAAGCTGGCGCGCTATCACACCAAGCGGCAAAACGTGATTGCGTTCTTCGGCGCGTTCCATGGGCGAACCATGGGAGCGCTGTCGCTCACTGCGTCAAAGCCGCAGCAAAGGCGCCGCTTCGGGCCGCCGCTGCCTGGAGTGACCCACGTTCTCTATCCCGACGTGTATCGCAAGGGCGAACAGGACGCGATGGCGTGTGCACGTTTCATCGAAGACAAGGTGTTCAAGACGATCGTGCCGCCGGAAGAAGTCGCTGCCATTTTTGTCGAGCCAGTACAGGGCGAAGGCGGATACGTCCCGGCACCCGCGGTCTTCATGCAGGAGCTGCGGCGGATTTGCAATCGTCACGGAATTCTGCTGGTTGCCGATGAAGTCCAGAGCGGCGCTGGACGCACCGGGAAATGGTGGGCGATTGAGCACACCGGGGTGCAGCCCGACATTATCTGCATGGCCAAGGGCATCGCTTCCGGCATGCCGCTGGGAATCACGCTCTCCAAAGCCGACATCATGGACTGGGTTCCGGGATCGCACGCTTCCACTTTTGGCGGTAATCCAGTGTGCATTGCAGCGTCGCTAGCGACTCTCGACGTCATCGAGCGCGAAGGCCTGCTGCGCAATGCAGAAGAAGTTGGCAATCACATGCTGAAACGCATGACTGACTGGCCGGCGAAACATCGCCTGGTCGGCGAGATTCGCGGCCGCGGATTAATGGTCGGCGTGGAACTCGTGGCTGACAAGCAAACCAAGGAGCCGGCCTCCGCCGAGCGCGACCGCGTGGTCGAGTTGGCATTCGAACGCGGCGTCCTGTTCCTCGGCTGTGGCGCGAGCACCATTCGCATCGCACCGCCACTCATCACCACTAAAGAGCAAGCGGATTTGGCGGTCGAGGTGCTTGAGGAGTGCGTGCAATTGGCTGCGAAGTAAGGGCGGTTTAGCCCGCCTTTGGAAGTGGAAGCGCGTGCGGGGAAGGCCGCAGCAGCCCAGTCCCCCGCGGCGCTCGGTAGCAACATAGAAGTCCTCCAGCCGCGTTTTGCTACCATACTTTGTGAATGCAGTCATGGATCCCGCCACCGGAGTTGCGCGAAACCACCGCACCGCCGCACCACATAAGGATATTGATAACCGTTGCAGCGACGGCACTGCTATGTCTGCTGTCCACACTCCGCTTACTGACCGGCCCCTTGGGCGCTCTGCCACTGCAAGACCCGACCAGAGAAATCGCCAGACACGCTGATGAGCGATTCGCCGATATGCGCCGGGCGCTGCCGAAACGGGGAGTTGTGGGATACATTGGGGACTCAGGCCAGACCAGCCTGGCCGACTATTATTCGGCGCAATATGCGCTGGCGCCATTGCTGGTCGAACGTTCGATCAATCACTCCCTGGTTATTGGAAATTTTCCTGCCTCGCAACCGCCTATGCCAGCTCTTGCAGATAAGAACTTATGTTTGGTTCGGGACTTCCAGAATGGACTGTTCCTGTTTGCCAAGAAGGACAACAACTAGATGCACGTTGTGGCAGCGGTCCTGCTTTGTTGCGCGTCGGGGCTTGCACTCGTCTGCGCGGGATGGCCTCGGCAGCTCCCGCTCGAGTCAGATCTACTGCTGAAAGTTTCTCTCGCTCCCTGTGGGTTCGGACTCTTCTCGATCATTTTTTTTCTTTGCCTGCCGCTTTCTTTCTCCAGCCTGATTCTGGCAGAAATCGCACTTCTGGGATTGCTGGTAGCAAGTTTGTTTTGGGCACGGTCGCGACGCGCGACTGTCGCAACTGCGAAAGTTAGGCGCGGCAAGACTGCCGGATGGGTTCACACGGGGCTGCTAGGAAGCTTCGGCGTTTCGGTGATCGCGTCCTTGTACTCAGCAGTAGCGCGGATGAAGGCGAACCCTCACGGCCTTGGATGGGATGCGTTTGCAATCTGGAATCTTCATGCTCGGTTTTTGTATCGTGGTGGGCCCGACTGGAAGGACGGGTTCACTCCTCTAATTCAGTGGTCGCATCCCGACTATCCCCTGTTGCTTCCTGCCGGCGTCGCGCATTTCTGGAAGTACGGGGGTAACGATAGCCCGCTCGTACCCGGGATCGTAGCCCTGATTTTTACCTTTAGTACGGTCGGACTTGTGTTTTCCAGCCTCTCTACTTTGCGCGGCCGGTCCCAGGGTTTTCTGGGAGGCATGGTGCTGATGGGAACTCCTTTTTTCGCAGAGCAGGGGAGTTCGCAGTACGCCGATGTCCCTCTGGGTTTTTTCTTTCTTGCCACTATAGTGCTGCTGTGCCTGCAGGATGATCCAGCGAGGCGTGGCTCTGGGCTGATGGCGATGGCTGGCGTCACCGCGGGGTTTGCCGCGTGGACAAAAAACGAGGGATTGCTGTTCCTTTCCGTGATCGTTCTGGCGCACTTGGTGATGTTCGTTCGAAGGGGTATGAATTCACGGAAGCAATCGCTCTGGCCGATGTTGACAGGGATACTGCCCCTCCTGGTGATAATTGGATATTTCAAGCTTCGAGTTGCAGCAACGGGGGAGATGTTCTCGGATGGGAACGCCATACTTCACAAGCTGTTGACGGCTTCCAGATATTGGGAAACCGCGAGATGGTTCGGGAAAGAGCTGTTCCTGTTTGGTCACTGGTGGCTCGTCCCAGGGACGGTGATGCTCGCCGGCTACTATTTTCTTGTAGGTAAGAAGGCGCGCGGCGTAAGTGAGTCCGGCGTCCGCAGCTCCACGATCGCGCTGGGTTTCACGCTGGCAGGCTATTTTGCGATTTACATCATCACCCCCTATGACCTGCATTGGCACCTGCGGTATTCGTTGAACCGGCTATTTTTACAGCTTTGGCCAAGCGCTATATTCCTGTTCTTCATGCTGGTGCGGACGCCTGAGCAGGCGCTGGGGAATGGCTGAGGAGCGGGATTGGTTTGGCGTGGACCTCGTTGACAGGAATACTGGAAATCCACAGCTTCCGGTTGTGACGGATGTCACTGCGCCTGATGGGCCGCAAGCCGAGGCTGGAACCATGCTTTCGGGCCGCATTACACAAACCGTGCTGCAGGCTGGATCGGCTTATCAGCAAGACTTCCGCAAGGGACACACAGACTCCCGCCCATCAAATCACCGGCCGTCGTGGCGAGGAAGATGCTTATTTCTACTTGCGGCGGCGGGGGTACCTTATGGTGGCGCGGAACTTCCGCACGGCGCGTCATCATGGAGAGATTGAGTTCCGGAGCGCCAATTTCCCGAGCCGCCGCAATGGCGGTTTGACGTGATCACTGTCTATTACGAAGGCCGTCCCGAGCATCCAACTTTTGAGCTATTCCAGAATTCCGTGCTCTCGTCGTAAAATGATTGCACCCCGGGTGGCAGCGGGCTGGAGGAAACGATTACTTGCCCGAACTCAGAAAAGACCCCATCGTCGGCCGCTGGGTCATTATTTCGACCGACCGCGCCAAACGCCCCACTGACTTTACGCGCGATGCCGTAAAGATGAAGGGGGGCTTCTGCCCCTTCTGTTCCGGAAACGAGAGCAGGACTCCCCCGGAGATTCAGGCCTACCGGCCCAATCAGAACGGCGGATCTCCGCCGCAACGCGACGCTCCGGGCTGGACCGTGCGTGTGGTACCGAACAAGTTCCCTGCGCTTGGGATCGAAGGCAACCTCAACCGCCAGGCCGAGGGTATGTTCGACAAGATGAACGGCATCGGCGCCCACGAAGTCATCATTGAAACCAACGACCACAACGCGACCCTGGCCACGCTGCCGCCGAAAAAGATCGAAGATGTGCTGTGGACGTTTCGCGACCGCATTCTCGATCTGAAAAAAGACCGGCGCTTCAAGTACATCCTGATTTTCAAAAACCACGGAGAGGCGGCGGGAGCGTCACTGGAGCACGCACACTCGCAGTTGATCGCGCTGCCCATCGTGCCCATCTATGTGGCCGAGGAAATCGAGGGCGCCAAACAGTACTACATCTACAAAGAGCGCTGCGTTTTCTGTGACATTGTGCAACAGGAAACCGAAGCGGGAATACGAGTGGTTGCCGAGAATGAAGACTTCCTCACTCTTGCGCCCTATGCACCACGCTTTCCGTTTGAAACCTGGATCCTGCCCAAGGAGCACGAGTCGGCATTCGAGAACTCTTCGTCGCACATGTTCGAGAATCTGGCGAAGGCAATCCGGGTGCTACTGAACAAGGCGGACCAGGTGCTGGATAGTCCTCCGTATAACTTGGTAATTCACAGCTCGCCGACGCAGGACTCGGCCAATGAGCATTATCACTGGCACATCGAGTTCATGCCCAAGCTGACCAAGACAGCGGGATTCGAGTGGGGAACGGGATTCTACATCAATCCCACGCCACCGGAAGAAGCGGCGAAGTTCTTGCGGGGTGCGACGGTAGAAGAGCCGGAGGCCGCGACGGCGGGGTAAGTGAAAAGCATTGCACCGCCGAGTACGCAGAGGTCGCAGGGAAAATTTAGGGTTAGATTTTTTCGGATCTCTGGGCGCTCGGCGGTGAACGACCTAGTGCGCGTCCTCATATTCTTCGTGCCAGGCCATCTGAATGGCTTCCAGCTTGCCTTCACTCGACTCTTTGGGATCGTCTTTGAAGTCAGACAGTTCTGTCACGTAGCGATGCAAGTCGGTGAAGCGGACGGTGAGCGGATCGGTCTCCGGATGTTTCTCGGATAAAAGAATCCCGAGGTCTTCCGCGTCGTCCCAGGTGAGATCTTTCGGCATGAGGGCTCCTGAAGTAGGCATTCAGCAATCAGCGAAACCCACGCTAGCTGAGGGCTGGGTGCTAGTGTTCTTCCGAAATGTAATTCCTGTTCCACGCCGGAATTTCCACGACAACTTTGCCTGGCTTGGTGATCACGGCCTGGCATCCCAGGCGCGAACTGAGTTGCAGGTCGGCAGCCATGTCGAGCCGGTCGGCTTCTTCGTCGTCCATTTCTGTGAGATTCTGCGCGCCCTCTTTCACCCACACGTGGCAGGTAGTGCAGGCGCAATTGCCTCCGCAGGCGTGGTCGAGGCGAATACCGTTGTTCAGCGCGACATCGAGAATGGATTGCTCTTTGCCGTGGTCTTTGTAAGGCAACTTACCGTGCTCGAATTGCACGGCTTTGCCTTCGGGAAGAAACACGACTTCGACAGTGTTTTCCCCCGGCGCATCCATAGTTGCGGTTCCCGCCGATTGTGTTTTCTCTTCTGCCATTCATGCTCCTACTATGTGTGCCTTGTTCCGTCTGCGGTCACAAACTTTTGCCACAGGGGACACAGAGGGTCACAGGGAACTATTTGAACTCTGCTTTGCCTACTGGATGCGGCGCGCTGGGGCCTTCGCCCAGATCGGCCTCATCCATATTCTTGCCTTTTAGCGCGGTGGTGACTGCGCTGTCCATCATCAATTCGGCGAGGCGCATGGTGCCCTGATTCAGGGCGTCAATTGCTTTGCGAATCTCCTGGTGGTCTTCGGCTTGCTCGGCGTCACGCAATGCACGTTCCAGTTTCGCGATGCGCTGCTTCTCGTCAGTTGTGAGCTGTCCCCAAGCCGGACTCTTCTTGCCTTTTTCGAGCGCAGCAAGAATTGTCTGCACCTCATTGCGCGCTTCGATTATCTGCCGCTGGCGAAAATCTTCCTCGGCCTGATCGAAGGATTCGAGAATCATGCTTTCGACCTGATCGTCGGTGAGACCGTAGCTGGGTTGCACTTCGATTTCAGCCTCTTTGCCGCTGCGCTGCTCGCGTGCGGAAACGTGCAGGATTCCATTTGCATCGATCAGGAATTTGACTTCAATACGCGGCATGCCCGCAGACATAGGCGGAACGCCTTTCAGGTCAAAACGCGCCAGGGAGCGGCAGTCCTTCGCCAGTTCCCGTTCGCCTTGCAGAACGTGGATGGCGACGCTGGTCTGTCCATCAACCTGAGTGGTGTAATGCTGGGTCGCGGACGCGGGGATGGTCGAGTTGCGCAGAATGATTTTGTCGGCAACACCGCCTGCAACTTCAATGCCCAGCGAAAGCGGGGTCACATCGAGCAGCAGCATGTTCTCCGTGGCCTCGGACCCACCGGAAAGAATGTTGGCTTGTACCGCCGCTCCCAGTGCGACCACTTCATCGGGATTCAGGTCCGTATGCGGTTTGCGCTGGAACAACTGTTCGACCAATGCGCGAACTTTTGGAATGCGGGTTGAACCTCCGACCAGGACGACTTCGTCAATTTGCTCCGACTGGAGGGCAGCATCCTTCAGCGCCTGTTTGCAGGGAGCAACCGTTCGATCAATCACTGGTGCAGCGAGCTGTTCGAATTGCTCGCGGCTAACGTCACGCTGATAGCGTTTCCCGGCCGGAAGTTCGACATCCAATTTCGTTGATTCCTGAGCAGAGAGCGCGATCTTCGCCTCGATGACTGCCTTGCGAATTGCAGCAACGACCTCGCCATTGCGGGAAACGTCCATTCCTAGGTCGCCGCGAATATCATCGAGCGCGATGCGGATCATCAGATTGTCAATATCGTCGCCGCCGAGATGGGTGTCGCCGTTGGTGGCAATCACTTCGAAGATGCCGTCGTGCAGGCGGAGAATGGAAATATCAAAAGTCCCGCCGCCAAAATCGTAAACTGCGACAATTCCGTTCTGCTTCCGGTCAAGGCCATACGCCAGCGACGCCGCGGTCGGTTCGTTCACCAACCGGAGAACTTCGAGCCCAGCGATACGACCGGCATCTTTTGTAGCCTGGCGCTGCGCATCGTTGAAGTACGCGGGAACGGTGATGACTGCCTTCGTGACCGGCGCGCCAAAAAAACGCTCCGCGTTGCGTTTCAACTGCCGCAGAATGTAAGCCGAAATTTCGGGAGGAGTGAAGCTCTTGTCGCCAAGTTTGATGCGTAGGACTTCGCCTGGGGCAAGGTCCTCCGCCAACCGGAACGGAAACAGGCTCAGCTCGTCGTGAATGTCTTCAACCCCGCGTCCCATCAGGCGTTTGATCGAGTACACGGAGCGTTCCGGAGTTTCGATCAAATATTTTCGCGCCGCATTCCCGACGATGATCTTGTCGGCTTCATCGAGCGCGACTACCGAAGGCAACAGGTTCACTCCGTCCTCGCCCGGAATTACGACGGGCGAATCCCCCTGCATGAACGCCACCAGGGAGTTGGTGGTGCCGAGGTCGATGCCGACGATGTGATCGGAAGTCATTGGGTAATTTTGTAATTGGGCAATTGAAAAGTCGCTGCCCCTAGAAATGCAGGCACAGGAGTTTCTCAAATTACACAATTACCCGATTACCAATTTACTCAATCCTGCAGTACTTCATTCACGTCTCTCACCAAATTCCTGATGTAGCTTCTCCTGTTCAGTAAATCCACCATCTGGTCGCGGACCCGGCGACTCTCCGCCCGGTTGCCTGAATCTGCCGCAGCATCCCAGGCATTCCAGTGGCCCTGCAGTTCATCGAACAGCGATCTGAATTTCGCTTCCAGCACCGTTTTGTGCTGCTGCAATTCTGCGATCAGCGCTGGATCCTCCTCACCCAGCTTCTTATTTGCGCGAAGTTCTTCGAGTTGCATGTTCAACTCAAAGACTTCTTCCAGCAGGTCCGGCGGGACGATCTGTTTTTTCTCGCCCGTCTTGCTCCCGCGCCCCGCTTCGGTCGAGGCTTTCGACTGGCCTTCGAGATCTACGCCTTCGAGTTTCATCAGATACTCCGTCCGGCGGATCGGATCTTTCAAGGTACGGTAAGCGTCATTCAGCCGCGAACTTTGCTGCAAGCTCCATTCTTGTTCCTGCGGATCGTGCCCGGCGTAAACATCGGGATGCAGCTTGCGGCTCAACACATAGAACTCGCGCTCGAGATCGGCGGCGTCAATATTCAGCTTTCGCGGCAAAGCGAAAAACGAGAAATAATCCACCGGCGCCGGAGGCTGCACCTTTCCGCATGAAGTGCAAAACTGCGCAGCCCGCATATCACCGCATGACCAGCAGTTTTGTTCTGCTGCAAACGCCGTCGGGCTGGTTCCAGTATCCATCAATCAATCACTTCGCAGACACATGCTCCCGTTCAATACGCGTATCTTGGGGGCAGAGACCTCGCGGGCGAGGGCGCCCGCGCCACACAAACGCTATGAGAATGACGTTCCACAGCCGCACGATTTATTCGCATTCGGATTCACGAAAGCGAACCCTTGCTGCATCAGGGTCTCCTGATAATCGAGGGTCATTCCATGCAGGTAGATAAACGATTTCGGATCCACGAAGACCCGCACGTCGCCGAACTGGAAAATGCGATCACGCTCGCGAGGCTGGGAATCGAATCGAATGTTGTAGCTCAGGCCGGAGCAACCACCGCCCTGCACGCCCACACGCAAACCACCCTGCTCCGGCGACACGCCTTCCTTCGCCATGGCCGAGCGGATCTTAGCGATCGCCCGGTCGGTGACCTGGATGGCTTTGGCTGGCGCCGTTTTCGCGGGTTCTGCAGTGATCGTGGTCATGTTTTTCTCAAACGAACACAGTTCCACCTGGCCCTGGCGGCCCCCTTGCGAAGGGCAGGAAGCAGACTACTTCGCTTCTGCGGCAACCGGCACTGCCGACGTCTGCTGCTTCTTCTTCCAGTCGCCAATGGCCGCGCGAATCGCGTCTTCCGCCAGCACCGAGCAGTGAATCTTCACTGGAGGTAGCGCCAGTTCCTTTACGATCTCCGTGTTCTTGATCGTCAGGGCCTGGTCGATCGTTTTGCCCTTGACCCATTC
>Ga0137378_10001347_pt1 | contig 20629 bp, 26 predicted proteins | sample SagtaG_21_FD_104813 | JGI IMG/M metagenome (GOLD analysis project Ga0137378, IMG submission 104813) | Vadose zone soil microbial communities from Sagehorn Ranch, Mendocino, California, USA - Sage2_L_60_16 metaG | ecosystem: Environmental > Terrestrial > Soil > Vadose zone | place: USA... | reverse complement strand
TGGACCTAACGGTTGGTGGTACAGGAAATATGCATAGGCATCTTGCGCCTTAGCAGAATTGAGGAAAGCAAAATATACCGCCCTTTCCGTTGTCGCGTAATTGACGACAGGAAGAAGGCGCCCTGGCAATTTTGTCTTGGGGGCTGTTCAGTGTTTGTGGAAACGGGCGTCTGGCCAAACTCAACGCGAACAATCCAGGTGCTATTGCCAATTCCCGTTGCTCGGTTCAAAGCCGATATTGCCGGTGTCAAGCGGCGGAGTGCTTGCGTTCTTTGCACTCGCGGCAGAGCCGCGTCCATGGCACCGCTTCCAGACGAGCCTTAGAGACAGGTTGCTTGCATACCTGGCACACTCCGAATGTACCCAGCTTGATCCGAGCGAGTGCCTCCTCGATTGCTCGTAAGAGAGGAGCGTCGGTTTGGTGTAAACGGATCTGAAGTTCTGCTTCCGCATCGGCATTGGCTTGGTCAATCAGATCTCCCTCTAAGCCACCTGCGGCTGGCACCCGGGTTCCCGCGTCTCCCTGGACAGACGACAACTCACGCTGCTTCTCGAGCAACAGTCCCTTGTACCATTGCAGATCTTTCGCGCTTGCCACTGGCTCTCCAATCATGAACGAGCGCCCTGGTCGGAGGTCTCTCGTCGAGTTCCTTGTGGAGGATCCGTCTTCTAGCTCTTCTTTGAGGTCACTGCATAAAAGGCTGCCCACCGCTGCTCTATGTTTTTGCTTTTGCAGTGTGGACAGGCGATCCCGCCTTTTTCATGCTCAGAAATAGTCAGGATTTTCGAGAATGCTTTCTTGCAAGCTAGACAGAAATAATTGTAGTGGGGCATAGCTCCCTCCCCATCGCGAGCCCTTATTGCCGAATGCTAGACGCACGTCCCGCTGGCGTCAATCAGGACCGGTCGGAATCAGTTTCAGGGTATGTGCCTGGCTCCCGATGGATCGCATCTCCTTGTGGCCAACAAGCTGGACGTCTCGGTCGCCATCATTGACCCCGACAATCCTTCCAGTGCTCAAACCATTTCCGTGCCCATCACAGGGAGTAATTCGCCCATCCCGCCTGCGCCGAGCGGCGCTGTGATCTCATAGGGGCCCAGGTGTGTGCCTGGAGCGAGAAGCATAAGTGGTCGTGATTATAACCCCGAGAAGCCTTCGTGGAGTTCCTCCAGCTCTCAAGTGCCTGAAAAACGTTGTGGACAAGTGAATTCCGGCAGCAACTCCGATAACGGGCCTCCACGCGTTCCGTTACAACTGGAGTCCAATTCCGCAGCAGTTCCGAAAGTAACCTGTGTATTGCTGGCGGCGTTCTGTGGCAATCTGTCCTCATAACAACCCTGTCTGAAATCCCCCTTTCCCCTCTTCCTCTAAGTGCTGTGATATCAAGGCCAAAATTCGGTCTTGTCGAGTGTCTGGAATCTGTAGATTCCGACACTTTCATGCCCGACAGGCAGCTGTTGACACAGTCAGGAAAAGCAGATATTCTGATAATCAGATTTATGAAGAAAACCAGCATAACCGTCACGGAAGCTTCGCGCAATTTTGCGGACTGCGTTAACCGCGCGCACTATCAGAACGTTACGTTTGTGCTTCTGAAGAACGGTGAGCCGGTCGCGCGACTTGTGCCGGACAACGAAAAGGTTTGTGTTGGCCGCGATTTGGCCGAGGCTCTGGCTAAAACCGACTTGCCCGAGAGCGAAGCCAGAGCGTGGCATCGCGACTTGGAAGCTGCTCGCAAGAGCCTCAAGGCACCGGCCGACAAATGGCGATAATCCTGGACGCGGACGTCGTCATTCGGGGCGAGAAAGGTACTTTTGACCTGAGGCGCTGGGTTACGTCACGTCCGAATGATCGATTTGAGATTGCTGCCATCACGGTTGCCGAGCTATGGCATGGAGTGGAACGAGCGACCGGAAGACATAAGGTCGCGCGGCAGCGTTACCTGGACGCCGTTCTGGAGTCCCTGCCGATCATCCCCTACACCGAACAGACTGCATACGAGCATGCACGTCTCTGGGCCGCATTGGAGGTCTCCGGGAAAATGATTGGCTTCTATGACCTGATAGTCGGGGCAACCGCTCTGGAGCGCGGCAGCAAAGTAGCCACGTTCAACAAAAGGCACTTTGGTCAAATAAGAGGACTAAGTGTTATCGAACCGAAATAGTTCCTCGTCAAATATCCACGTAGGTCTCTCGACGCCATGGCGCTCGCTTGTCCAAACTTGTCCATTTGAGAGCGGCCCGAAAAGCAACAAATGACGCCATGAAAGCAACTTATAGTAGGTTGATTTATTTCCTGGCTCGGGACCAGGAGGTCGAAGGTTCAAATTCTTTCGCCCCGACCACTCTTCCATCCACGTTCTAGTTTTTGACTACGGCACCGTAGACGAGCAAGCTCAAGACCTGTTCCTGAGGATTCTGTATTCATCACTCCAGAGGCGCTGCAATATCGACAACATTTACATTGTAGACAAGGAGGGCTCCGTGAAAACGTCTCGCTCCGTTGTCGTCACCATGCGTCTGCCGACAGAGATTGCAAAGCGGCTCAAACGGATGGCCAAGCGACATGGATGGACACCTAGCGATGCCAGCGCTCGGCTGGTCGAGGAGGGCCTCAGGCGGTCGGAATTCGCGTTTATCGACTTTCGCGATTCATCTGCGGGCCGGCAAGCTTACATCCAAGGGAGTACGCTTGCTGTGTGGGAGGTGGCGCTTCTCGTTCAGAGCTATAGGGCGAATGTCTCCTCCGTAGCGCGACATCTCAAATGGCCAGAGGCGAAAGTCCAAGCCGCTATCAATTACACAAAGGCCTTTCCGGAAGAGATCGAGAGCGCACTGTCTGAGAACACCGCGACGGATTTCGAAGCACTGAAGCGCATGTTGCCACAGGCCGCCGAATTCGTCTCCAGGAACTCATCGAAGAGCTGATATGCTCAAATTTCTTTTGGATGAGCATATCTCGCCGACGGTTGCAGATGGTCTCCGCCGTCGCGACCGGTTGTTGTCAGTTGCAAGACTCGGCGTGTTTGCGCCAGGCCGCCAGACAAGGGTTGACGTTCGTTACCTACGACCGAAGGACGATTCCACCTCTGCTCAAAATCTGGGCCGAAGAAGAGCGAAAGCACGGGGGCGTGATTTTTGTCGACGAAAAGACCATCTTGCCATCGGATACTGGAGGCCTGGTACGAGCCTCAAGAAAGCCGCGAAATGGCACTGGACCAATCGAGTCTGCTTCTTGCGCCGTTGAGCTGGCTGCACACCCTCTAGCGCGAATGGCTCGCAGCAGTAAGGACTTTTATCTGGTTTCCGTCGTTCCAGCATGACTTTCGCCGCAGGTGTGCCCACAGAATTTTTCTCACTGTAGGGGTGCAGTCGGAAGCAATTGGGTACAGCTTGGGTGTGCGCCGGGATAAACCGGCGCGCTATGCCTCGAGTTGCGCTGTTGGTGGGCTGTGAGGCTGTAACTAGCGGCGGTCCTCATCAATGGACATCACGCTCGATTCATGTTCGGTATTCTTCGATGACGTTCTCAATCGCGTCGGGCGCTTGGCCTTCATAGCTTAGTCCGATGAGAAGGACAACAATTAGCGGGCATTCAGACGGTTACAATCGAAAGGCGAGAAAATGCTGCACGATAGAGGTGATGATCCATGGTGAGAAGGCGGAATCCATTTTCGACCGCATGAGCCCCGATCAAGAAATCGGCGAGTAGGCGTCGCTGGCCGGTCCCGGGCTGTTTTCGACGACGGCCAATATAAAGTTGGAATGCCTGGCCAGCCGTGCGCCAGACGGCTTCGCCCAGATTCCAGTGCACTGCAATTCCTGTTTCCCTGCAGAAAGAATCAAGAAAGGCCTCATTTCGGGACGGAGCGGCCAGAAGTTCCGCGAAGACCGGCGCCGCAATGACAAGGCCGCCACGCCCAAGTGCGGCGTCAAGAGCCGAACGCGCCAGCGTGTTCAGGGAATCATCCTCGTTCCAGAGGGCCACAAGGATGTTGGTGTCAATCGCGGTGGTCATCGCCCGCGCAGTTCACGCACCCATTGCACGACGGCCTTTCTGCCGCGACCAATGCCATGGCTCCCGATGCCACGATATTTTTCAAAGGGGCTCTTAGTTCGCACGGGTCGGACGCGAACTGAGCTGCCATCTTTTTCGAAGAGCAGCTTGTCGCCAGGCTGAACGCCCAGGGCGCGGCGAATCTCATGAGGCACAGTGATCTGTCCCTTGCTTGTAATTCTTGCCTGTCTCTTCACCGCCAATCCTCCCTTCCTTACTTTAACACTTTGCTCCTTACTTGCGGAAGTGCGAAGTCATTCGTGTCAAAACACCGGAGATCATACTTGCCTGATTGTCAATCTCCCATAAATATGGGAGATTGTCCTCATGAAGACCACTTTGGAAATTCCCGATCCCATCTTTCGTCGTGCCAAATCCGTTGCGGCCGAACGCGGAATCCCTTTTCGCGAATTTGTCACGGAAGCGGTGAAGGACAAGCTGGTTGCCGACGCCAAGGCAGCGGAACAGCCTTGGATGGCTGCTTTCGGGAAGCTCCGGCACTTGCGTAAAGAAACCGCGAAAATTAACCGTCTCATCGAAGAGGAGTTCGAACAGATTGAGGCCGAAGATCGGCAATGATTTTGGACACGAACGGGCTATTCGCCCTCGCAGAAGGTGAGTTGCGCCTCGAACCGATCCTTCGAAAGGCGACCCAAATCGCTGTTCCGGTCATCGTCTTGGGCGAATACCGATATGGTATCCAGCAATCTCGCGAGCGGCAACGCTACGAACACTGGCTTGTCGAATACCTTCAGAAGTTCCGGGTGTTGGACATGGATGAGCAGACAACGATCTCCTATGCCGCCGTTCGCGGTGAACTCAAACGAGCCGGAACCCCGATTCCTTCCAATGACGTTTGGATTGCGGCTCTCTGTCGCCAACACTCTCTTCCGGTGCTAAGCCGAGACCGGCACTTCGATCTCGTCCCTGGACTCCGCCGCATCGATTGGTGACTGAAGGGCAGTGAATAGTGGCTAGACGGGAAAGAGTAGGGACCCCGGTTCGTAACGTCCCCCCACGATAGGGAGCACACCAAAGAAGTCAGACATTCCTTTCCTCCGGTTCCTCGGAAGGGAATGGCGAAGCAGCTCAATCCACCTAAACGCGAGGACGAGTGAAATCGGAGCATACTCCGCCTACAATAAATTGAAGGTCCCGTGGGCACGCTTCGAATTTAGGTTCTATTGGAGCCAATGATGCCGGAACTTCGAAGCCCACTCCACAGCGATCCAACCCATCCTTGTGGAACAACACGTCATTCCTAATCTGGTCGTAGTGTCCCGGCATGCCCGCAGTGCCCCAACCAAGCCAGAAGTGAAGAGCTCCCACCAACTGTAGCGGTACAAAAAGTACCGTCGTTTTCGGTGGCGTGCTAGCCTAGTTTGACGAAAATGTATCGCACCTCGCAGACCTTTTTGGAGATGAGATAAGACGTGCCTCGACTCTTCGCACTCACTACATCTGGCGGTTCCAAAAGGAAGCTCGTGTCGTCTATTGCATTTTTTGTTGGGGCGATCCTCGCGGCCTGCGGAGTCGGTCAAATCATATTGGCAAACGATTCAAGCACGTTCGCACTGTTCGGTTTCGGAGTAGTGGGCGTAGTATTTGCAATCAAGATTCTGAACAATTGGCGGCAGGGCCTTTACATCTTTTTTGGCTGGCTTTTCGTCGAAGATTTCGCTCGCAAGCACCTCGGCAACAACCCGGCGATATTCTTTGCCAAGGATGTCTTGGTGGTTCTGGTTTATCTCTCTTTCTACTTTGAGGGAAGAAACAGGAAGGAAAAAGCGACTTTCCGACCTCCATTCCTGATACCACTCCTGATTTTTTTCTGGCTTGCAGCCGGTCAGGTATTTAATTTCGCTTCGACCAGTGTGCTTTTCGGCTTCCTGGGACTGAAGCTCTACTTCCTCTATATTCCCTTGATGTATCTGGGCTACGCGCTGATGGACTCAGAGCTGGACCTTCGCCGCTTTTTCATGTTCAACGCGATGCTAATTTTCGTCGTCGCCTCACTGGGAATCGCGCAGTCTATAATTGGACCAACTTTTCTAAATCCTGCAGTCCTCCAAGAAGATATACGCGAAATGAATAACTTGTACCGCGTATCGCCGATTACGGGTTTGGCAGCGTACCGCCCCAGCTCCGTTTTCGTAAGCGCTGGTCGCTTCCAGGACTTCCTGATTGCCAGTTGGATTATTATTCTCGGATTTGGTGGCTACCTCATCCTTCGCACTAAAAAAGGACGAACTGTAACATTTATAACAATCGGGGTACTTGCAGGCGCTGCGCTGATGAGTACATCTCGTGGAGTGATGATGTGGAGCGGCGGCAGTGCACTGGTGATTATGGCGGCATTCGTCTGGGGTGCTCCCTGGAGACAAAGAGAAGCGAGCCGTGTCGTTCTTTCGATTCAACGTGTAATTTTGCTCGGAGGTCTTGCGGTCGTAATTCTCTCCGCGATATACCCCGAGGAGGTTAATTCTCGACTTGCCGTTTATTCAGAGACGCTAAGCCCTTATAGCACGGCCAGCGAGCTTGCGTGGCGGACCCGCGAGTATCCCATGAGGAATTTTTTGGCAGCTTTCGATACCCCACGTTGGATGTACGGCTACGGAACCGGAACAGCTTCGCTCGGTATTCAGTATGTGGCGCGAGTTTTGCACACTCCGTCCCCGGGAATAGGCGTGGAGAATGGTTATGGGCAACTCGTAATTGAGATGGGCGTCGTCGGCTTGCTTCTTTGGCTAGTTCTTGGCGCTTCGCTTGCGCTTTCGGCGTGGAAAATTGTGAAACAACTGCGGGGTTCGCCCTGGTTCCCGATGGCTTTTGTCATTTTCTGGTTTATCTTTCTCATTTTTTTCCCATTGGGTTACACTAGTCTCTCTTTCTATCAGGATTTCTTGATGAACGCTTATCTCTGGATTTTAATCGGCATTCTGTACAGGCTGCCGAGCATCGCGCTTTCCGCACAGTTCGTAGCGGAGGGTAGAGAGGTCCCCAGTCGAGCTCCACAGCAAGCGACTGTACCTTCGGTTGTGGCGATGAATCAAGGAGTCTAGCCAGCCTGCTTTCCCAATTAAAACGTTAAGGGTAAACTAAATTCTCCCAATAGGGACTCGGGTTGCATAAAGGGCCTTTCGTACTGATGTCCTCCCACTCGGATTCTGCTGTTGAAATTCAGCGTCGTTACTATACGGAAACGGCGAAACGATATGACCACATGCATGCGCATGAGGGATCAGGGGACCCTTCCAACCTTAAATACGTGACCGCGCTTTTTCAGAGCGCGGGCGTGCAATCCGTTCTTGAAGTTGGTTGTGCTACGGGCAGAGCCTTACGGACGCTGCAAAATGCGCTTCCTAATTCTTTCGTTTGCGGCCTCGAACCCGTTGGCGCTCTTCTTAGAGAGGCCACCAAGGCAGGCGACCACGAGCGTATCTCCTGGATTCGGGGAGTGGGAGAATCGCTGCCTTTTGCAGATCGTAGTTTTGATGCCGTCTGCGAATTCAGCACCTTACATCATGTGCCCGACCCGGCGCCTGTAGTCAGAGAGATGCTTCGTGTTGCGCGCAAGGTAGTTCTCATTGCGGATAGCAATCGCTTCGGTCAGGGGTCAATGATGGCCCGTCTGATCAAGTTTGCGCTCTATAAGACTGGTCTGTGGCGAAGTTACTGGTTGTTGCGCACGAGAGGAAAGGGATACATCCTGGACGAAGGCGACGGTCTCGCCTATTCCTACAGCGTCTACGATAGCTATGACTTAGTTGCCCAGTGGGCGGATCGCATAGTTCTAGTTCCCGCAAACCGTGGGAACGCCCCTAGTTGGTTCCATCCGCTTCTGAACCGCGATGCCATTCTCTTGTTTGCCTTCAACGAAGCAGACTAATTGACTCATTCCTACGCTGGAAATTTGGTCTGGTAGTCGCGCAGCGGCGAGCCATTTTAACCGCTGCAGATGTTGACCAAGCGGTGATCGATTTAGAACAGTTTGTCGCGCAGGCCGTCGACACAGAAAGCAATGTCGTTTCCGCTCGGCAGTCTTTGGGAACAGCGCGAGCCTTTCAGCTATCGGCTTATGACGCGGTTTACCTGGATCTTGCGCGGAGTCAGAGGTTGATGTTGGCAACGCTTGACGATCGGCTCCGCGCTGCGGCAACACAAGCTGGGGTCTCGCTCCTTCGCTAACGACGGCTGTCGTGCGCCACGGACGAAGGCTCGAATATTTCACGAGACAATCCGGCCTCGGGGACGTTCGCGCAAGCAGCCGTTGATGGTGCAATCGGCAATTTGTGCTGAAGCTGACATCGCACGAGCAAGCGTTCCGGCCCGGACGACTGGGCCTTTAGGCATACACGCGACTTCCTGCCAACATTCATGGATTGCGAGGCCAGAATGGAATGATCGTCAGAATGCTCCCATTCTAATGTATGCCGAGAACGACCATGTTGTCTCCCTAGAATTGCACTCGAAGCAGGGTCCAGAGGCTGTTTGCCTAGGCAACGTGAGCTAATCAAACCGATTCTATCGCTCATAATGTGCCACAATATGAGCGATAGAAGGGTCGCCTATAGCTCATGACTTGGAATTGGCAAAAATCTGATTGGCCAAATTTCACCTGGAATCGGGCGCGCCTCGAAAAAGCAGAGCAGGAGTTTCTGCTGGGGGGCGGCGTTCTCGTCGGCACGGTTAAGCATTTGCCCGAGGAAGATCGCCAACAGCTAACGGTCGACGCGATGAGCACCGAGGCGGTAACGACTTCAGAAATCGAGGGGGAGATTCTCGACCGTGCCAGCGTTCAGTCGTCAATTCGCAAACAACTTGGATTGACCGTAGACGAGCGTCGCGTGCGACCTGCCGAGCACGGTATCGCGGAAATGATGGTTGCTTTGTACCGCTCGTTTTCCGAACCGCTGTCCCAAGAAATGCTATTTCGGTGGCACGAAATGATCGTTTCTGGCCGGCGCGATTTGAAGGATGTTGGCAGATTCCGAACGGGCACGGAACCGATGCAGGTTGTCTCTGGCAGAATCGACGCGCCGCGTGTGCATTTTGAAGCCCCACCATCGTCACAGGTGGCTTCCGAAATGAATCGCTTTCTTGAGTGGTTCCAGCAAACACGAAAAGACGGCCACCAACCGCTTTCAGCGCTGACGCGAGCTGCCGTCGCGCACCTCTATTTTGAGAGCATTCATCCTTTCGAGGACGGTAACGGGAGAATAGGCCGTGCAATTGTGGAAAAATCTCTGGCAGAGAGCCTGGGACAGCCGACGTTGATTGCGCTCGCGGCCACTATTCTTCTTCGGCGAAAGGCCTACTACGAAGCGCTGGAAGCGGGGAACAAACAAAATGAGATCACAAACTGGGTGGCGTGGTTTGCCGGACTTACGATAGAGGCACAACGACGCACCATTGCACTCGTCGAGTTCCTTATCGACAAGACAAAGTTGCTTGATCGCTTAAAAGGCGAGTTGAACGAAAGACAGACCAAGGCGCTGATGCGAATTTTCCGCGAGGGCCCGGAAGGGTTCAAGGGCGGCCTAAGCGCGGGAAAGTACTCGACGATTACTGGCTCATCGCCTGCAACTACGACACGCGATCTATCGGGCCTCGTCTCGAAGGGGGCCTTAACCAGGGACGGAGAACTACGCCACGCCCGGTATCGCCTGAATGTCCCGCTTCGCGCCGTTCGGCAGGTGAACGTCAATGAGCAAGGCGAGTTGGTAGAAGCATGAAGAAATCTACGAAATCCAAGCATGCGACTGCCGAAAGATTACGCCATTTTTTAGGGTGCTGCGTTGGGTGCAGCTAAAAAGTAGAATGGCGCTTGCACGGTGGTAAGCGACCAGATGCGTCACTTACAATTTTGAACCGACCCCTGTTAATCGAACGCTCTCTTTGTTCCGAGAGATCCGATAATGGACTGAACCCTTGAATTGAGACATTCCGGATGGGCACACTTGCAGAGGCTTCCCAACGATAACTGTGTATGCCGCCAGCGAAGCAGCTCTCCTTTCATTCGCGCGCACTTGGACCTCAGCTTTGCAGGATCGCAAGATCCGCGTGAACGTGCTGAGCCCGGGCGAGATCGTTATGGCTGCACTCTTCCTGACGGGATTCGAGCTTTGTCACTGGAATCGAACTCGGCGTGGACGGAGGCATGGGGCAAGGTTGAATGTAGACGTGCGTGGGCGCAAGCCGGAGACTCCCACCGAAGCTCTCTGGAGACGTCAAGAGGCTCTCGACGGGAAGCCAGGATGGTAACGATTCCCGGAATAAATCATCTAACGTGGTGCGCAGGGCGACGACTCCGGAACGATGGCCACTCTTTACCGGTACTTTAAGGATTTTTGGAAGCTTGCGGTCGTCGCACTCGTCCTGGCGGCGATTAATCAGGTATTCTCGCTGCTGGACCCACTCATTTTCCGACACATCATTGATTCCTATGCAACTCGCTACCGGGAGTATTCAAGCCCGCAGTTTGTCCGCGGAGTGACCCTGTTGTTGGCGGCTGCAGTCGGTGTGGCGCTGGTGTCGCGTATCGCAAAGAATTTCCAAGATTATTTTGTGAACGTGATCACCCAGAAAGTTGGCGCTCGTATCTACACCGACGGTGTCCGACACTCTTTGGATCTTCCGTACGCCCTGTTCGAGGATCAGCGCAGCGGAGAAACGCTCGGAAAGTTGCAGAGAGTTCGAAGCGACGTTGAGAAGTTCATAGCGTTGCTTGTAAACATGGTCTTCACGACGCTAATTGGCCTGGTCTTCGTGACCATTTATGCGGCCAAAGTGCATTGGTCGATCGCTCCGGCCTATTTGCTGACTGTCCCTCTTCTCGGAGGCTTGAGTTCGTTGCTGAGCCGCAGAATCAAGACCGTTCAAAAACGTATTGTGAATGAGACGACAGCGCTTGCCGGCGCAACGACGGAATCGCTGCGAAACATCGAACTGGTAAAGAGTCTCGGTCTCGCCCAACAAGAAATCGATCGCCTCAACTCCACCACGAATAAGATTCTCAAACTGGAACTTGAAAAGGTTCGCTACCTTCGCAGCCTCAGTTTTGTTCAAGGTAGCATCGTAAATCTTCTGCGGACTTCGATCTTGTTTCTGATGCTGTATCTCATCTATACGCAGCGCATTACCGTCGGACAGTTTTTCTCGCTCTTTATTTATTCGTTCTTTATTTTTGGTCCCCTTCAGGAATTGGGAAACGTGGTCAACGCCTATCGCGAGACCGAAGCATCGCTCGACAACTTCGAACAGATTCTCAGAATGCCGGTGCAACCGAAACCGGAGCACCCTGTAGCACTGGCCTCGTTGGAAACACTCGAGTTCGACCAGGTCACTTTCCAGCATCAGTCCGCGTCTTCACCGGCGCTTAGCGGAATCTCTTTCCGCGTGAAACGCGGGGAGACGGTTGCGTTTGTGGGACCGTCTGGCGCAGGCAAGACCTCGCTCGTGAAACTTTTGGTTGGTCTCTATTGGCCCATGAGCGGTCATATCCTCTATAACGGAACCCCGGAGGATGAGGTTGCGATCGAAGATCTGCGAGATCGACTCGGACTTGTCACCCAGGATACGCAACTCTTTTCCGGCACGATCCGTGAGAACCTGCAATTCGTGAGGCCTGATGCCACCGACGAGGAATGTCTCGAAGTCCTGCGTCACGCCGCCGTCGAGGGTTTATTACTGCGAGCGGATCACGGACTCGACTCGAAGATCGGCGAAGGTGGAGTCAAAGTCTCAGGTGGAGAGAAGCAGCGAATTTCCATCGCGCGCGCCCTGCTGCGCCGCCCGCAATTGCTGGTGTTCGACGAAGCGACCTCTTCGTTGGACTCCTTGACAGAAGAAGAGATCAGCCAAACGATTCGAGACGTGGCTGCGAGCCGCGATGCCATCACCATATTGATCGCGCACCGCCTTTCCACGGTTATGCACGCGGACTGCATCTACGTGTTGGAACGAGGGCGTGTCGTGGAGAGTGGCCGCCACGAAGACTTGCTCGCGAAAAAAGGACTCTACAGCGCGATGTGGCGACAGCAGGTAGGAGAGGGCAGTGAGAGCGTTCTCGATCCGGCATGATTAGGACGCCTGGAGGAAAAGTGCCACGCATCCTGACGTTAACATCGGGCCCTGAGGACTGGCGGGAGCGCGCGGCTACTAGGCAGATGTTCCGCCAAGTTTAGTATCGCTGGACTCCGCCGCATCGATTGGTGACTGGAGGGCAGTGACCAGTGATTAGTGGCTAGACGGGAAAGAGTAGGGACCCCGGTTCGTAACGTCCCCCCACAATAGGGAGCACACCAAAGAAGTCAGCCATTCCTTTCCTCCGGTTCCTCGGAGAATGGCGAAGCAGCGCAATCCACGCAAACACAAGGAGGAGTGAAATCGGAGCGTACTCCTGCTTACAATAAATTGAAAGCCCGTGGCAAACAGCAACACCGAACCTCAGGCTCGTCTTCGTCGGCCGCTTCATGCGCATCGCGCCACAGGCGATGGGCGTCTCCGGAAAAGGGAACGGCATCAGCCTCGTGCTTTCGCGGGAGAGTGCAACGCGAGAGCGCTCAAACAGGAAACCTTCAGTAGCGCAGGTAACGCCCGCAGTTATGCGCGATGAGCACGCCGCAAGGAAGAGAGGGCGCTGTGCTACGGAACTTGTCCAAACTTGTCTAACAGAGAGCGGCCCCAAAAAACATAACCTGACGCCAGGACAGCGACTTAGGTGATTTTTGTTTAAGAGTTCCCAGGACAAGATCGCTTGGTTTTCCCAGACTATGATTATCTAAGCGTCTTATTGTAGATAGTCAAGGTGTCTGGCTGTCTCCTCACTCGTTATTCTTTGCCGCGATGAAAAGATAGGGTTGGGGACGAATGAAGTAGTTCGTGACGTTCGTGAAACGGACAAGCTGGGGAGAATGGGCCTGTCTGTCAAATATTTAGATGCACAAAACTCCTCATTTTTGGGGGGTTGTGCAACAGAATATAGATTCTTCGCTTTAAGTGCCCCAATCCAAGAGGGCAAAAACTTCCAGTCAGGGTTGAACGCGTGAACTGTTTGCCACTCGATGGAAAGTAAGGCATAATCGAATAGTAAGTAAGAAATATAAAGTAAGGAGGAAGCCATGTTGCATTCCACAGTGACGAGCAAGGGACAGACAACGATTCCCGGCGAGATTCGCAAGGCCCTGCAAATCAAGCCGGGCGACAAGCTGGAATATATGGTGAAAGGGGACCATGCCACCATTCGCGTGCATCCGGGGACGCGGTCGCTGAAGGGCGTGCTCGCCAGCAAGAAGGGCAAGGGGCTGGCTTTCGCCCAAATCCGGGAGGCCGCCGCAAAAGCCGCCCGTGATCGCGAGGGCATCCGATGAGCAGTAAGCGAAAGCTTGTCGATACCAATCTGATCGTTCGGTATCTTGTACAAGACCATGAAAAGCACGCTAAGGCCGCCGGAAAGCTGTTTGATGCCTGCGATCAAGGCGAAGTGGTCATCGTAATGCTGCCCACCGTCCTAGCCGAGTGCGTGTTCGTACTGGAGTCCTTCTATGAGCATCCGCGTCGAGACATTGTCGCGGCGCTTGGCAGACTCATCGCCAGCCCCGGCGTTGAGATCAGCGGCGTGGAGATTCATCTTGACGCATTGCATCGGTATCAAAAGACAAGGGTCCATTTCGTGGACTGTCTAATCGCCGCGACCTCCACGGCTCAAGACATACCGGTGGCTACGTTTGATGAGGACTTCCGAAAATTTGCCGACGTGCGCGTAGAAAACGAATAGTTCCCTTAACATCCACTGGAGCGCCGACCGAGTCGCAAAAGCCGTCTAACCCGGATTATTGAAGGTAGAAATCTTGGATGGCGTTGCCAGAGCCGGAGCAGCGCGCTTAAGCAGGCGCTCCCTAGCTTAGTTGCCTTTCCGCTCTGCATTCTCAACGCCCATCTGAATCCGCTCTCGAATTATTGATTTTTCCAATTCCGTGTGTCTGTACGTACGAGATGATACGTACTATAATGTAATGACTGGCAAGGTGCGATGCACTTCGAATGGGACGAGACGAAGAACCGTCAAAATCAGCGCAAGCACGGCATTGCCTTTGGACTGGCGCAGGAGGTGTTCCTGGATCCGCTCCGAATCACAATGGAAACCCAAGATGTTGATGGCGAAGAACGATTCGTGACGGTTGGCTCCATCACCAGAACGTTCAGACTCATGGTGGTGGTCTACACTCTGAGGTTGAAAGATGATCGTGAAACGATCCGCATTATCTCAGCCCGAAAAGCAACACCGAACGAAAGGAAATCCTATGAAAAGGCTCACCAAATCTGAGCGCCGGAAACAGATCAGGCGTTTCGATGCTATTCGCGATGACCAGATCAATACCACCGACATTCCAGAAATTACCGAGGAACAGATGCGTAAGGGCGTCGTCGGCCACCTCTATCGTCCGATTAAGAGACCCGTTACCATGCGGCTAGATGCCGATGTCTTGGCGTGGCTAAAACAGGGTGGCCCAGGCTACCAGACCAAGGCAAACCGGCTCTTGCGCCGGGAAATGCTGAAATCTCGCAGAGCTTAGCGCTAGTGGAAGCGGCATCCTGGAAGCAAGGGAAAGATGCCTTACCCGTTGATCACTGGTGGGCCGTATTGCTCGAGAGCGTTGGCTGGCACACTCTATTATAGTGGGTGAGGTGAATGGAGATGAGCGGCGTCATCATGAAGGATCCTGAAATTCTCGGCGGGGAACCTGTCTTCCGCGGAACCCGCGTTCCCTTCAAGATTTTGATCGACTAAAAGTCAAACCTCTGACGTTACTTAGACCAATATTAATGAGAGGCTCGTTTTTCCAGGAACGATTGCAACCGTTACCAGGAAGCCGGCACGGCCTCGCGCACCATGCGGCGATGAAATGTCTAACAAAGTCGGCCGTGTCTGACTCAAAAATCCAGTGGTGTTTCCTCAAGTTCGTCGCCCGGCTTGACTCTGTCAACCCAGATCAATCTAGACTAATCATCTAGATTGGAGGTCGAAGTTATGCGTACCGTTGGACTGTTCGAGGCCAAGCAGAAACTCTCGGAACTCGTGGAACGCGCCCGCGCGGGGGAGAAGATTGGCATTACTCGACGTGGCGAACTGACAGCTATCCTGGTTCCCGCCGCTTCCGAAACCAGCTTGAGAGATGTTTTTCAGGATATCGAAAGGATTCGAAAACGCGTCAAGCTGACCCGAAGCGTGGACGTGAAAGAACTAATCGAGGAGGGCCGGACTTGAATGGTTTTGTCCTTGATGCTTCCGTTGCACTTCGCTGGTTTCTCGACCACCCTATGCCGCCTTTTGCCAACCGGGTAAAGCAGCACCTCCTTAAGGGTGCTAGAGCTGTCGTTCCCGCGCTGTGGCATCTTGAGATGAGCAATGGTCTGGTAGTCGCGCAGCGGCGAGCCATTTTAACCGCTGCAGATGTTGACCAAGCGGTGATCGATTTAGAACAGTTTGTCGCGCAGGCCGTCGACACAGAAAGCAGTGTCGTTTCCGCTCGGCAGTCTTTGGGAACAGCGCGAGCCTTGGTGCGACTTCGTTGTAAATGGAACCAAGCGGCGATCCGTTTGAGGCAGGCACGAAGCCAGGCTACGCGGTTCAAAATCGGCAAGAGTGCCCGACCACTTTGTCCGTCTCGAATCTTTGAACGAGGTAAGGCTTATGAAGAACCTTGGGGATTTCTTTCACGTTGAGTAAAGCCACATTCCTTTCGCGCGCTCGATGACGCCAAAGGCTAGGTTTGAGGCCTGGTCTTAGTTAGGCGAGATAGATGCTAATATCCTTCATGGGATAATGCCACCGATTACGAGTCCACAATTCCAAATCATGAATCGCCGCCGCCGCTATCGGCGCATCCCCCAGTTCAACGCTGTGGCTCTTACTGAACGGTCTCAGATACTCCCCAGCTTGCCGTCCAATCTCCAAGTCGATGGGCACACATTGAATCGTTGCAAAAAGAGCATCCAGAATCTTCTGCTCTGTTTGACGCGCACCGTGTCAGAGCTCGGCGACCGTAACCGGCGAGCACAGGAGGGCGGTATTTCCCCGGCTCAAATCGTCCCATTTCGCAAGAATCGCCGACACTTCAATTAAGATACCCGAATCGATCAGGACGGATTTCAAGACGCGAGCCTTTTGAGGCCCTTTCCTTTGCGCAGCTGTCGGACGTACGCGTCCGCATGGGACAGATCCTCGCGGTCCCTCCACATACCGACGATTGCTTTCATCGCCCGTCTGCGATTGGTCTGCGAGGCTCCATTCTTGTCCCTAACCGCCACGCGGACCAGTTCCGAAATCGATGTGCGCCGCTGCCGGGACTGGATGTGCAGCGCCTTCCAAATATCCTCGTCTGCGGAATACTAGCCCTACGGTCGCGGCCATCGCCAGGTCGCGCCTTCTGAAGTTGTTCGGTCGCCCACGTTAAGAGCACGAAACACAGCTTGCCGAGTGAGCGATGCTCTTTGGCCGCGAACTCTTCCAGCACGGCTCTAGTCTCCGGCATAATTCTCGCGTTGCAGCTGACTTTCCACTCGTCCACTTTAGTCCTCGTCGCGCCGTTTGTAATACTCACGAATACTTACTTCGTCGCCCGTTTTCATGTCGGAAAAATCAACTATGTCCGTGACGATTTCAGGGTGGCACGCGACACAGAAATTCTTTCCATCCGTGAACCGCACGCTAAAGAAGCACAAGCCCTCTTCGTACCAGTGCGAAATCCAGTCCACTTTCTTGCCGTGAACCTCGGGGTAGCGTCGTCGCAGCTTTTCGTGCCTCTTCTTGATTCGCCTGTCCAGGCGCCTGTGTTCAGCGGCGCTGATCGGCTTTATCGGAATACCGTCCACCACTACGACTTCGGGCTTCTTCGTCATCGCCGTTCTCCTTCATGACTTCGCTGCCAACTCTTGAGGTCCTTGACGCAAGGTCGCTCAATACTCCGGTCCACGCAGCAATTCCGAAAGCGGCAGGCCCAGATGCCCAGAGACGATCAGCAACGTGTCTAACCTCGGGATCGTCTTACCGCGTTCCAACAATCCCATCTCAGTCCGGTGCAAGCCGCAAACGCCGGGCGAACCCCTCTTGCGAGAGTCCTTTTCGTTGGCGCTCGCTTCGGATGCGTTCGCCGGGCGTCGGGAGAATCTCTTGCATGGAGTGCGCTGGCTGGTTCTCGTTCGTTGCTTGCTCTTCGCTCATAGCGCGCTGCATCTCGCTTTTCGGCTTGTTCCATGTCCGCCAAGAATTGCAGATTCACCTGAGCGCCGGCGTGCTCAAGCGTTGCCAGCGTGTCTCCGTAGATTTCCTCACCAATTGGCCGCAGCTTTTTTCATACGCTCCAGGCCTCGAACAGCCTGATCGACTCCTTGATTCACGAGAAAAATCCCTCGTAAAGATGTGCCTTTTGCATTTAAATCCCCTGTATTCGCTCCGGCGGAACGCGGTAGTTCATTTGGTAAAGGCACCGAGACACACGCCTCCGAGGGGGTCGATTGCCGACTTTCATGGAGGCACGAATCCACCTAAGGAGGGCTACGGCGGGGGATGCGCGACGAGCAGAAGTATTAGGTGTGCTATGAATCCGAACCCAAGATGAGCGGGTTGCACCCAAGCAGGTAACCCGCTACTTTTTAATGCATCCATCGTTGCCTCCCAGTGAGGTGATGGTGGTCAGGGGCGCGTTCGGTGTTCAAGCACCGGCGCGTCCCGCTAGGCTATTTTTTTCGTTTCTCGCCCTTTTTCCGACCGCCGCCTTTCCAATAAATCTTCTTCTTTACGGCCTTCAGGTTCTCGATATCCTCGGCCGACCAGAGACGATAGCCGACTGCTCCAACTAGAGTTGGCTCAGGAGCCTCGATTTTCTTCGCATCTATCCATCTGTTGATCGTCGCCAAGCTAATCCGGGCTTGCTCGGCAGCTTCGGAAGTCGTGAACTTCCCGTTAATCATGAGTAGCCTATATCATCTTTCTTAATTGTCAAGAGAAAAGTCACACCGTTCGAGGTTTCGGGTCCACCACGGAATACGAATCGCTACGAAAGGATATCCTACACGTGAACCAAACTGCCAGTAATGCGAGCTTTGCCGACACCGAGCAGCATGGCCTTTGACCCAACCAATACCCGCATGCATTAGAATTGGATAACTTATTCTATCCATTCGCCTATTTTCCATTTTGGAAGTCCTTAGTGGCAAAGCTCAGGATTATGAAGATGACTTGGCTGGCCGGCTCTTAGCGAATAGCTTTGGGGAGTTTTGAAAGGAAGACCTGGCGGATTGTCGGGATAAGCGTGACTACAACTAGGCAGCGGTCTCGCTCGTTGTGCGCGCGGACCATGGCCGCTCCACTTTGTGCTCAGGTGTGTCAGTTTGGTGTCCGCGGCGAGACCGTACCAGGACGCGTCGGTGCAAGATTCGCAGCGCTTGCTGCACAGCGCTCTTAGAGAGGCCTGTCTCCTGGGAGATCTCGCGGTGACTCAACTTTACCCCCTTCCTCCTTTCGCCGAAGGTGCGGCGCCACAGCAACAAGTACACGACAAAGGCCGCGGGACTGTGGTCATGGCCTACCAGATCCCTTAGCAGGACATCAACAACGTACTTGTCGAGGCGGAAATATCCCATAGATCTATAGTACATAAAAATATAGCAGTATTCGAACGCCTTGACAGGAAAAGTGCGCTCACGCACGATGCCCAAACGAAAGGGGTACATACATGTTGAAACGCGTCAAGTTTACGTCGGTTCCCGTGCAGGATCAGAGTCGAGCGCTCGAGTTCTACACCAAGAAACTTGGGCTAAAGATTTTCACCGATCAGCCAATGGGAGATGCACGCTGGATCGAGTTGAAGGTGAACGGTGCCGAAACAATGCTCGTCTTGTTAAAGCAGCGCAACCACACTCCTGGACAGACGCCAGGTGTTGTCTTCGTGGCGGATAACGTACAGGCGACGTACCAAGAACTCCAGGCTAAGGGAGTCGAGTTCACGCAGCCACCAAAAAAGGAAAGCTGGGGAGAACACGCGATTCTGAAGGCCAGCGAAGGGAATTTGGTCTTAATCGGCACCGCATAGAATTCAGCTCGGCAGTGCCCAGGCCGGGGGCCTTGCTTCGACAGACTCGCTGCCGATCATCTCCTACACCGAGTAGACTGCATACGAGCATGCCCGTATCTGGGCCGAATTGGAGGTCTCCGGGAAAATGATTGGCTTCTATGACCTGATTGTTGGGGCAACGGCTCTGGAGCGCGGCAGCGACGTAGCCACGTTCAACAAACGGCATTTCGGTCAAATAAGAGGACTGGGCGTCATCGAACCAAAATAGTTCCTGTTGCTACTTTTTCGTATTTCCATCCATTTGTTTTTAACAATTAACTAATATATATAAGTGTTTAACGATCTGATCGGCTCCTACGTGCAACTCGCTCGTAAAGGCGCGCCGGATCGTGACAGAAGTACATCTTGCGCCTGGCAAATTCGTTGTGTCCGGGGTAGCAGAAGCGTAGGCTGTAAGAGTTAAAGGTCTAATTGGGAATTCCGGATAATTCGTGGTCAGCGGCTCACATTAAGTGTCGGGAACAACAACATGGCGTACGCAAAGCCTGAAAATCAGGTTGCTGTGTCCAGGTTTTTGATCAATTGGATAATTTTTGTGATTCTTTGCGGCGGCTCAGCTGTCTCCGCACAGGCTCAAGATGTTCAGACAAACAGCAGCGACGAATCCTGGACGGCGACCACCGAGAATTCCGTAGCCAACAGCAATCCGTCTCGGACGACGGAGAGCCACGCCAAGTCCGGCAACCGGAGTGTGGATAAGCAGAGGGTGGAAGTGCTTGGGCCCAATGGCCGGTACCAGCCTGATTCCGAGACCGAGAAAGAGACTGTCCGAGTAAATGCCACGACGACCCGTACAGTGTTGCGCACCTACAGGTGGGATGGAAGTGGACGAAGGAGCCTGGCGCAGGTAACGGAAGAAGAAGCACGAAGCACAGCTAGCGGCGATGCTCAGGCGGTACGTACGACCTCGAGTTCTGATGTGAATGGGAATCTACGGGTTGTGCAACGTGAGACCGCGGATACGAGAAAGACAAGCCCGGACGTGCAGGAGACGAAAACCACGGTTTACCTCGCGGACGGAAACGGCGGCTTCACTATGTCCCGGCAGACGCAGGAGTTGCAAAAGCGCAGCGCTGACCACAGACTCGAAGAGAAGAAGACAACGCTACTGCCAGATGGCAACGGCAACTGGAAAGTGGGCGAAGTAAAAGAAAAAACAATCCAGGAAGACGGCAGGAATCGAACCACCGAAGAGCGGGTTTCGCGCCCCGATTTAGACGGCAGACTCTCAGAATTTTCACGCACAGTGGGCGAGGAGACAGAAACCAACGCAGGAGAAAAAAGCAATACCATCGACACATATTCTACGAATGTTCCTGGATTAGCTGGCGACGGCCGCCTGCATCTGAACCAGCGAGTCACGACCGTCAAGAAAAAGAATTCAGACGGAGAAACAACCGAGCAGCAGGTCGAGCTGCCCAATGCGGGTAATCCG
>Ga0137378_10001345_pt1 | contig 20634 bp, 19 predicted proteins | sample SagtaG_21_FD_104813 | JGI IMG/M metagenome (GOLD analysis project Ga0137378, IMG submission 104813) | Vadose zone soil microbial communities from Sagehorn Ranch, Mendocino, California, USA - Sage2_L_60_16 metaG | ecosystem: Environmental > Terrestrial > Soil > Vadose zone | place: USA... | reverse complement strand
TTTGCCCAGCCTCGGCCGAACGGGCCCCAGGATTCGAGATGCGCATTGCTCAGACCCATGGCGGTGAGCTGGTCGCGGGTCCACTCATTGGCGCGCTTCATATGAGGTGAACCGGTGAGTCGCTCGCCGATCAGGTCCATGAGGCCCGTGGCGAAGTCCATGACCTTGGAGTCGCGAAAGCCCTCGTAGCGGATGCGAGAGATGGTTTCGAGGTCGGGTTTTTCCTGGGACCAGGCAGGAATGACGCAGAGGACCGCCAGCAGCGCGATCAGCACTTGGGCGACTGAGTTCTTTTTTGTAATGAACATTTTTGTAGTGAACCTTGCGGAACCCGGTATGTAAGAACAGTGAAAACGAAGGATTATACACCGCACTAATTTGTTTTTGCTGTACCGGCTGGTGGCTTGCACTCGGTGTTTTCTCCGGGACCCGATCCCAGTTACGGCGAAGGATGTGGGGGTTGCACTTTGATCTTCGCTCTCGGCGATGGATGGAAACATGGGATAAAAGGCCATTTTCGAGAAAAGGCTGGTTTTTCCGAGGGCCGTGCCACTGGCACTTTTGGGGTAAGGTGAGTGGCACCGAAGTGCCATTTGCAGAATTCTGCATTGCGGGTACCTTCGCAAGTGAGCAGTTCTGGGGGAGGGCTGCCCGGGCGTCCCAGACTCGAAAGAGTCGGGACGCTCGTTAATTTTGGGCCGGAAGTTGTTTCACCCCGATCCCTGCTGCCTGGATAAGTCGGCAGCGCCTCAGTCATCGCAACTTGCGAAAATTATCTGAGCATGGCTGCTTCCAGTTCGGCTGGCGGTCCCTCCGCAGCGCCGCACTTGTCGAATCAGCCCATAGGCGGGCTTTTAAATGGTCGTGAGTGGCCTGGCGATTTCGCCAATCGCGAGGCCGTTTCCCTGTTCCAGGCATGACGGCAAACGGAAATAGCTTCCCGTGCTGCCGACGACAATGTTTCCGGATTGCGGCACACTCGCAAATCATGCTACCTCCTTGCGGCGGGACTCTATGTGACTTCCTGATGGATTTTTTGTGATTTAATTGTCAGCATGGAGCAGGCTGAGATTAGTTCGCGCCCGGTGGTTGGAGCGATCGTCGTGGTCAGCGGCCTGGCCGTGTCATTCCTGCTGTGGCTGCTGTACGTGCATCACGCTTCGGCCGATTTCGCCGGGCGTTGGATGTTTTTGCCGGCCCTCAACGCGCTTCTGAATGGATCGTGCGCGGTTGCGCTCTGCGTAGGATTGTATTTCATCAAACATCGCAACCGGGAAGCGCATCGCAGGAGCATGCTGTTGGCGTTCGCCTTCTCTTCGGTTTTTCTCGTCAGCTACATCGTGAACCACGCACTCCACGGCGACACGATTTTTCCCGGCCACGGCCCGGTGCGCACGCTGTACCTTTCCATTTTAGCCAGCCACGTAATCCTTTCCGTCGTCGCCCTGCCCATGGTGCTGACGACCTTCTTTTTCTCGCTGACCGGCCGGTTCGCGATGCACCGCCGAATCGCCCGCTTCACGTTCCCCATTTGGCTCTACGTCTCGATCACCGGCGTGGTGGTTTTCGTGTTCCTCAAGGCGTATGTGTATTAGAGCCGGTCTGATCCGGCCGATCGAATGAGGATGAGGGCAGAAACCGCCGCTTAATTGGTCGAAATGGTGAAGTTCACCGTGATCTTGGCTTGAGTCTCGACTGCCTCGCTGCCTTGAAAGTGCGGCTTGAAGCGCCATTGTCTGACCGCGGTTTGGGCAGCGATCGCCAGGATCGGAGGACCGCTGATCACGCGGAGATCCTGAATGACACCGTCTTTGCTGATGAGAGCCTGCAGTATCACTGATCCTTGCACCTTCATCTGTCGAGCCAAAAGCGGATATCCGGGCCGGACGGGACGGCTTAGAACCTCGGCAGTGTCGGCGGACATTTGCACGCGCTCGGCGGCGTCGTTCGTCACAGCCGCAGCAGTTTTCGAGGGAGATCCTGCGGAAACAGTATCCGACGCGCTTTGCGTTGGCGCGCCAGGCTGAAGGTCAACCCGGACCGAATTTGTGCCGGGGCGGATCCTGCTGTGTTGGTCGCCGGCAAGAACTTCTACCTCGAGCGGCGGGAGGACCGTTCGATTCGTGGTCGCGGTGGCGGCGACCGGGGCGGAAGTAGTTTCGGGCGTGGCCGGCTTTGCTGCCGGTGCTGCGCGGTGCTTTGGCTTGGCGGGCGGGGCCGCATTAGCTTCGAGTGGGGATGGTTGGACCGGAGCAGTGACGGTTGGCGAAACCCTCTCCGGTTGGTTCGAGTCGGCTTCTTGCGTCTCCTGGAACCAGAATTCGCGGTTCGCGTAGATGGCCAGACCCAGCACAGCCAGTAGCAGGGTCAGCGCAATAAACATGAGCCGGCTCTGCCTGGTATGGGTGGCGGTTAGCTGCTCGCGTGCCGGAGGCTCCGCTACCAGACGGTGATCTGTCTTCGGGACTAAACTACCTGAATCAAACATGCAGGAATCTGGGACTGCTCCTTGGGGGGGAGGAAACTCTTCCGCTTAGTATGCCTCGAAAAGCCGTCGAAGGCCAGCAAAAGATTGACCAACTGGGGAGAGAGCCTTCGAATTCTTAATTCTGTGGTCAAAAGGCAGATCTTGGGCGAAACTTTCGCGACGTGGGCGAATCCCATGGTGGAGTGTGTCTGTTGGGCAGGAGGGCTATGGATCCTCAGAACGGCGACGCGAATAACGTTGATTCGAAGAGCACGGACGCGGTGAGCGGGGATAAGAAGGTCGTAGACGCAAAGCTCGCAGACGCAAAGAACGTCAGCCCAAAGGTCAGCCAGCGTAGGTTTCGGCAGATGAACCGGCGGGAGTTGCTAAGGCTGACGCCGGTTATTGCGCTGGGAGCCTTTGCCATTCCCGCTCTGCGAGAGCCGCTTTTGAAGCAAGGACTCCGCTTCAGCGATTGGGCTTCCGGCGAACTCTTTCGCTCCGGCCAGTTGGCGCCAACCTTTGCTGACTCGGCGGTGACTCCATTGGAGAAATTTCCGATCAATGATTACGACGTCGATGATCCGGGGGTGATTTTCGAAAACTGGACGCTGAGCGTGAGTGGGGAAGTTCAGAAACCCGGCGAGTACAGTCTGTCGCAAATCCAGGCTCTACCTCGAACCCGGCAGAACACCCGCCACGTCTGCGTCGAGGGGTGGGATGTGATCGGCCGCTTCGGCGGCACCCGGCTCTCGGAGTTTCTTAAGCTGGTTGGAGCGGACGCGACGGCGCGCTATATCACGGTTTCTTGCGCCGACGATTACTACGAATCGTTGGATATGGCGACGGCCCTGCATCCGCAGACGTTGCTCTGCTATGAGATGTACGACCAGCCGTTGACCCGCGAGCACGGCGCGCCGTTACGTTTAACCATACCGACCAAGATCGGATACAAGCAGGCCAAGTATTTGACCGAACTGAAAGTCACGCGCGTACTCGACCGCGTGGGCTATTGGGAAGACCAGGGATATTCCTGGTTTTACGGGTTGTAATTTTCCGCGGGAGGTTAGGAGATGAGCGGTGCGGTAATCGAGATCGATGGCGCGAAGGGTAAGGAAAGTCATGAAACCGCGCGGGCGGTTTACGAGCATCCTCTGCCGGTGCGCCTGTGCCACTGGGTGAACTCTGTAGCGCTGTTTGTGCTGATCGGAAGTGGGCTGCAAATCTTTCGCGCGTTTCCCAGTTTTGGCGCGAAGATCCCGCAGAAAGATTTGCTGCATTGGCCAAAGTCTCTGGCCATAGGCGGCTGGCTGGGCGGCGCACTCCAGTGGCACTTGACCTTCATGTGGATTTACATCGCTACCGTGCTGTTCTACCTCGGTTATCAGATCTTCAGCGGCAATTACCGGCAAGTGCTGTTCCTGCCTCGCGACATTCCCGGGGTGTGGCCGATGGTGAAACATTATTTCTTCTTCGGCGCCAAGCCGGCGGTGAAGGAAGCTTACAACTCTCTCCAAAAGCACGCGTATACCACTGTGTTTGCCTTGGGCGTTTTATCGGTGCTGACCGGGCTGGCAATCTGGAAACCGGTGCAGTTCTCATGGCTGGCGTGGCTGATGGGAGGGTTTCACTGGGCGCGGGTGTGGCATTTCGCGATCATGTGGGCAATTTTGTTGTTCGTGTTCGGACATTTGGTGATGGTGATTTTGCACGGATGGAACAACTTTGTTTCGATGCTGACGGGATGGAAAAAAGATCCCGAATACGACCCGCGCTAGGACGCCGGAGAGAAGTCGGGTTGAACAACAGGAATGCCCGAACCAAACTTAGTCTTGGAGAATTCGCCACTAGCGGCCATGACGCGCGAGCAACAGCTCATCGCGAGAGTGCAGCAGGGCAGGCGGGAATTGTTCTATGAGCTGGTCCGGCCCTACGAACGCCGCGTCTATGCCGCCGCTTTAGCCATCTTGCGGAATGAAGCGGACGCTGAGGAGGTCTGTCAAGAGGCGATGCTGAAGGCCTTCGCCCATATTCCGCAATTCAGGGCCGAAGCGCGCTTCAGCACGTGGCTGATTCAGATCACGGTGAACGAGGCTCTCATGCGCCGACGCAGAGATCGGACGGTGGTCATGGAAGGACTTGCGGAGCATCCCGACGAGGAAGGGAATTACACGCCCAGAGACTTCGCCGACTGGCGTGAGATTCCGTCGGAAGCGCTGGAACGAAAGGAAGTGCGGCAGAGGTTGGCGGAAGCCCTGGCTATGCTTGACCGGAAATATCGTGAAGTGTTCATGATGCGCGACATGGAACATTTGAATATCCAGGAGACGGCCGAGGCGCTGGGAATCTCTACCGCTTCGGTGAAAACGCGACTGTTGCGGGCGCGGCTTATGCTGCGTGACCTGCTGGCTGCGGGCTGGGAGCGCGGCTGGTTTAGCCGGCTGCCTTTCGAGAAGGGAAGCAAGCCATGGTAGTGAGCTGCGAAGCGGTTTGGCGCGAAATCTCGAACTATCTCGAAGATGACATGGATCCCGGCCTGCGGTCGTCGATGGAACAGCACTTCCGGTCGTGTCAGCATTGCACCGCCGTGCTCGAAGGCACCCGTAACGTGATCCGGCTATACGGGGATGACAGGATGTTTGAACTTCCCTCCGGTTTCAGCCGCCGCATGGAACGATGGCTGACCCGAAATGTGGTGGTCAGCCGAGGCACATGGCCGGGCTGGCTGATTGCCGCCGTGGCCGCGGTCCTGGTCGCCAGCAGTTTGACATTGGCGAGATCGCTGATGACGCCGAACCCGCCGTTGAGATCCGAACACGCACAGGCTGGTCACGGCATTCCTCCGGACATGGTGGTTGTGGTCACGGAAGGGGCAAAACTTTTTCACGTGCCGGGATGCGAGGTTATTCACCACAAGGATAAACAGAGAACTCTCACGGCGAAGGAAGCGACGCGCGAAGGGTACGTCCCATGCCTGCGCTGCCTGCGGAAATATCTCAATCTAGCAGGCGCGCGGCGAGCCGGGGCCCATGCCGAAAATGACAAGCAGCGAGAAGTAGCTATCCGGGCAGCGGTCGACTGAGACTCGGGGAGATTGTTCCTGGAAATAAGCGGCGCGGGCGGATTGCCCGCGCTTGAAAAGTGGCGGATGGCGGCTAGTTCTGCTTCATCTCGTCTTTCTTGGTTTCGTCCTTCTTCATGTCGTCGTGTTTCATGCTGTCGTCTTTCATGGTGTCGTCTTTCTTCATCTGATCTTTCTTGGCGGCCTTTTTCGGTTTCTTCTCCTTCTTCATCTGGTCATTTTTCATGCTGTCTTGCTGGGGTGCGTCTTGCTTCATCTGATCGTCAGACTGGGCCAAGACGGCCATGGAAGTTGCCAGAGCGCAGCTGAGCATCAAGGTCCCGAAGATCTTTTTCATCGTTTCTCCTGAAATGGAATGTCGATTTTATGTCGCCCGCAAACCTAGCGTGGCAGGCAGAAATGAGATGAGGAAACTCCCAGGAAGTTACAGGAGATAGCCACCCAGCAAGGATCTCCTTTTCAGCAGGCAAGCTGATCGCGTGAAATCTTTAGCCCACTGAGATTGCCCAGGGCGGTCACGGCGATCAGTTCCGTGTGGAAGAATTCATTGGCCAGGCTTTGCAGATCTTCGGTGGTGACGGCTTCGATTCTCTCAATGAGTTCATCGAGATCGTAAAAGCGGTCGAAATACATTTCCTGGCGCGCCAGGTTCGACATGCGGGCGGTGCTTGATTCGAGAGAGAGCATCAGGCTGCCCTTGAGCTGATCTTTCGAGCGGCGCAATTCCTCTTCGGGTACGGGTTCAGCCTTCAACTTGCGGAATTCGCTGACCACGGATCGGACCACCTTGGCTGCCGACTCCCGCGACGTTCCGGCGTAGACCGCAAGGCATCCGGTGTCACGGTAGGGGTTCAGATCACTGTAGATGGAATAGGCCAATCCCTGCCGCTCCCGAATATTCTGGAACAGACGCGAACTCATTCCTCCTCCCAGCAGTGTGTTCAGTATGTAGGAGGCATGCCGCTTCTCGTGAGCGATGGCATAGGAAGGAACCCCTATACAGAGCTGCACCTGCTCCAGCGCCTTCTTATTGCGCAGGACGATGCGAGGCACAACCTTCGGAACGGCGGAGTGTAATCCGTTCTTGACCGGCTTCATGCGCTCGAAGTGTTGGATCACGAGATCCACAAAGCGGTCATGATCGAGATTTCCCGCCGCCGACACGATGATGTTTCCGGGAGAGAAATGATGCCCATAGGCGTCAAGCACAGGTTGCCGCTCGAAGCGTTTCACCGTCTCCTTGGTTCCGAGTATGGGCCTGCCCAAGGGATGGTCTTTCCAGAAGTTCTGGGTAAATATTTCGTGGACCAGGTAGTCGGGATTGTCCTGATCCATCTTGATCTCTTCGAGGATTACTCCACGTTCGCGAGTTATGTCCTGGGAATCGAACACTGGATGGAGAACCAGATCGCTCAGAATCTCAAGGGCGATGGGAACATGTTCGTCGAGCACTTTGACGTTGAAACAGATGCATTCCTTGGCAGTGAAGGCATCCATGTTGCCGCCGATGGAATCCACTTGCCGGGCAATCTGTTCGGCCGTGCGATGTTTGGTCCCCTTGAAGACCATATGCTCGATGAAATGCGAGATGCCATTCCAGTGCGCATCTTCATCGCGGGAACCCGTCTCCAACCATATTCCGATGGAGGCGCTGCGGATGTGTTGCATCTGCTCGGTGATGACGATCAGGCCATGAGGCAAGACTTGGCGGCGAATATTGCGAACTTCCTGGACCATATAATTTCCGAGAGCAAGGCGAATTCCTATAACTAACTGAGACCTTATTATTCTGACATAGCGCCTCCGCCTGTGCGAAAATAGTTAGTTGTTTAGAATCAGCAGGTTCCAGTCGGTTCTTCCAGGTGAGCTGGCCCGGCTGTCGAGAGAGCTGTAGGAGAGAAATGGCGACTGGACGATCGCATACATCCCTGCTTGGTCTCGAACACGACGAGATCGCTGCCTTCGTCGAACAAGCCGGCGAGCCGGCCTATCGCGCACAGCAGATTTTGGACGCGGTGTATCGGCAGAAGGTGGAGTCAGCCGAACAGATTTCCACACTTCCACAACAATTCCGCCAAGATTTAGAGGGCCAGGGGGTCTCGGTGGGCTGGCCCCGGATTGAAAACAAGTTTGTGTCCGAAGATGGGACGGTGCGTTATCTCATCGCATTTGCCGACGGTCAGAGCGTGGAAACCGTGTGGATGCCCGAAGGCGACGGGGGAGAGGCCGGGGATGGCAGCGAGGCGGGAGATTCCGCCGAGGGGAATCGAGCTCGCAATTGGGACCGGGCAACGATCTGCGTCTCCAGCCAAGTGGGGTGCGCCGTGGATTGCCAGTTCTGCCTCACCGCGCTGCTCGGCATCGAGCGCAATTTGACCGCAGGCGAGATTGTGGCTCAAGTTTGTGCCGTCCTGAAGGACCAGAAAGTATCGCCGCCAGAGGATCGCATAAACCTGGTTTTCATGGGCATGGGGGAGCCGTTCCTCAACTATGACAATTTCATGAAAGCGGTGCGTCTGCTGGTGAAATATGTGGGCATCGCCGAGCCACGGATGACGGTATCCACCGCCGGCATCGTGCCTCGCATCCATGACTTCGGTCTTGAACCGACGCGGCCCAAACTGGCCATTTCGCTCAATGCCTCGAATGATGAGCTGCGCTCGCGACTCATGCCGCTTAACCGGAAATGGAATCTGGAAAAATTACTGGCCGCAGCCCGCGACTTCCCTCTACGGCCTCGGGAGCGGATCACGTTTGAGTACGTGCTTCTACGCGAGGTGAACGACGGGGCTGAGCATGCGACCGAGGTAGTCGAGTTGCTGCGGGGAATCCGAGCCAAACTGAATCTGATCGCGCTCAACCCTGGCCCTGGTATCGGCTTCGCTACGCCTGCCGACGAACGCGTCCTAACATTCCAGAAGATTCTGAGAAAAGCCGGTATTCCTGCCTTTGTAAGGCGTCCACGCGGCCGGGATATCTATGCGGCTTGCGGCCAGCTCAAGCGAACGGTCGAGATTCAGCCAGCGATGGAATCGCAGATGCTGTAGTCCCGCTCGCGGTAGAGCCATGGCACGGCAGCTCCACGCGAACCGTTTTGGGTCGGTCTTTGCGGTTCTCGCAAAGGATTCGCCCATGGTGTTCCTGCACGATACCGTGACAGGCGCTGAGGCCTTGCCCGGTGCCGTGTTCTGCCCAATCCGATTCGGAAGATTGTGCCGCCTCGCTCTGGCGCGACGGATGCTTGTCCTCCGAGACCTGGAAAATGACCATGTCTCCCTGGCGCTCGGTTGTGACCATCAGAGCACCGCCAGCCTGTTCACCAATCCTGTGTAATGAATCGCTGATGATTTGCAGACACACTTGAAGGAGCTGGTTCGAATCTCCCGCAACCGCCGGCAGTCCTGGCTCTAGCTCTGCGCGAACCTCAATTTGCAGAGGCTGCAATTGAGGTTGAGAAAGTTTCAGGGCGGTACGCACCAGGGTGTTCAAATTGACCTGGGTCTTGATGCGAGGGGTTTGCTTGGCAAAGCTAAGCAGGCTGCTGACCAGAGACTTGGTCCGCCTTACATGCTGTCCTATTTTTGCCGCAAGCGCCCGCTGGTCGGGGTTTAGGGTGGTGCCGACCAACAGATCGGAGTATCCCAGCATGGCCGTAATGGGGTTATTCAATTCATGTGCCGCGCCGCCGACAAGTTGTCCGATCGATGCCAACTTTTCTGATTCCAAAATCTGCGCCTGCAGATGCTTCAGATTCTCAACCGACTCCCGCGAATGGTTCAACAGGCGAACCAGCTCGCGATCGAGAAAATGCTGGCGTACGAACACGATGATGCCCATCACCAGAGCAGCTCCCAGGGTCAACCCCAGGCGGAACCAGCGAATGCGCACCGGGATCGCGGCATCCGACAGAGTCCATGCGGCGAAAAGTGGCAGGGAGAAAACCGCGATCATTCCCAGCCTCGGTACCCATACGCCGTAGGCGGTGGAGGCTGTTTTGGATGCCGGGTCCGGTTCGTAGCCGCGAGTCCAGAGCCCAATCAAAGTGATCCAGGCCATCGAGGCGACGAGAGGAATATCGTAGAGGCTGCCGCTGTAATACGCGTTCCGGGTAAGGGCCCAGTTGGCTACATAGGAGCCGGCGGCATAGGTAAGACTGGCGCCGAAAAGGTGGCCGTAGAAGGTTCTCCACCGGCTTTTGCTCCTGAGCCAGGCGCCGCTCAGCGCAATGAGAAAAGCCAACTTCTCAAACAGGTAAACTGCATTCAGGTTCCAGCCATAGGCCAGTTCATTGGTGACCACGTATTGCCAAGGGATCACAATCAAGATGTAAAGATAAATCCACCACAGGGTCAACAGGAAGAAATCAAGCCGTCCCAGCCGAGCCGCATATTCATCCTGGGGCACATGCGGGCGAAGGGCCAGAGCTGCCATCCATGGAACAATATGCAGGAACAGGACGATATCTCCCGCGAAAACGTTAGGCACATCCTGCCGCAGCACCACCTCGAAGTAAGTCCACAGTAACTGGTAGAAAAGCCAGAAGGCAATGCCCGCGGTCATGAGCGCCCAGAACAAACGCATTCTTCCCTGAGATTTCAGCACATGAGGGATGAACGAAACTGTGCCCGAGATCAGCAGGACGCATTGAATCAGATCGCTGAACGCGGTTAGCAGAAAGGATTGAGGTAGCAATAGCGCGGCCACTACCAAGGCCGCTACGCAGGCGATGGCGAGTGCGCTCCAGAGCTTGGAATGTATTAACAAAGCCAATCCTTTCAAGCGATTCTAGACTGGGAAAGGAGGAAGCCGAGGTTACTGTAGTAACCGTCAGCAGAACGATTTGGGACAGGGGAACAGCTAGCCGGCGGATTCTTCCCCAGAGAGGTCGCGGAAAGTTTTGCTTGCCCTTAACCTTTCCTGTCAATAGTATGCGACACATCCGCTTAGCGTAGAGATTGACTCGATTGCACGCTCACCCCGCTCACTATCGATTTTTTGGGAGACTACGAGCCCCGGCGGATCCGAGCGAGACGCGGCGGATCGAGCGCTGGCTCGCAACGGCACGATTGTTTCTGGCGATCTCAGCTTTGGCGGCAATTTACATGGATCCCACGCAACTGGGTCATGCGCCGATTGCTTATGGCCTGCTCGGCTTTTACCTGGTGCATGGCGTTTTGGTGATGACGCTGCTGCGGCGACGGAAGCAATCCACGCCTGCGTTTCGCCTGCTGGTGCATACGGCGGATATTGTCTGGCCAGCCTTTATTTCCATTTTTGCCGAGGGTCCGCGAAGCCCATTCTTTCTGTTCTTCTTTTTCGTCCTGGCCGCCGCGGCGTATCGATGGGGCGTGTGGGAAACTCTGGGTACGGCCGCAGCCGAGGTTGTCTTGCTGTGGATGGAGAGTGTTGTCGTACGCCATGTGTGGCTGGCTCCGGGTGGCGCGCTGCCCTGGCATCTACTGGCGGGTCTCCGGGTTAACGTGGCGGAGTTCGAGCCCAAGCGCTTGTTCATGCTGTCGGTGTACTTGCTCGTGATGGGATTGCTGTTGGGTTATCTGGCCGAGCAGCAGAAGCAGTTGCGAACGGAAAAATCAGTGGTGGCCCTCATCTTGGGTAAGGCGCGAGTTCAGACTGGGCTAACCGGAACATTACAAGAGATTTTCCGAGAGATTCTCAGCTTGTATGGCGCGGCGAGGTTGCTGATCGCTGCTCAAGAGGTGTATAGCCACCGGGTCTTTCTCGGTGAAGTACGCTGTTCCCGCAGCACGCTTTCGGAACTGAGCTGGCTCGATTTCGCGGCGAACGACGCAGAGGTCTATTTGTACAATTGTCCGGGTGAGGTGAGCTACGGATCGCGCGAGGGCTCCGGCTGGTCTGTGCTCGCGCTGGATGATGGCGGCAATCGAGTTCAGGCTTCCACGGGGCAACCTCTCGAACGTTTGGCGGAACTGGAGCCCTTCCATTCGGTAGCCGCAGTCTCGTTCTTGTTTGGTGGCGAATGGCGGGGACGGGTTTTCTTATTCGACCCGTCCCGACTGGGGAAAAAACAGGAGGAACTGCGCTTTCTACAAGACCTGGTTCGCCACGTCGGGCCGGCAGTTTACAACGTGTATCTGCTGCATCGATTGCGACGTAGGGCCGAGGCCGCGGAGCGTGCGCGGGTCGCGCGCGAGTTACATGATGGGGCGGTGCAGTCGCTCATTGCCGTGGAGATGCAGGTGGATGTTCTACGACGCCAGGCTACGGCCGTGCCGGGCCCGGTCAGTGCCGAACTGGGCCGGATTCAAGGCTTGTTGCGCGAGGAAGTTCTCAAGCTGCGTGAGCTGATGCAGCAAATGAAGGCGATCGACGTAGATTCGCGGAAGTTTATCGGCGTCTTGCATGATACTGTGGAACGTTTTGGGCGGGAGACTGGCATCTCCGCCCGGTTCGTCACCGACGTCGAGGAACTCGACATGCCGAAGAGGGTTTGCCGGGAGCTGGTCCGCATCGTGCAGGAAGGATTGGTCAATGTGCGCAAACACAGCAGCGCTCGCCACGCACTGGTTCGCTTTGGCGCCAGCGGTGACCAATGGATTCTTACCCTGGAAGACGATGGCAAAGGCTTTCCATTTTCGGGGCGATTGACGGAGGCGGAGATGGAACAAATCGGTAAGGGCCCTATGATTATCAAGGAACGGGCACATTTGATTGCCGGGAAACTCACGGTAGAATCAAATTCCGGGCAGGGCGCACGGGTGGAGGTCACGGTGCCGCGTTCTGGGGAAGTCACGCATGAATTCTAAGAGGCCACAGCAGGTTCGCATCGTTATAGCCGACGACCATCCGATTTTTCGCGATGGTCTGCGCCGGCTCTTAGAGGCCGAACCAGACTTGAAGGTGCTGGGTGAGGCTTCCGATGGTGCGGAAGCGGTCAAGCAGGCGCGCCACCTCAAACCCGACATCCTGCTTTTGGACCTGGCAATGCCCCGGATGCCGGGATTGGAGGCCTTACGGGATCTGAGCAGCAGTCCCGGTATGAGTCCGGTGCGGGTCATACTGCTTACGGCTGCCGCTGAGAAGAACCAGATTGTTGAGGCATTGCAACTCGGCGCCCGTGGCGTGGTGTTGAAAGACTCGGCCACCCAGTTGCTTCTCAAGTGCATTCACACGGTTATGGCCGGTGAGTACTGGGTGGGCAGGGAGAGCGTTTCTAACCTGGTACAGTACCTCCGCACCCTGATGCAGTCCTCAAGTGATGAAGCGCACAAAAAGAAATTCGGACTCACGCCCAGAGAGCTGGAGATTGTCTCGGCGGTGGTGGCTGGGTATTCCAACAAGGAAATTGCGGAATACTTCAAAATCAGTGAGGACACTGTAAAGCACCACCTGAGCAACATTTTTGACAAATTAGGGGTGTCCACGCGTCTCGAGCTTGCCCTGTTCGCGGTGAACCAATCACTGCCATTGAAAAGCATTGCCTGAGGCGGCTTAGGCTTAGGTGCTTGCGACCAAAGTAACTTGAGATGGCACTTTTGGGCTATTGGCTGGTCCAGACCGAACGTTTATGATTTTTGGTACGACCAGCCTCGGGAATATTAGTCAGTGGCACCCAAATTCGTGGCCATTTCCCATGTTCGAGGATGGGGTACGGTCTAGCAAAAGGAGAACGGAGCCCGTGGCAAAATTTCTAGAGCAGTTGTGGAAAGACGAAGGCGGCCAGGATATCGCAGAGTATGCGGTCATGCTGGCAGTTATTCTAGTGATTGTTGTCGGTACAATTCGCCTTATCGGGTCGAACGCCAACAACGTGTTCTCTCAAGTTGGCAGCGCTATCCACTAAAGCGCTATCCGAGTTTCCACCGCGATCATCAAGCCGCCGCCATCCGGCATGCCCGCCGCGTGCGATGAGCCTTTACGTCCAAATCTTGCTGCTGGCGGCGTGAACTCTCTCGAGCGCTTCGCCTCGAAATGAAATCGATTCCTTCCCAACTTTCCGTGCACACTATTTCCGGTCGGGAGCGGTGAGAGCGACTCTGTCCGTGCCTGCCGTCGAGAATCTCGTCAGATAGGGAAAGAACGGAGTAACCTCAAACGGCATCTTCTCCCGTGCCGAAATCAGTGGCACGGACTTAGCCTTCGCCAGTTCGACGTGATCGCTCCAGGGATCAAGCTTGATGCGTCCGCCGAGAGGGAGCGCTGCGATCTGATCGGTTCGCCGTTGTTCCAGTTGAGGAGCGGAAGCGAGCAACGCGGACATCCGGACGCTTTTGTCTGCTGCGAGACCGTTTCCCAGATGCGGCCGAATCAGATTTGGCAAGGCCGGCGCACGCTGCTGCAAGGCCTTAAGAAACAGTCCGGCGGTGCCCAATTTGTCTTTGTAGGGAGAGTTCTTGAGCAGTTCTACCGCTTTCGTGTCGGCGGCTTCCTCGTCCGCTGCTCTCCGTTTGAAGTCCAGCCGCTGAAAGGACTCTTCATCGGGGAAGAACAGGCGGTCGTTGAAGGCGAGCTTGGTGTCGAACGGATGCCCCAGCACGATATGGCTTACTTCGTGCGCCAGGACCATGGCGAGTGAGGCCTCATCGGGCAGCACATCCAACAGGCCGCGGCTGACAACAATGGTATGGCCGATATTGAATGATTCCAAAGGTGCGGTAAGTAATATGCGGCAACGAACTTCGGATTGAAGGTCAATATTATTTGTCACCAGTAAATTTGTGATGACGGTTTGAAGAACTTTATCGACCTCTCCCGAAGGCGCCACTAATCCAACCTTCTGCAATCGATCGACGGCGTTGTCTTCAGCCTGACGTTCCCACATCCGCTCCGCGACCACGGGAGTGGCGTCGGCCGCCGCTTCGCTCTGGTCTTTCACCGACTGGGGTGAGTCGACCAGGATTTGCGTAAATTCCTCATTCTTCCCCAGGCCTTTCAAATCGTAGCCCCACAGCCGGGTCTGAGCCTTGAAGTGAAGTGATTTTCCCATCCTGTACTTCAAGTCAGATTCTTCGCTGTAAATGTAAGCAGGAAGCCACATGCCAGGCTGCAGGTTTAGCCGCCAGCTATCGAAATGCAGGTAGAAGCTCAGTTTCGGATGCGGAGAGTACGTGCCGTTGAAGCGGACCACGTTGTAATCCTGATCCTCGACCCACATCCTCCCCAGGAAACGTCCGGTTCCTGAGCCATGCCTGGGCTCGACGTCAATAACGAGACAACGAATTTCACCCAGAAATTCGCGGCGCACGAAAGTGAACTTGTAATATTTTTTCTGAAAGTCAGTATCAAGGACTACCATCTGGGCGAAACCGAGAGGAAGAAACCTCATCGAGTAAACGCCGGTCAGCTGGTTGAGCATCCGGTGGCCGAAACCCGGCTGTCCGATGAAGGATGCGTCATCCGGGCCTTCCTTCATCTCGAGGCGTCCGAGAAAGTATTGGTCCTTCGTCGGGATCGAGTTACCATCGCTGTCAGATTTGAGGTCTTGCAGGTAGGTCTCTACCATAGGCCGCATATTTCGCATCTGCGCGAGAAACACATGCTCGCGCTGGACGATCCGATCGAGCACGTCGTTAAATGACGCCGGGTTGGCCGGAGGACTCGAGCCAGGGACCTGACTCACGGTCGCCGAATCGGGGGCCGCCGGCGGCGCAGGAGAATTGGAATCCTGCGAAAAGGTTGGCAAAACTGAAGCCAACAGCAGGAACAGGAAGAAGAAGAACAAGAACGAGCCCAACCGCAGAATACGCGTCATAAGGACCTTTTAGGAGTACGTCATGCCAACTGAAAAACGATGTGCAAAACCGCTGTCGAGTCAGCCGGTTGGCCATCCCGCAGTGCCGGCTTAAATCGGATTTGTTCCGCGGCTCGGACCGCGGCATCGTCCAGGCCGTGTCCTAATCCGTGCACTACACGCACGATGCGCAGCTTCCCGGAAGCTTCGAGCACCACCTCGAGCAGCACTTCTCCTTGAATCTTCAGGCTGCGCGCTTCGTCGGTATAAGTCGGCACTGGTTTGGAAACGATTTCCGCCGGAATTGTCTTCGGGGTTGCTGCCTCTGCCGGGCGTGATCTGACAGTAGGTGGGGCGGGAACGTCAGCATCCCCGAATCCCCCCTGGCGGACCGTTCCCCGTGAGGCCGACACCCGGCCGCTGTTGTCACCTGTGGTTACACCGTTTCCAAATCCCGAACTGGCGACAACCCCGCGCACGCCCTTCGCGCCGCCGGTTCCATTGCCATAGCCGCCGCCGGCAGGGAGATCAAAAGACCCGAGCTGCGCGATGTTCACCGGCTTCCCATCATTGGCCCGCGCAGGAACCCCGTTGGGATCGCCGAATCCTCCGGTCTGCACCTGGGATGGCGCCTTGGCAATCGTCTGCGTGGCTGAGCTCCCAGTGGAAAATACGTTGGTCTTCACCAACTGCCGGGGTATGACTGGCTTATTTGCAAGCGGCATCGGATCCAGCTTTTTGGATGCTATGTTGACCGTCGGTGCGGGAACATCCTCGATTCGGACTCTCGGCTTCGGATCAGCCGCGGGCACACGCAGCACGTCCGGCCGAGGCTCGGCGCGAGCCACGACTATGGGTTTCCGCAGAGGCTGCGGCTGATGATTGACAGGAACCGGTGTGCTCACTAACTTGACCACACTATAGTCATGTTCGGGAGTGGATAAAACTTCAGGGTGCAGCAGGCGTACCCACACAAAAATGGCTACCACCAAGACTTGGGTGCCGGTGCTGAGGGTGAATTCGATCCAGGGCGGTTTTCTTTCGGGCAGGAGCGAAAAAAGACCGCTTTGGGGGACAACAGATCCCATTCGTGGCTCCATTCTTGTCAAAACACCGGATTAGGGTCAAAGTTCTTCGAGTCACCGACAGCGTGGCGAACCCGGAGCAGGGCCGGAAGACCGACCCCCAATATTATACTTCAGCAGCATTTCTGCACGACCAAGGCCAATTTCTGTGGCATCCGTTGGATGCTAACTTACTTTGTTTCAACCGCTTATGCTCTCAGATGTGGTTTCAAACTAAAAAATAAAGACAAAAGAGCAAAATTTTACACACTTGGGCCGCAGTTCCTTCTCATAACAATGGACGGTACTGTCAAGGCCAAACCGATTCTCGACCGTTTTGGTGCCGTCTTTGTGGCTCAGAAGGGGTTCAACAACGGACGATCTTGGGGTTCACGATCCCTTTAGTGGCGTTGCGGGTATCGACGATCAGTTGAGCTTCCCCGACGATGCGGCGATAGTCGTAATCGGAGTGGTCGGTCACGATAAGAACACAGTCATACTGTCCCAGGTTCTCCAACTCAGTGCGCTTCATCTGCAAGTCGTATTTGCGGCCTTTACCGATAAAAGGGAAATAGGGATCATGATAGCTGACCTGCGCCCCGTCCTTCTGGAGCAGTTCGATGATGGTGAGTGCGGGAGACTCGCGCAAATCGTCGATGTCTTTCTTGTACGCCACCCCCAAGACCAGAACGCGAGCGCCATTCACCGATTTCTTGTGCTGGTTGAGCGCCCCACTGACGGAAGCCAGCACGTGGTAGGGCATACCCGTATTAATCTCACCCGCCAACTCAATAAATCGGGTCCGAAAATCGAATTCCTTGGCTTTCCACGATAGATAAAACGGATCTACGGGAATGCAATGTCCCCCCAATCCCGGTCCGGGATAAAAAGGGTGAAAGCCGAACGGCTTGGTGGAGGCCGCACTGATGACCTCCCATATGTCGAGACCCATACGGAGACAAAGCAACTTGAGTTCGTTCACCAGGGCAATGTTCACGCAGCGGTAAATGTTCTCCAAAAGCTTGGTCATTTCCGCTACTGCGGGTGATGAAACTGGCACGGTTCGGGTGAAGATCGCTCCGTACAGTGCGGAGGCGAGTTCGGCTGCTTCAGCATTCACCCCTCCCACTACCTTGGGAATGTCGCGCCGCGCTACGGTGGTATTCCCCGGGTCCTCACGCTCGGGCGAGAAGGCCACGAAGAATCCCTTGGGATCGACACTGGTGCCACGCGCCGCTTTAATACCTTCGCGGTTCTCGGACTCGAGAATTGGGACCATCACCTCTTCCGTCGTACCAGGGTAGGTCGTGCTCTCCAGTACCACCAGCTGCCCGGTCTGCAGATGTGGTGCAATGGCGTGCGTTGTGTCGGTGATAAAGCTGAGATCGGGCTCGTGGTATTCATTCAGTGGCGTTGGAACGCAGATAATGATGGCGTCCATCGCTTTCAACTGCGAGTAGTCCGACGTGGCGGTAAAGCCCGCAGACTTGGCCGCGGCGATTTCCTCGGAACTGATACGGTAGATGTAGGAACTGCTCTTCGCTAGAGCATCAATTTTTCGCTGGTCGATGTCGAAACCGGTAACTTGGAACTTCTGTTCGCTGTACAACAAGGCTAGAGGCAGGCCGACATAGCCTAGTCCGATGATCCCGACCCGGGCTTCGCGTTTTTGGATCTTGCTCTTCAGCTGGTCGGGAGAACGGTTTTGAGCAGATTGGTTCGTCTTCATTCTGAAAGGACAATATCGGAAAGCGTATGAATCGTTTCGATTCTAGCATGCCGTAGACCCCGCTCCAGTCCAAGGATGCCCGCTTCTGCGGTCCCATCGAGAGCTGTAGATCGGGTCGAACATTTCGCCCACTCGAGCGGGCAGGTTATTCGCACTTTAGGATTCGAAGAATCAATGAAAACTCCGGCGCGAAAAAAAAGAGCGCTTCTTATCACGCTGGCGGTATTGGGACTGGTCACCGGATTTGCTCTAAACGCCGGGCGAATGCTTGTAATCGACGAGCCACGCACCTCGGACGTGATCCTGGTGCTGGCCGGCGAGACCGAGCACCGCCCCGCGCGGGCGTTGCAGCTGCTAGGGGAAGGCTACACTCGCAAGATGGTCATCGATGTTCCGGCAGAGGGAAAGATCTACGAATTCAGTCCGCTGCAGCTGGCGCGAAGATACGCTGAAGATCTTTCCCAAAAAGCGTCGATCAGCATCTGTCCGATCGAAGGCCTATCCACCAAGAATGAGGCGCGAGACGCTGAACCATGCCTCGCGCGCGAAGGCGCAAAAAGCGTGCTGATCGTAACCTCGGATTTTCACACTCGCCGGGCTCTTCATATTTTCCAGAAGGAAATCCCGGGAATCAGCTTTTCCGTGGCCGCGGTTCGAGACAGCAAGCAATTTGGAATTCGATGGTGGGCTCATCGGCAGTGGGCCAAGACTTTCCTGGATGAATGGTTGCGCTGGCTCTGGTGGAAGTGCGTGGATCGATGGTGGTAAGACCCCCGACCGCACAAAATTTGTTCGCCAACTAAGCTCAAGCTTAAGGAAGGCGTCTCGCCATTGGTTCTCGGATTCTCACGACGCCGGCTTGGGTCAAGAAGGACTCCCGGAAGTAACTCCACCCGGTGGCACCTGGGCAAGAAGCGATTGACGGAGAAGGCCATTCGGATTACGATCATTCAGGTTCATCTCTGAAGGATGGAAGTGCTTGCAATGAGAGCCCTGTACTTGAAGATTCTGAGCAGCCTGTTGGTCTTGATTCTTCCGGGTGCCTTGTTTGCAGCGGACCGGCCTGCTGCCATGCTTTACAGCCACGGAACTGCGTTACTCAATGGCCACAGCATCGCAAGGTCGTCGGCTATCTTTTTCGGCGACCAGGTACAGACCAACGCGGACTCGGCTGCCAACATAAATGCTTCAGGCTCCATCGTCTTGGTTCTTAACGACTCGCTGGTCGAGTATCAAGACGACGCTGTCCAGTTGGAGCACGGAGGCATAAGCGTATCGACCTCGAAATTGTTGGCGACTCGCGCCGGCGACATTACCGTCTCGCCGGCCGCCAGTGTGTGGACCGAATTTGAAGTTAGAGACGTGGATGGTAGGGTCCTCATCGCGGCGCGAAAAGGTGACCTCACGATAAGCGATGAAACCGGTACCACCACGCTGGCCCAAGGTGAACAGACGACTCGGGAGGATTCAGCAGACTCGGAAAAGGACAAGAAGAAGAAGAAGAGGAGGAAGGGAGCTGCAGCCGCTCCTGCCGCCGCCGAGGGCGGAGTCTTCAACTCTCCTATTGCAGTCGGAATTGGCGGGGCTGCCATTCTCGGGGGGGCGATCTGGGTGTTTGTCCAGGGCGGCGAACAACCGGCGAGTCCGACCAGGTAACCCGAGGTGATCCCGATGAAGTCCTAGAGTCAAATTTGTGTCGTGTTTTGAACTCCGCTGAGAATTTCAAAGCCTCAGGTACAGTTTTTCCCGTCAAATAAGAACCATCCTTGCACCGAACAAGATTCCGTGGTTGAACGCACGCCCGACGCCTATGGCAGGTTTCAGTCCCGCGTCCACAAGGGGCTCGCTGAACGAACCCGAATTAACGTTTGCGCCAGCGGGAGAAGGATTTAAGATGACTCCCAAACCGTTGTCGGGGAAGAAGTTGAGATCGCCAGACGGGGACGCCGACGCGCAGTGCGGCAACGAATAGTCGCGAGTCCGGGGACCGCGTGCGGAGGGCTATTCTCCGATACAACCGGCGAGAGAATGCAACCACGGTCTGAGGCAAGAGTGTGTTGCTTGAGCCGTCCGTTCTGGCGGCGCGACTATACTTCGGCTTCTTGGAAAGCTCCAAGGGTCTTAGACCTTTGTAATTGGAGGGGGCGGCACATCGAGGATTAAGATCATTCCCAGTAGTTTAGTCAAATGCTGTCCTCATCGCTTAATACTCGCCGTTGGCCACGACACCGCGTCGATCTTCCGGTTCGCATCGTCATCCCAAATGGGCTGTTAACCAGCACCGTTGCTGGCCGTGCCACCGAAATAAGCGGGAGCGGTATGGCCCTTCACTCCACGCTTGGTCTTGAACCAGGCGACCTGATGCAGGTTGAGTTTCCCACCTCCAATCCCTCAGGGGTCATGGCCGTGGTTCGCAATCATAAGGACGATTGTTTCGGGGTGGAGTTCCTCAAACAACTGCCCTCTCGGGATAAAACGTTGAATAAGTCGAATCAAACATGCGACCCGAAGACTCTATTTGCAGGACTGCGTCGAAAACAGCTCGAGATAATGCAGGTGCAGAGGGAGATCGAGGCGCTCAAC
>Ga0137378_10001344_pt1 | contig 20642 bp, 19 predicted proteins | sample SagtaG_21_FD_104813 | JGI IMG/M metagenome (GOLD analysis project Ga0137378, IMG submission 104813) | Vadose zone soil microbial communities from Sagehorn Ranch, Mendocino, California, USA - Sage2_L_60_16 metaG | ecosystem: Environmental > Terrestrial > Soil > Vadose zone | place: USA... | reverse complement strand
TCCGATATCACCGCCACCGAATCCGCACCCGCTTCGATCACCGAAGCCGCATTCTCGCGGGTAATGCCGCCAATCGCCACCAGCGGCTTGCGCGTCCGTTCCCGTGCCCGGCGTACCCCTTCAAGGCCCACGACGGGGTCTGGCTGGTCTTTACTAGGCGTAGAAAAAACCGGGCCAACGGCAATGTAGTCGGCGGAGGTCGCGTCGGCTGACTGCAACTGCGCCGGATTGTGAGTCGAAACTCCGAGCCAGAACTTCGGTCCGACAATCTTGCGCACCGACTCCGGCGAAAGGTCATCCTGCCCGACGTGCACGCCATCGAATCCAGCCGCCAGACAGAGATCCGCGCGGTCATTCATCATCAACTGCACGCCGCGCCCTAAACGCCTCCGTAACTCCTGGCCTTGCTCCAGCATGATGCGCGCGTTTCCGCTCTTGTTGCGGTACTGCACAAGGCTGCATCCCCCCGCCTCGAGGTGTTGAGCGGCGGCGAACAGTGCGTCCGCATCGAGAAAGCAAGAGCTGTCGATAACGGCGTAGAGGCGCGGAAGTCGAATCATGGGCATGCTGCGGCCGCCGATATCCTACGCCGACTTCTCCTTGCCCGCCGCCAGAAATCGCTCGATGAATCCTGTATCGATTTTCCCCGCGCGGAAATCGGGATCCGCCAGAATCCTGCGGTGCAAGGGAATCGTGGTGTAAATGCCTTCCACGATGAACATCTCCAAGGCTCGCGCCATCCGCGAGACAGCCTCATCACGGTCCTTGCCGCGGACGATCAATTTGGCGATCAGCGAGTCGTAATACGGAGGAATTATTCCCTCGGCGTAAGCGGCCGTATCCACGCGCACCCCCGTCCCTCCCGGCGGATGAAAGGCCGTAATCTTCCCCGCCGACGGCGTGAACTTCTCCGGGTGTTCAGCGTTGATGCGACATTCAATGGCATGCCCACGATGCACGATAGGACCGTGCAGCACCTCGTCCATGGGCGATCCTGCCGCGATCATGATCTGGCTTTTCACCAGGTCCACGTCCGTCACCATCTCCGTCACCGGATGCTCCACTTGAATGCGTGTGTTCATTTCGATGAAATGGAGCCGCCGGTCCTGATCCATTAAAAACTCAATCGTGCCGGCGTTCATGTAACCGATATCGGTGAGGGCCTTGCACAGGATCGCGCCAATCTGGTCGCGAAGCTCAGGAGTGACTTGCGTTGACGGCGACTCTTCCAGCAGTTTCTGATGACGCCTTTGTATGGAACACTCGCGCTCGCCCAGGCTTACAACCTTGCCGTGCTGGTCAGCCAATATCTGGAACTCGATGTGGCGTGGCCTCTCCACGTACTTTTCCATGTACAGGTCGCCATTGCCGAAAGCTCCGGCAGCCTCGGCCTCTGCCTGCGTAAATAACGCCGGTAATTCTTCTTCACTGCGCACAATCCGCATTCCACGTCCGCCACCCCCAGCCGACGCTTTCACAATCACCGGATATCCCACCTGACGCGCCCACTCGATGGCTTCGCCATCGGAGGCAAGAATCCCTTCCGATCCCGGCAGAATCGGCACCCCCGCTCGCTTCATTGCAGCCCGCGCTTTTTCTTTCTCTCCCATCAGTCGGGTGATTTCGGGGGGCGGCCCGATAAACTTGATGCCGCTGGTTTCACACACTTCGGCGAAGTTGGCGTTTTCCGCGAGCAGGCCATAGCCGGGATGCACCGCATCCACGTTCGCGATCTCCGCGGCACTGATTACGGCAGGAATATTCAGATAGCTGAGCGCCAGTTGCGGCGGCCCGATGCAGATCGCTTCGTCGGCAAAGCGCACCGGCAAAGAATTACGGTCGGCCTCACTGTAAATCACCACCGTGCGGACGTCCAATTCCTTGCACGCGCAGATGATGCGCAGTGCAATCTCGCCGCGGTTGGCTATCAGGACTTTCTTGAACATGAAAAGCGTGGGAACAATCGCCCCACCCGTCGAGGCCGCGCGAACGCTGTGCTTCAACCTGATTCAGGCAGTTTGCAGAGGGCAACAAAAGCGCGCCCCAGCGCGCCCGGAAAAGTTCAACCTCTCACTTACTCGGCCGAATCGCGAACAGATCCTGGCCGTATTCGATGGGCTGCCCGTTGCTGGCGAGCTTTTTTACGATCTCTCCCGCTACGTCTGACTCGATCTCATTCAGGAGTTTCATAGCTTCTACAATGCAGAGCACCTGGCCGACCTCAACCGTATCTCCCGGCTTCACGAATGGGGGCGCTCCAGGTGAGGGGGCTTCGTAAAAAGTGCCTACGATGGGAGATTTCACCATGTGGACCGACTCTTCGGGAATAGCCGCCGGAGCTGCCAAAGGTACGGCAGGCGAGCCCGGAGCCCCGGGAACCGGGACCATCCCGATCTCGGGGGCGGCTGGCTGCGCTGGATGTACGGCAAAATAGTGTGCCTCGGTCCGGGGGTGAGCACCTGGCTCCGCCGCCCGCTTGATCCGGACCTTCACATCGCCGCGTTCCAGCTCAAACTCAGCGATGTCTTTTTCAATTAAGAACTCGATGAGTTCCTTCAGCTCTTTTTGGTTCATTCGTATACGGTGGGACCGCTTGCCATTACCGCGCGCGCATCGAGGAACGATGAGCAGGGCCGGACGCGATTCTGCCCGCCCCCGATCCAAATCATCCGGTTAGATCGCTAAGAAGTCTTTACTCGTGGGCGTCAGTAGTTCGCAACCGCGAGCGGTGACGGCTACGATGTCCTCAATCCTCACGCCCCATTTTCCCGGAAAGTACACTCCAGGCTCAATGGTGATTACCATTCCAGGTTGCAAAACCTCATCCTGACCCTGTGCAACCCGGGGTGCCTCATGAATCTCAAGCCCGACGCCGTGTCCCGTCGAATGCGTAAAATAACGCCCTAACCCCGCCCGGCGCAACACCTTACGTGCCGCAGTATCCACCTGAGCAACGGCCGCCCCCGGTCGGACTGATTCGATCGCTGACAACTGGGCTTGCTTAACCGCGTCGTAGGCGCGACGGGCTTCGTCTGTCGGTTCGCCGACCCATACAGCGCGGGTCTGGTCCGAGCAATAACCAGCGAGTATAACACCGAAGTCGCAGACCACGAATCCTCCGTTCGCGATCGCTTGCGAGGATGCCCGCCCGTGTGGCAGCGCAGACCGGGCTCCCGAAGCAATGATCGTGGGGAACGACATTTCCTCCGCGCCTGCCCGCCGCGCAGCGTACTCCATCTCGGCGGCTACTTCGTTTTCTCTTACACCGGGACGGATAACCTCTAAGGCACGGTCAAACAATCTTGTCCCCAATAGCACCGCCGCACGGATGCGCTCCAACTCCGCCGCATCCTTCACCATGCGAGCCCGCTCCACCAGAGGCGGCGCGTTTCTGAGCTGAACCCCGCGCGGCATCAGGTCTCGGAGTCGCTTCTTTTCCGCTACGGTGAGATGATCAGCCTCAATCCCAATTCTCCACTTATTTGACTTCTTCCGCATGCCCGCAACCCGCTCTGCGAGCGCGGTGACTAACGCCTTGCGGGCGATGACCACGCCCGCCCCCTCGACTTCCTCACGTGATTGCGTGGCGTAGCGGACGTCAGTGACGAACACGCTGCCCGATTCCTCGACCAGCAGGAGGCCGGCGCTGCCGGTAAAGCCGCAAAGGTATCGAATGTTCGGAAGGTGACTGATGAGGAGCGCGTCCAGCCGGCAGGAAGCCAACTGCCCGCGCAGATTTTTCTGACGGCCTCGATGGTTCATTGTCCGGAGTTTAACAGGCAGGCGATCGAAGAGCTCTTGGTTCTTAATCGCGCACCACGTAGTGGTGACTCTCTGTTTAGGCCCAGTTCACACTGAGCCGCCAAGGCTCGATGGAATTGAGTGAACGTGGCGGCATTCGAATGAAAATGAGAACGGAGCTCCCAAAATAAAACCGCCGGTTCCGTGACGGGTTCTTCACGGAAACCGGCGGTTCGAAATCTTCAACCGCGCTGCTAGGTCTGAATGATCCGCGGCGTGATGAAGAAGATCAACTCCTGGTTAGAGGTATGAACCTGTGTGTGACGGAACAGATTGCCCAGGATCGGAATATTCCCCAACAAGGGCACCTGCGAGACGTTGATGGAGTTCTGCGTCTGGATGACGCCGCCAATCACCACCGTGCCGCCATCGGTCACTAGCACTTGCGTGGTAGCCTGCTGCGTGATCAAAGTTGGGTTGCCCTGCACCTGCTGGCCAAAGTCGGGCGTCGTGTTTTCCACGTCCACGTTCAGGAAGATGGTCCCTTCCGAAGTGATCTGCGGAGTCACTGTGAGCCGCAGGAAGGCGTCCACATACGTTACCGTCGGCGGACCCCCTAACTGTGCCTGGGTCACGATGGGCACGCGCACACCCTGTCTGACCAGTGCTTGAATGTTGTTCTGGGTCACGACGCGCGGTCGTGACAATACCTTCAGCAATCCGCGTGATTCAGCCATCGTCAGGATGGCATCGATGCGGATGTTGTTGCTGGAATTCTGGAATGAGAGACCGCTGGTCGGGCTCGTGACTCCCAGGTTTGAGAACAGTGGGATCTGGTTGATCGCCCCCCCGACCGGCGCTGTGGTCCCCAGAATCGTGTACAGGGGATTGCCGCCAAACACTCCGATCGGAGAGGTCCCCACGCTGCCTGCTCCACCCACCGTGCTCGTGCTGTTGCCCCAGCCGAAGCCCAGTTGCGTACCGATGTCGCGGGCAAATTGCCGGGTGGCCGCCACCACGCGGGCTTCGATTTCCACTTCCTGCGTCTTACGGTCCAGTTGCGTCAACAGCCGGTCGATCGTAGGAATTACGCGTGGAATGTCATTAATGATAACCGCGTTGGTGCGGTCATCAGAGACCACTTCGCCCCGCTGGGAAAGGAATTTCTTCACAGTCGGGACTACGTCCTTCGAATGTGCATAGCTCAGGAATCGGGTCACCGAAACCTTGTCGACGGCCAGGGCCTCGGCCTCCACTTGCGCTCTGCGGCCTTCGGCTTCCTTTTTCAGCGTCTCCACTGTGGCAATGCGAAGGACGTTGCCTTCCAGCTCGCGCGCCATATCGTTGTTCTTGAGCACGATGTCGAGCGCCTGATCCCACGGCACGTCATCGAGCACCACGGTAAGAGAGCCATGCACGTTAGGATCGAGGACCACGTTCAACCCGCTGATCTCATGAATCAGTCGGAAGAAGTCCTTCAGATCCACATCTTTGAGGTTCACCGAAATCGGCTCACCGGTGTATTTTGGGCCGTTTGAAGCCGGCTGCTGGCCAGACTGCGCCTTCTGCTCCGCCGCCAGATTCACCGCCGGTTGAATGCCGGTATTCGCCGTCTGCGCCGCGTTAACGCTCACCGGCAACAGTTCCACCGCTGTCTTATCCGCGAACTTTGCCGCCGCTTCCTGGGCGCGCTCCACAGGTACAGTGGCCGCAGCCGCCGGTTCATTTTTCTTTGGCTGGTAGCGCGGCTCGACGAACACATAACCGCTGGGCGTCGCTGCAGTCTTGACAACTGCGTCGGTCTGCCCCGCCGCCGGAATCGTGGCGGTCACAGCTGGAGCCGGCTGCGCCTTCGCTTCGATGACTGGCGCGGAGAATGGCGACGAGACCTTAGCAGCGCGGATGGGCGAGACTTTCGCCGCCGCGCTTGAGGCACTCGTACCCGCATTCCGGTCCGGTCCTGGCGTGTGCAGCGTAAGCACCAGGTTCCCGTCTGTGCTCGGCTTCAGGTCGTAAGCACAGGCGCGGTCCAGGTCGACTACCACTCGCGTAGTCGTTGTGCTCTGGCCGTTCATGCCGATGCGGATCCCTTTGACCCCGCCGCTGCCCACCGTGATGTGGCTCTGCCCGGTGGCCATTACGGTTCCCGGCAGATCCACGACCACTCGCGCTGGCGAGTCCAAAGTGCTCAGCTTGGGCGTCAGGTCGCCGCGAGAACTGATCTCGACCCGGATATCATCCGCGCCGCGCACCACGTTCACTCGCTGCAGCTCACTCAGCTTGACCGCCGGTGTCTCGGCGGCCGAAGCTGCCAGCACCAAGAGCAGCAACGGTAGGATTACAGTCAGCAGTTGCTTTCGCATTTCGCCTCTCCCCAAACCCGCGGACTTTGCCGCGTGTCGTTCCTGGAACTTGATTTCCTGACGTTCCGGCTTTGCCGGCGCGTCATTCCGGCTTCTATACGGCCGGCGTAAAGATCCGCTTCACCACTTCACGCGTGAAGGCCTTGCCTAGCTTGTCTTGCACAGTCTCCTGGAACACAACCGAATCGCCGGTGATTCTCACCACATAGCCGTTGAACACCGGGTCTTTCTCCCGCAAAAAGTAAGCCTTATTCAAGGTATTGGTTACCACCGCGATAAAGCCGTTCTCCGACTTCACCACGCCGCGCAGGTTAATCTGCCCGATTTCCAGACATTTCTTTCCCGTTGCGCAACCCGATCCCCCCGCTTGCGAGACCACAGGACTGAAGAAGGGATCGCGCTTCCCCGTCATCGACCATTTCTTCTCTTCGGGCTTCGCCGGCTTGGTTGGGTCTGCCGTTTTTCCGCCATCTGCGCTCTTGCGCGGATCTGATTTCTTGTTTGTCTCTATTGCCGGCTTGGCCGCAATCGTGGCTGCCGGTTTCGCCCCCTTTCCCGCAACTTTTGGTGTCGTCGGCGCGGGCAGAGCCTTCGGAGTCGGTTTTGCAGCGGGTGGCCTGGCGGCGAACACCGCCTTAGCCGCCGGGATCTGCGTCTTCGGTGTAGCTGGACCCTTCGCTGGAGCGCTGGAAACAGCGGAGCTGCTCTTCGCCGTAGGGGCCGCTGCCACTTTGACAGCCGGTTTCGCAGTACTCGCCGAAGCTGTCGCCGGCTTAACGGCCGGCTTCTGAGCGGTTGGCGAAGCCACCGCTGGTTTCACAGTCGGTTTCGTGGCATTCGCCGGCGTAGGAGCAGGCGTAGTGGCCGGTTTCGTGGCCGTCGCCTGAGCCGCTTTTGGTTTCGCCGGGGCCCCAGGAGCCGGTTTCGCCACCGAGCTTACGGTGGCAGCCTGGTGCGCCTGCGACTTCGTAACGTCCTGGGTGTCGGTGGTATTCGGGTTCTGTGCCCCGGCCACGCCCGCCATCATCGCCATTGCCAAAATGCCTGTTATCAGCTTCATAGCCATCCCTTACCTGTTCACCGTCGCCGGCGTCGTCCCCGGCGTAGTCCCGGGCTTAGCCCCGGCGCCAGTGCCTGCAGGTGCCAAATCATGACTGAAGAATGTCGTCGCCGTGCAGGTTGCCACGACGCTCTCGTTGGGGGCGTACTGATACGTGTGTTTGGCCTTCGCCGCCGTGGGATTCTTGGTGTTTGCCAGTATCAACCCAGACATGTTCACGATGCGTTCCAGCTTGCCCACGCGGTCGAAGAAATTCAGCATCGAGTAATAAGGGCCATCCAGCTCGATGTCGAACGGCATTTCCGTGTAGTACTCCTTGGCGGTGATGGGCTTGGCGGTGTAGCGCCGCAGTTCCACGCCTGCCTTTTGTGCTTCGCCATCCATCATCTCCATGAATCCATCCACTTGCTTTTCGTCGGGCACGATGCGCCGCTCGATGTCCAATTGCTGCTTCAGGTTAGCCACCTGCCGCTCCATATCTTTCAGCTTTGGACGGTACGATTCGAGTTCATTATTTTCACGAACCTTGTCCGCAAGCGCGTGCTGCGCCACTGTGTTCTGGTCGCGCTGGCTCTTGAAGATCGTGTAGTACAAGGCCGCCGTCACTAATGCTCCCCCGGCGACCACAACACCCCACTGCTTCAGGCCCGATAATTCGTTGAAATTCATAGGTCAGCCTCTTAGGACTTTCCCTTCTCGCAGGTCAGCGTGAACTGGAACGCCTGCATATCCTTAATCTGGTCGTCCTGGAACGTTTCCTTGATCTCGACGTTCTTGAAGAATCCCGTCTTCTGCAGGTTGGCAATCAGGTTGGCCACCGCATCCGTGCTCAGCGCCGTGCCTTCCAGATTTATGCTCGCACCCTGATCATCCATCTTGCTCAGCCACACGGCCTCGGTGTGATTCACCGTTTCGCCCAGCATGGCTAGCAGGTTCACGGGCCCGGCTTGCCCGGCACGCAACTGGTCGATTACGTCGACGCGGCGCTTATAGTTGTTGGCCTGGGTCTGGCGCTCCAGGTAGCGCGCTTTAACGTCGGCCAGTTCCCGATTTGTCTGTTCGGCGACCTTCATGTGCGCCGCAATCGCCTTCGATTCCTGGTCCTGCCGCCACCAGTAGCCCAAGTTCAATACTCCGGCCAACAGCAGAACCACCAAAACCTTCAACTTCGGCGATCCCATATCGCCCAGTTCGATCGAAGGCATCGACGGAATGCCGGCCCGCTTGTTCTTGCCCTTTGCTGTTTCGAGCAGGTTGATTCTGATCATAGGGATTCAAAGCTCCTCAGGGCCAAGCCCACCGCCACTGCCATCTGGCCCGGATTCTGCTCCACTAACTCCGCTCCTCGACCTTCCGCCGGCGGAATGATCCGCTGGAACGGATTGAATAGTTCCACTGGCATGGAGAACTCTTGCCGCAAAGCTTCCACCAGCCCGGGCACCTTGGAAGACCCGCCCGCCAGATAAATCTTCTCGATGTGCTCGCCCGCCGCACTGGCCCGGAAGAAGTCGAACGTCTTCTGGATTTCCAGCACGATGATCTCGGTCACCTGTTGCAGGATGGGCGCTTTTGCATCTTCACTCACTGTCCCCACCTTGTTCCCCAGCTTAAGGGACTCAGCATCGTCGAAGCTCAAGTCCAACTCCTTTTGCAGAGAGTCCGTGTACTGATGACCGCCCACGCTTACGTCGCGCGGAAACAGCGGCGTCGTGCCTTTCACGATGTTGATGTTCATCACACTCGCGCCCAGGTTCAAGAGCGCCACCACCTGGCCCGGCGCCGGCTGGTAGTTGTACTCGTAGCAGTTCTGCAGCGCCAAGGCATCGATGTCGACAATAGTCGTGCTTCGTCCGGCCATCGAGAGTACGTTGGTGTAGTTCAAAATCTTGTCCTTCTTGACTGCCACCAGCAATACATCCATCTGCGGGCTGCCCACTTCTTCGGACAGAATCTGGTAGTCCAGGCTGACGTCGGCCAGATCGAAGGGAATGTGTGACGCCGCTTCCTTCTCGATGGTCTCGGCCAATTCCTGGTCGCTCATTGAAGGCAGCGAGATCTTTTTCACGATCACGGAATGGCCGCTTACTGCCGTGGCCACGGCTTTGGTCTTGATCTCGTTCTCGTTGAACAGTTTCGAAATTGCGCTCGACACCGTTCCCGAGTCCACGATCATGGAGTCCACAACGATGTCGGAGGCCAGCGGTTCCAGCCCCAGGTGCGCCACTTCAATCCCGGCACGCGTCTTCCTCAGCTCCACCGCCTTGATGCTCGAGGAACCCACATCGAGACCTACCATTGTTTTCGATCCCATTCCAAACATGTGCCCGCCTTTTGTAGCGCCGGTCTTGCCGGCTTCTCGGTTTTTAGCACCGGCGTCCCGCCGGCCGTATCGAGGTTGCTTTGACTTCTCTCAGGACAAGCTTGCCCTCGACATTGCGACTCTTACTGCGCTCCCGCAGCTTTGCTCTTGCGTTTCGGCCGCGGTTCCACTTCGCTTGACTTGTCTTCCATCCACTGGTCCAGCTTTGACTTCTTGAAGCGCCAGCGGTTGCCCAGCTTGAATGCGGGGATTCGTTGTTCCCCGACGTACTTATAAAGCGTGTCCGGACTCACTCCCAGGTACTGCGATGCCTGACGAATATTCATCACTTCTCGCGAGTCGGCCATAGTCCTTACTTTCCTCAAAACCCTTCCCTGCGCCCCTGTTCCGGCCTCGCGGGTTAAACGTGGGAGTCGTTCCCGACCTCGTAGGGCTTTCCGTGTCCAGAGCATATATCAGGCCCGAAAAACCCCGCCTCCAAGCTAATCTCCGCGTTTTACTGGGTTTTCTGCCCGTTTTCTGGAATTGAGAATGGGCCCCCTCATGCCTCGCACCCATATATTGTGGTTGTATCGGAATATAGCGCAATTAGGGGTACCGCGCGCGCAGAACAAGTCTGTCAGCCCGTGACTGGTAACCGAAGTACTAGAGACGGTACGGAAGTATTACATCGGGGGCGGCAAACTCTTCGGTGTGTTTCTCTGTCCGCTGCCCTCTCAGGCCATACCTAGCCATATCTACCGGACGGTTGGCGGGATTGGTAAACTGCGATAACCTCATGGTTTCCTTCGGAGGAATCGGTGCGCTACCTCGATCGTCTGCAACCGCTCGCTCTGCTCGTCATGCGTCTGGCCCTTGGCGCCGTTATGGTCGGCCACGGATACCACAAGGTCTTCGGCGGACTTCATCATCACGCTCAGTTTGTCTCCAGCCTCGGGCTGCCCGCTGGGGCGGCCTACCTATCTTCCTTCACTGAGTTCTTTGGCGGCCTCATGATTCTGGCCGGACTCTTCACTCGTCTGGCCGCCTTCGCCATCTGTATCGATCTGGGCGTAGCCATCTGGAAAGTCCATTGGCACCACGGACTGATGGGCGAAGGTGGATTCGAGTTCCCGCTCGCAGTGGCTACGATTGCCTTCGCGCTGATGTTTTTTGGTGGCGGTCCTATTGCACTTGATCACATCCTGCGCGGCGGCGGCACCTGGTCGAAAAAGTAACCGTCCGCAGAAACTGGGCCGGCTCTTTCCTTGAAAACTTCATGCAACTATTTGCCCACCCCGGGGTTCACCAGCGAAGACGAACAACCGGTGCCGCTCAAAACGACATTGCACCGGCGCTGGCTCTGTTTCTCGCACTCATTTGAATGTTGCTCCGCCAAAAACTATGATGCCTACATCTTGCATCCCAGAGGTTTAATGGAGGCATCCTAGCGATTTTGCAGCGAACTGATTGGAGGTTCCTCTTGAGAAAGACAGCCTTGCTGGCAGTGATTTGTGGATTCATCTTTCTAGCCAGCCTCTCCCAGGCGCAACAAGCTGACGCTATGCTCGGCTTCGGCACGATTATGTCGTCGGGGTCAACCGCGTGCGGCCCAAACAGTTGTGTGATACCCGAAAAGGGCGGCTTGTACCCCACCATCAGCGCGGACGTCATCTTCCACAAACGCGTCGGCTTCAACTTTGAGGCTTCTTGGAGAGCGAGACAAGGAAATTACGCCGGGCTTGGCATACCTTTCCGCCCCATCCTTTTTGACTTCAACGGCGTGTACCAGCCCCACCTGAGCAAGAAGGTAGGCGTCGATCTCATGGGAGGCATCGGCTGGCAGAGCACCCGCTTCTATGGTTACCAGCCGACTAGCAACTGCGTCTTTTTCGGCGCCTGCTACACCAGCAGCAACCACTTTCTGGTCGATGTTGGCGGCGGCATCCGCTACTACGTACGGGGACACATCTTTGTCCGGCCCGAGGCTCACTTCTATCACATCGTAAACAATACCAGCGACTTCAGTTCGAATAACCTGGTTCGAGTAGGCGCCTCAATCGGTTACACCATCGGTCCAGACTAGAGCTGTGACTCGCGCGATGGCCGCCCGGCTCGAGACCTCCAACGCCGAGGGCCCGGGGGTGATTTTGTCTGCTCAAGCTATTGGCGGCTTGTTCGCTGTGGCTAGGAATCCGGCGGTGGAATTCGAAAAGCGGCAACAAACCACGGGGGGCGTATTGAAAACGTCGGCGTCGGCGGTAATCACATCCGCGTGCGTGGTTCTTTGGTTTGCCAGTTTAGGTCACGCTCAGCAAACTGACTTTACCGTTGGCGCCAACGCCCTGCTCTCCTCCACCTACAACAGCGCCTCTCAGACTTATCTGCCCCCAGCGGAGAAAGGCGGAACCTATGCCAGCGCCAGCGCCGATATTGTTTTTAAGAACCGCGTCGGCTTTAATGGAGAAGTCGCATTCAGGGCCAAACAGGGCTTGTATAACGGCTATCAGGGTTTTCGGCCGGTCTTTTATGACTTTAATGGCGTCTTCGCGCCTCGACTGGGCAGGAAAGTAAGCGCCGAGTTGATGGCTGGCGTTGGAGGCGAGAGCATACTTTTCTACAACCGGTACGCTACCTGCAATTCTAATTACTTTTCAGGTTGCCTCACCCACGCGAGCAGCAATCATCTCATGATCCACATCGGGGGTGGCGTCCGTTACTATTTTTGGCGCAGCTTCTTTGTCCGGCCCGAGGCCCATCTATACCTGATCCACAACAACGTTCAATTCAATTCCGATTACGTTGGACGCATCGGCGTCTCGATCGGCTACACCCTACGCCCCAATTAAATCTTCACCCTGAGACCGAGGCCTCAAAAGAGGCCTCACAAGAAAAAGCAACGTTCAGCAGACGCTGCCTCTTGCGGTTTCGCGCGATGTATTCTTACCTCATGGACATGCAGATCTCGGCCTCATGGATGGCTCTATCCAGATCTTCAATCGCCTTGGCTCGATGGCCTCGAAAATCGTGCTCAGCGCTCTCTAGATGGTGCTTCGCGCTCCGCATCGCCTCCAGCGCTTCATCGATGTGCGGATGACGCTCGGGCATCGCTGCCGCGATCAGGGCTAGCGGCGCTGCCGCAGCCACTGGTGCCGTGGGCGCACTCGGCGTCTTAGGCCCGGCCGCCGCCACCGGGAAAACAAGAGTCAACAGAAGTGACGCCATAATGAGTAAACTAAAAAAACCGATCTTCTTCATGCCTTCCTCCTCCAAGATTTCAGTTCGGACGTCGCGGCCGGATACACTGCGCGGCAGTCGACCCGCGCATCGGCAAAATGCCCCGGTAACCACCTCCGCTGGGACAACCGCAGTATAGCCAGACTCTCGCCGAATGTTTCAGCTTTCCCGTTGCCTTCCCAGATGCTCCCCGTACGTCAATGGTCAGCGGAACCGGCGCGAGAATGAAGACGCAAGGGTTCAGTGAATCAAACTTCGAACCGGAAGCTCACCGGTCTTGCGGCGAGCGACGGTTGCGCCACCACAGCAATATCAGCATCAAGACAGTTGCCATTCCCACCGCCAGGTCAAAGCGCTTCATATCGTGCACCAGCTGGTTCCAGTGCCCTCCAAAAAAGTAGCCCGCACTCGAAATCACCGTGACCCAAACCGCCGCCCCCAGAAAATTAAAGAAGACAAACTTCTGCCACGGCATGCGCAGAGCGCCGGCCAGCAGCGCCGCTAGCACGCGCAAGCCGAAGATAAACCGGGCAAAGAAAATGGTCGTCGCTCCGTAGCGTCCGAAAAGCCGCTCGCCACGCGCCAGGGTGGCGGGATCAACCCGAAAGATGCGCGCATGTCGTTCGATCAAGGGCCGTCCGCCGTATCGCCCTAGCGCAAAGCCAATCTCTCCGCTTGCAGTCGTGGCCAAAGTTGCGACCACGATGATCCATGAAAGCTGCAGCTGATGCTCCGAATAAGCCAGAAAGCTGGCCAGCAGCAATACCGTCTCACCCGGCACCGGCAGGCCGGCATTCTCCAACACCAGTACGCCCGCGATCGCCCAATACCCATAGTGGACCAGCGCGTTCCGCAACACTTCGAAAATATGATGGGCCATGAGTGGGTGTCGCGCGCTCGCAACCGTACGACGTTCAGCCAACCGGGCTAAGGCCGGTCAAAAATTCGATCAGCAGTCTATTGAACTCCCTCGGGCACTCTTCATAGGGTAGATGTCCGACGCCGGGAAGCACTTTTAGCTGCGAATTTCGGAAGTGTCTGGCCAACGCTGCACCTGAAGTGGCGTAGACAGCAGCGTCATCCCCTCCCCAGATCAACAGCGTCGGAACGTTCGCCAGCGCCGGCAGGATCGCTTCCAGTTCTCGCATATCTTGCGTCCAACTTCTCACCACGCTGAAACCGTAATTGAACCATCCCGGAATCGCCAGCGGCGCCATGTAGCCTGCAAGCGTCCCCGGCGCAATTCGATTGGGATCTCCGTACAGACGTCGCAGTGCGTAACCGTATAAAAACGTAGCCCGCGGAGCTGTGAACCGCAACAACGCGGAGCCAATCCGGCCGCCGAGAAATGGTGCCAGCGAGCGCCCGTGCGCGGAATACGGATTCACCGGAGCTACGAGGACCAGCTTTCCAAGCTGAGGGGTACCAACTGCTGTGGAATCGAGGGATTGCGCCGCTGCCATCATCGCAACCGCTCCGCCGTGCGACGTGCCCACCAGATCAAACCTGGAGAGACCCAGTTTTTCAACGAAGCAAAGAAGCCGCTGCGCGACCGCGCGAAGGGAGCAATCAAGGACCGGTGGACGATTGGAGAAGCCCGCCCCCAGCATATCCGGCGCGTATACAGTGGCATATGGCGCCAGCGCGGGAATGGTGTATCGCCAGGAAAATGAATACCCCAGCAGACCATGCAGCAGAACCACTGGCGGCCCCGACCCAGCACGCAGGTAGCGCCAGCGCGCGCCATCCATGTCCATCCAGCACTGTTCCCCTAGCGATAGGACAGGTGGAATGAGTCCTGACTGCGCCGGCACGTCGAAAATTTCGTGGATTGCTTCGTTCAAGCCAAAATCTTCCTGGTCCGAGGACAACTCTTTCACCACTGCCGGAGTCTATTTAAGTGAACATCGCCTCTGTAGCTTCACTTGGGGAGCTTCGGCTCCCCGTTTTTGCCTTGGGGTGCGCAGCGCTTTCAGCGCTGCGGGTCAAAGACCATCTATTGGGGCTGGCCGCTTTGCGTCTGGAGTTCTGAAACCCTTTGCCTCTTCTTCCCCAGTAATTTCTTGAGCAGCCGAATACCCTTGTCGACGTGCTTTTCCTCCAACAGAAACGGCGGCAGAAATCGCACCACTGTATCCTGCGTGCTGTTGAACAGAACCCCATGCTCGAGCGCCGCATCCACGATGGGGCGTGCCGGAACGTCAAGCTCAATTCCCTGGATGAAGCCTCGTCCGCGAACCTCCTTGGCCGCGGCCCGCTTTTCCACCAGCGCTTTCAGCTCCTGCTGCAAATAAGCGCCGACCTTGTTCACATTCTCCAGCAGCTTCTGTTCTTCGACCACAGCCAGAAACTCCAGCGCCACGTGGCAGGCCAGCGGTCCGCCGCCAAATGTGGTGCCATGCTGCCCCGGTGAAATCGCGGTAGCAAATTCTTCCTTCGCCAGAAATGCGCCAAGAGGCAGCCCCGCCGCAATGGGTTTCGCGATGGCCACAATGTCCGGCGTAACCCCAAAACTTTGAAACGCGAAAATCGTACCCGTACGTCCAAGGCCGCACTGAATCTCGTCAAAGATCAACGCCGCCCGGTGACGATCAGCTAGCGTCCGGCACTCCCGCAAAAATTCCACCGAGCACTCGTGGATTCCGCCCTCGCCAAAAATCGGCTCCAGCACAATCGCGCAAGTGTTTTCGTCAATGGCTGCGCGCAGTGCGTCCACATCGTTCCGCGCGACGAATGTCACCTCTTCGAGCAGTGGCTCAAAGCCCTTGCGATGCTTGTCCTGCCCGGTCAGCGAGAGCGCCCCAAACGTCCGCCCGTGATAGGACCCCTCCAGCGCCACCAGCCGGCACTTCGCGTCGCCACCAGCCCTATGGCCAGCCAGCCGCGCCAGCTTGATCGACCCCTCGATCGCCTCCGTGCCACTGTTCGAGAAGAACGCGCGATTCAATTCAGAAAGCGAGCAGAGCTTTTCCGCCAGCAGCCCCTGATATTCGTGGTAGTAGAGGTTCGAAACGTGAATCAGCTTCCCCGCCTGCGCCCGAATCGTCTTCACAATCCGCGGATGCGCGTGTCCCAGCGCATTCACGCCCAGCCCCGCCACGAAATCCAAGTAGCGTTTGCCCTCAAGGTCATAAAGAAAAACGCCCTTACCCCGGCTCAGCACAACGGGATACCGGTTGTAGGTCTGCAGCAAATATTTCCGCTCGAGTTCCACAATTTGTTCAAGAGTAGCCATAGGAAGATTCGATTCTACCGGAATATGCGCGCCGGTGATGCCGAGCCGGCAGGCATCTCTGTGACGCCAGCAGGAATCAGAGTGTCAGGCGGTCCGGGTATCCCAAAATGGCGGTTTAGCGTGGGTGATGCAAAGCCTGATTCGATAACTTGCGGCCAATGTCGCAAATGTACAATGTCTCTCGATGATGCGCTCCGCGTTTGACATCTTCGCGCAGATCTTTCGCAACCTCTGGGCGCACAAGCTGCGCTCGATTCTCACCATGTTCGGGATCGCCTGGGGGGTGGGATCCTTACTGCTGCTGGTGGGCGTGGGCGAAGGCTTTCGCTCGGGCAACAAGCGTGAGTTGGCCGAGTTCGGCAGGGACATCATGTTTCTGTTTCCCGGGCGGGCACCAGCCGTAACGGGCAGCATGAACTCCGCCCGTCCCTATTTGCTCTCCTATCAGGACTACGCGGATATCCGTACGCAGGCCCCTCACGTCCGCACCGCCTGCCCTATACTTTCTCGCACCGACCTGCATCAGGTCAGCGAATTCGCCACTGCAGGCGTAGAAATCCTGGGCGTGGAGCCCCAACTGAATGAGATAAGTTATCTTCCCCTCAAGGAGGGACGATGGCTCAATGAAATGGACGAAGCGCAGAAACGCAATGTGATCGTCCTCGGTAACGAACTGCTGAAAACCCTCTTCCCCGGCCGCCCGGCGGTGGGCGCTTTCGTTCTTCTGAACGGCCTCAGGTTCCAAGTGATTGGCAGCATGCCGCACCTCGGCCGCGGCGACAACACGTGGTTGAATATGCGTGGCTACATCCCTTTCCCCGTGATGGCAACGTACTTCGCGCTCAAGGGAGAAAATCACCAGAACTCCATTTCGTTTATTGAATATCAGCCCCGCTTAACCGCCGAACATCGCCTAGCCGAAGACGATGTGCACAAGATCATTGCACGCAATCACGGATTTGATGCCAGCGATGAAAACGCCTTTGACGGCTGGGATTCGATCCAGCAATCGAAAATGGTGGGAACCATTTTCGACGTCATGAACATGTTCCTGGGAGCTGTGGGAATGGTCACCCTGGCTCTGGGGGCTATCGGCGTGGTTAACATTATGCTGATCGCAGTCAGCGAACGCACCCGTGAGATCGGATTGCGCAAGGCCTTGGGCGCCACCAATCGCAGCATTCTATTTCATTTTTTTCTGGAAGGACTGCTTCTCACACTGAGTAGCGGGCTGATCGGCATGGGTCTGGCGACAGCCTTGATGGCAATGGTGGGAACGGTGCACGGGCCGGGCGGATTTGATCCGCCCAAATTGGTACCGCTGTCGGCCGTGCTCGCGATTGGCAGCCTGACTTTGGCCGGAGTGGTCGCAGGTCTTTATCCCGCGCGCAAAGCGGCCATGTTGCAGCCGGTCGAAGCCCTGCGGCAGGAGTGATTCGATGTTCCGGGATCTGCTCCAGGAAGCCTACGGCGCCATGCGGCACAATCGCCGCCGCACCGCCCTCACTATGCTGGGGATGGCTTGGGGCATTGCTACGGTAGTCATGCTGCTCGCGTATGGCGACGGTTTTGGCCGGGCCTGCGCCAACATCTTTGCCAATTTCGGCACCAAGCTCGTCATCGTAGTGCCGGGCCGTACTTCCATGCAGGCGGGTGGGCAGAAGGCGGGAGTGCTCGTCCGCTTTACTCAGGATGATGTAGAGACGCTTACCACCAACCTTCCCCAAATCACTCATATCACGCCCGAAGTCAGCAAGCAGGCCAGCATCCAGTACGACACCAGGGTTTTCACCTGGGCTGTCACCGGCAATTATTCCAACGTCATTGATGTCCGCGCCCTCAAACTCAGGCAGGGTCGCTTCTACAACCCCGAAGACGAGATGCAGCGCGCCCGCGCAGCGGTGATCGGTTCGGAAGCGAAGGAAAAATTGTTTTCCGGACGCAGCGCGCTGGGAGAGCACATCCGCGTTGACGGCCTCAGTTTCGAAGTCATCGGTGTTCTGAGCGCCAAAATGCAGGAGGGAAATGACGATATAAACCGCGTGATATACGTCCCGTTCAGCACCATGAGCGAGCTGAAGAGTACCCATTACCTGGACACCGTATGGTTCACCTACCAGACACCGGAGTACGAGAGCCTGGAACAATCGGTCCGCACCATCCTGGCGACGCAGCACAAGTTCAACCAGACGGACCGCCAGGCTGTGCAAGTGTTCAATCTCATGACGCAGGTCCACCAATTCGAGATCATTACACTCGGGTTGAAGATCCTGATGGGTTTCATTGGCACGCTTACGCTCGGCATCGGCGGGGTCGGTCTGATGAATATCATGCTGGTTTCGGTCACGCAGCGCACGCGTGAGATTGGCGTGCAGAAGGCGTTGGGCGCCCGACGGCGGTACATCCTGCTGCAGTTCCTCGCCGAAGCCCTGACCATTACCTTCATCGGCGGTGTACTCGGGATAGCGCTGGCCTACACGGTTGCGCTTTCCGTGGGAAGGCTCACCTTGTACAGTGCCTTCGCCAAGAACGGGGAAGCCGGCGATATCCGCCTGGTCATCGCTCCGGGAACGCTGATCGCGTCCACGCTCATTCTCGGCGCCGTGGGATTGGTCAGCGGCATGGTTCCAGCCTTCCGTGCCTCCCGCTTGGATCCGATCGAGGCTTTGCGATACGAGTAACAGAAAAAAGTCTGATCGTGGCCTTGATCACCGATGAAAAATTGCTCTTTCACCAGGGATGGCTGGTCGACGAGATAAGTGTGAGTTCTAGAGTGAAACCTCGAAGCCTGAATTTTCAATACAATCCCTTCTCCCCCTCCGGCCGCGTCTTCCATCTCCGGTGCACCCATAACCACTGCTCCGGATACTGCCGCACATAATCTTCAATGATCTTAGTGAACTGCCGTGTGTTGGCGACAATATCCGCTTCCAGGTGCCCGGTCCGGATCAACTCCACCGCCGGATCGAATCGCAGCCGATACTTCCGCAGCGCCGGATCCCAAATCGTGAACCCCGGCACTACCGCCGCATCCGTGCGCAGCGCAATCCGCGCCAATCCGCTGGCCGTGCACGCCGGAATGCCGAAAAAATCCACAAAGACTCCCTGCGGCGGAGTCATATTCGTGTCCATCAAAATCCCTACCACTTCGCCCGCCTTCATGGCGGCAAGCAGCCCCCGCACGAAATCAGCTTTGTCCACGATCTTGTTGCCGTGCATGGTACGGTAGTTGCGAATCAACCGGTCAAGGTACGGATTGTCCAACGGACGCACCACCACATGCATCCAGTACCCATGCATCGAATGAGTGAATGCCGAAAGCTCCCATCCTCCAAAGTGCGCGGTCAGAAAGAGAACTCCCTGGCCGCGCGCACGAGCTCGTTCATAATTCTCAAATCCCTCGTACACTACGACTTGGTCTACGTTCTCCGGCGTGTACTTTGGAATTTGGCAGACTTCCGCCAGTTGCCGTCCCAACGAAGTGAACTCTCCCCGCAGGATACGCCCCCGCTCTGCTGCGCTCTTCTCTGGAAATGCCAGCGCGAGATTGCGCATGCCGACCTGCCGCAGACGGACGTGCAGCAGATAAACCACCCAGCCGATACCAATTCCAAATGCGCGAGCGAGGGAACGCGGCAGGACACCGAGGATTTTGATAAACGGCCAAGCCAGAGCGTACTCAAGTCGCTGCCGCATTCAGGAAGCGTGACGGTATCACTGGCAAAAATTGTTTGTCAAACCCCGCAAGCGCAAGCTACCACTGCTTACGCATCTACTAGTCGAGAAGTTCGGAGGTGAATACTGCTCGCAAGGCCGCGGGAGAGCACTCCGCCATCAGGTGAATTTCCTGGGGATGACCTCGAATATCTATCGGCTGATTCAGCAGATAGCGGACTCGTCCCGGGCCCGCATTCCAATAGATATGCGGCGTTCTCCGCGGCACGAAAACCGATCGGCCTATAACCGGCCTCGATCTCATCCTTTCGAACTTGAACACGCAGGACCCCCTCAAGCACATACCACGCTTCATCGTCACTGTGATGGAGGTGGCGGGCGCAACTAAGCGAGGAGCTCCAGCCAGACCGCCCGCATCCTGCCATTCTGCAATCATAAAAGCATCGCCGGTGGAACCGATGACGGGCCCGGCAAGGGGGGAGCAATGATCGGAGCGCTCCTGTTCGAACAGAATGCATCGCGGGTGGCATGTCTACGGACAGCCGCCGCAGTTGCTGATCGAGTATCTACTTCGAGGCTGCCTGCGCCCACTTCGCCAGCGCAGTCAGAAAGGTGGTGGCCGCTGCCGGCGGATCAACCTCCCCCTTCAGCGATGTCTTGAACGGAACCATGCGGCCGTAAAAGTCCCGAGTGCTTTCCTTGTCCTGATTGATTACCGCCCCCTCCAGGCTTACTCCCGCAAAGATTCCGCGCGCGCGCGAATATGTCAGCACCTGCGCCCTCATCTTCCAGTCGGTGTTGCCCTCGGCGTGCCGGCCTACCGGCCCCGCCGCTACCGACGCATCCGCTCCCAGGGAGAATTGGCTCGACAGCAGGTGCTGCATCCCGTCATTGTTCATGATCAGCATGACCAGATCGACGGCCTGACCTCCAATCTGGAATCCAACGCTGCCGCCTTTCACGGCGAAGAACGCTGGGGCGCTCCAGCCTTTGGGTGTGCGGCAACTCGCCAACCCCCGTCCGAAACGTCCG
>Ga0137378_10001343_pt1 | contig 20656 bp, 17 predicted proteins | sample SagtaG_21_FD_104813 | JGI IMG/M metagenome (GOLD analysis project Ga0137378, IMG submission 104813) | Vadose zone soil microbial communities from Sagehorn Ranch, Mendocino, California, USA - Sage2_L_60_16 metaG | ecosystem: Environmental > Terrestrial > Soil > Vadose zone | place: USA... | reverse complement strand
TGCGCTCCGCAAAATCTACAATTACCAGTCGGAGCAATCCCAGCCAAGCATCCGCTCAACGTTGGCGATGTCTTGCGCAAACAAGTTGTAGAGGAAAACCCGCTCTTCCCAGTTCATCGCCCGCTCGTATGGCACAATATTTCTGTCCTTGCTGCGTACCGAACGCAGCGGTTCGAGACCGAGAAACGAAAAAATGGAAGCAAGCGTTTCGCGCTGTTTGTCTTTGAACTCTTCAAATTTCACGACCTTCACCTGCTCGCGCGGAAAGAATTTGAAGAGCCGCTCAAGTTGCCGGGCATAGAATCCCCGATCGATGTAAGCAAAACGCCGGGCTTCGGTTGGCGGCGCGCCGGCGATGCGCGTTTTCTCTTCTCTCACGGCATCGAAGAAATCTAACGGCTCGCGGCCTCTAAATCTTTGCATGTTCCAATGCGCAAAGGCGCGCTCGACGGGATTACGCAGGAGAACGAGCAATTTGATTTTCGGGTTGTATTGCCAAATCCGCTCCGCCGCTGGTTCGTAATAAATGTAACTTGGTGTGCAATCACCGGCGATACTTGATCGAACAAGCGGCGGGTAGTGTTTGTGTAATTGTTCGTAATCAACCGGGCCGGTGAACACCGTGTCGTTATCGAAAAAATGCATTTCCTGCTGGTCGCCCATCGTGATGTCCGGATGTTTCGCGAGAAAATAATGCAGCGCCGTTGTCCCCGATTTTTGCGCACCCGCCAGAATGAAATCAAGCCGCTCGACTTTTCGCCGCTTCTGAAACATGTGCTGCAAGTTATTCAAGAGCGAGCGATTCGCGAGGCGCCAATCCCAGGTCGCCGCGGCGACCGCTCCCCCAACCGATTAACTGCCGCGTAGTTGTCGCGCAGTGGTCAGCGTTTTATGCTGCGCAATGTTTATTGCGTTTTCGAGTCCGCGAAAGATCGGCTCGATCATTATCGCCTCTGTGTTTGGTCTCGCCCTCATAGCGAGCGCTGACGAAGGCATGTGGCTTTTTAGTTCGCCGCCGCTTAAACAGCTAAAGGAGAAATACCAGTTCGAACCGACGCCGCAGTGGCTCGAGCATCTTCAAAAAGCCAGTGTCCGTTTCAATTCAGGCGGCAGCGGCTCATTTGTTTCCCCGACCGGGCTCTGCATTACCAATCATCACGTCGGCGCGGATGCGCTCCAAAAAGCTTCGAGCGAGCAGAACAACTATCTCAAAAATGGCTTTAACGCGAAAACCAACGCGGAGGAGATCAAGTGTGCTGATCTCGAGCTCAACGTGCTCATGTCAACCGAAGACGTTACCTCACAGGTAAACGGCGCGGTCAAACCTGGTTTGAATGCCGATCAAGCATCGGCGGCACGCGGCAACGTGATTGCGCAGATCGAAAAAGAAAGCAAAGAAAAAACCGGACTGCGCTCCGATGTGATTACTCTTTATGAGGGCGGCGCATATCATCTTTATCGTTACAAACGCTATGACGATGTGCGAATCGTTTTCGCGCCGGAACAACAGATGGCCTTTTATGGCGGCGACCCGGACAACTTTGAATATCCCCGGTTCGATCTCGATATTTGCATCTTTCGCGTTTACGAAAACGGCCAGCCGGCGAAGATCGAGAATTTCCTGAAATGGAATTCGTACGGACCGAGCGATGGCGAGCTGATCTTCGTGAGCGGCAGTCCGGGCAAAACCGATCGGCAACTCACCCTGGATGACCTAGCCGATACGCGAGATCGGTTTCTGCCTTACCTCTTGCGCATGTTCAACCGGCGCGAAGTGCTGGAAATGGCTTACAGCGAGCGCTCATTCGAGAACGCAAGAAAGGCGCGCGACGATCTTTTCGGCGATCAAAATAACCGGAAACGCTACGACGGTTATCTTGCCGGCCTGCTTGATCCGCAAATCTGGTCATTGTTGCAAGGACGCGAACAAAAATTGCATGCCGGGATTGCAGGCGACCCCAAGCTAAGATCGACAACAGAAGCCTACGATCGAATCAAAAACGCGCAGAGTGAGATCGCTAAAAGCGCTGCTCTTTACAATTATCTCGAGATGGAACGCCCAAAAACGACGGCTTACCGGGAACCGCGCGCATTCGTCAGTAATCTTTTCAAATACGCACGATTGCTAGTCCGCGCGGTGGACGAACGCGCCAAACCTAACGGCGAGCGGATCCCGGAATTTCGCGACAGTGCCCGCGAGTCGCTCGAACTGGAACTTTTCTCCACTGAACCGATTTACGACGATTACGAAATATTGCGCCTGACCGATTCGTTGACCGATTTCGCCTCGCAATTTGGCGCGAATGATCCGCTTGTGCAGAAAGTGTTGGCTGGAAAATCGCCGCACTCGCGTGCTGCGGAACTCGTGTCTGGCACGAAACTGAAAAATGTTGCCGTTCGAAAGGACCTCTACACGAAGGACGCGGCCGCGCTGCTAGCCGCGCACGATCCGATGATCGATCTCGCTCGCCTCGTCGACACTCCCGCGAGAAATGCGCGAAAACTTCACGACGCGCAGGAAGAAATAAAGAAGCAGGCGTATTCAGAAATCGCAAACGCGCGTTTTGCCATTGAAGGCACGAGCAGTTATCCGGATGCAACTTTTACGCTTCGGCTTTCCTACGGCACCGTGCGCGCCTATGAACAGGACGGAAAACACATCCCCGCATTCACCGACTTTTCCGGTTTATATCAGCGCTCAGCCGAGCACAATAATAAACCGCCGTTCGACCTTCCCCAACGTTGGATCGACAAGAAATCCAAATTGGATTCTTCAACGCATTTCAATTTCGTTTCCGACGCAGACATCATCGGCGGCAACAGCGGCAGCCCGGTCGTAAACAAGGACAATGAATTCGTCGGAATCATCTTCGACGGCAACATCCAATCGCTGGTGCTCGACTGTATTTTCACTGACAAACAAGCGCGCGCTGTCTCAGTCGATTCCGCCGCGATCACTGAGGCGCTGCGCAAAGTCTACGACGCGAAAGCGCTGGCGGACGAGCTAGAAGGCGCGAAATAATTGACATCGGGCGGTATGAGCATCGAAGAAAACGGAAAGCTAGTGCTCAGTGTCTTCAGCGCGATTGAGGAGCGAAACGATCAACGATTCTCCGAGCTTTTACATCCCGATTTCGAAATTCACTGGCCGCCGTCGCTTCCGTACGGGGCAGGCAAAGCCATAACTTGGAGCGACACATGGGACTCGCTACAGCCGACCGAACTGGAGCGGAAAATGGATCCACGTGTTGTGGCTGCGAACGCAAATGAAGTTGTAGTCCTTTGGCGACAACGCGGAGTGAGTCCCCTGGGAGATCGGTTTGATGGAAAGGTGTTAGGCCTTTATCGAATCCGCGATGGAAAGCTCGCGCGCGCACAAATGTTCTATTTTGATACCGCGGCGGTGGCATCCTTCCTGGCAAAGGCTAAAGCTAAATAGATGCAGCCGATGACGCGCGCATCACGGGAGCGACATCTGGCACACATTATTCAGCGCGAGAAATTGGCGGGACGCCGCGCTGCGGCGTCCGCGGACAGCGCAGCGCGCTATCCCTACCGATGTCAGAGCTGCTTGAGCAGCATCTTCCAACGCGCCCAGGCTTCGTCGCGCGCTGCTTTGTCGCCTTCGCGGACATTCGGATTGCTCGGTTCGCCTGAGCGCATAAAACCGTGGCCGGCCCCTTTGTAAATTACCGGCTCATATTTCTTGCCGGCGGCTTTCATCAACTCTTCGGCTTTCGGAATGGTCGCGTCAACCCGCTCGTCGTTCTCGGCATAGAACCCGTAAACCGGACAGGCGATTTTGGCTGCGTCTTCCGCTTTATCAACCGCGGCTCCATAAAATGAATAAGCCGCTTTCAACTTTGGATTAACGGTCGCGTACTGAAATGTCCATCCCCCGCCCCGACAAAAACCGCAGACCGCGAGCGTACCGTTGCCCGCCGGAATTTTGAGCGAGTAATCGGACGTCGCGTTGAGGTCTGCTTTGATTTGTTCTTCGGTCAGTGCGGAGATCGCCTTTCGCGCACCGTCGGCATCTTCGAATTTTTGCCCGCTTAGCATATCAGGCGCGATGGCGATGACACCGTTCTCCGCCAGCTCATCGCACAAACTACGCACCCAATCGGTGAGGCCGAAGATTTCGTGAATTACTAAAACGATGGGCGCTTTGTCTTTGCGCTCTGGATAAACGACGAATGCTTTGATCGTGCGGTCGCCGGATTTGATATCAACCCATTCGGCGTGTCGCGGCGAACTGTTCAGTCGTTCGCGGCCAAAATCCTTGAACTCCTGCGCGGGAAGGAATTGTGTGACCAACACTAGCGCCAGCGAAAAGAGCACTCGCTTCATAGAAAAGCTTAATAGTAAGAGATTCCTCGACTCCGCTCGGAATGACAAGAACTACATTGTGCCGGCATTTGATCTTCGCGTGACTAACGCATCGATGCTCCAGCGTCCAGGACCATAAAAAATAATGAAGAAGAAAATGAAGCAAAACAGGACTGGCAGCTAACCTTTATTGAGGATTGGGAAAAATCGCTCGATCGCAGCCGACGCATGGCCATGGCCTTGCCCGTGAAGGAAACCATGAAATATGCGACCGCCATTTCGCCGCTGCCAATAAACGCTGCGATTCCGGATTTTGAATTTGATGTTTATTTGGAGCTCGGGATTTCGGACGATTTATTTGGGATTTGGAACTTGGGATTTGGAGCTTCCGCCGGCGGCCTCGGATTTGGAATTTGCCTCGGTAACTACTTTCTCCGCCGCATCCGCGAGATCATCAGCAGTGATCAAGGTCAGACCGCTCTCTTTCAGCAAATGTCTCCCTTTGTCGACATTGGTTCCTTCGAGGCGCACGACCAGCGGGACAGACAGCTTCACCGTTTTTGCGGCGTTGATGATTCCTTGCGCGATGACGTCGCATTTCATGATTCCGCCGAAAATGTTCACGAGGATCGCCTTGACGTTCTTATCCGAGATTAAAATCTTGAAAGCTTCTGTCACCTGCTCTTCCGTCGCTCCCCCACCGACATCGAGAAAGTTCGCCGGCTCGCCACCGTAAAATTTAATGATGTCCATCGTGGCCATGGCCAGACCCGCGCCATTTACAAGGCAAGCGATGTTGCCATCCAGCCCGATGTAACTGAGGCCGTGCTTGGAGGCTTCGACCTCACGCGGATCTTCCTCTGCGATGTCGCGCATCGCCGCGATCTCTGGATGCCGATAAAGCGCGTTGTCGTCAAAGTTAAATTTCGCATCGAGCGCGAGCACGTCGCCGTTGGCTGTTACGACCAGGGGATTAACCTCGACCATCGAGCAATCAAACGCGACGAATGTGCTATAGAGGCCTTCGAATAATTTCGAAGCCCTTTTCAATTGCGATGATTCGAAGCTGAGTTGCTTTGCCAGTCTTCGTGTCTGAAATGGCTGCAAACCGGCTAGCGGATCGATCTTCTCACGAACGATTTTTTCAGGAGATTTCGCCGCAACGGTTTCAATTTCGACTCCGCCTTCCGTGCTTGCGACAATCAAAGGCGCGGCTGTGGCTCGATCGAGCAAGACCGCGAAATAAATTTCACGAGCGATATCGGCGGACTCTGCGACGAGCACTTTGTTCACAACGCGACCACCCGGCCCGGTCTGGTGCGTCACCAGAATTTGGTCGAGCATCTCTCCGGCAACCTTGCGCACTTCCTCTGGTGTTTTCCGAACATGAACGCCGCCTTTGAATCCGTTTTTGAAAGTTCCTTTCCCACGTCCGCCAGCGTGAATTTGCGCCTTAACAACAAAATCGACGTCGCCAAGCTCACGGGCGATTTGCTCCGCTTCGTCGAGTGTCGCCGCGACTCTGCCTCGCGTCGTCGCCACATCGAATTTTTGCAACAATTCCCTGGCTTGATATTCGTGAATATTCATCGAGTTGCCCGCGCGGCAGACCGTGCAATTAGCTCGCGATCACGAACGCGGCAACGGGTTTTTATACGAAGGGCAGGCGCGGCGCTATGCCTTTCGCTCCTCGCCAAAAAGAGTTCCCACCGTGCGCTGCTTGGTCGGAGGTTCGAGGGCGTTAACGAATTTCCGAAACCGCTCGGAGAAAACTTCGGGGCGAAGCTTCCAGTAGTGGGCAATTCCGGGCGCAGCGACGTAGTGTCGAAGGAGCTCCTGCCAACCCTCCCAAAGCTGGCGATCCATCAGTCCATAAACATAATGAAAATGAATTGTCTCGAAAGCTTTCAACCATTGGTAGGTCGCGTGGAAAAAGCGCGCTCGCTCTTCAGCTGACAGCGCGCCGATATCTTCCAAGCCCACGCGCCAGATCCGTTCCAGTTCTGCGTTTTCCATCAAGGGTTTTGTCACGTCGCGCAGGGCGGTGGCCGCGGCGTCTTGCGTGGCGAGCTTGGCCACGCGCGTGCTCCGATGCACTTGAATGCCGAGATATAGGACGGACAACACGACTGCGGCCGAGCTGACCATTTGCGAGATCGCGTTAACCTCTTCCCAGTTCATCCCCTGTGTTATACCACGAGCGACCGGCTGGTTGCTACTTTGGTTCGTCAGCGACTTTAAGGACGATTTTTCCGCGTGTGTGACCAGTTGCGACCTGTTTCTGCGCGTTCCCGGCGTCTGCAAGTGGTAACGTTTCCGACACGATTACTTTAATTTTCTTCTCATCGATCAATTTGCCGATCTCAGCGAGCTCACTTGAATCCGGTTTCACGCTTAACGACGCGCCCCGAATTCCATGCTTATCTAATTCCGCCTGATCGATTCGTGCCACGAGCGTAACGATAAAGCCGCCTTTCTTCACTACGCCATAGGAACGCGCGAGCGTGTCTTTGCCCACCGAATCAAGGACAACATCGACATCTCTTGCGACGTCCTCGAACTTTGTCTTTGTGTAATCGATCGCCACATCTGCGCCCAGCTGTTTAAGGAGATCCTGGTTTGCTGTCGATGCTGTCGCGATCACTTTCGCCCGGCGCACTTTCGCGATTTGAATGGCAAAAGTTCCCACACCTCCCGATCCACCATGAATGATTACAGTCTGACCCGCGCTCAATTTTGCGGTGTCGATCAACGCCTGCCACGCTGTCAATGCGACGACCGGCACCGCTGCAGCCTCCACATAAGTGAGCGACTTCGGCTTGGGTGCCGCTTCGTCTTGCGTGGCCACCGTATACTCGGCGTAGCCGCCGCCATTCCTCAGGCTAACGTACGCGTACACAGGATCGCCTACTTTAAACTTCGTGATCTTCGCGCCGGTTTTCTCTACAACTCCGGCAATATCCGCACCTGGAATCATCGGGAACGCCGTCTTTTCATATTTCGCAAACATTCCCGATCGGATCATCCCATCCACCGGGTTCACGCCCGCTGCAATCACGCGAACGAGAATCTGATCGTCTTTCGGCTCCGGAAGCTGGGTATCTTCATACTTCAAAACCTCCGGACCACCGTAATTATGCACCACAATCGCTTTCATAGTCGGCCCCGATGATTGCGCACGAGCAACAAACGAGCACAAACAGATGGGCGCCACGGCTAGAAATTGTACCAGCTTCATACAATACGAACGTCTTCGGTTTGTTTTTTAATCAAGCCTGAGACGCTGGCGGGCTGTCCGGCGGATTCAATGCTGTTGATGTCGGTGGCACTGGCGGAGCCGACGATAAAACCGGCAGAAATTCCGGCGGCGTGAAATTCACCCACACATCGTAATCCGGACCGAACTGGCGAAGAAATAAGAGTCCAAACGCGCGCAGACAGACAAATAGTGGCAGCAGAATGACTGTGCCAATATAGGGAAGCGCGGCCAGACAACAGGTCGCACAAGTTACAATTGTGCCGATCATTAGCACAGCCAGCACCAAAACGATTCCAAATAAGCAAAACAAAACGAAAGAGCTAAGATTGTGTGCGATCAGCAGTGTTACATCGCGAAACGCCTCCAGGGCACGGCAACATCTCCGGTACATCACGGGTACCATAAAATAAGAAACAACAGCGATAAAAATGCTGATTGAAAGCCAAAAGACAAAAAGGAAGACAAGTGACCCAATAAAAGTGATCGGGCTCGTTTCGCGTGCATGACGCCCCAGCCAGCCCAGTGCAATGAAAGTTGCGAGCATTATCGCCACCAGCACCAGCACCCCGAGCATAATCGCCAGGAAAAACAAAAAGTAACTGTTTCCTTCCTTACGATACTCGCGCCACGGCTCGACGATTGCCGCCCGGTTACGGACGATGCAATCCGTAAAAATAAAGTTGCCTCGCGCTTTCAACCACATGAGCACGATTATCAGAGCGAAAACAAGCAACGCAAAGGAAGCGATTGTTACCTGTAACCACGGCGGCCACTGGCCGAAATGAGGCGGAATAACGTGATCGGCTCGATGCGGTTGCAAATTACGGAACGGCGATGGGAAATTGATGCCCATGCCTCCAAAGTGTCCGGACAGAAACGCCGCGAAGCCAATCACGAGCCATTTCATCAAATCGAACGGCTGAAAGAGAATCTTCTTCGTTAACTCGAATGCTTCACCAAACGGTTTGAAGATTTCGATTTTCGGCTCAGTTCCATTCATGGCCAGCATTTCAGACCTTTGACCGACCGGTATCAAGCCCTTCGTTATCGATATTAAGCCGCGCCGAAGTATCGGTCGTCAGCTGAGAACATGGAGAAAACAGCTGCCTTGATTCGCGCTCGCATTCTCTCTTCGGTTGCTTCCGTAACGAGCGCCCCCATGTTCTTGCTGGCCAATGTTGAACAGGAAAAGAGAAATCGCCGAGAGGAACAATGCTCGTGTGGTCGATCAAAGTAAGAGTAACGTTATGGCACTCGCAAAGCGTCGCTATCCGATTGGCGCGGAATTGATCGGCAAAAACGAAACGCATTTTCGTGTTTGGGCGCCGAAAGCGCAGCAGCTAGACCTTGTGATCGAGGAAAGCGCCGCGAAAAATGCCGCGCGAACTTTTTATTCGCTGCAAGCTGAAGCGGACGAGTATTTTTCCGGCGTCGCCAAAGTCGGTGCAGGCGCTTGCTACCGGTTTCGGGTAAACAGCGCCGAGAATTTTCACCCCGATCCTGCGTCACGGTTTCAACCCGATGGACCGCACGGCTCGTCCTGCGTTGTTGATCCAACGAAATTCGAATGGACGGACGCAGATTGGCCCGGAACGAAATTGAAAGGTCAAGTCATCTACGAAATGCATGTCGGCACATTCACCAGCGAAGGAACCTGGCGCGCCGCAGCGGATCAGTTGGCAGAGCTTGCGAGCATCGGCATCACGGTGATGGAGATGATGCCGATCGCGGATTTTCCGGGAAAGTTCGGCTGGGGCTACGACGGTGTCGATCTTTTCGCGCCAACCCACGTGTATGGTACGCCGGACGATTTGCGTGCGTTTGTAAATCGTGCGCACTCGTTGGGCCTGGGCGTGATTCTCGACGTTGTCTATAATCACTTCGGTCCCGACGGAAATTATCTTGGCGTTTATTCCAACGATTATTTGACTCGCGACAAGGAGAACGATTGGGGCGACTCGATTAATTTCGATGGACCGAACTCAGGACCAGTCCGCGAATTTTTCATCACTAATGGCCGGTACTGGATAGACGAGTTCCATTTCGACGGGTTCCGCTTCGACGCGTTACACGCTATCCGCGATCACGCCGACGATTACATTATTGGCGCTGTCGGGCGGGCGGCGCGCAAGGCAGCTGGCTCGCGCTCAATTATTCTGATCGCCGAAAACGACCTGCAAGAGGCGAAGATGGTGCGACCGCGCAGCGAAGGTGGTGACGATTTGGACGGGATGTGGAATGACGATTTTCACCACAGCGCTATCGCCGCCCTGACCGGTCGCAGGGAAGCCTATTATGCCGATTACCTCGGCGCGCCGCAGGAGTTTATTTCTGCCGCGAAATACGGTTTTCTTTATCAAGGCCAATCGCTCTCATGGCGGAAAGCGTTGCGTGGATCTGCCACCTTCGACATTGCTCCGGAGGTTTTCGTTTGTTTCATCGAAAACCACGATCAACTCGCGAATACCGGACCGGGCCAGCGGTTACGCTTTCAAACTTCACCCGGACGCTACCGCGCTATGGCCGCCCTTCTCTTGCTCGGACCGTGGACGCCGCTGCTTTTTCAAGGCCAAGAGTTCGGCGCGTCCAGCCCGTTCATGTTTTTTGCAGACGTAGGCGATGCTTCCGTGCGCGATGCCGTTCGGAGAGGTCGCGCTGAGTGGCTGGCACCATTTTTATCCCTTACCGAGGACGAGGCACGGAGAAGTTTACGGGCGCCGGACGATCCCCAGGTATTCGCCAGCTGCAAACTCAATTTGTCTGAGCGCGAAAAGAATCGCGCTATTTATGATCTGCATGTCGATCTTCTGAAATTGCGACGAGGGGATTCGCGTTTTCGCCAGCAAATTTCGGGCGGAGTTGATGGCGCGGTACTAGGGCCGGCGAGTTTCGTTCTCCGATATTCCCCGGAGGGAAACGACGATCGACTGCTGATGGTGAATTTTGGAAAGAGCCAAGTCCTGGAGCCTGCTCCAGAACCTCTGCTCGCACCGCCATTGCGCTCCGGGTGGGAAATGCTCTGGACGAGCGACTCTCCGCGCTACGGCGGAGCTGGTTCGGCTCCCGTCGCTACTCAGGAGCAGTGGGTTCTACCAGCCGAATCTACTGTGGCGTTCCGGCCAGTGCACCGAAACGCGAACTGACGCTCGGTCAGTCATCAGCCATGGGGCTCGTTTCTTCCGGCCGTTGCGATTCAATAATCGATGTCTAAGGCTGCAGAGGAAGTTTCAGACAAGCCGCCCCACCTCTTCCACCGTGGGGATGCTGACTCATAAAGACGGATCGATCGCTTAATGGCTGACACCGATTTGCGCGGTCTGAATTAACAGCGGATAACTTCCGCCGATGAAATTTGTTTTTCTCATCATCGTATCTGGCTCGATATCCATCTTCGCTTTTGCGCAAGAAAGCACGACTCCTCCGCCAAGAGTCTATCCCGTCGCCTTGCCAAACTATGACGAGGAAACGGCCACCCGATTGCAAATTTTCCTGGACAACAGCGCTTTCGGTCCGGGCAAGATCGACGGGAAAATGGGTGAATTTTTTCGTAAGGCGCTCATTTCATACAAGCACGCCCACGCCATGCCAAAGACTGGCGCGGTCGATCAGTGGATGCTCGATCAAGTGTCCGTCACTTACACGACCTACACAATCAAGGAAGAAGATCTGAAATTCGTGGGCGACATCCCAAGCAGTCACGCCGAGCAAGCAAGGTTGAAATGGCTGCCTTACACTTCACTACTGGAGTTTGTCGCGGAGCGTTATCATTCGGCGGAATCGTACGTTCAGAAACTCAATCCTGGAAAAAATTGGGAGCATCTTCAGCCGGGGGAAATCCTCAAGGTGCCGAACGTCTTGCCATTCGAAGTTGAAAAATTCACGGAGGGAAAAGTTCCCGAAAATCCGGCCTTTGCTTCTCGGAAGATTTTCATCGACACGTACGAACATTTGCTCGAGGTCTTCGACGGCGATCAGCTCGTGTGCATCTTTCCCATTACGCCGGGATCGAAAACGTTACCTGCGCCGGTGGGCACGTGGAAAATTCTCGGCGCGAGCGTTTGGCCGTGGTTCCGCTACGACGAAGGCATGCTCAACTACGGTGTGCGGACCGAAAATTACTACAATCTTCCTCCCGGCCCGAACAACCTCGTTGGTGTTCTGTGGATGGGTTTGAACAAACCGGGCATTGGCATACACGGAACAAATAATCCCGAGACAATCGGCCGCGCCGCCAGTCACGGTTGCATACGACTCGCGAATTGGGACGCTGCACGCGTTAAAGACCTAGTTAGCGTAGGCAATACTGTTATCATTTTCTAGCTCTCCGCGCTGTCATCCCTAACCGCGCAGACGGTGAGAGACCTCACAATCGAAGTTGGTGCGTTCTGACTGGACTGTGTGATAAACCGGTTTGTGCGAGGTCCCTCGCTTACGCTCGGGATGACTATTAGATAAGTGAAAAATTTCGCGCGGAATCGCGACCTCAAACGTCTAGGCTTTAGATCGACCCAATGGATGCCAGTGAACGCGAACAGTACCGGACGGCCATTTACGGCAATCGGGGCGCATTTGAAATGATCATTCGCACGCATAGCAGGGTACTTTTCGCCATCGCCTACGGCATTCTGCAAAACCGCGAGGAAGCCGAAGATGTCGTGCAAGACTCGCTGGTTAAGGCCTGGAAAACATGCTGGCGTGTGCGCGATCCGGAGAAATTTCCCGCCTGGTTAGCGGCAATCGCACGTCATCAGGCTCACGACATTTTTCGGAAACGGCGCACCGTTCCGCTATCCGCGACAATTCATGAAGTCATTGAGCCAAGTTCCGTCGCTGAGCCGAACAATCCAGAGTTGGACCAACAATTACGTTATGCGCTGGCCGCTTTGCCGGAGATTCACCGCGCCGCTCTCACACTGCGTTACTTCGAGGAAATGGACTATCGCACCATCGAAAACACGTTGGGCCTAACCAATGGCGCGCTACGCGGAATTCTCGGCCGCGCTCTCGCTTCCATGCGTAAACAACTTCGCCCCGCGCTGGCCTCAATGGATTAGAACATATGGCAACCATTCATGACAAAATCGATAATTACCTCGCCGCCGATCTTCACGGCGAGCTTTTGGAAAACGAACGCAACGCCCTTCACACTCATCTGGTCGAATGCGCCACTTGCCGAAAGGCTCATCAGGAAACCAAAGCTATGAACAAAATCCTCGAAGAAACTCTCGCTCAAGAAAAACCGGATCCGGCTTTCGAACAGCGTATGCTGGCCAGTTTTCGCAGTCGCATCCCGCAGCGAAGGGGACTCGTAAAGTTGCTTGTCGATCTTATGCGCCTTCGCGCAGTTCAGGTCACTGCCGTGGCTGCCGTCCTGCTCGCGCTCGTGCAAGTCGGGCGAATAATCACCGGCGAAGGCATAACTGCGCCTCGCAATCGCGAGTACGCTGCGGAGGAACAATCCGCCGCACAACCAGCGCAGCTGCCACTGTCATCGTCCAATGAAGTTGGCGCGTTGAGCAAATCCGGCAATCGCCGCGACGATGAAACTGATCAGCTCGCCGTGGGAAAATCCTTTGCGCGTGGCCAAGTTGCCGCTGCCGCTGCTGCACCTCAGGCAGAAGCAAAAGACAAGAAGCAAGAGCGTGCTGAAGTCGAACGCACGGTGGTCACCGGATCAAACATTGCCCCCGCTAAAGAAGTGGGACCGAATCTTGTTGAGTCCCCGGCCTCGGCTTTAGCCAATCGCAAGCTCATCCGAAATGCACAGGTGCAATTGGAAATCGTTGGTTTTGACGCTGCGGTGCAGAAGATCACCGCATTCGCAAACGAAGAACGCGGTTATGTGGCGACGACAACGTCTGAAAAACAGGCGAACGGAAAACTGCGCGGAAGAGTTGTCGTCAAAATTGTTCCTGAAAACCTCGATCGGTTTCTTCCGAAAATTCGCGGCCTTGGCGAATTGAAGAACCAAGCGCTCGGCTCCGAAGACGTGACCAAGGCATACTTTGACACCGATGCCCGGCTGAAGAACGCGCGCGTGATGGAACAGCGCTTGATCGACATGTTGAAAACGAAAACCGGTAAGGTTTCCGATTTGCTCCAGGTGGAGAAGGAACTTGCACGCGTTCGCGAAGAAATCGAGAAGATGCAAGGCGAACTGAAATATTGGGATTCGCAGGTGCAACTGGCGACGGTGACAATTTCGCTTGCAGAGAAAGACATGGAGGAACCGGCCGCGTTCCTGCTCAAGGAGCGCGTCCAACTCGCCCTGTATGCGTCCGACGTAGAGAAGGTTTACAACGACATCAAAGGCCTCACGTCGCCCAAGGTGCAGATCACCAACGCACAGCTTGATCGCGATTATTCCGGACGTGTTTCGGCACGCGTGAGCATGTTGATCGCACCGGAAGAGAGTGACGCTGTTATTGGAAAGGTTAAAGGCACAGGACGTGTCGAAAATTTCCAGGTGCAGACCGAACGCATTGCGCAAGGCGGCAGCGGGATGTCGGACAGTGCAAAAACCAAACGAGACAAGGTGGAGCTCAACGTCACGATTTCGCGCGAGGAACAGGAACAAGCGTTTCAGCAAACCAGCCTGCGTATTCGCACGTTCTCGGTTGGCGAAAAAGCAAAGGCACTGGCTAGTCTCGCTGAAAAACAAAACGGTCGCATCCGCAGTTCCACCTTTAGTCGCGATCCGGACGGGCACGAAGTGGCCAGCCTTTCAGTACGCGTGCCCATGAAAAATTATTCGACGCTCATGCAATCACTGAACGCTCTCGGGAAAGTTGAAGGTGTGAGTGTGCAGCGCCAGGACCACACGGGTGCACCGATCGATGAAGCAAATGCCCCGGCCGACATCTCGATCCAAGTTTACAGCCAGGGGAACATCGTTTCGCATGAGAGCGGCTTGCTCGCCACGCTGCGACGCACACTGGCGCAAAGCGCCGGCGCCATCATGTGGAGCTTGCGCATGATTGGCGTGGCAATCGCGTTTCTCGCGCCTTGGGCGATTGCGCTTGTGGCACTCTTCTGGGCCGCGAAACGCATCGCGCAGGCGCGACGCGAATGATTCTGGGGAGCACCCGCGGCTCGGGTGCCGTGCTCGGAGGCTCGCCGCGCGTAGAGACATCGCTGCGAGCCGCAGCGATGAACACGCCAGCGGCGTGTGCTCCCCAGAAACGGAATCACTCTTGCTCGCTTTCCAAACGAGTCATATTTTATCGCACGGAGGTTGCCGATGAAATCACAAGGCGGTATCAGCTATAGCAACGCAGCGGTCGCTGCTTGTCCCAAACATTTACTCCAATTCGCAGTCGATCAGCGTTACGACGATTACACGCCAGTCGACCACGCCGTCTGGCGATTCATCATGCGCCAGAACATTTTTTTCCTGAAAGAATACGCGCATAAAGTTTACTTCAAGGGTCTTCTCAACACGGGCATCTCTTTTGAACGCATTCCGCGCATTGAAGAGATGAACGATATTCTCGCAAAGATCGAGTGGGGTGCAGTTGCCGTGGATGGTTTCATTCCACCGGCGGCATTCATGGAATTTCAAGCTTACAAAGTGCTGGTAATCGCGTGCGACATGCGTCAAATCCATCACATTGAATACACGCCTGCGCCGGACATCGTGCACGAAGCCGCCGGTCACGCGCCGATTATTGTTGATCGCGAGTACTCGAAATATTTGCAGCGGTTCGGTGAAGTGGGCGCAAAAGCAATGTCCTCAAAGAAAGATTTCGAGCTCTACCAAGCGATCCGTCACTTGTCGATCCTGAAAGAGCAGCCAAACAGCGATCCGAAAGAAGTCGAGGAAGCAACCAAGCTGGTCGAACATCGGCAAAAGACTTTGGGCCAACCCTCCGAGATGGCGCTGCTATCGCGCTTGCATTGGTGGACGGTCGAATACGGATTGATCGGCACATTGGAGAACCCGAAAATTTACGGCGCAGGGTTGCTTTCATCCATCGGCGAATCTGTTTCGTGTCTCGAACCTGCAGTCAAAAAAATTCCCTACTCCATCGACGCACAAAATTGCGCGTTCGATATCACGACGAGGCAGCCGCAGCTCTTCCTTTGCCGCGATTTCAAGCATCTCGCAGATGTGCTTGAAGAATTTGCCAACAGGATGGCGTTCATGGTTGGCGGACTCGAAGGCATCAACAAGGCCATCGAATGCAAAAATGTTGCGACCTGTGAGTATTCGTCCGGCCTGCAAGTCAGCGGCATATTCGACGAGGTCCTTACTGACCAGAACGATTCCCCGACTTATCTGCGGACGACCGGTAAGACAGCGCTCGCGTTCCGCAACAAAGAGCTCGAAGGCCACGGCATCGATTATCACAAGGACGGTTTCGGTTCCCCGGTCGGCAAATGGAAACGAACATCAACACCTCCAGAGCTGCTCACTGACGATCAGTTGCACGCGCTCGGAATTGTTGAAGAGAAGAAAGCGAAGCTCGAGTTTGTCAGCGGCATCGTGGTTTCGGGGAAGGTTGAGAAGGTATTGCGTCGCGACGAAAGGTTGCTCGCAATCACATTCTCGAACTGCAGTGCAAAATATGGCGAGCGCGTCCTTTTCAATCCCGACTGGGGTACCTATGACATGGCGGTCGGCGAACGAATCACCTCGGTCTTTAACGGCGCCGCAGATAAAGACGGATACAATCAAGTAGCGCTCGTTCCGAAGGAACGCACCATCAAAGTTCCATCGGGCGCAAAGCGGAGGCGGCTTGAAAATCTTTACGCGCAGGTGCGCAAGATTCGCGAGAGCAAGACGGGCTATGAGCGGCTCGGTGAAATTTGGGAAACCCAGCAGGCGGAGCACCCGGATGACTGGCTGTTATCGATGGAGATTTTCGAAATCCTCGATACGACTGGCCAACAACCGGCGCTCAAGGCTAGGATCGAGAAGTTCCTGAACGCGAAGAAAGCGATGACAAAGGATCTCTCGACGCTAATTGGCTGGGGATTTCGTCTGGTGGACTATCACAAGAAATCGGAATACCAGGCGACACTGCACGCGTCGCCGAAGTGACACAACGCTTCGTTTGTGTCATTCCGAGCGCAGTCGAGGAATCTCTTCCTGCCCGCAACGTTTATCTAATCGATGAGAGATCTCTCGACCCATTCGACGTCGCTCAGGGCAAGACTTTCGCTCGAGATGACAACGCCGTGATTAAAAGGCCTCGTCTTTGAAATGGCGCTTGCCCTTCAAGGCTTTCGCATACTCGTCCTTGCTTAGAATATTTTCGTCGAGCTGCATCTCCGTTCGACAAAGGTTTTGGAAAAACGTCTCGATGCGTTCCTTACTGCTCATCACTTCCTCAGTGAGATAATTGACATCGACGTTGATGCAGATCGCACCGACGATCCCGAATTCCTTGCGCGTAATCGGAATCGTCGTGCATTTGAATTTACGCGTGCCAATGTTTAGCTCGTAGTTCAACTTCTCCTCATTGAGAAGCTGACGCTTTTTGAGGTCGATCAGCAGGTTGGTTGTGCCGTCACGCAGATGACGGCCTGTCACATTATTTTCCAGCACAATCAGCGAATGCGCCGGATCAGCCAGATTGTGCAGCAAAATTTCAATGCCCGTATTCGGGAATGATTTTCCAATCAGCCGCGCGATCCGCACATAATTCTCAAGGAATTCGGTGGTGTCGTCGGCAATTCTTTTTCCGTCGTATCTGTCAAACAGTTGTGCATAGACTTTTTGCTCCGCTGGTTCGAGCTGGCTGCGTACGTTATTTTGCTCGCCGATAAAAATCAGTTGCCGTGCCGCCGTGTGGTCGACGTTCTTGAGAAAATAATGCATCCCGAGCCGGAAATCTTTCAGACTGAACTCGCCAAAGTTCTCGCGAGAAACGGTAAACGGATAGAAGTCGTACTCTTCCAAGTTTCGGCCAAACTTCCGGAGCCGTTCCTTGTATTTTCCCCAGAGAAAGCCTGCCGCCAAGAAGAATAGCGATGCAATAATCGACGCGATAACGTTGATACTGATCTCGCTTTGCAGACCTTTGATCATAGTGAGCGGCAAACTTGCGCCACGAATCAAAGATTTCCAGTCAGGCTTGACAGGGTGATGTTCTCCAGCGCGACGTCGTGTGGTCGCGAGAGCGCATAGGCCACGGCGCCGGCGACTTCCTCGGGCGAGATCATTCTTTCACGCGGCCACTCGCCTTCGATGTTGTTCCATATGCTGGTGTCAGCGGCGGCCGGATAAACGTTAATGACGCGAATTTTATGATCGCGTAATTCTTCGCGCACGGATTGGGAAAATCCTTCGAGCGCAAACTTGCTCATGCAGTAGGCGCTCCAGTTGGCAAAGCCGGTTTTGGCGGCAATTGAAAGAATGTTCACGATGCTCGATCCCGGCGGCATGTTTGGAGCAAAATGTTGCGTTAATGCAAATGGCGCGGTGACATTCACGCCGAGTGTTTGCTCCCACTCGACAGGCGTAATTTCTCCAAACGGCTTGACCACTGCAACGCCCGCATTGTTGACCAGCAGATCGAGTGGGTCTTTACCAACTTCAGCGATCAGATCGGAAACACCTGACGCGACAGCAAGATCGTGGATTAGGCGAACAACACGCGCACAACTCGCTTGAACAGCCTTGCATACATCGGCCAGGGCTACCGTGTCTCGACCGTGTAGCAGCAGCGTCACGTCGGGTGCCGCTAATTTTTCGGCAATTGCGCGGCCAATGCCTCGACTCGCGCCAGTGATCAGATAGCGTTCCATTTGCCAATTCTGTAGCGGCGGTCTGTGACCGCCGAACCCAATTCTTCAATTTCGGCGCTCATAGGGCGCCGCTACAGCGTTCTCCTCAACGTAAATCGATTATTCGCGGTTTCCCACAAACGTAATCGCACAAGCTGCTGATTGACGCGACCGTCGATCTTCTGCCAAAGGGCCCGCACAATATTTTCACCCGTCGAAGGGACCTCTCGAAAATCGTCTGTCTCAAGATCGAGATGTCGATCTCGCCAGGGGGCGAGCGATTCTTCGAGCGCTTTTTTAAATGCGACAAAATCGTAGAGAGTTCCGCTGCGTCTATCGTACTCGCCGCCAATCGTTGTCTCGGTCAGATAACGATGACCGTGACCGAGCGGATTATTGCATTTGCCATAAAGCTCCGCGTTCTCGGAATCGGAAAGAGCAACGGCATGCAGACGATGCGCAGCGTTGAAAGACATCCGTATTCCAAGGAAAACGCTGTCGTCGCCCCATACCTCCGCGAAAAAATCTTCGCGCTCGTGCAAACGGACGCGGTGTACCGGCATCGTAGCCTTTACGCGTTCATAGACGTATCTCGCCAAACTCTCAGTCGTGATGGGACGATCCTTTAATCGGATTACGTCTTCATTGAGGTAGCGATGGTCGAGTTCGTCATGCAACGTGCGGCAACAAAGATCGATCGCTTCATAGCGAACCAACGGCGCGTCCTCAGCCAGGCGTTCCGTTCGAAAAGTGAGACGAACGCGATAATTGTGTCCGTGAATTGAAGTAGCCGGGCCAAACAGCCGCGCGTTCTCCTCTGCATTCAGCCGGGGCGACATCGTTTTGCGAGCAGCCGAAAATTCGATCCAATAGTTCGCTTCACCAGCGCCGTCGGCATAGAAAGTTGCGCTCCTCTCCCGCGACTCGGCGACATGACAAGCTGCGAGTGTCGCATCAACATCGGAGAACAGCGGCGCAACATTGACATAGAGCTGCCGGGCAATATTTTCAGCAGTGGGCGGAACATCACGGAACGAAGCATCGTCCTTATTGAGGAATTTGTGGTCGAAACGCTCACGCACAATTTTCCCGGCTTGCTCCTTAATTTCGCTGATGTTGATCAGCATTCCGTTGCTTGGATTAACCGGCCCGGTAAAAACAAAATACGCAACGTAATTGCGACCCGTGCCGTGACGTGAATTCGTTTCGGGACCGAAAACCGCCAGATTTTCGGTGTCGCTCCAACTGTTAACGTGCAAACGCCGCGCTGCCGAGAACTCCAAGCGCTTACTGACGGTGAGGAGCATCTTGCGAATAATTGTAGGCCGTCTCTGCGAGACGGCACTTAATTTCGAGGCGTCTGGCACAGACGCCCTACAATTAATCCTTCAGCAGCGAGAGAAATTCCGAGCGAGTTCGCGCGTCGTCTTTGAAAGTGCCGAGCAAACAGGAGGTCTTCATGACCGAGTTCTGTTTTTCGACGCCGCGCATCATCATGCAGAGATGTTTTGCTTCCACGACAACGGCCACGCCGGACGGTTCGAGACATCTCATGAGCGATTCGGCGATCTGCGTGGTGAGATTCTCCTGGATTTGCAAACGCCGGGCGAAAACATCCACGATACGCGCGACCTTGGAGAGGCCAATGACTTTCCCATTTGGAATGTAAGCTACATGCGCACGCCCGATAAACGGCAGCAAATGATGCTCGCACAATGAGTAAAGTTCGATGTCTTTGACGAGAATGATTTCGCTTGCAGCCGAAGCAAACACGGCATCGTTGATAATCTCCTCGAGATCCTGGCGATAACCTTGGGTCAGAAATTCGAAGGCGCGCGCGGCGCGGTCGGGGGTGCGTCGCAGCCCTTCGCGATGTGCATCTTCACCGACACTTTCAAGCAGTTGCCGGTAAGCCCTCGAAATTTGATCAAGATCTTTTTCCGGTAACCGATTAATATCACGCGTAAATCGCTCCTCGATATCGAGATCAGAATTGCGGCGTTGAACCATGATCGTGTTTGCGTGGCACTTTAGTCAAAGAGGGGCGATTTCCAAATCGGTCTCGGCGGTCTGGAGACCGCCGCTCCTTGTCTTAGTCGAGCCAGCTCTGCGGATACTTAGAATCGTCCAACGCTAGCGATTCTTCAGTCAGCTCGAGCGTGTGTTGAGTGTCGAACATGACTGCAAGCTCTTCGGTCCGCGTTGCGTTCTTACTTGCCATGATCGTGCCCGGATGCGGTCCGTGCGGAATTCCGCGCGGATGCAGCGTGATCGAGGCAGGCTCGATTCCGCGACGCGACCCAAAATTACCGCGCACGTAAAACAAAACTTCGTCGG
>Ga0137378_10001341_pt1 | contig 20672 bp, 20 predicted proteins | sample SagtaG_21_FD_104813 | JGI IMG/M metagenome (GOLD analysis project Ga0137378, IMG submission 104813) | Vadose zone soil microbial communities from Sagehorn Ranch, Mendocino, California, USA - Sage2_L_60_16 metaG | ecosystem: Environmental > Terrestrial > Soil > Vadose zone | place: USA... | reverse complement strand
TCACAACTGTCAGCGCGTTGTGCAGAATCTCAAAATCAATATTCTTGAGATTGTGGACACGCGCCCCACGCACGAGAATGCTGTCTTTGGAAGTCAATGTGGATATCACTTCAGGGCTGGCAGGGTTTGCTTCAGAAGCGTTCTTCCCGACGGAAGGCCGTCAGACGCGTCCAAGGGCACTGCCGAATCTTTCTATTATAAGGCAGGGAAGATCTGGTATTCGTCGAATGCGAGACGGATGCAGTAAGTCCGACAATAAGAGGACATCACAATTCTTTCAGCTCAGGCAGAGTTGCTTCCGACAGTTCAGGCAGAGTTGCTTCCGACTTGCCGTGATCCGCCCCCAAACATTTTGAAGGGAAGAGGCGTTACGCAGCTTGGACCATGGAGTGTCTGCTATGTAGTATTACTACATAGTTAGCTGCAATGGATGATTTTCCCAAATTGTCGTACACATCGGCACTGGTTCTCCAGACGATCAGCAGTGGGTACAGATATGGCTTCGACGTGATGGAGGTTACCAGTCTTCCAAGCGGTACCGTTTACCCTGCGCTTAGGCGTCTTGAGCAGCAGGAACTGATCAGATCCAGGTGGGAGATCGGACACGTCGCCTTTGCCGAGCAGAGACCCGCCAGAAAATACTACGAGTTAACGCGGCTGGGGAAGACTGCTTTAGCCAACGCGCGTCGGCGATTTGCACTGCTTGAACAATTGGTTACTGTGGAGAACTCGCCGCGCCGCAGGAAGTAGCGTGAAAGCAAGCACGCCAAACAGGTTGTTGCTATCGTGCAATCTGATGCTGCGGGTGGCAAGCTGGATTGTTCCGCGGCGGCAACGGACTGAATGGCTTCACGAATGGCAAGGCGAAGTCTGGCATCGGGGTCATTTTCTGGTCGAGTCCGGACGGCTGAACGCGCAGACCGAGAAGGAACTTCTAGGACATTGTTAGGGAGCATTTATCGATGCGCTATGGCATCGCTTCAATCGCGTCGTCGTAGTGGAATTCGGGCACTCAATTCCGCTTTCCCCCAGGTTTTGCCTCCTTGCTCTGGGGATCTTGTGGGTACTTCTCGCTACGAGTTTTAGATCGCTCTTCCCGTGGACCCTCACGCCTCCGACTTACGTCGCCGACCCGTCGCATCTTCTGACGGTCTGCCTGACTTCGCGATCCCACTGGCTGGAACCTGGCCTTCTTCGTGACTACGCCCTGCGGTGGGCACGAAACAATCCGCTGATCGCGAAAGAGGAAGCCTATGCATCGAGGCCGAGCCTTGTACGAGGGCCTGCAGGAAGGGAAAACGTTCTGAGTGCGAAAGTCACACCGGGAACATTTGAACTGCTTGGAATTCATCCCAGCCTTGGCCGAACCTTTCAGTTGGCGGATTCTGTGCACTGTCCGAACTGCGCAGTTTTAAGCAACGCCCTTTGGACAAGCCAGTTCCACGGTGACAACCATGTGATAGGCCGCTGGTTGTCTGTCAATGGCCGGCAAGTCGAGATCATCGGCGTTCTTCCTGCGCAGTTCCGGTTTCCAGGGCTCGACGTTGGACTGTACACTCCGTTCGGAACGGGTACCCACCCTCTGATGCCAATGTTCGAGTGGCCCGGTGTCTTGCTTCGTGTGCCAGCTGGAGTCGGTGTGGCAAAAGCAAAGAGAGAGATTGAATCGTATGTAAACCAGACAAACGGCTTACCTTCAAACATAAAGCTAGATGTGCTGTCGTTAAAGGATCTGGAGTATCAGTCTCTGGAGTCTTGTGCTGCTTTGATCGCCTTTACGCTCCTCCTTCTGCTTGCCTTCAACTGGCGAACCGCAGTGCGCCTCCGTGCTACGGGACCACATCGAACTGTGGCTGAGTTTTTGCGATGGTGGTTGTTCTTTGTCGCTAAGACCATTTTGTTGCTGATGATCGTCTTGATCGTCTCGCTCGACCTGGTGCAAATGGCTGTACTTAGACTCGGCGGACATGCCCAGCAGTATGCGGGTGGAGCAGTAATGTGGCTTTTCTTGGTTGGATTAACAGTCGCACTGAGTTGGTCTATTCGTGACCAGCTTGCCCGCTGCCGGACGTGCCTCAGGCGGTTGAGAATTCAAGTAGATCTTGGGGGTTCATCCAGCGTTGCGATGAAGGACATGGCATCTTGCATCTACCAGTTATGCAGTTTAGCTGCGTGGATTCGGAACGCTGGACAGAGCTGGACGATTCATGGCAAGCGGTGTTGGCAAAACACCAGACCCAAGCTCCCATTTCCTAGCTCGCTTCGCTCAATATCGGAAGAGACTGAAAGGAGCAACGATGCCTGCGTTTCGTAACTATCACATCGCTTTTCTAATAACATTCGCATTCATGTATCTTGCATCGGCGCAGACAGCGGCTGATCAAGCTGCTCCGGCGCCGGGAATACTGGTTGACGTTGGCGGCCGTAAGCTGCATTTGTATTGCACAGGCAAAGGCAGTCCCACGGTAATACTGGAAGCTGGTGCGGGCTCTTTTTCCATTGACTGGGCACTCGTTCAGCCTGATGTGGCCAAGACTACACGTGTGTGCTCGTATGATCGCGCCTCGCGCCGGCTATGGTTGGAGCGACCACGGCCCTGAGTGGGACACTGTGGCGCAGGTCGCGCACGATCTCGAAACTGCGTTAAAGAACGCTGGCGAACATCCGCCGTTCGTGCTCGTGGGTTCACAGCGGTCATTTCATTCAGCTTGAGGGCCCTGATCTCGTGATCGACGCTATTAGCAAAGTTCTCTAACCGGAGAATGTGCCGCTCCGGAGCAGCACATCGGGAACCGTCAGATAGGAGTACCGCCCGAGTGGTCGCTACTCGGAACCTACCGTCCAAACTGCAGCAACGCAAAAACATAAACCCAAAGCACACCCATAAAATGCCAGTACCACGACGCGACCTCCACCACAATCCGCCGCTGCTCAACTGCCCGATGCAGCAGAAAAATCACGCCCGCATACAGCAGAACCAGAATCCCTCCCGCCAAGTGCACCGCATGGGCCGCGGTCAGCAGGTAAACAAATGGACTCGACCCGCCGCTGTCGATATGAAATCCGTGCGCGCGCAGAGTTTCCCACGCCAGCCATTGTCCGCCGAGAAACATCAGCCCCAGCGCCACCGTAATCGCAATCCACGGAGCTCCGCCTCCACTTTCCACAGCAATCCCTGGGATCGCTCGCAACGGCGCCAGCGCCATCTCTCGCGTCACCGACCGCCGCGCCATTTCCATGCTGAGACTGCTCAGCAGCAACACAAACGTATTCAGCAGCAGCAGCCGGACAGGAAGCGTCACCCTCACCCAGTTGTGGACATAGATACCACTATGCCTGTCCAACGCGACGCTGCCATGCCGCAGAACAAACACCATGGTGAAGGTGACAAACAATACGCTGATCGAAGTAAGCGCCAGCAGAAGGGTCAGCCGGGCACGATTGAGGCGCTGGCCATAATCGTTCGAGCCATCGCCCGGCCCGCTATCCCCGCCGCCTCCGTATGCGGGAGGCAGCACACCTCCGCCGCCCTGCCCGGTCCGGGGCCTGTCACGATCCACGACGATTGGCGGAGAAATTACCGGCATGAGTCATCCCTGCAATCCAATCCTTACAACCCGATCCTTACAACTCGCGCGAACGCTATTGTTTCTTTGCCGTCTTGGCCGGCTTCCCAAACCCGCGCAGGTATTGGATGACGTGATCAATCTCGTCGTCCGTTAATTGCTCGCCAAAAGGAGGCATGTTGGCTTGCCCGTCATGGACGATCTTGCGCAGCTCAGCATCGCTCAACTTCTGTACTTCCTTCGAGTGTAAATTCGCCGCCTGCAACTGTTTGCCCAGTGGAGTATTTCCCGCCCCGTCAGCTCCGTGGCAAAGCACGCACTTGGATTTAAAAATACCCACGCCCGCGGACGCCTTCCCATTCTCCTGCGCCGCCGCCGGAATGCAAGCGACAACCAAGAGCGTCAATCCACATAAAACTACCGCCCATCGCCCATTCACTGTTGACCTTGCGTCCACGATTCTCGCCTCCGCAAAAAATGACCTGTCATTTCGAGCGCAGCAGGATGGCTCGCTTTTGTGAACCGTCCTGCGCAGTCGAGAACCTGCTTTTTTGCGCCACCACTGCCCTCCAGGATTGCCCGGAGTTAATTCTTTCGATGATAAACGACAGCCTCGCGATTCTGAGATGCCCAACCTTCGGTACAATTCCACGTTCATGCCAAGAAAATTGCCCAAACGCCCGTCTGCCAAAGGACATGTCACAAAATCCTTCCCGGTGGGAATAAAGAAAAACTTCTGCTTCGCCTGCGGACATGACAATCCCCACAGCATGCACCTGAAATTCACTCAGGAAGGGGACCGCTTCGTCTGCCGATTCCGGCTCGGCAAGCGCTACACCGGCCCGCCGGGATACTGCCACGGCGGCATCATCGCCACCATCCTCGATGATGCCATGAGCAAACTCTGCAAACTCCGCCAGGTCGTGGCCGTCACTTCCAAAATGACCATCGAATATATCAAGCCTGTGCCTCTATACAAGTCTTTGCGTGTCGAATCGCGCGAACTGCACAAGCGTGGCCGTCGCCTAACCCACGTTGCCGAAATCTCCGATGCCACGAGCGAGGTTCTCGCCCGCAGCCGAGGCGTCTTTATTGTGATTGATCCGGGGAAACTTTTCGGCCGCAGACGGCACTGACCTCTTTACTATTCTTGTGTGTGATTCAGGGTGGAGCAGGGCTTCCAGCCCTGCATTATTAGCCATGGGAATTGCTTTAGCCGCTGAGGTACTTTGCTGCTGACCCCAAGCCCCAAACCTTGTTGGCTGATTTAATGCCAGGCCTTGAAGGCCTGCTCCACACAAACCCGCACAAACCCGCGCCCCTGCTTGCAAATCCCCCAGCCCCGTAGCAGAATGCCCCGAGCCCCTTCCTATGACCCGGACCCCAGATCATCCCCCCACCTTACGGAAGTTCGCGCCGGCCCTCGCCCTCCTCGCCATCTCCGTTTTCATCAACTATATCGACCGCGGCAATCTTTCCATCGCCGCTTCCACCCTGAAAGACGAACTGCATATCTCTGCCTCGCAACTGGGCGTGCTGCTCGCCGCGTTCTTCTGGACTTACACCGCTATGCAATTCGTCAGCGGCTGGCTGGTCGATCGCTTCGACGTCAATTTGGTGCTGGCCACTGGATTCCTGCTGTGGTCCCTGGCCACTGCCGCAACCGGCCTTGTGCACGGCATCGCTCTGTTGCTGGTGATGCGCATGACTCTCGGCGTCGGTGAATCGGTGGCCTTTCCGTCTTGCTCAAAAATCCTCGCCCGCCATTTGCCGGAACATCACCGCGGCTTCGCCAACGCCGTCGTCAGCGGCGGCCTGAAATTCGGGCCCGCAGTGGGTACGCTCGGCGCCGGACTCCTGATGGCAAAGTACGGATGGCGGCCGGTTTTCATCGGCATTGGGTTGGTGAGCCTGATCTGGCTCCCCGCCTGGGCCAAATGGATGCCGCGCGGACCCGGCCTGGTTCGTCCCATCACCGCGAAGTCCGGTTACTTAGCCATCCTCAGCCAGCGCTCATTCTGGGGAGCCTGTGCCGGCCACTTTTCGAGCAACTACTTGCTTTATCTCACCGTCACCTTGCTTCCTTTTTATCTGCAACGCGAGCGTCATCTCTCCATGCAAACCATGGCCAAAGTGGCCTCGGCGTACTTCCTGATAGATGCGGCAGCGTGCATTGCCACCGGCGGAGTTGCGGACTTCTTCATCCGTCGCGGCTACTCTCCCACTCGGGTGCGCAAATCGGCAATGGCCATCGGACACGCCACCGCAACCATCGCGCTCGTCGGATTGGCGCTCGCCGGACCCAATAATTATTTGGGATGGATGATGGTCGTGGGCGCGGGCTGCGGAATGAGCGGCGCGAGCGTCTTCGCCTTTTCCCAAACCCTGGCCGGCCCGGAAACCGCCGGAAGATGGGTTGGCCTACAAAACGGATTCGCCAACTTCGCCGGCTGGCTTTGCCCTGTACTCAGTGGACGCATTTGGGACAAGACCGGCCACTTCTCCGGAGCCTTTGCCATCGCCGCCGTGATCATGGCGGCCGGCGGTTTCGCCTGGGTCTTCGGAGTCGGCCGCCTGGAGCAGAAAGACTGCTCACCCAAGACCGAAGCCAACATAGCCTGCGCCATCGCCCAAGCCTAGCCCGCAAGCCAATGTAGGGACAGCCGCCCTCGGCTGTCCGCGCGTCACAGACGCGCCTGCTCTTGTGCCGCGTGAATCCGCTCCCGTCCCTACGCTCCCATCCGCCGAGGGTGCCCCATTGTTTCGCACCTTGTGCGCAAAGAGTGGGAACCACGAACGCTGACCTGGGATCCATGCTGCGCCAAAACGTTGGCAATGCGTTTCCAGCGCAAACCCACGCGAAGTTGTAAAATTACTGGAGCAGTACTGGCGCACCGCGATCTGCTCTCGCGCCTGATTCTTTCACGACCCGAAAAGAGTCCCGACTATGTCAAACAACAACGGTTCCCCCAGCAGCCTTCGCCTCAAAACCGGCCTCGCCGAAATGCTCAAAGGCGGCGTCATCATGGACGTGACCACCGCCGAGCAAGCCGTCATTGCCGAGCAGTCTGGCGCCGTCGCCGTCATGGCACTCGAGCGTGTTCCTTCGCAGATTCGCGCCGAAGGCGGAGTCGCCCGCATGGCCTCGCCGAAAAAAATTCGCGAAATCATGGCCGCGGTTTCCATTCCCGTCATGGCCAAATGCCGCATCGGACACTTCGCCGAAGCCCAAATCCTCGAAGAGCTTGGTCTCGATTTTATTGATGAAAGCGAAGTTCTGACTCCTGCCGACGAAGCGCATCACGTTGACAAGCACGCCTTCAAAGTTCCTTTCGTCTGTGGTGCGCGCAATCTGGGTGAAGCTCTGCGGCGAATTGCGGAAGGCGCGGCGATGATTCGCACCAAAGGCGAAGCTGGCACCGGAGACGTAGTCCACGCCGTCAAGCACATCCGCCAGATTGTTCAGGACATGAAAATTTTGACCGTGTTGAGCGAGGGCGAATTATTCGGTAAGGCGAAAGAGTTGCAAGCTCCGTATGAATTGGTGACCTGGGTAGCCAAAGCAGGGAAGCTGCCCGTCCCGAACTTCTGCGCCGGCGGCATCGCCACCCCCGCCGACGCATCTCTCGTAATGCAGCTCGGCGCCGAAGCCGTCTTCGTCGGCTCTGGAATCTTCATGAACGATTCCACCACCTTCGCCCCTCCCGAAGATGCCGAGCGCCGCGCCAAGGCCATAGTCCGCGCCACCACCCATTTCAACGACCCTAAAGTGTTACTTGAAGTGAGCGAAGACGCGACCACTGCGATGAAAGGTCTCGCGGTATCGGGGCTGGACGAGGCACAGATGCTGCAGTCCCGGGGCTGGTAGGGGAATTCCTGACCCCAGAGACCAGAGGTGAAATGAAGCCTTGGCGGAGCAACCTGTCTCGACTCGGTTACGTTCTAGTCAGCTGCTCTGTGTTAGTTGTCTCAGCTTCGCGGTCCCGCACCTGCGCCCTTGGAGGCTTTCACTGTTTTGATGGTGGTTCAGGTCACGCTGTAGCGGCTGCCCAAATTGGAGCCGTATTGGGCATTTTTTTGAGTCTGTTTGGTAGTGGAACGAGTCGCCTTCTGTTTGCAGCGATTCCATTCCTCGAACTCGTGTTCTGCTACTTTCAGGTATTGGCGCACTGATGATTGTGTGGCCCGGACACCCTCGTCCGCGCTGGAACAATCAGGGGACTCGGACAAGTGGCCGGGTTTCGTTATCTTCATCTTGCAGCAGCTTGGTGAAAAACCAGTGCAAAGGCATAGCGTCGCTGTAGGGGATCTACCTGCGGCACGATCATCGGTATCAGTGACGAGTGTTTGTGCGCAAGATGGCTCATGTGCGTGTCAAAGACGTAGCGGCCGATGAACCAGCCCATCGTGCCACCGGCGACTACGTCCGAAGCGAAGTGTCTGTGCGCTGCGATTCGTGCCGCGCTCACTATCCCGGCCAGGCTGTATGCAGTTATGCCGACGATTCTCTGGTTCTTGTATTCATGATCTAGCAGGGACGCGATCGACCAGACCTGAATGGCATGACCGGAGGGGAATGAAGTTCCTGCGCCCCAAAAATCGCCGGGGTTTTTCTCGTCCGGACGATTTCGCCGGAACACCTCCTTCAAAACTCCAACCACAATCAGGCTGTCGAGTAACGACTCGGTTCCGAGAACACCGATTTCTCGTCCTTTCGGACTGTCCCGCCAGGCTCCATAAACGTAGGAGCCGGCGACGATGGGGATCAAAGTGTAAGAGGCGCCGATATTAGAAATCCGGCCACCCCAGCGAACCTGCCCACGGCTGTTTTCAAAGGCATTCGCGATGTGGGTATCGCTGGCAATCAATGCTCCCGTGGCAGCCATTGGCACCAACCATTCCAAAGCGTTGTGGCGATTTACGTGAAAGGGGCTGGTGAAAATATCTTCCTGGTCGTACAGAATGTTCAGGAACAACTTTCGGAAGAGCGGTTTTGGCCGCTCCGTGTCCCCGGGATAAAAGATGCGATCACGGCGGTCTAAGTCCCGTGGTGGCTGGCTTCCTGGCTCATCGGTTCTGGAGTCATCGCTTCGTTGGTCTTCCCTTGCAGCGTCGGCTTCGGCGGTGTCGGTTGCTGAAAGACAATCTTGAGTGGCCAGAGTTTGAATCGGATCCTGTACTTCAGCGGCTGAAGCCGATGAGCATGAAGGCCTGAACCGCAGCGCTGGAAGCTTGTCCTGAGCGGAGTCGAAGGGCGCTGCGCCACCCAAAACCCCCTGCGGTTCTGATTGCGTGGGGGTGAACAGATCATCGCTCGCACTGGCCGCAGTTGCGAGAGTCCCTGTGATAACGAGTATTTGCAGTAACCGAGTTGCTGTCATCGTGTCCCTCGAGTTACATCATTTCTTCGATGCGATTTCGGTTGTGGGCGTTTCGTCACTCGCCTGGGCCGCCGGACAGGCGAGGGCGCCCGTCCCTACATGGGTGTTGTGGCGCGAACGCCGCTTCGGCTTCGCTCAGGGCAGGCTCTCGTCCGCGCTTGCGCGCGAGCGTAAAATACTTTCATCAGCCCCGAGGTTTCCGAACTTCTAAAGAAGGCTTTAGCACTTCCGCCAGAAGCCCGCGCGGCATTGGCCGGATCGCTGCTTGAAAGCCTTGACGACGAGCCAGCGGATGAAGGTGTGGAAGCCGCCTGGTCGGAGGAGATCAAGCGCCGCATCGAGGAATTGGATTCCGGCAAGGCAAAACCTATTCCGTGGGAAGAGGCGCGCCGTCAGATTGCCGCCCTCCTCAATGGTCGCTAAGCCACTCGACATTCACTCGGCTGCGCTGGCGGAACTAAAAATCCGCTGTAAGTTGGTACCTGAAACAAAGTGACATGGCAGCGACCAAAATTTGCTGTTGAGTTGGATCGCGCGATCGATCTGATAGTGGCGACGCCGCGGCGCTGGCCGGTTGGCGAACGCGGCACTCGGAAATTCGTGCTGTGGCATTTCCCTTATGCCGTTAAGTATCGGAAAGAAAATCGGATGTCCAGGTTCTCGCGATCGCACACGGCCATCGGCAACCCGGATATTGGAAAGATCGTCTCTGAGCTATTAGCTACCGGGGTCCGGAGGCAGGTTGTTTGTGTACTGAGTGGTAGATGAGTTCTCCGTCTCGGGAGACGGTTTCTGCGTGCCGCTGGTGTACCTGTTGGTAGAGGAGTCGTCCTGTTTTAGGAGATTCCAGGCCTCGAGGTAATCCTCGAGGGCTTGGCGACGCTGATGCCTTCGCTGGAAGCGCGGTACATGAAAGCCAGTTCGGCCAGTTCACCCCTGCTCTTCGGGCCATGGTGATTCTGGTGCAAAGTCTCGATGCTGTGTTGTGGCAAGCCTGCCCCATGACGCTGAATGGAATTTAAGCGCTGGAAAAAGAAAAAAGGCGCGGAGGGAATCCGCACCTTGTCTCAAGCTCTATTTCCAGAATAAGCAAATTGGAAGGGAAATTGTGCCACGTTTTGAAAGTTTATTGCGCCTCAAGGACTTAGTTGAAATCGGAGGCGTTTAGGGCTTGACAAGAATTTTGCACTTGCACCGCAGGTGGTGCAAAATGGCACCCTTCAACCCCGCTTCGATCAACCCTAAAGTATTACGTGAAGTTAGCAAAGACGCGACCAGCGCGATGAAAGGGCTGGCTATCTCCGCGCTATATCAGGCGCAGATGCTAGACTATCGAACAGTGTCTACTGTATTACTCGTCGCAGCGGCACGATCTCATATATGTTGTATGCCGTACGAACAAAAGGAAACGCTCCAGGCCGAAGCTATACCGGCAGGTAAGCTCTTCGACGATTTTTTGGTCGCGACGCCTCCCGACGTTGTCGAGGAGATTTCGGACTTCGGAAGGTCGTTTTATCTCTATGCTACAAGTCAGGCGTCGTTACAGTGGATGCGGTAATTCGCGAGTCCGTTTCGCAACATCTTGAAAATTCCCACTTTTAACAACACCAACGACATAGCACAGTTGCTTGCACTGGTAAACCTCAAGGTCGAGAACATTGACAATGAGCTTTCGGCGCTAGACCAGATGATGCGGCGGAGACATCAAATCGTTCACCGTTCAGACAGAGTCAGGAATACCAATTCCAGCACGTACACCCTCGAACCAATTCAGGCCTCCCAGCTACAGAATTGGCTCAACGCTACACACAAACTTCACAGTCGCCGTAGTGTCGTCAATCGCGGCAGCATCAGTTATGGAAGTTCTCAAGCGCGAATCCGGCGGTATGTAATTGTGGCGGGGCGGGCTGGCTCATTCTTTTCAGACTATCCTGCTTGAGCAGTTGAACCAAACAAATCCGCGATTTCCTGATTTCCAGATTCCTGGGCAAGCAGCTTGAACGGTTTTCCTTGAACGTCACACGCTGCACGAAGGGCAGGGAAGCGGCGGAGGAATCGTGTCACCCATTCGACGTCACCTCGGCGGATGACATGGGCAAGGTCGTCCAGTTTGCCAAATCTCGCCAACAACGGCCAGGAATCCACCCATTTCTCGCAGGTATTCGGTCGCCCAGCCTGCAGGAGTTGCGTGACGGCGATGCGGCCCGATACACCTGGGCCGCCGGACGGGCGCCCGTCCCTACACGGACGTAGCAGCTGCAAATCAAAATCCCCTTCGGCTTCCCCTTCGATTACGCTCAGGGCTTAGGCTTCGCTCAGGACAGGCTCTGTCTCAACATGGGCATCGTAGATGCAAATCAATAGCCCGCGCCATCCCTTGTGCCGCGCAATTTCCGCCCGTTCGACTTCGCTCAGGGCAGGCCCTATAATCCTGGCGCGCTCCGGGAAAAGAAAAACGTCGCGACGAAAGGCGTCTCAGATGGCTAACTTGAGTAAAGTGTTACTGTCAATATTAACGACGGCTGCAACTTTCCTCCTGATCACCTGCTTGGTGCAGTTGGCGAGCGCGGTCGAACCTCCGGCTGACCTTTGTTCGCTGCTACCGGCATCTGTACTGAGCAAGACCTTAGGATCAAACTACAGCGCCCCGAAAGAGAGCGTTGCTCCGCGGCCGTTCCCAAACACGGCTCAGGGGACGGATTGTTCGTACGAATCCTCGCACGACAGGTTTTTGCTCAGAGCCTACGTTGATCCGTCGCCGGCGGCGGCAGCGGATCTGTTCGCGAGATTGAAAAGTTTTTTCGGGAAGGGATCGACACCGGTAACGGGCCTTGGAGACGAGGCTTATACTGACGTTCACCGTGGGCTGCATGTTCGCAAGGGCAAGGTGCGTTTTTTTATCGCCGGGTCAGCAACCGATAAGCAGTTAAAGGACCTTGCCAGCGGGGTTGTTGGCGAGCTCTAGGGGAAAGTAGATGCTCAAGATTTCCGATATAAATGTCTTTTACACATTGCGTGATTTAGCAGGAGGGCACCATGATTCGAGAACGAGCGCTGAAGGTCTTACTGGTATTGGTGGGACTGCTCTTTACGGCTGGGATTTATCCGTTGACGATTTTTTTCTCGCGAGAGCCCGCCTTGACGATGATGCTTAGCCTCTACGTCACGCTTGGGATTTTCTTGCTGCTGGCGGCGCGTAACCCATCGGGGAATCGCAGCCTGATCGCCTTCACCGCATGGTCGAGTTTTGCTCATGCCGCTGTTATGGGAGCGCAGGCATACCAGAAACTGATCCAACGGGGAGAACTGATAGGCGTGGCTGCGCTCGTAATTATCGGTGTTGCCCTGCTTGCGCTGGCTCCGGCGAAGCAGCCGGGCGAGCAGGTATCCGCAGCCGCTGCGTAGGTGGGTGCCTTGATTTTGATTTGATGATGGCGGGTGGGCCACCCTGACCGACATCACCGCGTAGGAGGGTGCCCGGTCCAAGCTCCCGCCGGGCGGGTTTTCCGGCCATGGATGGAAAGTCAAAGTCCCCACCCCTTCGGCTCGCTCAGGGCAGGTCCTAACGTCGCAAAGAACACGCCGTTAGGATGGGGCACCCAGTTTCAATGTAAGAAAGACTCCGGCTAAGCCGCTTCAAGAACCGACAAAATGTTCCCGGCCGGATCCTTGAACCACGCGATGGTTGGGCCGTTCCCGCGAGAAATGCCGCGCGCATCGGTCTTTAGATTTGGTTCGTTATAGATTTCAAACCGCACGCCACGTTGGTTGAGTTCATCCACTGCTTTTTCTACGTTGTCCACGGGAAAATTCAGCACGGTGAAAGTGGCGGGCTGGTGATTGGGTTTAGGGTACATCAGAGTCTTGGTGCCGCCGGCGAGGTCTAGAACCAGCGTGCCTTCCGGTCCGGGGGAAATTTCGAGGCCGAGCGTTTTGCCATAAAATTCCTTGGCCTTCTGAATGTTGTCCACTGAAAAACTGCTGAGGGCTTTGCTTGTGTTTAGCATGGCTGCACTCCTAAATGTTTTGGTGTTTTAACTTCGATGCGGAATCGGCGTTTGGGTGGCCCTGCGTTTGGGGCTTTCCTTAAACATCCGTTATGCAGCCGAGCCGCCGGCGGCTCTACACTTCGCGACTATCAGTGTGATGTCATCGTACTGTTCGTGAGAACTGAATTGCCCGACTTCGTCGGAAATGGCCGTCAGCAAAACCTGGCAGGGCAGCTGCCGGTGTTGGCGCAGCCTTTCGGTGAGATACCGCTCTCCAAATTCTTCCCCGGCGTCGTTACAAGCTTCGGTTACGCCATCGGTGTAGAGGGCCAGGACGTCCCCCGGAAGCAGGTTGCATTCGCCGATGGAGCAATCCCACTCCTTGAACAGGCCCAGAGGCGTGCTGGTTGAGCCAAGTCGTTCCTGGCGGTCGTCGCCGCGCAGCAGCAGGCCGGACAAATGTCCGCAATTGGCATAGCGCAGGCGCTGGGTCTGGTCGTCGTATTCGGCAAAGAAGAGCGAGGCGTAGGCGCTGTCAACCGTGTTTTCGTAAAAAAGGTCATTCACCGAATGCAGCAAGCGTTCGGGATGATCCAAAGCGATGGCACATTGGCTGCGCAAATTCGCTTGCAAGTTGGCCATGAGAAGGGCAGCGGCAATTCCTTTACCGGAAACATCGCCGATGACCAGGCCGAGCCGTCGCTTGCCGAGATCGAGGAAGTCGAAGTAATCGCCTCCGACCTGGCGGGCTTGAATGCAAAGGCCAGCGTATTCGAGGGTCTTCGCCTCAGGGAAGATTTGGGGGAAACAACCGGGCCTGCACTTGGGTTGCGATTTCCAATTCCTGCGCCGATCGGCGATCGGATTCGATCTTTTGGGCGAGCGCTCGGCGTTGCTGTTCGACACTGCGGGTCAACTCATCGAAGCCCGCAAGCCCAAACGAATTTCCGTCCACATCTTCTAAGCGGGTGAATATTCCGCCCCAGGCAGGAACCTGAGGTGGAAACTGAAAGCGGACTCCGCGGCTGCTCCACTCCTTGAATTTGGCGGTGACGTCTTCGGTGATGAAGTAGATCTGGCTATCGCGTCCGACAAGCTTGTATACGTCGGAATCGGGGCTGGCCTGGGCGAGAGCGATATTGGCACTGCCGTCCGGAGGACCGACCTCGATCCACCGGCCACCATGCTCGAAAGTCTGATCCACGAGCAGCCGGAAGCCGATTTGGTCCAGGTAGAAACGCAGACTCCGCTCCTGATCGCGAACGAAGATCATGACGAAGTGCAGGGAGAGGTAGGGATCCTGGCCGTCCAAGCGGGGGAGAGAGCGATCAATCCCAAAAGGTGCAGGGGCATTACCCATGCGCGAGATTATATAAGCACCTGGGCTGGGGCCCATGGCGGCGAGACTTTGCTTGGTGCCGGGGTCTTTGCCAAAAAGGGGTGGAGGATTTTGACTTTAATCGGAAGGTATGGTGAATCATTCCACGCCGCACCGGGGACACGTAACAGGAATGCTCCGCCAATGCGGCCAGCAGCCGCCCAAGACGGATCTTTTTAGCTACTACATGCTGAATACAACCATGGCGGGGTGGCCCACCCGGCCTGTCTACGAATTTAGGAGGGTGCGATGGAACACAATTTAGAGCACACAATATCGCTTCTCACTCGTACTCCAGCCACGCTCAATGCGCTTCTGCGTGATCTTCCGGAAGCGTGGACGCTTCGAAATGAAGGAGAAAACAGCCGGGGTGAAAAAAGTTGGAGCACGTTCGATGTCATCGGCCACTTGATTCACGCCGAACGCACGGACTGGATGCCGCGTGCGAGGATGGTGCTGCAATTTGGCGAGTCTCAGCCGTTTGAGTCCTTTGATCGTTGGGGACACGTAACAGAGAGTCAAGGTAAGTCACTGGGCCAGTTGTTGGATGAATTCGCTCGTTTGCGGGCGCAAAGCCTGGACGAACTGCGCGCATTGAATCTGCGGCCCGAGGACCTTGAGCGGCGTGGACGACATCCCGCCCTCGGAGTAGTTACTCTGGGACAGTTGCTGGCGACCTGGGCAGCGCATGACTTATTCATCTGCACCAAGTCTCAAGGATCATGGCCCACCAATACCGCGAGGCTGTGGGTCCGTGGAGCGCATACCTTGGCGTGCTGCAATGCGCCGGCCACAGCTCTTAATGAACTTTTCAGACAGGACGGGTGGCCCGCTGCGACTCAATTACGCTCACCGCGGCACGTGAGATAGCATCCAAGAGCATTCCATGAACGACCGCACTACATGTTGTATTGCCGGAGGCGGGCCGGCTGGCGTCATGCTGGGATTTCTTCTGGCGCGCGCCGGCGTGGACGTGCTCATTCTAGAAAAGCACAAGGATTTCTTCCGCGATTTTCGTGGCGATACCATTCACCCTTCTACGCTTGAACTCATGTACGAGCTTGGCTTGCTGGAAGACTTTCTTCGCCAGGCGCATCAGGAAGTGCGCGAAATTGAAGCACACTTCGGCGACCAGGTACGTCATCTCGCGGATCTCACGCAACTTCCCACGCACTGTAAGTTCATCGCTCTCATGCCGCAATGGGATTTTTTGAATTTTCTCTCCAGCCATGCACAACGCTTTCCCAAGTTCCGGCTCCGCATGAACGCCGAGGTGACCGATCTGCTGCTCGAAGACCCGGTGCTCGACAATGGTCGAGTCGTGGGAGTGAAGGCGAGCACGCCAGAGGGGCCGCTCGAAGTCCGTGCAGAATTGGTCGTGGCGGCGGATGGACGGAGTTCCACGCTGCGCCAGCGCGCCGGGCTTGAAGTAGTTGACCTGGGCGCGCCGATTGATGTCGTGTGGTTTCGTCTCTCCAGGAAGGCCGGCGATCCGCCGCAGGCTTTCGGTTTTGTCAGCGCTGGTCAATTCATGGTCCTGATTGACCGTGCCGATTATTGGCAGTGCGCTTACGTCATTCGTAAAGGTTCATTCGCAGAGAAACAACAGCGCGGTCTTCAGGCGTTCCACGCAGATATCGCTCGATGCGCTCCGTTCCTGGCGGAACGCGTCAGCGAAATCGCGCAGTGGGATGATGTGAAGCTGTTAAGCGTGAAAGTGGATCATCTGCGGAAGTGGTATCGCGAGGGTCTTCTCTGTATTGGCGATTCGGCTCACGCGATGTCGCCGGTTGGCGGAGTGGGCATCAATCTCGCGATTCAAGATGCGGTCGCAACCGCCAACCTGCTTGCGCCAAAGCTGCTCAACCATGGATTGCACATAGGCGATCTAAAGGCGGTACAAGATCGGCGGGAGAGGCCAGCGCGTTTGACACAACGCGTTCAGGTCTTTCTGCACAACCATCTGCTGGAACCGATTTTCAATTCCACTGAGGCGATTTCTGCCCCGCTGCTACTGAACCTTACTGAGAAATTTCCCAAGCTGCGGCAAATCCCTGCGCGGATGGTTGGCATTGGCTTTCGTCCAGAGCATATAAAGAATGCGGGATTTTGACTCTCCGCTCTTCATCCGCATATCCATTAAGATCAAATCAGGCGAGAAACGGATTTCCGGTTCCTGGCAACGACCGACGACGAACGACCGCACTTATGAAAATCGGTGTCCTATCCCTGCAGGGCGATTTCGACGCTCACCGCCGCCGGCTCGAAGAGCTGGGCGCCGAAGTTGTGCTTGTAAAGAAGCCCGAGCAGTTCGACGAAATTGACGGCCTGGTCATCCCCGGAGGCGAGTCTAGTACTTTTCTCAAACTTCTCGGGGAAGAGGGATTTCAAAAACTAAAAGACTTCGTTCTTGCTAAGCCGAGCTTCGGCACTTGCGCGGGAGCAATCCTGCTGGCTAAAGATGTTGAGAATCCTCCCCAAATCGGCCTAGGAGCGATTGACATCGCAATCCGCCGCAACGCCTACGGCCGGCAGATTGACAGCTCCAACCGCGAAGGCCTGTTCCGCGGATCCCCGATCGAAATGGTCTTCATTCGCGCCCCCAAAATCGAGCGCCTCGGTCCGGGTGTAGAAGTGCTGGCCACCCAGGGCAAAGATAACGATCCAGTCGTAGTCCGACAGGGAAAAACCATGGCAGCGACCTTCCATCCTGAGCTGACTGAGGACCCTCGAATCCACGAGACATTTTTGCAGCTGGTTGCGAACGACAATAAGTCTCTTTGATTCAATCCACTAAGTCATCGCCCCCTCTTGAAGGTCTCGATGTCTCCAATTTCTTGTATCCGAAGTAACCTCAGTTCTACCAATCCACATATTTTCAAGGTTCATCCATGGCTATGTTCTTGATTTTGTTGCGTGTAGCTTTGGTGTGTCACGTGCCCGTTGTTCAATGGTTCTTCCCACCGTTGTTGTGGCTGCCTTTGCTAGGTAGAGCCCAGGATCGCGAAAGACAGGAGAGATTCTTATGACAAAACTAATACGCTCGGCAGCGCTAGCGATGTGCTTTATCAGTCTGGCAGGATTAAGTGCTTTCGGGCAGGCAACAGCCAGCTCATCAATTGCCGGAGTTGTCGCTGATCATTCCGGTGCTGTTGTCCAGGGAGCGGAAGTTACCATCACCAGCAATGAGACGGGTACGGTGCGTACTGCGAGAACGGGACCGGCCGGTGAATTCCGATTCGAATTACTGCCAGTCGGCACCTATGTGGTGAGGGTTACAAAGCCCGGATTTTCCACCGCCACGGCCAGCGTCGAGACGCAGGTGTCGCGTGCGTCTCAGGTGGATGTGACTCTCACGGCCGGTAGCGAGAAAGAGATTGTTGAGGTTATAGGTCAATCCCCTCTGGTTGACCTGGAGAAGAGCGATGTGGCGCTTTCCGTTACGTCTACCGACATACAGGATCTACCGCTGAACGGGCGCGACTTCGCTAACCTTGCATATTTAGCTCCAGGCGCACGTCCAGTTGATTCCTACGATCCAACCAAGAACCGTTACGCGGTATTCTCGGTGGATGGCGGAGCGGGACGTAACGTTAACGTGACCGTCAATGGTATCGACAACAAAGACAATACAGTCGGCGGGCCCGTAATGCAGTTTCCCCTCGAAGCCATCCAGGAGTTCAACATTAGCACGCAGCGTTTCTCGGCCGCTAACGGTCGTAGCGAAGGTGCGGCTATCAATGTCATTACAAAATCAGGCACTAACACGGCCCACGGATCGGCCTATTTCTTTGATACCGAGACTGCCCTAAACGCCATCGACAAACTGCAGGAGCAGTCCGGCGGCGCCAAGCACGATTTTAGTCGCCAACAGGTTGGGGGCTCGATCGGCGGCCCCATTCGCAAAGACAAGGATTTCCTGTTTTTTGCGTTAGAGAGAACCCGTGAACACACTGCTTTTTCGGTCCTAAGCACGTCCTACGATCAACTGGTTCTTGCCGAACCTTTGGGGGCAAAACCCGGACGTTCTTTGCCTACTCCCTACTTCGATTGGCGCTACACCGGTCGCTATGACCACAAATTTACCGAGCGCGAGAATGTTTTCTTTACCTATAGCGCCCAAAAAAACAATGGTCTAAACGACCAGGCGACAAATGAAAGCGATCTAACTGCAGGCAACACAACCACAAACCAGTTGGAATTGGCGAACTTGACGTTAAACTCAGTTCTGTCGAATAGGGTTGTCAACTCGGCGACTGTGGGTTGGCAGTACTGGAACAACAAGATTCTGGCTGATGTGCTGAGTCCATATTTCACGTTCCCTGACGGAACTAATTTCGGTACCAACCCCAATGTTCCGCAGCAGTCTTACCAGCGCAAGTGGCAGTTCAAGGACGACGTTGCTGTCGTCTTGGAGAAGCATGCGCTCAAGTTTGGTTTCGACTATCTTTACGAACCATCGTTAGGCGGGTACTTTGAGTTCAACCCAACCTTGGAAGTGGACTTCGGGCTTTCTGGACAGGCAATTGCGGCTCAGTCACCTCCTTTTGGTTCCGCTGCCGGTGACGTGATCGGCATGACGATTGCCAACGGCGACCCCGCAGAAGATCTTCCCGGGGGCGCCAAGATGTTTGGGCTGTATTTCCAAGATGACTGGAAGGTTACACGCCGCTTCACCCTCAACCTCGGAGTTCGTTGGGACAAGGACTTTAACCTGATCGGTGGAGGCTCCACCCAGGGAAACAGCCGGACCTACCAGGAGCTGAAGGCGATCGGCAGCCCCTACGCCGCCAGCCTCCCGCACGACGACAACAAGGATTTCAGCCCGCGCATCGGGTTAGCCTGGGATCTTTCCGGCAACGGCCGCCACGTCGTTCGAGCTGGCTATGGCCTGTACTACGGGCAGACTTTCCTCAACATCCCGCTGTTCATGATTCAACAGCAGAATCCCACGATCTTTGCCACGGCATTCAGTCTCACCAACCCTACCGACGTGGTACCCGGCACAGGAATCACTCTGGCGAATTACCACTGGGGCGTCGATCCGCCGCCGACCATCCCTGCACCCTCCGCCTCCCTTCAGGATGGAGCGGTCGGGCGTGTGATGGATCCACACTATCGCAATCCGGTGTCAGAGCAGATGAATGCGGGCTACTCCTTTTCTCCCACCAGTCATGACGTCGTGGAGATCGAGTATGTGCATGAACTCGGCCTGCATGAATCGAAAACTATTAACATCAACCCGAAGGACCCATCCACAGGTACACGCATTCTGAGTGCCGCTTTCACCAACGCGGGGGTACCGGTGTTGAATCGCGTGGACGACGAACAGTCCATTGATCGCTCGCGTTACGATGGGATTAACCTTTCGTATCGTCGGCGCATGTCGAAACGGCTAAGCGTGAACACGGCTTACGTGCTCGCGCGCGCGGTCTGCTACCGCTGCTATCTGGGCGCAGCCAGCTTCCGCAATCGCCCACAAGACCCGTACATTCCCCTTAGTCTTAAGGACTTCGGTTTTGCTCCCAGTGACGAGCGCCACCGTTTCACCTTCGGCGGAGCAGTGGATATGCCATGGGGATTCCAAATAGCGCCCGTGCTGCAGCTGGCTTCAGCGCGACCCTATGACCCGCGTTCGGCCGTAGATCTGCTTGGCTTTGGACAATCAGCTGCGGCGAGGCCTGCATTGGTTCCAGTGAGCAATCCGGAGGACTTTGGCACTTACGCTGGTATCGACCCTACCACTGCGCAGTCCTTAATCGCGGCTGGGACAGCTCGCACGAGTAAGTTCGACTCGCTCCGTGGCTCGCCGTTTTTCCAGTTAGACCTTCGCGTTGCAAAGACCTTCACGTTCAAGGACCGCTATAAACTTAAACTGATCAGCCAATTTTTTGACTTGAACAACCGTGCTAACTACGGAGGCAATTACGTGGGAATCACCGATGACCCCAGCTTCGCGAAGCCCGCAGGATATGTCACGCCTTCGGGCGTCATTGTCCCGCAGTCACGGCGTGCAGAATTCGGAGCTGAGTTCCGCTTCTAACAACGATTGTTTCCCCCTGGGGCAGGCACACCATGCCTGCCCTTTTTCATTAGGTCGAGCTTTCCTTCGGAAAATCAACTCACAGTTACCAGCTGCCTAATTCGCTTCCAGGCGGTTAGTCATATCTATTACTCTTCATATCTCCCACGACGACATTTCTTCGGGAAAATTGGAGATGCGTCGGGTTCCAGCGTTCCGCAACGATGAGCTAGAATGGCTGATAGCGATACCCCGCGCTTCTCCGAAAGCTGTGGTGCCACAATTGCAAGTTCTCGTAACGGAAAAAAACAATAAATCGTGCCGGCGTCGTCCGCG
>Ga0137378_10001324_pt1 | contig 20764 bp, 16 predicted proteins | sample SagtaG_21_FD_104813 | JGI IMG/M metagenome (GOLD analysis project Ga0137378, IMG submission 104813) | Vadose zone soil microbial communities from Sagehorn Ranch, Mendocino, California, USA - Sage2_L_60_16 metaG | ecosystem: Environmental > Terrestrial > Soil > Vadose zone | place: USA... | reverse complement strand
CGAATCGTCGATCTTTCGCATTGATCACTACCTCGGAAAGAAGCCGGTGAACAATATGCTGGTCTTTCGGTTCGCGAATACGTTCGTGGAGTCATTCTGGAATCGTAACTATATCGAGAGCGTACAGATCACCATGGCCGAAGATTTTGGAGTTCAAGGCCGAGGAGGTTTCTACGACGAGACCGGCGCCATACGTGATGTGGTCCAGAACCACCTTTTCCAGGTGATCTCCAATCTGGCGATGGAGCCACCGGCCCGCAACGACAGCGAATCTGTCCGGGATGAAAAGGTCAAGGTACTCAAAGCGATTTCGCCCATCGAACAAGACGATATCGTGCGTGGTCAGTTCCGTGGCTATCGTGATGAGAAGGGCGTGCCGAAGGACTCCCAAATGGAAACGTTTGCCGCCTTGAGGTTGAAGATCAATTCATGGCGCTGGAAAGGAGTGCCCTTCTATGTCCGTGCTGGCAAATGCCTGCCGGTAACCTGCACCGAAATTGTTGGGCGGTTCCACAAACCGCCCACGCTGATGCCTGAGGCCGTTCTGAAAGAGAACCACCTGCGGCTGCGCCTTAGCCCGGAAGTCACGATCGCTATGGGAATGATGACGCTCGCTCCAGGCGACAGGTTCTCCGTCGAGACCAGCGAAATGGTCGCGTCCAGCGCTCCCCGCGCTGGTGAGATGGAGGCGTACGAACGCTTACTGGGTGCAGCAATGGAAGGTGACGGCACCCTCTTCGCCCGGGAGGACTACGTGGAGGAGGCGTGGCGAATCGTCGATCCGATCTTAAAGAAGGACACACCGGTTTACGACTACGAAGCGAATACTTGGGGGCCGCGCGAGGTCGACCGGGTGACGCCCGACCGAGGCTGGTACAATCCAATTATCGATCCGGAAACTCTCGAACGCAGTAGGCGCGCCGGTTGACTGGAGAAACGACGGTGAAGATTGAAATATTTTCCGACGCGACGTCGCGCCTGCCGGAACCTACCAGCGCAGACGCCGGATGACATTGGCGTATCCGATCCTCAATCGAGCCCGCTGCGTACTTTGGTTGGTGACTGGGGTGGAAAAGGCTGCAACGCTTCATCGTCTCCAAGCCGGAGATCCCTCAATTCCAGCTGGCAAGATTCGCCGGGACAGGGCCCTCGTTTTTGCCGATCGTAAGGCTGCAGGCGTGCTCAAAAGCTAGAGCCTGTCAGCATCCTACTCGATGGCAATGAGCGGCTGCGAATGCAAGCCCGATAGGGCGCAGCCATCAAATAATGAGCGGTTGCGAATGCAAGCCCGATAGGGCGCAGCCATCAAATAAGGAGACGTCATGAGCAGAAAGCCACTTAATGCATCTTTCACAGACGAACAGCTCGAGCAGCTATGCATCAACACCATTCGCACGCTCTCGATTGATGCCATTCAGCAAGCGAAATCCGGACACCCGGGTACACCCATGGCCCTCGCACCACTCATCTACACGATCTGGAACCGAATACTCCGTTTCGATCCTCAAGATCCGATCTGGCCCAATCGCGATCGCTTTGTGCTGTCGAACGGTCACGCCTCGATGCTGCTCTGGTCCGCACTCCACCTGACTAAGACGCGAGCCGTGAACCCCGAATACGAGATACTCGGACAACCGGCGGTGACACTTGATGATATCCGCCATTTTCGCCAGCTCAACAGCAAGGCACCGGGTCATCCGGAGTATCACTGGGTATCAGGCGTCGAGGCTACTACGGGCCCTTTGGGACAGGGAGTCGCCACAAGTGTGGGTATGGCGATCGCAGAGAAGTGGTTGGCGAGCCGCTACAACCGCCAGAACTTCGAAATCTTCCACTACAACATCTACGCCGTCTGTGGCGATGGCTGTCTTATGGAGGGCGTTGCCTCCGAAGCAGCGTCATTGGCCGGCCATCTCGGGCTCGACAATCTCTGCTGGATCTACGACAACAATCACATCTCACTCGAGGGAAGCACGCAGTTGGCGTTCACCGAGGATGTCGCGTCACGATTCCTGGCGTATGGGTGGAACATTCTGCGTGTCGGCGATGCAAATGACATCGACGCTATCCAAGGGGCACTCGAGGCCTTCATGAAGACGAAGGGCCGTCCGACATTCATTGTCTTGGACAGCCACATCGGCTACGGGTCACCGCACAAACAGGATACTGCCGCAGCCCATGGCGATCCGCTCGGCGATGAAGAAGTCAGGCTCACAAAACGCAATTATGGATGGCCCGAAAACGAGACATTTCTCGTTCCCGACGGCGTGTACGAGCGCTTCGCCGAAGGTATCGGTGTACGTGGAAGCCAAGCCCGGCGCTCGTGGACGGAACTGTTCGATGCGTATCGCACGAAATATCCCGATCTCGCCATCGAGATCGGCCTAATGCAACGCCGTGAACTTCCGGCGGGATGGGATCGCAACCTCCCTGTTTTTCCGGCGGATTCGAAGGGCATAGCTGGGCGTGACGCGTCAGGCAAAGTGCTGAACGTGCTCGCGCAGAATGTTCCCTGGTTTCTCGGTGGCTCCGCAGATCTTGCGCCCTCGAACAGGACCACCTTGACCTTCGGGAGCGCGGGAGACTTGCAGTCGGATAACCCCGGTGGAAGGAATATGCACTTTGGTGTTAGGGAGCACGCGATGGCTGCGATTATGAATGGGCTGTCTTTGTCCAAGCTCCGTCCGTTCGGAGGGACCTTCCTTATATTCAGCGACTATGCGCGGCCGGCGATCCGGCTCGCGGCGATCATGGAATTGCCGGTTGTCTTCGTCTTGACCCATGATGCGATGGGTGATGGAGAAGATGGTCCGACGCACCAACCTGTCGAGCAGCTTGCCTCACTTCGTGCAATGCCTGGCCTGACTACGTTGCGGCCTGGCGACGCCAATGAGGTCGTCGAGGCCTTTCGCTACATCATGCAGCTCCGCCATCAGCCGGTGGTCTTAGCCTTGTCGCGGCAAGCCCTGCCAACGCTTGATCGCGGCAGGTATGCGCTGCCCGCCGGTGTCGCACACGGCGCGTATGTGCTTGCTGACGCTCCTGGCTCCGACCCGGAAGTGATCATCATTGCGTCGGGAAGCGAAGTCAGCCTTGCGGTGGAAGCTCATGAAACTCTCGTTGCTGAAGGCATTCGCTCGCGAGTCGTATCAATGCCGTCGTGGGAAATTTTCGATCACCAGACAAAAGAATACCGGGACAGCGTGTTGCCGCCGAGCGTAAGCGCGCGCGTCGCGGTAGAACAGGGCTCCACCTTCGGTTGGGAACGTTATGTTGGAACGTCTGGTCAAGTCATCGGCATGCGCACGTTCGGAGCTTCGGCACCCCTAAAGGAATTGCAGCGAAAATTCGGGTTCGAGCCGGGGCAGGTCGCTGTCGCCGCCAAAGAGCAACTGCGCAAAAAGTCGGATTGAATCGTTCGAGGCGCGGCGGTCCTCGCCCACTGGAGATATGAAGGCATACCGGGGACTTCGATTGGAGGCCCCGCCGCTTCGTCTGCGGCTAAAACCTTAGCTTCCGACTAAGTGCACCATTTCGTAAATACGGTCACGTATAGCACCCTCACCCGCCGCTTCGCGGCACCCTCTCCCAGAGGGAGAGGGACTAAACTTCTGAATGGTCCTTCTCCCTCTGGGAGAAGGTGGCCCGCGCGAAGCGCAAGCCCGCTAGGGCGAAGCCCCAAGAGAAGGGCCGGATGAGGGCAAATACGCGCTCTCAGGCGCCGTTCCCAGTATTCCGGGGAGACTTTATTGCCTTCTTTGGATCCACACTCTTGTCGACGGTGATCGCGAAAAAAGGCGTAAACATCTCCTCCCAAGTCATGTTGCCGAAATAAACGGTCCTGTTCGGGTCGGGATTGAACTTGTTGTTCGCCGAATTGTCGTAGTGCGCGACGACGACCATTTTGGTGCCTTTCGGAACCTTAATCGATTCCGTCAGATCGTAACCGAGCTGCCAATTGAAATCGTAGTGGGGGACGTTCAACACAACCTGTTCCTTCCCGTCGGGAAAGACCAGCTTGTAGGTCATATCCTTGCCGCGCACATGCATATGCGGCGACATCCAATGCAACTCCGCGTCCACCAGGAACGTGAACTCGGCCGGTTGCGGCTCATAGTTGGAGGCGTTGGGTGGAATCGCAAAATTCCTCGGATCTGTTGCATTACCGGTCTCAATCAACCGGCGTTGTGGCGGTTCTTTAGCAATCGTGAGACCCACCTCCGGCCGGTCGGTGGCTGCGACACCGTTCGGAGTGTAATGGATACTCCATGAGATATCGTAGCCTGCTGGGACCATCAGCGCCGCATTGTAAGGCCGAAAATCAGAGAGGGCACGTCCGGGCACGTAACAGCTAATGTTCTGTTCCGCATTAGTGTCACCAGTGGCCGCATTGGGAGGAATGTTGTCTCGAACGCGAGTAGCGACCTCGCGGCCTCTTCCATCGACGGTCGGAAGCAGAACCTGGCGCGCTGACGGAGCTACCTCGGCCCCCGTCTCGTCGCGCTGCTTGTCCACCCAGAGGAATGTGTTGTACACCGTGTCCGGTCTGTGCGGAACAAAAGAAACACATATGTGATGCGTGACGCCCAACTCACTCGGTTTGATCTCGACGGAAGTTATCCACGTGTCTTTGGCGAAACCGGTCGGTGTTACCAGTGTCATCCATTCAATCACGTTCTTGGCAGGAGCCGTCGGCACAGTGTACGGCACTCCCTTCAATATGACATCTGGCTTCGTCGTCCATCCGTTTTCAGGCCATTGGACCGCAGGCCGCGCGTCGTTGGGATCGCCCTGTGGAGCGCCGCTGTCTGCCCATTGCACGATTGTGTCGATTTCTTCCTGCTTCAGCGAACGGTCGTTCGAAAAATGACCATACTGGGGATCGGCGAACCAAGGCGGCATCTTCCGCGTAATGACCGCCGCTTTCATGGCTTTGGCCCACGGACGCGTGGTCTCGTAAGTCAGGAATGACATTGGCGCAATATTCCCCGGCCGATGGCAAGTTTGGCAATTCCGCTCGAGAATCGGAAGGACGTCTTTATGGAATGTGACCCCGCCGACTGCTGACGCTTCAGCACACATCATAAGCAGAACAGCAGATACTGATCCGGCGAGCCAAGCTCGTGCACCCATGTTCGCTCCTATGTCCACTTTTTGTTGTAACAAGTTAGCACGCTTGCGTACAAAAACATACGGTTTGCGACGATTTTGCCGGACGACTTATCGAGTGCCGTACCACAAAGAACCCGCGAAGCTCACCCAATTGAAGAAGGGCGGGTTCCCAAGCACTAGCCCGCATTTCTCACCGGAATCTTGGGCAGCTATGCCGAGGGCGCGTCCCTCTCCCTCTGGGAGAGGGTGGCCGAAGGCCGGGTGAGGGTCGATAAGACTCCCTCTCCCAGAGGGAGAGGGACTTGGCTGTGGATAGTCACAAGCCGGTGAGAAATCCGGGCTAGCCGCACATGTTGCCGAGAAGGCCGCGGCCACCGCAGTAGCTGACGTCCTGGAGCTGGATTTCGACCCCGTCGGGGGCGTCAACCAGGATCTCGGTGGTCGCGCCCTCTCGCAGCCTCGTCCGCGCGCTCACGCCATGCTCGGCGAGCCTCGCCTTGATTTGATCGGGAGCGAACCCTTGGACGCCGAATCCTATGTGCGGCCGGAAGGCTGCAGGTCCACTTCCCTCGACCAACGCGATGAACTGCGGTCCGGACCCGATCCGGAGGATCGGAATCGGAGGTCCCTCATATCCGGCTGTTCGCGGTCCTCCCTCCGGCTCCTGGTATGTCTGCCGCTGCATGTCGGTCAGCCTCAGATACCATTCGAGCGTGCGCTCCACATTGGGCACGATCAGCCTGACATGGTTCAGCGTTCGAACCGGGATCGGCGGGGGGCTGCCTGGCAGCCGAGCCGCTTGGGCGGCGGTGTCGCACACGTCACCAAAGAATCCGCCTCCGCCGCAAGCGTTCACAGGATTGAACTGAAGCGGGAAGCCGTCCGGGTCGTCGAAATTGACGCCGTTTATGGTTTTACCCTCCCGAAGAACCGCCTGAGCAGGAGCCTGCATTTCCGAGAGAGCCCTTAGAATTCTGTCGACATTGAAATCCTCGACTCCCCAACAGAAATGCGGACGTCGTGATGCCGGCTGCCCAATGCTGTTCAGGTTCCGCTGCGACAGCGCCATATACGCTGGTCCGTCGCCGATTCTTACGACCGTCTGGCCTCCTCCGTAGTCCTGAAAAGCATGAACCGGCATTCCGAAGACTCGCCCATACCACTGGACGGTGCTCCGCAGGTCTGCACACCCGAAACTCACATGGTTCAGCGTGCTGACGCGTACGGGTAGTTGCGAATCCTGCCGTTTCGACTGGAGTTGTGCCATCGCGGCGCGAGGTCGCCAAAGCCCCGCCGCCAGGAGAGCCATGAGAAAGTGCCTCCGCGGAACCTGACCACCCTCATTCCTATCCGCTGATTGCTCGTTCATGAGGCCTCGCAACCAAGCGCCCCACAACTGGTAACGTGGGAAAATCTGAGCCGCGAATTGCGCGAATTGCGCGAATGGGCCGCACAGAATTCCTGTCGTTACCAACGGCATTAATGGCGTGCGGCCCATTCGCGTAATTCGCGCAATTCGCGGCTAAAACCTTCGCAAAAATCGAAGAAACCCGGCGACAGTAGCATACGAAGCATAAGCGGCCCGCCCAGCGAGTTCAAGCTTCGAATGTCCCCACGTTGCCCGCAAATCTGACATCTTTTGGACCATGAAAGCGTGCTGTGATTTGGAGGAGGTGTCTTAGCAAAGTTTTCAAGCGAACAAAAGCGGATTGTGGCAACATTGCCAGAATCCGGTAGCAGAACTATGCAGGCCATCTGAGCATTGCCGTTGACAAGACGGGTCGCGTGAGCGGCGCAGTCTGCAGAAGCTGTGAACGAATTGACAGATAGGGAAAAAGAACTTCTCATCCGGGACGTTTTTTGATTGTTTCACAGCTCCTGTAGCTCAAGGACGGGGACCGGCCCCGATTCTGCTTGCGGCCCTACTTGCCCCGCTCAGTCGATTGACGGCGAATCAACTTTCAGGGAAAGGGTTACGATCATGCTTAAAGACAAGTTCATTGAGTGGGTTGGAACTGGTTGGGTTGCCCTGCTTGTTTTGTTACTCGTGGCCATTCCAAGTTTTGCTCAGCTCCCGACGGGGACAATTCTGGGCGTGGTGAAAGATTCCAGCGGTGCGGTCATACCAGGCGCGAGTCTAACGATAATCAATATAGACACGTCTTTGACTCGTACTGGGACGAGTACCGAGGACGGTTCCTACCGGTTTCCAGCGTTGCCTGTCGGCCGCTACCGGGTGGAGGTGACGAAGGAGGGATTCTCGTCACTCACCAGGACGGGCATCACACTGGAAGTTGGACAAGAAGCCACGATTGACGTGACTTTGGAAGTTGGTTCGCCGGCGCAAACCGTCACGGTGGCCGAAGAAGCTCCTCTGGTCCAGACCACGAGCAGCACCATGGGCGGAATTGTGAATGAAGAACAGGTCGCGAACCTGCCGCTGAATGGGCGGAACCTGATAGCTCTAACGCTGATGCAGGCCGGCGTCCAACAGACCCCTGTGATTCCCGCAACGACCATTGGTTCCGCCTTATCGACCGGCGTCACCATCAGCAACAATGGCATGCCGATCCATTCGAATAGCTACATGCTCGATGGCGCGAACATGATCGGGGTGTTTACATTCAACAACTCATCCATCATCGGCACGACGATGGGGGTGGACGGCGTCAAGGAATACAAGGTTATCACGAGCACACCCAGCGCCGAATACGGGCTCTCGATGGGCAGCCAGACGACCATCGTCAGCAAGGGGGGCACAAACCAGTTCCACGGCGATGTGTTCGATTACTTGCGTAATGATGCGCTGGACGCGCGGAATTATTTTGATGCACTCGACAAGCTCAATTTCAATGGCTTCGGCACGGACAAGAGCCTGAATTATCCCAGCAAGCGGCTTCCACCCTTTCACCGCAACAACTTTGGGGCCTCGTTCGGCGGCCCGATCAAAAAGGACAAGACATTCTTTTACGCTGTGTATGAAGGTTTGAGACAGACCTGGGGACAGACGGTCGCAACGAATACGCTGCCCGGCAATTGTTTCGACTCCGTCACCCACGTTGTTACTGCAACAAGCTTATCCGCCTGCAGCGGAGTTCCAACCAGCAACATAAACCCGTCCGTGCTTCATGTCTTGTCCGCTCCCATCATTCCGGGCCAGGCGGGACTGTTCCCGTATCCCAATACGAACATAGACTCCTCTGGAAATAAGCTCCCTGGAGCGACATTCAACTACTCTTTCCCCTATATCCAACCGACATCAGAAAACTACGGGCAGATCCGTCTGGATGAGAATTTGTCGAATTCCGACACGTTTTTTATCCGGTACACGCACGATCACTCAGAACAGGTCGCGAACCGGGCGTACTGGTATCAGCGGGATTATGAGTCTGGCGCCATGCAGTTCGCGACGCTTTCGGAAACGCACATCTTCTCGCCGGCCTTCCTGAACACGGTCCGGTTTTCGTTCAGCCGAAATTTGATCTCTGGCCAGTCGACGACGTCGCCACGGATCACTGACCCGCAGACCATCCTTCAGCCGGGTCAGGACATGGGCGGCTTCACTCCGGCAAGTACCGTGACAGGCTTGGGATTCATTGCGGCCGACGGTCAATACGTCAACAACGTTTACACGTACAGCGACGACCTTTACTGGACCAAGGGAAAGCACGCGTTCAAGTTCGGTACACTGATCAATAAGTTCAGGATTCCGGAGGATGGCCATTTCAACAACCGGGGCACTGTAGCCTTTACCAATCTTTCTAATTTGGCCCAGGGAATCTACAGCAACATGACGGCATTGGGAGGCACGCTCTCTCCCTCCCAGGCCCGCATTTGGGGACAGCGCACTTTTGGGTTCTACGTTCAGGACGATTACCGGCTTATACCCCGGCTGACGTTGAACTTGGGATTCAGATATGAGTTTGGCACGATTCCGACGGAGCTCAAGGGCCGCAACTGGCAAATTCGAGACATCGCCACGGCCGATGGGACTAGCCCAACGCAAGGGGCGGTTCCCAGCGCGATCTGGGGCAACAACCCTTCCCTGCACGCCTTCAGCCCGCGAATTGGTTTTGCATGGGACCCCTTCGGCAACGGGAAGATGGCCATCCGGGCCGGCGCCGGCATCTACTACGATATCGGGAATCTCGGCGCGATGCTCTTCAATGGGGGATGCTGCCAGCCGCCGCTCGATTTCTTCAACACGATCAACAACCCGTACTCGTCTGTAGCGGCGATGACAGCGGCGGGACTGCCGAGGTTTCAGAACCCGCTTCCGATCGCTTATGGATCAGCCCCGCGAACGCCTTTCAATCCGAACGGTGTGGTTTCCACTTTTACCGGTCTGGCTTCACCGCGGAACATGTCCTACCACTGGAATCAGCCCACAGACTATCAATGGAACTTGACGATTGACCGCCAATTCCCCGGCAATCAGTCCGTAGCGGCCGGTTATGTGGGCGCTCGGGCGATCCACATCATTCAACTTCAGGAAGGAAATCCAACCACCATCCTTGGATACGTTAACGGTCGGCCGTACTATTGTCACCCCGCGGACAACCCAACGGGTCCACCCACTCTTGACGATCAGTGTCCGACAACGGCCGGCTTCCCGCCCAAATCCAATCCCACCTACGGAATCGTCAACCAGAATACCGCCGCTTCCGATACCTGGTATAACGCTCTGCAAGTGAAATGGACCAAGCGCTTTAGCCATGGACTCTCGGGCGGAATCACGTACACCTGGTCGAAGATGCTGGATTACGGGTCGGGGCAGCAGGGGGTTGAGGCAGCCGTCGGTGAGGCGGTCTTGTTTCCGCAAGCCCGGTTTTTGGACAAAGGCGTTGGCGGATTTTCGATTGCGAGCAACTTCAAAGGCAACGTCATGTACCGTATCCCGGCTTTCACCATGTTTCAGCGGCGGACTGGAAACGCGCTGAATGGGTGGTGGATCGCCGGCATCATTTCGATGCAGAGCGGCCTTCCGCTAAACCCGATCATCGGTAACCGCTCGCTTTCGAACAATCCCGCGGCCGCGGGCACCGCAAACGATCGGCCGAATCTGGACCCGTCGTTCAACCGTGCCACGGTGATCACTCACAATCCAAGTAACTGGTTCAACGAAACCATGTTTGGCGTGCCCCTGGCCGGGACTCTGGGCAACGAGCCGCGGAATTTCTTGCGTGGCCCCGACCTGAAGAACGTGGATTTCGCGATTAACAAAGACACCAAGGCTGATTTCCTTGGCGAGCAAGGGATCGTCCAATTTCGGACGGAATTTTTCAACATTCTGAACCGCCCAAATTTCGCAAATCCGAATGCCACCATCGCCTCATTCAGCTCGCCCGCGGCGATTCAGTGCGGTCCCAACTATACTGTTACTAGCTGTCGGTTCGGATCATCATCGGCCCTGGGCATCAATTCAACCGCAGGGCAAATCACCTCCACCGTAACCACATCAAGGCAAATCCAACTTTCGCTGAAACTCATTTTTTAACGCAACCGTCTGGAAAGTCGCGCTGGGTGTCACCTAAGGCTGACGTAACCGTATGTCGAAAACCGTTTGCACGCTGATCACGAAATGGCCAAACTGGACAAGGCCGAGACCTAATTAACCGCCGGGCCGCGAAATGCGAATCGTCACGTACAACTTTCTCCGCGCAGGAAGCCTGAAGCGCTGCGGTCACTGGTCACGAGTGATCCGCAATCTAAAACCCGATCTGGTGCTCGCGCAGGAATGTCGTCCGCCACAGAGTTCTCCCGGTGAGCGATTCCGGCATGACCAGCACGATGCATTCGCGTGGCAGTCCACCGGAAGCAGAGGTTGGGGAAGCGGACTATTTGCACGATCCGCATCGTTGGTTCCGATCGCGATTCCGGATTACGACGGCTGGGTGGTCGGTGGCGAGATCCGGAACACTTCCTGGTCGGAACGTCCTTTGATAGTGTTCAGCGTTCACGGACCTGTCGGTGAACGCGGATACATCCGCACGATGCAACATATTCTCGATCGTGTTGCCTTGCTTTGCGGCCGTGCCGACCTTGTACTGGGCGGTGACTTCAACGTCGCGGTTGGATATCGGCAGCCACGTGAGCGAATCAGAATTCGGCGTGGCGAACGCGACGTGCTCGACCGCCTGACCAAGGAGTTCGATTTGGTGAGTTGTTGGCAAGCAGCGAATCCGGACCGCCCTTTGGCTCAAACGCTGCGATGGATGGGGAACCCTAGTGCGCCCTACCATTGTGATGGCATTTTTGTCCCGCGTTCCTGGCTGCCGCGACTAGAGTCCTGCCGTGTGGTTCGCGGCTCGCGTTGGAGTCAGATGAGCGATCACAATCCGGTCGTTGCAGACTTTCAGGCCGCCAAGATCGGCAGGCGCTGATGAATCGATTGAAGAGCTTCGTGACGCCACACACCGAGCTTGCATGGAGAGTCTGTCCGGAACATTTGATAAGATGCCAGTCGGACGCGAGTGATGATCGGACGCCAACTCAACCAATACGAAATCACCAAACACCTTGGCTCGGGCGGAATGGGAGATGTATACGAGGCCGTTGATTCCAGGTTGGGCCGCAGGGTCGCGATCAAGATTCTTCCGGAAACATTTTCCAGTGATCCGGAACGGGTGGCCCGATTCCAACGGGAAGCGCACGTGCTTGCCCTGTTAAATCATCCCAACATCGCAGCCATCTATGGACTGGAGGAATCCGGCACGCAGAAATTTCTCGTCATGGAACTGGCTAGCGGCGAGACGCTGGCAGCCTCGATCGCGCGCGGACCGATTCCGTTGGACGAGACGGTTGCCGTCGCCCGGCAAATTGCGGCAGCGTTGGAGACTACGCACGAGCAGGGGGTCACTCATCGCGATTTAAAGCCGGCAAACATCATGGTGAGTGCGGAAGGCTATGTGAAGGTGCTGGACTTCGGATTAGCCAAAGCGGCGGATAGTGCCGCAACCAGTCTCTCGAATTCGCCCACTCAGCTAACGGGAGCAATATCGGGAGTGATTCTGGGAACGGCGGCGTACATGTCGCCCGAGCAGGCGAAAGGAAAACCCGTGGATCGCACAACGGACCTGTGGGCATTTGGTTGTGTGCTTTATGAAATGCTCACGGGCCGTCCGGCGTTTGAAGGCGAGACGCCAGGCGAGGTCGTTGGGGCGGTGTTTAGGGCTGAGCCCGAATGGAACCGGCTTCCGCGCGAGACACCGGAAAGCATACGGCGTTTATTGCGGCGTTGTCTGCAGAAGGATCCGCGGCTGCGCCTGCACGATATGCACGACGCGCGAATCGAAATTGAGGAGTCGCAAAGCGGGCCAGCGACCAGCGCCTCACCTGGGCCGAAGCCCTCACGCGGCATACAACGGGTCGCCTGGACAACAGTAGTCGTGCTTACACTGATTGCTGCGATCGAAGCTATAGGGTTGCGACGTCCCGGGGTGATCGTTATGCCGGCGCCTGAAGTGCGCCTGGAGATTTCGACGCCGCCAACAACGGATCCGCTGTCGCTGGCTCTTTCACCCGATGGCCAGAAGATCGTGTTCGTTGCCACCTCTGCAGGCCGGCCGCAATTGTGGCTACGGCGTCTGGATTCCGTTTCGGCGCTTCCGCTGCCAGGAACCGAATATTCTTCCATGCCGTTCTGGTCGCCAGACAGCGAGTCGGTAGGGTACTTTGCCAATAGCGAAATAAAAACCGTGGTTATCGAGAGCGGCTCCGTCCAAAGGGTCGCCGGAGCAGTTGTGCCTGCGGGAGCGACATGGAATCGGGACGGAGTCGTCCTCTTTCCCATCGTTCCGGACGGCCCTCTGTTTCGCGTATCAGTCAAAGGAGGCCCGCCAGTTCCAGTCCCGAATCTGGAGCCGCAACAAGCGGGGCAGCGCGATCCGCAGTTCTTGCCGGATGGCCGCCATTTCTTGTACTACGTCGCCGGCAATGCGCAGACTCGCGGAATTTACATCGGCGAACTCAACGGCGCAGCGTCACGCCGCTTGCTCGATGCAGACAGCGCCGCGGCCTACGCGCCCTCCGGCCACCTGCTCTTTGTGAGGCAGGGAACCTTGTTTGCCCAAGCTATGGATACGGTCCAGTGGGAACCAGTCGGGAATCCGCACCCAGTGGCCGAACAAGTCGCCTTTGGTGGGCAGGCGATCGCCGCAGCGTTATCTGCCTCTGCGGCCGGTCCCATCGCATACCGCACGGGTTCGACCGGCGGCAAGCGTCAGCTCGTTTGGTTGGATCGATCGGGAAACCAACTCGCGGCTGCTAGCGATCCCGGAAGTTTCGGCCCGGCATATATGTCGATTTCGCCCGACAATACACGCTTGGCCGTAAACCGATCGACAGACGGGAATGTCGACATTTGGTTGCTCAGCCTTGACCGACGAGGAACGGTCCGCTTCACTACGGATCCGCGTCCGGAGATCGCTCCGGTCTGGTCGCCTCAAGGAGACCGGATCGTGTTCAGCCTCGCCGGCAAAGGAGGTTTTGATTTGTATCAAAAAGCCGTAGCCGGTTCGGCGAGCGAGGAACTGCTGGTAACAGAGGAATCCAAGCAAGCCACGGACTGGTCGCGCGACGGGCAATACCTGCTTTACAGAAGCTCGAACCCGAAAACGGGTTGGGACATTTGGGCTCTCCCGCTTACTGGAGATAAAAAGCCGTTTCCTGTCGTTCGGACTAATTTCGAAGAACGTGATGCGCAGTTTTCTCCGGACGGAAAATGGATCGCCTATCAGTCCAACGAATCGGGCCGTTTCGAAATTTACGTACAACCATTTCCAGGACCTGCAGTCCGGCTGCCCATCTCGACCAGCGGAGGCGCTCAGGTAAGGTGGCGACGCGATGGGAAAGAACTGTTCTATATCGCGCCAGATGGCGAACTCATGGCCGTGTCGTTCGATGGCGGTTCATCGCTTGGACAACCTGCCAGAATCGGCAACCCTGTTCCTCTGTTCCTCGCGCGTGTCGGCGCGTTTCAGGACATTTCACTTCCTCATTACATCCCATCTCCGGACGGTCAGCGGTTTCTAATGGACACCGCTGTCGAAGAGAGCGCAGCGCCGATCACCGTAATTCTGAATTGGAAGCCTCCTGCGAAATAGCCCATTACCGCTTAGTAGCTCACAACCTGACCGGCTCCCTAATACGTAGCACGCATAAAGGACAAGAACTCGTCAGACCGAGCCATTTGTGCGGGCTCTCGAGGACCTATGTTTTGGGAAGTCCGTCTTACCAGGTCACGTGCTCGGTAAACCGATATCTCTTCCTTTCTCTTCCTTTTGCTGGACATTTTGTGATCGAGATTCTCAGTTTCCGGGAACCGGGCTTCTCGGGAGTTGGGAAAATCGATAAACCACTTCGGCGTCGGAGAGTAATCGTCCGCGGACAATGCTTCCAGCACGAGAGCGTAAGAAAGTCTCATGGCCGTGCGCCTCTGGCGCCACGCGCTCAAACCACGAATGGCTCTGAATGCTCGGTCAAAACCGGGCGTCCCAGGAACTGTATCCGTGTTGAACTTCGCTTTCGCTCAATAGCGTTCCTTTATAAAATCAAAAAGGATGATCACCTGGACGATCGGAACTCGGCTCGGCCCCTACGTACTGGTTTCGCCGATTGGTACTGGCGGCATGGGAGAGGTATGGAAGGCGCGTGATACGCGTCTCGATCGTGTCGTGGCCATCAAGCGGTTGAAGGGTGATTACAGCAATCGGTTCAAGCGCGAAGCGCGCGCTATTGCTGCGCTGAATCATCCCCACATCTGCCAACTGTACGACATCGGACCGGATTATTTGGTGATGGAGTACATCGATGGCAAACCGCTCCGAAGTCCCTTGCCAGCGCAAGAGGCGGTACGTTTGGCGATTCAGATCGCAAGCGCTCTCGAGCAGGCGCATCGGAGAGGCATCATCCATAGCGATCTGAAGCCATCGAACATCATGGTCACCGAGGGCGGCGCGACGAAACTGCTCGACTTCGGACTGGCCAGGCTGGTGCCAAGCGCGGATTCGGATATCATCTCTGGTCCGAACGCTACGACCGTGAGATGGCCGATGTATTCGCAATACAAGATGAAATCGCGCAAGCGATCGCTGCCGCGCTCGAGGTGAAACTGTCGGTCAGGCCCGCAGCGGTTCCGCGTTACACGCCCAACATTCCTGCATACGAAGCTTTCCTGAAGGCTGTGTATCACGGCGCAAAATTCACTCCGGAATCACTGGCACTGAACCGGAAGTATTTGGAACAAGCGATCGCATTGGACCCAAAATTTGCATTGGCCCACAATGCGATCGGCGGCCACTTCTTTGTACTTGCGTGTGGCACTCTGCAGCCGGCACACGAAGCAATACCGTCGGCGCGCGCAGCGACGCAAACCGCCCTGGACATCGACTCCTCGCTTCCGGAAGCGCAAGCCGCGCTGGGCGTGATAGCCGCTGTCTACGATTACAACTGGAAGGAGGCCGACCACCGTTTTCGTCTGGCAATGGCTCGGGATCCGATCCCACCGCTTGTTCGACACGCTTACGGGTTTTGGTATCTGATGGCTGTCGGCCGGCCGCAAGATGCCGCAGACGAGTGTGAGCGCGCGCTCAAAAAAGACCCGCTCAACGTCGCGGGTCATACCAATCTGGGGTATTGTTTGCTGGCGGCAGGCAGAGAGGCAGAGGCATCCATGGAGTTCCACAAGGCTTTGGAAATCGACGGGAATTTCTGGTTTGCGTTCTATGGCCTAGGCATCAATCATGCGTTACAAGGAGCGATGACGGAAGCGCTACCCTTCGCGGAAAAGGCGCACTCTTTGGCTCCCTGGTTTCCGGACACCATTGGACTTCTCGCGGGCGTGCTGGTGCGCATGGGCGACATGCACCAGGCGGAAAGTTTGCTCGAGAAACTTAAACCCGGGGAGAAGTATGGAGCTCCGCGCGGGCTTACTATTTTCCATGTCTTATGCGGTGACACCGACAAGGCCGCGGACTGGACGGAGAAGGCCATCGAACAACGCGATCCCTGGGTCGCCCTCTTCATGCACAGTCCCCTTCGGAAAGCCTTATCCCCCAGTGCTCGATGGTCCGTTATAGCGAGACAGATGAATTTGCCAGAGGTGAGCTAGTCCTCGGGTCCGCACCGCGTTTGTCGTTGGTCAATTTTCAGGTGACCACCATTGGTGAAGCGGCAGTGATGCCGGTTTCTCCCAATCAAAATAGCGGTCGAAGCCGGGGAACCGCCGATGCGCGACAAATTCCAGAAGCATCGCGACAGCCACGCTCCTGTTTCTCGTATTCCTTCGCGAAATTATCGTCATCGGGATGGGATTGTGCTAGCCCGTGCGGAAATCGTGGAGAACGGTGGCGAGATTTTCGGGACGCTGAGCGGAATCGTCAAAGACTCCACCCCGGTCTCGTACTACTCCTAGGCGGTAGCAGAAATCTCTGCCGCCGGACCGCCCCGATCGGTTCGATCAGCCGACTTGGTTGGAGCATCCTTTGTAAAAAAGTGCGGGTATGTATTCGCAAAGACACGAGGACGACCCAACATTTCGAAAACGCGTCTGTCGAAACTGTTTATCCGGCTCTTCACCTGAATTAGATCTTTTACGAATGCACCATGACGGCCGGGGGCGGATCGAGCGAGACAACCGCTCAATATTTGGCGCAGAAAAACGAAATTCACCGGTCAACCGCGAAAATCGGCGGTCTTTGATGCGCTACGCGTTCTTCATGGCTGCCTTTTGTTTCTGTTCGCTTTCCGGCGGTCCATAAGGACCGACATTGGCATTTCGCGCTCCTTCTTGGCGGCGCCCACTGTCGGCGCAATGCTTCATCGCCGGAATCCAGGAAAGACGCACAGCGGGACGCCGCTTCGCCTTAATCTCTTCAGTGTTCGACAGACAAGGTTCCAAACAATCCGCTCTTTGAACGGCCGCCCACGAATAAACGGAAGAAAACTAAGACAGTGAGCAATCTCTTAAACCGGAAATTGCTCACTGTCCCCGTTTTCGAAAGATGTTTCCGCAGGCATGCATGCCTTTTGCGCAATCCGAAAAAAGTCCCTGCAGGCATGCATGCCTTTTGCGCAATCCGAAAAAAGTCTCTGCGGGCATGCATGCCTTTTGCGCGATCCGAAAAAAGTCCCCGCAGACCTGCGAAACATTTTCGCCGTCGGAAAAAAGTCTCCGCAGGCGTATATGCCTTTTAAAACATCCGCGAAAAGTTTCCGCAGCCATCACCACCTTTTCCGCGACCGGAAAGTTTTTTGTTCAGCGGCGCCTCCGAGCGTGAAACAGAATTGCGTAAGCCGAATTTCAAAACTTCAGCCAAACGGCTGAAGGAACCGCTCGCTGAGCCTTCCTGTCACAAGGAGTGTTTATTGAAATCAAAGCCTAATAAGCCGGATTGAGTAAGGAGGTGGGCGTAAGGAAAATAAGAGCCTCGGGGAAGATTCCCCTCGGCAGGCTCGGCAAACCCGATGAGATTGCCAAGGCCGTGGTGTTTCTCGCGTCCGACGATAGTAGCTACATCACGGGAACAGAATTATTTGTGGATGGTGGTTTCGCACAAGTCTAGGCTTCAGGGCCTGTCTCTATTTTCACCAGATGGTCGGAGCTGGTTCACTGTCACATAGACGACCGCATCCCAAGCGTTATGGATTCCGATAAACACGAGCAGTAGCGTCGCTGCACCAATCGAGAACAGAAACGGAACCGCAACGTAAGGAAGCATGACGCCGGCCACGATGAGTGTCAGGTATGCCGCAAAGGGCAGTACGACATGCCAAAGCCAATCCTCGAACACCGCCTTGTAGCCCGTTTGGCGCGCTCGTCGAGCAACAACGATCGAGTAGATGGCTCCAGCAAGTCCACAAGCGATAAGGGTAATGCCTACGCCACGGAGCGATCGCCATGGCGCACTCAGGGTCGCGGAAACAAGTAGAGCCGCGCAGAAATGCAATACTGTGGGACTGCCAAAGGCCGCGATCTCGCCGCTGCTTGCACGCGTTTGTGATTGCGCAATAAGCGCGATAACTACAAATTGGAGACCCGTCAGCGCCCCAGCGGAAGAACCGACGATCACATAGAAGCTTTCCCAGGCCGTGAGCGGCACACTACCGTCCTCCTCTCTGTTTCGGTCATGTCCTCAGATCGTTGCGATATGTTTCAACTGGACGGACGCTCTCTACTTCTTGACGTATTTCGTCACCCCCCTCAGTTGTGCTTCCGCTGTGTAGACGTTGCCAGCGGCGTCGATGGCGATGCCTTCCCCCATGGCGCCGTCCGGAGAATTCGGCGTCATGTGAGGCGGAATGAACATCGTCACTTTCCCGTCTTTGAGACTCCCGATCCGGATCCCCCTCTGCCAGCCCGGGTGGACCCTTTCGGTCGACTCTGAGTCGGCCGTGTAGATCACGTCGTTCTTGTCGATGGCCAACCCGCTGGTGCGGCCGAAGTCGTCGTATTCACGGACGAACTTCCCCGCCTTCGTCAGGACTTGAATGCGATGGTTGTGGCGATCGGCAACGACCAGCTGGCCCTGGGAATCGAACTCTAGCGCGTGCGGCGTGCGGAACTCGCCCGGCCCTGTTCCTGTTTTGCCGATGACTCTGAGAAATTTCCCGGTCTTGTCGAACACCGAGATGCGCCCGACCAGATCGGGGTCTGCCACGTCCGTATGGCTCTCGGCCACGTAGACGTCACCATTGCTCGGGTCGGTCACGACGTCCGTCGGGTCGGTCAGGGCTTCGGGAGGGTTTCCCCTCACGCCAGGCTTCCCCAGCGTCATCAGGATCTTCCCTTCGGGACTGAACTTGACGACAACGCTTCCCTTCTTGTCTTCTCCGAGAAACTTCTTGAGGTCGTCGGTGCTCGGGGCTCGTGCGTCGGTCACCCACACATTTCCCTCTCGATCGACATGGATGCCATGCGGCCACACGAACATCCCGCCGCCAAAGCTCCTGATCTCCTTACCTGAATCATCGAAATGGTGGACGGGGTTCGCTTTGGTGCCGAGACAGCCCGGGCTTGTCCCGGGCGAGCATCGGTCGGTCGCCCATACCGACTTGCCATCCCGGTCGATGGCCACGCCGTTGGAGCCGCCCCATGGCCTTCCCTCTAAACTTAGCTGGGCCCAATCCCTGATGACGCGATAGGGATTGGCACCAATGTTCACGGGCTGGACCTTGTCCGTCTGAACCGTGCCGCCCCGCTGCTGCGCCTGAACGCGGGTTCCCAGTAGAGCGGCGCAGATGACAATGATTAGCGTTGTGAACCCGAATCTCGCGATACCTGATACGGACATCTCGATGCTCCTTTCCGATTCGACGACTCACTTCCAGTTCTGAATTGCCTTGTAATGCAGGACTCCGAAGTGAGTTCGACAGCTCAATGCGGCCCATATATGAGTCGGTGATATTGGCGAGGATCGCTTTTGTATCACTCGTATTCGTATCACTGACCATCACACCGCTCTTCCTGAATCTCGCAACGGCCTGTGCCGCGTTCTCGACCTGGAGCCCGTGGGTAAAACCGGCCTCAGCGATATTTGGCACACGGATGCCGACGCGATTCATCATTATGACACCGCCGTTGGCATTCTGCGCCATCCCCGTTCGCCCGATGTTCGACGCGCCTCCGCATTCCGCAAAACAAAGTTAAACCGGAAACCACCAAGGAGAAAAAAGAGCGGGAGACGGGGGATCGACCGGTGAACGCTGCGGCGTTTATTCTCTGCAGCACTGGAAAATTCTTGGCTGAAAGGTGAAAGAGGGCGGAGGATATAGGGCATTGCACAACGCGCATACAAAGGAGATTTCGTTATGAAGCGATGGTTGAGTGCCTCAGGAGTTCTCTTCATAGCAGCGATTTTTGCGGCTACGCTTTCCGTCTTTTCTCAGCGCGGTGGGGGAGGCGGTCAACGCGGAGATGGCGCGCCGGCCGCCGGCGTGGGGCAGCCTGGCCCAAACCAGGATGTGCCGATTGTGAATGATGTCCCATTGATCCCTTTTGAATCGGTTCCGAATTTCTTCAAGATCAATCCCGACATGAATTTCGGCGAAACGCTCGGTGTTGCGGTCAACTCGAAGGGAAACATCGTTGTGGTGAATCATCCGGGAACGGCGACAGCCGGACCGTTGTACGGAAATGCGACGACACAGCTATGGGAGTTCGATTCAAACGGCAAATTCCTGCGAGAGATCGGAAAAGGCGCGTACGGTCTGGGATACGCTCACGCAGTCCGGTTCGATAAGTACGACAACTTGTGGGTTGTCGATAAAGGCACGAATTCCATTATGAAGTTCAACCCTGCCGGGTATGTCCTCATGAACCTCGGACGCCGTCCGGAGGGTTATGAGGGTTTCGAATTCAGGCGAGCGAGACCGGCGGACAAGGTTGCAGTGGACGCATTGTTTGATGGTCCTACCGATGTTGCGTGGGACGCCCAGAACAACATCTATGTCAGCGACGGCTATGTCAATTCACGTATCGGCAAGATGAACAAGAATGGAGACTGGATCAAATGGTGAGGATCTTACGGAGCGGAACCCAAGCAGTTCAGAAATCCGCATAACATGCAGATCGACAAACAGGGAAACGTGTACGTCGCTGATCGCGGCAACGGACGTATTCAGGTTTTCGATCCGGATGGCAACTTCAAGAAGT
>Ga0137378_10001323_pt1 | contig 20768 bp, 18 predicted proteins | sample SagtaG_21_FD_104813 | JGI IMG/M metagenome (GOLD analysis project Ga0137378, IMG submission 104813) | Vadose zone soil microbial communities from Sagehorn Ranch, Mendocino, California, USA - Sage2_L_60_16 metaG | ecosystem: Environmental > Terrestrial > Soil > Vadose zone | place: USA... | reverse complement strand
CCGAGTGACTCCGCAAACCAAAATGCCCGACGTGATTTACGAAATGTCGCGAAAGAAGCTGGGCGTCACTGCCGTGGTCGAGGGCGGGAAGTTGGTAGGCATCATCAGCGACGGCGATCTGCGACGGCTGCTCGAACGGCGAGGCAAAGATGCGCTCGATCTCAGCGCCGGCGAGTGCATGACCCGCGATCCGAAAACTGTCTCCGGCAACGAATTCGCCGCCACCGCGCTGGCTATCATGGAAGAGCGCAAAATCACCTCACTTATGGTCGTGGACGGAACTGGAAAGATCGAGGGCATTGTTCACTTGCACGATTTGTGGGGAACGGAAATGGTTTAAGGAAAACCGGCCTCAGGCTTTAGGCTTTGGGTCAAGGGGATTTCGGGCAGCGCAAAAGAGTTCCAAGACTGCCAACGGCCAATGACGCAGTCCCCGAAGCCTAGCGCCTGAAGCCTGAACCCCGATTCTATGACTTGGCAAATCTGGTTAGCGTTCGTGACCATCGAAGCCGTGCTCAGCATGACGCCGGGGCCGGCGGTGCTCTACGTACTGTCGCAGGCTATTCGAGGCGGGCCGGCGAGAGCGGTTTGGGGAAGTGGGGGCATTCTCAGCGCGAACGCGATGTACTTTGCGCTTTCTGCGACCAGCCTGGGCGCAGTCATTGTGGCTTCTTACAAATTGTTTTTCCTAGTCAAATGGCTGGGCGCGGCTTACCTGGTCTATCTGGGCCTGCGCAGTTTCTTCGGCAAGAGCGCCGTGCTGGCTTTGCCGGCGGCGAACGGTGAGTCGGGCAATCGCCCGCGCATTCTGCGCGACGGATTCTTCCTGCAGGCAGCGAATCCAAAAGCGCTGCTGTTCTTCACCGCCATCCTGCCGCAATTCATTGATGAGCACCACAGCGTCGTATTTCAGGTTCTGGTGCTCGGCATCAGCTCGATTGTGGTCGAGTTTTTTATTCTCTTTACCTACGGACAGCTTGCGGGGCGCGCGCTGGCCACGGCGCGTAGTCCGCGATTTGAGAAGGTGACGAACCGGATCGCAGGGTCGCTGCTGATCGGCGCCGGGATTGGGATGGCCGGATTGCGGAGAACGTGAGACCAGTGGGCAGTGGGCAGTGATCAGTTGGCAGTTTGTAGGCAATTCCCCATCCGCAGCCTACGGCCTGACCGTGCGCTACTGACCACTGCTCATTGACCCACTGAATTACAATCTCCCCATGTATCACTACGATCCATCCACCGCCCTCGAAGAGCTCAGCGAAGAAGCCATCCTTCCCAACCCGGTGCGGGTGCGAGACATGATTCTGCGCGAACGCCTGACCCCCGACCGCTCGCTTGAGCTAAACCGGCTGTTTCTTGAATATCAGAAATTCTTCGGCGAGGCGCAGAAATTGGGGAAGGAAATTCTGAGCCAATTGGCGCGGAAATAACTGGCTGGAATCTGCGGATCATTCTCCCGCACGTATCTGGTCCGCATTCGGCCGCCTCGCGCTTGACGCATGCCAAAATCCGGTATCTGATCATTAAGATTAAGCGGTGGCGCACTCACCTGCTGTGAGAATCTTTGCACGGAGGAGCCTATGTGCGACGTCAAAAGACGCTCGTTCCTCAGCTTGTCCGCTACGGTTGTGGGAGGCGGTCTGATTGTGGGCAAAGCGGCCCGGGGCTCTGAGAACCCTGGTCAGGGCGCGTCGGGCGGTGTACACCATCGCGTCCACACGCTCTCACTGATGACTGAAACCACGAACCGCTCTTCGTCGCTGAACTGGAAGGTCGCCTTGGCCCGCTGCTCCGGGCTGAGCGCGGCGAGAAAACCGCAAATGCATAAGGATATAGATTCTGAGGCAGTTGGCGGTGGGTTCACTACGGACTAATTCCTTACTGGTTCGAGGTACTCCGGCTCGAAGTAGATCGTTTCCATGCATGGCTCCTTACCCAAAACCTCTCCGATGTCCAGACCGATCATGGGATGCCCCCAGGCCTTCAACTCGCTGAATGTCAGCAATCGCAAAAGTGCGCCCTAAGCACCGCTGGAAGACTTCTGGAGTCTTGAATTTCTCATCATCCGGAAGGTTCGGAGGAATCCCGATTATTCGGACGCGATCACCGATTTTCATTAGGTTCTCCCGCCTCTCGGCGGCTCTTCTTCAGAGTGCCTGCTGCTACAATACCGAATTCCCCTTTCATTTGGGACTCTTACATGCACCGCTGGTCACAGCTTTTCATTCCCACGCTGCGCGAAGCTCCGGCTGATGCCGAGGTCGCCAGCCACAAGTTTCTCGTCCGGGCGGGCTATATCCGCCAACTGGCTGCAGGGATTTATTCGTATCTTTTTCTCGGACAGCGTTCGTTTAACAAGATCACCGCAATCGTCCGCGAGGAGATGGACCGAATCGGACAGGAATTTTATCTTCCAGCGCTGCATCCGCGAGAGCTCTGGGAAGCCAGCGGGCGCTGGTCGGTGATGGGCGACAATCTGTTCCGGCTGAAAGACCGCAAAGGCGCTGACCTCTGCCTGGGCATGACTCATGAAGAGAACATGACCGAGATCGCCCGCAAAGAACTGCGCAGCTACAAGCAGCTTCCTCAGATCTGGTATCAGATCCAGTCCAAGTTTCGCGATGAGCCGCGTCCAAAATCGGGCTTGCTGCGGGTGCGGCAATTCATGATGAAGGATTCGTATTCTTTCGACATTGATGCCGCCGGGCTTGATGTTTCTTATCAGAAGCATCGTGAAACCTACTGCCGGATCTTCGACCGGTGCGGGCTGAATTACCTGGTCATTGACGCGCACTCCGGCGCGATGGGCGGATCGCAGTCGGAAGAATTCATGGTCTATACGCCGGCCGGGGAAGATCAGGTTGTCAGTTGTGCGAATTGCAAGTACGCCGCGAATCTGGAAAAAGCAACTTCGAGGCTGGAGCCGGTGGCTGATCTTGCGCCCGAAGGTGATGGCAAGCCGCTGGAAGTGCACACCCCGGGTCAGAAGACGATCGAAGATGTGGCGCGGTTCCTGGGCGGATCGCCTAAGAACAAGATCAAGACGCTGGCCTACATGATGAAAGATGGCACCGCTCCTGCTGGAAATGAGATTCTTCGTCCGTTGGCGGTGCTGCTCCGCGGAGACCACACGCTCAATGAGGCTAAGCTTTCCACCGCCACCGATGGCCGGGAATTCAGGCCCATGCACGACGACGAGATCAATCGGGTTTTCAGGTCGCCAGCGGGCTTCCTTGGACCGATCGGACTCACTCTTGTGCAAGTTATGGAGAACAAGGGCAAGCAGAGCTACGTTGGTGAAGAAAACCAAGTCGTTCTCCTCGTTGACATATCCCTTCAAGGCCGCAGCAACCTGATTTCCGGTGCCAACAAAGAGGATTACCACATCAAGAACATCACACCGGGACAGAGTTTCCAGCCCACCGCGTACGCCGACCTTCGCGCCGTGACCAGCGGCGAGCCCTGCCCGAATTGCGGTGCGCCGTTGCGCATGGATACGGCGGTCGAAATCGGGCATATTTTCAAACTCGGATACAAATATTCGGAATCCATGGGCGCGCATGTGCTCGACCAGAACGGGAAGGAAGTGACTCCGATCATGGGCAGTTATGGGATTGGGATTGAGCGCATCCTTACGGCTGCCGTGGAGCAGAGCAATGACGAAAACGGCTTCTGGCTGCCGCCGCATATCGCGCCGTTTGAAGTCATCGTCACCCCTACTAACGTCGGCGATGAGACGCTCCGAACCACCGCGGAGGTCATCGCCCAACGACTGGACGATGCGGGCTACGACGTATTGCTGGACGACCGGGACGAAAGGCCTGGAGTCAAATTCAAAGACGCCGACTTGGTCGGTATACCCTTTAGAATCAATGTGGGAAAGAAAGTTACCGAAGACACTGTGGAAGTGGTTCAACGCTCGACTCGCAAATCCAGCGATGTTAGCATCGGCGGAGTAATCGAATATCTTCAGCAAGTTCTGGGCCCGGCGCAGAAGTGACCTAAGCGCTCGCGGCCTATGGAGCGCTATGGGCAGCTTTAAAATGTTTCTGGGGGTTTTCGTGATTGTGGCGGGCGTTTACGCCTCGGTCAAACTGCTTCCGCCTTACTTTGAGAACTATCAGTTCCAGGATGCGGTCAAGGATGCAGCCACCCGAGCCACCTACTCTCCAACGACCGAGAACGAGATCCGGGCTGGTTTGTACAAGAAGGCACAGGAATACGACATTCCCGTCAAAGAAGAGGGCATCCAGGTTCAGCGACAGGGATCGCAATTCAATGGAATGGTCATCATCCACGTTCCGTACGTGGTGCACATTGACTTTCCAGGATACCCTTTGGACCTTAATTTCGACGCCTCCACGGAAAACAAGAGCGTCTTTTAGGCCGGCGTCCGCGGCTCCCAAGTGAGACTCCTCGACGGCGACGCATGATTTAGATTTAGAATGAAGCCACCAGGAGTCCGTTAGCAGGCAAGCTTTGGAAACGAATTCTCGCGCCGCCTCATCTCACAACCAGTAACATGAGTTCGTCTAAGCGCTAATGGGTAGAGTTCAATAGCGGCGAGGCATCGGCTCCTCAGCACTAGCATTGTGGCCATTAAAATCAAAATCCCGCGTAGCAGGAACAAAGCAGGCCCCGGTCGGCACGATCCGGTGCTGCGCGCCGCTGTGATTGGCTTTGTCGTTCTAGCGGCCAGCTTCGTGGCTGCATTTTCGTATTTCTACGTCAAGTACGACCGCATTATTATCCACCGCTTCGCCGGACCTGTCTTCGCCAATGCGGCCAAGATCTATGCCGCGCCCCCGACGGTGAGTGTGGGGCAAAAAACTGACGTGAAACAGATCGCGGCCCAGCTGCGCCATGCGGGCTATTCGGACAAGAGTGGCGAATCCAAGATGGGCCGCTATCGCCTTACCGGAAACGCCATCGAAGTGCAGCCAGGACGAGGCTCGTATCACAACCCTGAGGCGGCGGTGATTCGCATTCGAGATGGCCGGGTGGAGAGTATCAGCGGCAACGGCAGCCAGCTCGATGCCTATGAACTCGAGCCGGAGATGATCACATCTTTGTTCGAGGGTGATCAGCGGTCCAAGCGCCAGGTCGTCCACTACGACGAGATGCCCAAGGTGCTGGTGGACGCGGTGCTGGCCATCGAAGATCGCCGCTTCTTCCAGCACAGTGGGATCAACTTTGTGCGCTTTGCTGAAGCCGTGTGGATTGACGTTACCCGCCAACGCCACGAACAGGGCGGTTCGACACTGACCATGCAACTGGCCCGTGGGTTCTTCTTGACGCCGGAAAAGACAATTAAGCGCAAGTTAATCGAGATGCTGATCGCCACCGAGCTGGAACAGAAATTCAGCAAACAACAGATATTTGAGTTTTACGGGAACTGGGTCAACCTCGGCCAGCGAGGGTCGTTCCAGATCAGCGGATTTGCCGAAGCTTCGCGCACCTATTTCAACAAAGACCTGAAGGACATAACTCTGCCTGAGGCGGCGCTACTGGCCGGCATTATTCAGGGCCCCAGCTATCTTTCGCCCTATCGCCATCCTGAGCGCGCCACTGAGCGGCGCAACGTGGTGCTCGACAGCATGGTGGAAACCCGTGCCATCACTCGTGAACAGGCGGACAAAGCGAAAGCAACGCCGCTGAAGTTGGCGCCGCCGAACGTGGAAGCCAGTGACGCGCCCTATTTTGTAGACCTGGTGCGCGACACCGTGATCAGCAAACTGCCCGAGCACGAAATGAATGAGCAGGCGTATCGCATCTACACTACGCTGGATCCCAATCTGCAGCGTGCCGCGGCGCTGGCGGTGGAGACTGGGATCAAGCTGGTGGACGATCAAGTCACCAAGCGCCGCACCAAGCGCGTAAAAGTCAGCAAAGGAAAGTATGAGAATCACGCGGAGCCCGGACCGCAGGCGCAAGTCGCTCTCATAGCCCTGGACCCCCACACCGGCGAGGTGCTGGCACTGGTGGGCGGACGCAATTATGGATTCAGTCAGTTGAATCACGCAGTCGCGAAACGGCCCACCGGCTCCATCTTCAAGCCGTTCGTTTATGCCGCCGCCATGAATACTGCGCTTGACGGCAGCACTCCAGTGCTGACGCCGGCTTCTATTGTGCCTGACCAGCCCAGCACCTTCACCTACGGCGACCAGATTTACGAGCCCCGCAATTACAAAGAGGAATACCACGGTGACGTGACCGCGCGATATGCGCTGGCTATGTCGCTTAACAATGCAACCGTGAAACTCGCGGAAGAAGTTGGATATGACAAAGTGGCCGATCTCGCCAAGGCAGCCGGGATTTCATCGGTTAAAGCCACCCCGGCGATGGCGCTGGGCGCATACGACGCCACTCCGCTCGATATGGCGGCCGCGTACACCGTGTTTTCGAACAATGGAGTGCGACTGTCGCCGGTCATGGTGAAATCGGTGCGAACGACTGACGGGGATCCAGTGATGAACTTCAGTCCGGAAAGCCGTCAGGTCATCGATCCCCGCGTCGCTTATGTGATGACAGACATGATGGAGGGCGTTATCAACAATGGATTGGGGTTCTCTGCGGTGCGCGGCAGAGGCTTCCAGCAGCCAGCGGCAGGCAAGACGGGCAGTTCGCACGACGGCTGGTTTGCCGGCTACACGTCCAATCTGTTGTGCATCGTCTGGGTTGGATTTGACGACTACAGCGACCTCCACCTCAGCGGGGCGCAGACGGCCGCGCCGATCTGGACAGAATTCATGAAGAAGGCCGCCCTGTTGCCGCGCTATTCGGACATGAAGTCTTTCTCGCAACCTTCGGGCGTGGTGGACGTGCAACTCGACAAGATCACGAATCTTCTAGCTACGCCTTCGTGTCCGCAAACCTATACCTCCGCCTTCATCGTGGGGACCGAGCCTACCAACACTTGCGATCAGGGCACGGGAGTCAAAGGCGTGCTTTCCCGGATTTTCGGCTTGGGTAACCAGCAGGCCGAGCCACCGCAGAACGGCCAGCCTCCCGCGCAAAAGAAAAAAGGATTATTCGGGAAATTTGCTGGTATTTTTAAGGACGACAAGCCGTCCAGCTCCGTTCCCAAGCCGCCGGATGCGGGCAGCCATTGAGGGAACTTACCGGGTCTTGATGGTGTCTTTAATTTAGGCGCGCAGCATTTGAAGTGAGGTAAACCGTGTTGTTTCCTCGAGCATTTTTCTGTCTACTCCTGCCACTTGGGACGCTGAGTCTTCTGGCTCCCGCGGTCACCGCGGCTCAGTTGTCGGAACTGGATCAGATTCAGATTGCGCCCCCGATGAGTCAGGTGCAGCCTCCGTCCAAGGACGCGACCGCTGCGGAACTGGAAAAGCGGGGCGACGAACTGCGTGCCGAAAAAGCCTATCTGGACTCCTTGGATTACTTCCGAGCGGCGCTGGCCAAGGCTCCGGATAATGCGGCGGTGTTGAACAAAGTCGGGATTGTAGAACTCCTGCTGCAGCGCTATCGCGAAGCTGCGAAGGACTTTGAACAGGCGCTGAAGAGGGACCACAAGTTTGCCGAGGCTTACAACAATCTGGGCGTTGTGCATTACGAGCGGCGCAAGTACGGAACAGCTATAAAGCAATACAAAAAGGCGATCGAGATCGCGCCTGACGGAGCTTCGTTTTACTCCAATCTGGGCGCAGCCTATTTTGCCCGCAAGGATTTCGAGCGCGCCAGCCAAGCCTATACCCAGGCCTTACGCCTCGACCCGATGATCTTCGAGCACACCTCGCATACTGGCATCGCGGCGCAGATGGCTTCTCCTGCGGACCGGGCGCACTACGACTACGTTCTGGCCAAGCTCTACGCCAAAATGGGCGACAGCGATCATTCGCTCCAGTACCTGCGCAAAGCTCTGGAGGACGGCTACAAAGCGGTCAACGATGCGCTCACTGATCCCGAGTTCGCTGACTTGCGCAAGGACAACCGGTTCACCGATCTGATGAAGGCACGGCCGCCGGCAATTCCGGAGTAACGGTTCTTTGCTCCTGTGGCAGTCGGCTCTTGGGCAAACCGATTCCGGGCCGGCTAAGTGCTAAATGCCAGGTGCCTCTCGGCTAAGAGCCAACAACCAAGAGCCAAGAGCCGCCCCCAAAAACTGGCGCACCCTCCTGCGCCGCTGGTATCCTTTCCCTTCCTCAGGAGGAAGCATGTCTTTCAGCCTCGAAGGCCGGGTGGCCGTCGTTTTCGGAGTCGCCAATAAGCGCAGCATTGCATGGTCTATTGCTCAGGGACTGCATCAGGCAGGCGCGAAGCTGGCGATTACATATCAGAACGAGCGTCTGGAGCAGGAAGCTAAAGACCTGATCCTGTCGCTTCCCGGCGCCGAGGCCTTCATGTGCGACGTTTCGAAGGATGAAGAAATCGCCCATCTCTTTGCAACTCTGAAAGAACGACATGGCAAGCTGCACACGCTCGTCCACTCAGTAGCTTTCGCACCCGCTGACGAGCTTAAAGGAGATTTCATCAATACCACGCGTGAAGGCTTTCGCGTCGCTCTCGACGTCAGCGTCTATTCATTAATCGCCGTCGCCCGCGCCGCTGCTCCTCTGATGGAAGACGGCGGCTCCATCCTCACCATGACTTATTTCGCTTCGGAAAAGGTTGTACCGCGCTACAACGTGATGGCGGTATCCAAGGCTGGACTCGAATGCACGGTGCGCTATCTCGCTTATGAACTCGGCAAGAAAAAGATTCGCGTGAACGCCATCTCCGCCGGACCGATCAAGACCCTCGCGGCTCGCGGCATCGCTGGTTTCGGCGACATGCACAAAGGCCACGCTGAACGTGCCCCGTTGGGACGCAATGTGGATGTGAATGAAGTTGGATCAACCGGCGTGTTTTTGGCGTCTGATGCGAGCTCGGGGATTACGGGCGAAGTCATCTACGTGGACTGCGGGTACAACATCATGGGGTTTTAGGGACCTTACGCGTATCTGTCAGATGTCACCCTGTAGCGAGCGCAAGCTCGCATGGGACCTGTCGATGCGCATGGAACTGCACCTGCGGACGTGACGAGCCTGCCGACCGGCAGGGGTGGCACCACCGGACGTAAGATCCCTCACGCGCTGTAGCGCGTCTCGGGATGACAGTCAGGGAGAATTGTTCGTCGAGTAAACTCTGATCTTTCTCTCACTGTCCGAAATCCGGTCCAGGGCGATCTCCACATCCCGCTCGCGCTCGAAGCGCGGGAACTTTTCTCCCCACTCGATCAGGAGCACGCTGTTGCCACTCATCAGATCGTCCAGCCCGAGCGTCTCCAATTCACGCGGAGTGTCCACGCGGTACAGGTCAATGTGATAGAGCGTCGCCGATGGACCGCGGTATTCGTGGACGAGAGTAAAGGTAGGACTGGTGACGTGCTCTTCTGAGGCAGCTTGGAAACCTTGCGCGATTCCCTTGACCAGTGTGGTCTTCCCAGCTCCAAGGTCGCCGCGCAGGAGCACGATTTTGGGCGGTGCGAGCAGCGGCGCAAGCTCCCGGCCTAGAGCGATGGTTTCTTCGGCTGAGTTTGTGGTGAATTCCCGAGTCATCCGTCTGAGTGCAAGTATATGGGGCGCCCTGACAGTTCGGAACATCAGTGGCGGCGTGAATATGGCTGGGCTTCAGCCGCTGAGGTACTTCCCCAGCACCTAGCAGGCACCTCAGGGGCTCGAAGCCCTCATTCTCTCTCTGTCTTATGCAGGCTTTCTGCTCTCTTATGCAGGCCTTGAAGGCCTGCTCCACCCAGTTACGTTCTTGGAGACGAAAACTGGCTGGAGCGCAGGCCCATAAAGCTGCGGTCGGCCGTTGCCTCCACCACCATGCGCAGCTTGATGTGGTCCTCGTCATCGAGGGCCACGAACCGGAAGGGCTGGAGTACGCTGCCTTGGCCTTTCCGCACCGGGTTCAGCATCTCGGCCATGCCATGCACATTGCCGGAGTTGGTTTGAAAAGCGACTTCGACGAAGTCTCCCTCAGAAAGAGCCCGTGCTAATTGCAGCAGGCCGCCGGTAACTGAAACCATGTGGATGTTGGCCTTGGCTTTTTGGCCGTCGCCTAGTTTGACTACGGCCGGGGTGGTTGCCAGTTGAATTCGGGTAGCACGGTGCGTGGGGTTTGCCTGGGGATAGTGGGTCATGCCGGAAACAACTATGGCACTGGGCGAAGGGGGATGCGAGATTACCGAAGCTCAGTGTACGCATTCACGGGCCTTTCGTGCTTAACCGATTTTTACCCATCTTTCAGCCGCTGCCGTCCGCACCCGCCGGAAGGCTTCGGGGAGAGCTTTCACCAGGTCGGTGGCAACCAGGGAATGTTCGCCCATGCTTTCTCGCGCCACGTCTCCTGCCAGACCATGTAAGTAAACAGCGGCCATTACGGATTCAAACTCGCGCTTCGGATTTTGCGCCAGCAAGCCGGCAATCATTCCGGTGAGAATATCTCCGGTCCCGCCCGTGGCCATACCCGGATTGCCGGTCGTATTTACCCAGGCTTCCCCGTCGGGCTTGGCGACGATGGTGCGGTCGCCTTTCAGGACCAGAATCACCTCGTGCTGTTTCGCAAATGTTCGCGCAACGCCGATCCGGTCGCGCTGAATGGCAGGGATGCTCAGGCCGGTGAGTCGCGCCATTTCGCCCGGATGTGGCGTAAGCACCAGGGTTCGCGCGCCGCGTTTGTTCAAGTGGCCAGCTCTACGTTCGAACGCATTCAGGCCGTCGGCATCAAGGACGATAGGCATTTTCTCTGAATTCAGGACAGCACGCACCAGTTCGGCCGTTTCGGAATAGCGGGAGATTCCGGGGCCGATTGCTAACACAGTTTTGTTGTCTGCCAGTTCATGCACGCGTCCAAGAGCGCGCAATGAAATGCTTCCCACCTCAGTTTTCTCCAGCGGTTCGGTCATCAGCTCGGGATGGAAGCCCGCAACCGTCGCCAGCACCGAACGCGGCGTAGCAACCGTGACCAATCCCGCACCCGCCCGCAGTGCCGAGAAGCCCGCCATCGCCGCTGCGCCGGCCTTCCCCAGAGAGCCGCCGACGACCAGAACGTGGCCGTACATGCCTTTGTTGGAATCGTGAGGGCGGGGGCCAATCAACGGCACAATCTCATGCGGCGTGATCACATTCAGGTTCAGTGACGAACGAATCGCGTCGTCGGCAGAGCCGATGGGCGCGACCACGGTTGGACCGGAGGTTAGGTTTCCAAAAATGTGCGCCGGACGCGGAGCCGTGAACGTGACAATCGCATCGGCCCGCGCGACGGCCCCAGTTTGTTCGCCCATAACGTCGGCATCGGCTCCCGAAGGTATATCCACGGCGATTACGGGTGCGATGGCGGCGTTTATTTTTGCAATCGCTTCTGCATACAAGCGGCTCACAGGGGGACGGAATCCGCTGCCCAAGATGGCGTCGATCAGGACATCGCAGGCAAACACCTCTGGCGCCAATTTCGATTCCTCCGATCCTTTCAAAACCACGAAGGAGCCTGGCCTGAGCTGGTCGAAGGGTGGGGCAGCTGATTTCGTGGGCAGCTTCGCAAAATTCTTTGCTGCGTCGCCGCGCAACCCTGTCGGATCCGCCAGCAGCAGAAGACGCACTTCCCTGCGCGCTTCGTGCAACTTGCGCGCGACCACGAAGCCGTCGCCGCCGTTGTTGCCTTTGCCGCAGATGACACCGAAAGTCTTTCCTTTTGGATACGCAGAGAGTACGAACTCCGCTACCACGGATCCGGCGTTCTCCATTAGGGTGAGCGAAGGGACGCCAAATTGCTCGCTAGTGACGCGGTCGATCTCGCGCATTTCGGCGGCAGTGACGATCTTCATAAGGCAGCTTTCAGCTCTCAGCCGTCAGCCATCAGCTTAAACCGTGATCTCGAAAAGGGGTAGCGCAGGGATCCCCGCACGCCGGTCTGGACGTCCAGATTACAGAACAAGAACTGATAGCTGACAGCTGGCGTTCTAGTCTGCCATGGTCGGCGCGGGTTTTGTTTCTGTCACCAGTGCTTGCACCTTGCTGTGCCGACGGCTGTAGCTGAAGTAAATGATTAATCCAATCGCGAGCCACACAAACAATCGAATCCATGTGGCCGTCGTAAGGCTGTACATCATGTAGGCTGAGATGACGATACCCATGATGGGAGTGAATGGAACCCACGGCGTAACGAAAGCCCGTTTGACTTCCGTCCGGCGAGCGCGAAGTACCCAAACTCCAGCGCAGACAATGATGAAAGCCAGCAGGGTCCCAATGGACACCATTTCACCGAGCACGTTGATTGGCGTGAGTGCACCGGCCAAGGCGACGCACAAGCCCACAAAGATGGTCGACAGATACGGTGTGCGAAAGCTTGTGTTAACCCTACTTTCCCATGCAGTCTTCAGTCCTTCTCGCACCACCGAGAAAAATACACGGGATTGGCCAAGCAACATGACAACCATCGTGCTGCTAAGGCCACAGATGGCGCCAATCTTTACCAGCATGCTGCCCCATCGCACGCCAGTAACGTCGATACCGATGGCGATGGGGTCGGGAACATCAAGGTTGGTGTACTTCACTAAGCCTGTAAGTACAAGGGCAACGGCAATATACAGGATTGTGCAAATCACAAGTGACCCGAGAATTCCGATGGGCATGTCTCGGGCGGGGTTTTTGGCTTCTTGCGCAGCGGTGGAGACTGCGTCGAATCCGATGTAAGCGAAGAAAATGATACCTGCCGCTGTCGCTATTCCGGATATGCCGAACTCACCGTAGTTCCCGGTATTTGCAGGGATCAAAGGGTGCCAATTCGCAACCGCCTCGGCATGATGCGCCAGGATGTACGCGCCACCCAGCGCGAGAAACACTAGCAACACGCAAACTTTGATGACTACGATCACAGAATTGAAATTGGCGGATTCCTTGATACCGATGACCAGGATCACAGTGACAATCGCGATACCAAGAAACCCAAACAGATTGAATGCTGAAGTCGTCATCGGCAATGTGGCCGGATCAATGTGTTCAATTGCAAGCTTCTTCATGATGCCAGCCAATCGTTCCCAGTGTCCGTGATACAGCACAAATTTGCTGCCGGGCGCTCCCGCCAGAGTGGGGCTGACGCGGATGCCCAAGTCTCCGAGCAAGCTGAGAACGTATCCGCTCCAGCCGCTAGCGACCGTCGCCGCTCCAAGCGCATATTCCAGGATCAGGTCCCATCCGATGATCCATGCCACGAACTCACCTAAAGTCGCGTACCCATAGGTGTAGGCCGAACCGGCAACGGGAATCATAGACGCGAACTCCGCATAGCAAAGGCCGGCAAAAACGCACGCCAGCGCCGCCAAGATGAAGGAGAGAACGATGGCTGGACCAGCGTGGTTGGCGGTGGCCGTTCCTGTGAGCACGAAGATTCCGGTCCCGATAATCGCGCCGATGCCTAGTGAAATCAGGTTAGTGGGCCCCAGAGCGCGCCGCAGGCTGTGCTCTCCGCTCTCGTGCGCCTCATTGAGAATCGTGTTGAGTGGTTTCTTCGCGAGCAAATTAGCCATCAGTTAGTTCTCCTCAAACAGCGGACGCTTCCGTTGCCGTCCGTCTCGAATGCCATGCGTAATATACCGGAATGCCCAGCAGAACAATAATCAATCCCGGCCAGGTAAATTGCGGCTTATAGCGCAATAGTACGACATCAATGAAGATTGCCATCACGATGTAAATCGCCGGCAGCACTGGATAACCAAACGCCCGGTAAGGACGATCGGCATTGGGCCGGGTGCGACGCAGAACGAACAAACCCGCGATGGTTAAAATATAAAATACCAGCACGGCGAAAACCACATAGTCGAGTAACTGGTTATAGCTGCCGGAGAGACATAGGACGCAGATCCAGACCATCTGTACCATCAGCGACGCGGCGGGGGTCTTATAAGTGGGATGCAGTTTTCCTGCGCTGCGGAAGAACAATCCATCCTTGGCCATAGCGTAATAGACGCGCGCCCCCGCCAGAATCAATCCGTTGTTGCAACCGAAACTGGAGAGCATGATGGCAACCGCCATCAGGTATCCGCCGAGGGCGCTGAACATTTGCGTCAATACCGCGGTGGCCACGCGATCTTCCGTTGCATGTTGAATTCCGCGTTGCAGAATCGTCGTGCCGTCGACCGATCCCGCCAGCGGCAGCACATTCAGGTAGATGAAGTTGCATGCGATGTAGAGCGTGATGACGATTCCGGTGCCGAGAGCAAGCGACAAAGGTAGGTTCCGTTTGGGATTGATGACTTCGCCGGCGGTGAAGGTCACGTTATTCCACGCGTCGGCGGAGAACAGCGATCCGACCTGGGCTACCGCTAAGATGGTCAGCGTGCTCACCAGCACGACGGCTCCGCCTGCCCCGACTTGTACCGGATGCAAGGCGCCCAGGCCGGCATTGTGCCAGAAGTTCGCGCCGAAGTTTGCAGCTAGGGCCTGAGCGTTGCGGCCAATGAACAGTCCTACGAGAACCAATCCCAAGAGCGCCGAGACTTTTGCGAAGGTGAATACGTCCTGAATGATGGCGCCGGTCTTGATGCCAAAAATATTGATGATAGAAAGCGCGATCACCATGAGAATGGCCATGAGGTTCTGCGTATTGAGGCCAACCTGCATGCCACCCAGCTGCACTGGCCCGATTTGATAACTCGGGGCCGACCAGTGCAGGCCGAGGATCCAGTGGGAAGAGGAAATTGCGGGAAAGAATACTCCGAGGAACTTGCCGAACGCGACACCAACGGCGGCGATAGTTCCGGTCTGGATGACGGCGAACAAGGTCCATCCGTAGAGAAAGCCCCAGAGCGGGCCGAGCGATTCGCGCAGATAAACGTATTGCCCGCCCACATGCGGCATCATGGCTGCCAGCTCGCCGTAGCTGAGCGCGGCCACGATGGTCAGGAATCCGGTTACGACCCACGCACCTATAAGTAACGCTGGCGAGCCGACCTCGCGGGCGATCTCGGCGGAAACGATGAATATGCCGGAGCCGATCATCGATCCGGTCACCAGCATGGTCGAACTGGTCAGGCCCAGACCTTTGACAAACTCTCGGTCGGCGGATGAGTTGTCGAGAGTTACTACGGCTTGTTTGGTTTCAACGCTCAACCGTCCTCCGAGAGGTAAGTGTCCAGTGATGAGTTGTCAGTGGTCAGTTATCTGTGGCAACGACCAGGTACTGGCCACTGACCACCGGCCACTGACAACTGAACTTCCGCCCCAAAGACTTTAACCTAGAATGCGCAAAAATTCCTCTGCTGATTTACGGGGATCCCGTATCAGATCGGATATTACTGCGACCGAGTCCGCGCCCGCCTCGATCACCGAGCGGCAGTTTTCGCGGGTAATCCCGCCGATTGCAACCAGAGGCTTTCGGGTGAGCTGGCGTGCCTGCCGAACTCCGGCAAGGCTGATGACCGGGGCAGGATTGCGTTTGCTGCCCGTGGAAAATACGGGGCCGATAGCGATGTAGTCCGCGGAGGTCCGGTCCGCTTCAATTACCTGCTGCGGGTTGTGCGTGGAGACTCCCAGCCAGCGTTCCGGCCCGATGATCTTCCGCGCAGCTTCGGGCGACAGGTCGTGCTGGCCGACGTGCACACCGTCGAATTCTGCCGCTAGGCAGAGGTCGGCACGATCATTCAGGATCAGCTTTAGACCGTGTGGCGCGGGCACCCCCGCCCGCGAACACCGCTGGCGCAATTCCCGCGCTTGATTGACGATGACTCGCGCATCGTCGGATTTGTTGCGGTACTGAATCAAGGTGACGCCTGCCGCGACGAGTTCTTCAGCGGCACGGAGAAGATCTTCTGAGTCAGGAAAACAAGAGGCATCGAGGATCGCGTAGAGCCGTGGTAAAGAGATCATGGGATCACTACACGCTGGGTATCACGCTGGGACCTTCTCCTTGTCTTTTCCCTTCCCGTTCCGCGCCAGGAATCGCTCGATGAAACCGGTGTCAGTATGCCCGGCGTGGAATTCCGGATCGGCAAGGATTTTCCGGTGGAGCGGAATTGTGGTGTAGATACCTTCCACGATAAACATTTCGAGAGCGCGCGCCATACGGGAGATGGCTTCTTCGCGGTCCTTGCCGCGCACGATCAGCTTTGCGATCAGGGAATCGTAATAGGGAGGGATGGTGCCTTCGGCATAGGCGGCCGTATCCACTCGCACACCGGTTCCACCGGGCGGATTGAAGGTCGTGATCTTGCCGGCTGAGGGAGTGAATTTCTCCGGGTGCTCGGCGTTGATGCGGCACTCGATGGCATGGCCGCGAGGCGCGACCGGGCCATGCAGAACGTTCTCTAAACGCTCGCCCGCCGCCAGCAGGATCTGGCTCTTTACTAGATCGACATCAGTGACCATCTCGGTGACCGGATGCTCGACCTGAATTCGGGTGTTCATTTCGATGAAGTAGAGCCGCCGGTCCTGGTCCATGAGGAACTCCATGGTGCCGGCGTTGACGTAGCCGATTTCTGAGAGCGTCTGGCACAGCGTCTGCCCAATCTCTTCCCGCAACTGAGGAGTTACCTGCGTGGACGGCGATTCCTCCAGCAGCTTCTGATGCCGCCGCTGGATGCTGCACTCGCGCTCGCCAAGGCTGACCACGGAACCGTACTGGTCAGCAAGCACCTGAAACTCAATATGTCGCGGGTGCTCGACGTACTTCTCCATGTAGAGATCGCCATTGCCAAAAGCGGCCGCGGCTTCCGATTGCGCTGCGTGGAACAGGGCGGGCAGCTCTTCTTCGGATCGCACGATTCTCATGCCCCGTCCGCCGCCTCCGGCTGAGGCCTTAATGATGACCGGGAAACCGACAGTGCGGCCCCATTCCAGCGCCTCGCCTTCGCCGCCGAGCACGCCGTCCGATCCGGGGAGAATGGGGACTCCGGCTTTCTTCATTGCGGCGCGCGCCTTTTCCTTTTCGCCCATCAGGCGCGTAACTTCCGGCGGCGGGCCGATGAACTTCACGTTGCAAGTCTCGCAAACCTCGGCGAAGTTGGCGTTTTCCGAAAGCAGCCCGTAACCGGGATGAATGGCGTCCACGTTGGCGATTTCGGCAGCGCTGATCACGGCAGGAATATTCAGATAGCTTTGGGCAAGCGGCGGAGGTCCGATGCAGATAGCTTCGTCCGCAAAGCGGACATGGAGCGAGTTGCGATCGGCTTCGCTGTAAATCGAAACCGTGCGGACGCCAAGCTCCTTGCAGGCGCAAATAACCCGCAAAGCAATTTCGCCGCGGTTAGCAATCAGAATTTTCTTGAACATTGGGACTTAAAAAACCAGCCACGGATCTTCACCGATCTTCGCGGATCAGAAACTTCAGCAAATCAACAAATCTGAAAAAAGCCACCTTTCGATCCGTGTTATCCGTGGCCGCTTTTGCTGTTGCTCCTATTTCTTCGGCCTGATGGCGAACAATTCTTGTCCGTATTCAATGGGCTGGCCATTTGCCACCAGCACCTTTACGATCTCGCCGGACGCGTCGGCTTCGATCTCATTCATCAGCTTCATGGCTTCCACGATGCAGATTACCTGTCCGGCCTCGACCATGTCGCCGGGCTTCACAAAGGGAGGCGACCCGGGCGACGGCGACTCATAGTAAGTGCCGACAATGGGAGAGCGCACCATGTGAAGGTTCTCCTCGACGGGCGGTGGTTCTGGAGCGGGCGGCGGCGCCGCAGCCTGGACCGGGGGCGGAGTTACCGCGGGCTGTACGGTGATGATTCTCTCCGCTGGCGGCGGACTGGCCGCCTCCGGCGTTCCGCGCTTGATGCGGACCTTCACATCGCCGCGTTCCAGTTCGAACTCAGCAATGTCCTTCTCGATTAGAAATTCTATGAGTTCTTTCAGCTCTTTCTGATTCATGCGTTTTGGGCAGGGCCAAATTCCGCTTTCAGCGGCACTCCAGGACGCTCACGAGTTTACAGCCAGATCAGACGACGACCAAGTCCTTGGGGCACGGAGTTAGAATCTCGAATCCCGAGTCTGTCACCACGACGGTGTCCTCGATGCGAACTCCGTATTTGCCCGGCAGATAGACTCCGGGTTCAATCGTAATCACCATGCCAGGCCGCAGGATCTCAGGTTGGCCAGCAGCAACGCGCGGAGCCTCGTGAATCTCCAGGCCCACTCCGTGGCCGGTAGAATGCGTGAAAAACCTAGCTAAGTTTAATCTTCGCAATAACTTACGGGCAGCCCGATCCACTTCGCCAAGTGTTGCACCCGGCTTCACAGCGTCCACCGCCGCGTGCTGGGCCTCGCGAACCGCCTCGTACACCCGGCGTGCTTCCTGCGGCGGACGGCCCAGGTGCAGCGTCCGGGTCATGTCGGAACAGTAGCCCGCGAGTATAACACCGAAATCACAGACCACGAACCCCCGGGATGGCAGCCTTGCCTGTGAGGCGCGCCCGTGGGGCAGAGCTGAGCGAGGGCCACTGGCCACAATGGTCGGGAATGCCATCTGCTCAGCGCCCAATCGCCGCGCAGCGAACTCCAGTTCTCCGGCAACTTGGGTTTCTGACGCTCCGGGGCCTACCACCTCCAGGAGCTGGTCAAAAAGCGCAACTCCCAGATGACAGGCAGCACGAATTTTCGCGATCTCCGCGGGATATTTGATCATGCGCATCTGCTCAACGACGGCTGGGGCCTCAACCAGTCTGGCTTTCTTCCCCAACGACTTCGCAAGCGTGCTTCGCTCCGCGACCGTCAAGTGAGCTGCGTCAATACCGATTCTTCTCCAAGACTTCTGTTGCTTCAGCCGTTCTGCAGCCGCCGCCAGTGCGGACTTACCCGGCAATATTTTGATTCGCACATTTTTCACTTCCTGATGCGCCTGCTCGGTGTAGCGGCCATCGGTGAAAAAAATGTGGTCTTGATGAGCGATGACCAGCACACCCGCACTGCCGGTAAATCCGGAGAGATAAGCAATGTTGGGAAGGTGTGTGACCAGGAGTGCATCCAAATGGCATTGCTCGAGCGCCAGTCGCGCGCGCGCCAGCCGGCCTTTGTAATCCATGCAGTGAGTTTATCGTAGGCCATCGGAAGCATGAGGGCAGGTGGCCACGAGGTGTTGCGCTAGGCCTTGATTCAAATGTAAAACTATTATTTTCTTACAGTTACGCGGTTTGCATTCCGCGGTTCATTTGTGTAACTTTTCCATTTACAATGGCGTTGATCGCCGCTGCTACTTGCTGCTCCCAGGATGCCAAAGATGACAAGTCAGGTTGACAACACCCAGGATAAGAACACCTGCCTGAAGTTAATCAGTCTTGGTTATGCACGTTCCAATCGGGTACGGCTTTACGGTCAAGAAGTGCAACTGGTATCCGATCCATTCCCTCATCAGGAAGGCGGAATTGCAATTGAAGTAAAGCAAGGAAGCGAGTCGAATTCGCGGACTATGAAACTGCCTCTCTCTGTGTTGCAGATCGCGGGACAGAGTGCCAAAAAACGTAGAGCCTAGAAAATATTTTCCGTGAAACCAGCAGGCACCGAGTCCCAAGGGGCGCGGTGCTTTTTCATTTTCGTTTACCACATTGACGGGTCGGCGTCGGGTGATCGTCCTTCGGTCGTTAGCAAGACCGATCGCCTCCGGTCGAACAGGTTCTCGCCGACAATCTGCAACCAACGACTAACGGCATTTTCGATCCAAAAGACAATCCGCCGGCCTGATGATGTGATCAGGGGCCGGCGGCTGCTTGCTGCTAACTTGCTTCGCGAACTATGTCTGAACAATCCGCGGGGTGATGAAGAAGATCAGCTCCTGGTTCGAACTGCTCACCGACTGATGCTTGAACAGGTTGCCCAGCCACGGGATGTTTCCCAGCAAAGGTACCTGCGCGATGCTGACCGAGTTGCTGGTCTGAATGACGCCGCCGATGACAACCGTGCCACCGTCAGTTACCAGCACTTGCGTGGTGGCCTGCTGCGTGATCAGAGTGGGGTTGCCATTAACCACTTTACCGAAGTCGGGCGTCGTGTTTTCGACGTCCACGTTCAGGAAGATGGTGCTTTCAGACGTAATTTGAGGAGTCACCGTGAGCCGCAGGAATGCATCGATGTACGTCGTGGTCGCCGGGCCGTTGAGCTGTGACAGAGTCACAATCGGAACCCGCACGCCCTGTCTGACTATCGCCTGAATGTTGTTCTGCGTGACCACACGCGGGCGGGAGAGAATCTTCAGCAAGCCGCGCGATTCTGCCATGGTCAAAATTGCGTCCAGGCGAACGTTGCTGCTTGAGGTAATAAAGCTCAAGCCGCTGGTCGCGCCAACCGCCCCAAGGTTCGAGAACAAGGGGATCGAATTTCCGCTGGTCCCGCCAGATCCGGGGACGACGATGTAGCCCGGGTTCGAAGTGCTCGATGTTATCGGCGAAGGTCCTGGAGAAGTGCCTGGCGCTCCACCTACGGCATCATGTCCGTTGCCGACGCCGAAGCCAAGTTGGGTGCCGATATCGCGGGCAAAGCTGCGCGTGGCCGCAACTACCCGGGCTTCAATCTCAACTTCCTGGGTCTTGCGGTCAAGCTGGGTCAGCAACCGGTCAATGGGCGGAATCACCGACGGAATATCGTTAATGATGATCGCATTGGTGCGCTCATCGGCGGTGACGTCGCCTCGCTGGGTCAGGAATTTCTTGATTGTGATTTCTACGTCCTTGGCATGCGCGTAGCTCAGGAACCGGGTCACAGTGACCTTCTCGATCGCCATGGCTTCGGCTTCCTGTTCGGCACGGCGGGATTCTGCCTCTTTACGCAGAGTGTCCATGG
>Ga0137378_10001321_pt1 | contig 20811 bp, 25 predicted proteins | sample SagtaG_21_FD_104813 | JGI IMG/M metagenome (GOLD analysis project Ga0137378, IMG submission 104813) | Vadose zone soil microbial communities from Sagehorn Ranch, Mendocino, California, USA - Sage2_L_60_16 metaG | ecosystem: Environmental > Terrestrial > Soil > Vadose zone | place: USA... | reverse complement strand
GCCTGCTCAAAGGCATCGGCCAGGGTAGGAAAGGTGCCGGTGGTGACGGCACTCTGCCAGTGCCACCAGCCGCCCTCTTGGCTGGGTTCGTAGGTGAGGGTGACGCCCAAGCGCCGCGCGATGCGCACGATGTCGCCGTTAGCGATGCTGTGGCGCTGGTAGCGGCCTCGGCTCGCTTGTTGATACGTGCGGGTGTGCCTGGCGCCCTGAGCATGCATGGGGCCATCTTTGCCCATGTGGCAGCCGTTGCACATGACAGATGTGCGGGCGTTGGGATTCCAGGGGTCATGATCGGGGTGGACCAGCTGCAAGTAGGCCACCCACAGGTTGCCGGTGCGCTCGCTCTGGCGCACGGTTTGTCCGTGAATGGCCCCACACTCCTGGCATTGATGGTTGGCCTGCGCCAGGGCCGCTTTGCGCGCTTGGCGGTGATCGGGATACTCGTCAGGGGTACAGTGTTGCATTGCGGGAATCTCCCTTGTGGGTGACTTGCGCCCCGGAGATCTCCCTGCTACAATGAGCAGAGAGACCTTGTGGCATACAAGAGCTATGAGAATGGGTTTCGATCAAGCTAGCCTCCCAGCCGCCAAGCATGCAGGCTAGCTTTTTTGTTAGCTCAGGCAGCGCGAGCCACCGCGCATGTGGACTGTCGCCGTTGAGTACATCGCGCAGCGTAGAGAGGGCTGCCGCGTCCAGTCGTTCGATGTCAGGCATAGCGGTCTCCCTCTTCTTTCTGCTCGGTCCAGAGCGGGTCTCGGTTGAGAGAAACCTGGCCAATTTCCTTATAGCCACAGGCTATACAGAAACGCATCAAGGTGACGCTGCGCACCCTGCCGGTGCGTGTCTCGAAATGCACCGTCGGCGGGTGTTCATGCTCTGACCAGTGCAGCAGCTCCCCGCAGCGCGGGCACGGTTTCTCGCTGGTGAAAGCGGGGAGACTTTCGTAGGTGGTCATCGTGTCTGCTCACTTTCTGCTATTCCCATCAGCCGTACGAGCATGCCGGTGCACAGTCCGCACACCACGCCGCCTTTGGCGACAAAGTAGTAGCCGATCTTCACGCCCTCAACTCCGGTGAGCGCGTAGCAGCCCGGCGCGTCTGGATACTGGTGTGAGGGGTAGTTGGAGTGTTCAACTCTTCCAGGGGTCCAACGCCCGCCTAACAAGATGGCGAGGTGCTGACCGGTGGTCACATCCCCGCCATCCGGGTCATCGCAAGCATAGCGGCCCCTGTTCGTCGAGGGAACCAGGGTGTAGACCTTGGCTTCGTCTTCGTTCATGTGATTTTCTCCTTTAAGCTTCTATGCCCGAGGCCAGCTGCTCGAACTCATCGAGCATCGCCAGCAGGTCAGCCTCGAGTAGCTGATCGGCCGCGTAGGCTTCATCGGTTGGGGTGTACGTACCGCGCGCGGCGCGCCGGTCCAGGTAGGCGCGTTCCCGCGCCATCTTCTTTTGCAGGGCCGAGCGCGTGCTGCCAATCCAGGCGCGCAGTTCGTCGAGCGTCATTTCGTTGATGGGCGGGCGGCTCCCCGCGTTCGCCTGTGGCCGTGGCGTCCTGGGTGTTGTGCGGTGGCGCGTGCCACGTGTGTTCTGCGCTTGCCTCATGGTTTTCCTCCTTAGTGGCCAGGATAGAGGCCTTGAAAAATCTGGAGCAGGAGCGCTCCTGGCATCGCCACGACGATGACCGCAAGCAGCACCTGGAGGGAGAACGCGCACCCCTGGGCCTCTTCCATCTTCGATGCTTTGTTCAGCCCCCAAAGAACAGGATGAGTACTGTCACCATGAGAACGACGCCTGCGCCATCCGATGGCATGTACTGGGTAGCAAGCTGCGGCATGGGGCCTCACTTACTTGGTCAGGCGATGAGCGGCCAGTACCCACACGGGCATGACCACGACCATCGCCATTTCCACGCTCCCGCGCTGTGCTGGCTGCGTGATGCCCAGGTAGAGCAGGAATAGCACGGCAATAGTCAACAGGACTATCCAGGTGGGGTTTTTCATCGAATTAACTCCTGCGGCTGCGCATCACCAGCGCCCCGGCCATCAATAAAGCGACGATTAAAAGAGCAAGAATGAACGGTGCGTAGGACTGCGAAACAGGGCTGTAGGTGTATGCCCTCCAGACTCCCAACGCGGCCATACCCACCAGGACGACAAAGCCAAGTTTACCTATCAATTTGAGCATGTGTGCATCTCCTTATGCGACCAGAGGACGCCCAGGGCGGTTCTGCATCAACTGCTTCAACCGCGCCAGGTAACGGTATCGGGTGGAACGTGGCAGTTGCTCGAGCTGCTGAAAGCCAGCATCAACGCCACTCAACAATTGGCCGAGTAGCACCATATGGCCGCGACGAGTGAAGCGCTTTTCAGGACTGTACCAATGTGGTAACTGACATCCCTCATAGAAGAAGCCCTCATCTAAGGCCAGCGCTGCGCAGGGCAAGCAGGTATCGTGCTGGTAGCAGATCACCATGGTTGGCCGCGTCCGGTGCAGGTGAATGCGTTGGGTCCAAAAATCACGCGAACGAGCGAGCACCAGCGCCCGGTATGGTTGGCCAGTGATTGATACCTCCAGGCAATAGGTAGAGTACACCCGCTCCAGGGCGATGTGCAGCGCCGGAGCATGGCTCAAAAAGAGGTTCAAGGTTTCTCTCCTATCCATCTGGGTGTACTCCCTACTCACTCAAACAAATCAACCGTAAACAAATCGCGTACAGTTACCAGCGCCCGCGCAGTTGACGGCCTCGGCCTGTTTGACCATCGGGCAAATCCAGGGCTGCCCGCGCTTGCTCTATCAGTGCCTGCCCCTGCAGTTCCTGGACCCGCATTACTACATCCTGGGCCTGCTCTTTCCCTCGCAGATACAACTCATCTTCCTTTTGCCGCTGCTCTGCTGTCGCTTGCGCCCGTTGGATAGTCAACTCTGCCTCATTGACTCGTATCGTTGCATCGGCCTTTTGTTGCAGCTGGGTCAGGTACTTGGTGAGGGACTTCCCACGCCAGAACATGATCGCGACCGATGCCGCGTCGAGCATACAGGCCATACCGATGCGTAGCCAGATGGCGATGATGAGGCCGGTCTCCGGATGTGCAGGAAGCGCGCTTTCAGCGACCGCCCACTGGCCCCAAGCGCTGGCCAGGATGAATCCAAGCCAGATCACGCCGGTTACCGTCATCTTGATGTAGTGACTCGCGCTCTTTTCGGACCGTCCGAAGATAGAGCCGAGGATGTACGTGAGCGCTGCTTCACCGGCATAAGCAATCCAATACTGCGACCAGGTACTGCCGCCGTAGCGAGTGAAGTATCTCCCCAACTCGTCACCGATCGCCAGTACCGCGATGATAGGCAGTACCAGCGCAACTATCTTAGCAGCGAACAGCTTTACTCGATCCCACCTATCCGCATAGTCTTCATCGAAACTATCAATCTGCTTGCGCTGCCGCTCGAAGTGCGAGACGCGCGAGGGCTGGACGGTGTGGACGCGAGGCAGCGGCCCGGTAGTCTTGGTAGCATCGTCGGCCTGGTCGCTGTTCTGATTTTCAGGTCCTGGAATGTCCACTACCAGCGGATCACCCGATTGGTCGTCATTCCCTGGAAACATCGCCCTACCAGCGCTTTTCAATCGATTCATGAGACTGCTCATGGTGCATTGCTCCATTTCACAAACCCGGGGCGAATTCAAGAAAATCCCCTGGGAACTCAGGAAAAAATGCCGCTCGATTCCCACCATTGGCTCATGATCGTCCGGTGATTGTCTCACCATCGTCTCACCATTTCGTGAGACTCGGAGCGGCTTGCAAGGTGCATTTAGGCTGATGCGCTGTTCTCTGCTGCCTCCTTTGCTTCCAGCTTCAGCATCTTGTGTTCTTTGCGCACGCTGGCCAGCACCTCGCGCTTAAAGCGGCGTTCAACGCGGTCGATCTCAGGGGAGATGAGCGCAACCATGCGGATGTAGTGGGACATCATGAAGAGGCGTCCGTCATTGCGGGCCTTGCTTACGCGGTCGAGTAATTCGCCATGCAGCGCCTGCAACTCTTCCAGGTCGCTGTCTGTGATAATCGATGCAACGAGACGAGCGTTTTCACTGGGGGTTAAATCGTTGTTGAGTCTTGCCATGTGCCATACTCCTTTGCTGTTCGGTTCATGGATCGGGTAGAATGCCAGGCATTGGTACACTGGCTCAGGGAATCGCTCCCACGAAAATGAGCCGTGTCCCAATGACAACACGGTGATCGAATGGCCACGCTAGCCCTGAATCGTCAGCGCGGCTTGCTTACGAAACGCACTACCAGATGACGCTACGGAGATTGCCAACGCGCCAGTCGCGCCAGCACATCGCCTCGCCGGGGGTTTGCACCCCGGGCTCCCGCTTGCCGGATCAGGCTCTTAGGAGGCCAGCACCCCGATGGTGCGCAGAAAGTCGTACCACACGACTTCCAGCCCAGGGGCAGCTTGCCAGTCATCCTCAGAGAGCCGTTGCCCCTGGTAGGCTTGTGTGCGCTGTGTCAGGGCGAGTACCTGCTCCGGCGTGAACCAACCGATGCGCCTGGACTCCTCGGCATTCCAGCGCACCAGCTGCCCCTCATCCACTTCGGCCTCAAACACTTGCCAGTGATGCCAGTCTCCCCCCGGTCGACGACACCGGTTGTAGCGGTCGCCCTCAGCCAACAGACGCAAGGAACGCGCCACCAGGCCCGTCTCTTCGAGGAGTTCGCGCGCTGCCGCCTGCTCAAAAGTCTCGCCTGCTTCGACGTGACCTGCCGGACAAGCCATGCCAGGAGGGAACTTTTGACGCTCTAGCAGCAGCAGGCAATTCCCGCGCCAAGCGATAAGACCCACGCTCGTGTGGTTGCAGGTCGGAACGGCTTGCACCTCTTGCGGGGTGACGTTGCTCTGGGCCATTATGCTACCTCCTCTCGCACCGCCTGCGCAGACGGGTCACACCAGGCGAGGCGCCAGTGCAGGGCCAACGTAGATGCCGCGAGCTGGAACGCCTGCACATCCGCGCCCGCGTACAGCCAGAAGCGGCTGGCATGCGGCGGCAGAGTGTCTCCATCCTCGTTCATGGGGAAATCGCGCCCCGCCAAGTAAATGACCTCGGTGCCTGAGGCGTCCTTGTAGTGGTACTGGGCCGGAAGCGGCGGGAGCTCGTACGGGTGGTCGCACTGCTCGTCCATCTGGAACTCCAGATGAAAGCCCAGCTTGGCAAGCAGCGTGGTCACCTCCTCCGGGGCCGGGCAGGTCGCGCAGAAAGCTTCCAGTTCGCTTGCAGGCTGCCGTTTCGTGTTTCGTGGCATGGCGGCTCCTCCTAGGCTACTCGCTCTCATCGGGAAAGTCGGGCAGAAACGGATCGCCTGCCTCGGATGGCTCGGCCTCATCGGCCACCTGATGCGCCACGGGCGCGTGAGTGATGCCCTGGGCCATCGCTTGCAGCAGGTGGACTTGTCCACGCGCTCGGTCAAGTGCATCCTGGCGGGGATGGTCGGGCAACGGATAGCCCAGGCGGTCGCACAGATCAGCCAGTTTGGGATAGTGATAGGCTCCGTAGTACTCCTGGGCGCGCAGCATGAGGCAGGCCCCGATGAAATTGAGCGCGGACAGGTCGTAGCGCGCGGCACTCTCGGAGAGCTTCCCCTCGTCAAATTCCAGGTTGAACGAGAGCACGTAGCGCCCAGTGAACGCCTGCACCACCTGGGGCCATGTTTCGGCAAGGGTCGGGGCCTGCACAAACATTGCCGGTGTGATGCCGGTCAGATGTGCGATCTTGGGACTGAGCGGGCGGCGCGGCTGCAACACTTGGTCATAGAGCACCGCGCCCGTTTGCGCGACCAGGGCGATGCGCAGGAGATCGGCGTCGGCGTGCAACCCGTCGGTATCCACTTCCAGGAATGCCAGGTTGGGAAAGGCTAAGAGCGCCTGCGCCCAATGGACATGTTCCGGGCGAGCCAGGGTGGGCAGCGCGTCGAGGCGGCGGCGCAGGTCGGTGGTGGCTTGCTCTACCTGCCGGATATACCCCTCAAGGACCGCGCGCCGTGCCTGCTGTCCTTGCCAGACCTGCAGGCTGATGGGGCGCGCCGTGTTCTCTTCGCCACGTAAGAGCGTGGTCACAACTTTGTACAGGCTAGCAGCATCTTGCTGAGTCGTCATGGGGAAATCCCTCCTTGTGGGGCTAGGCGTTCCCATCGGAAACGTCGGTAAACGGGTCAAAGTCGTGCGCCTGCGCCACATTCCCCTCTTCACAGTCTGCCAGGTAAGATTGGTAGGACTCCACCAGCGCCGCCATCTCTGCCTGGGAGAGCACAAAGCGCACGGACGTTTCATCGCTTTTCATGCGGTGCAGGATGATGCTGGAGCGGGAGAGAGCGGCAACGGTATGCGTGACGCTGGCATGGAAGTAGGGGTCGCCGTCGTAGCTGGCTGACAGTTGGATGTAGCGTGTGCCGTATTCCTCCGTGAGCAGGCGATTTCGTGGGGCCACAGATGTGGCGAACGTGAAGTACTCCTGTGCGGTGTAGAAGTAGTGGGTTTGCGCGCTTGGCCCGTAGCGCACGGCGCGCAGGGCATTGCGCTTCTCGTTGCGTGGGTCGGTCAGCTGCAAGATTTCGTACTCCGGTGGGAGTACTCTGTCAACGTCGGATAAACCCAGCATGTGTGTGTCGTTGGTGGTCATACGCAGGCTCCTCTGCTGCATGGCAGCGATTGACAGCCGAGCCTGGTGCGGTATAATGCAGAACAGACTCGGACGAACGGACATGGACGCTGAACGGGTCTGGACAACTTGCACCAGCATCCGTGCCTACCGGGTTGAACAAGGGAGGCGTCTGTAGCTACAACTACGGGCGTCTCTCGACAATTGTAGTGTACAAAACTAATTATAAGTTATGTGCCCTATGATTGTCAAGAGTTATCCACACCATAGGGCGCTATGCTATAATTTAATTGAGCTAATGATAGTGTTCATGCACTAGGATTTAATTTGGAACGTATGGAAAGCGACAAATCAGCAACGAGACGGGAACTCTCAACGGTAGAAGCCAGTCAGATCGCTGGCTTGAGCCTCAATCAAATTACCCACCTTTTGAGACAGGGAAAGCTCGAAGGTCGCCGCTTCGGTCAGCGCTTATGGATTGTCTACGCTGATTCGCTAGAGCATTACCTGGCATCGCCACACAAGTCTGGCCCAAAGGGGCCTCGCAAGAAACCTACGCAAGAACCAACTGGCAGAAGCAACCATAACGAAGCCTAGATTATTTTCCGTCAGTTGTTTTCACTCAGCTTATCACAGTGACATCATAGCCGATTCTAGAGGATGGCAAAGGGGAAAAGGAGAGGATTTGCGCAGCGATTACACATTGCACATTTTTTGCACATGTCTGGTTTGCAGTCAGTTCTTGAGTGCCCGAAGTAGATCTTGCACCCGCTCGTCATGAGGAGCTTGCTTCGCTAGCCTTGAGGCCAGTTCGCTAGCACGCTGGAATAACCTGCGAGATCCAACGGCTCGCACTAGCTTCAATCCCTCCGTAGCATAAAAACAGCAACTCATGTCCTTGTCTACGAAGAGTGCCTCAGCATATTGAATGGAGAGCCGCGCTCTCATACGAGTCATACTCAGATCGATTTTCTGTTCCAATAATTGGTCGTAATTTTCAATGGCTAGCTTTGGCTTTCCCATCAAAGTATGACAGTTAAGCCACCCATCGTTGATAGATTGCTCTGAGGGGCGTGTCGTGTGAAACAGCAGGAGATAGTCATCCTCTGGGTCAATACGTTTTAGCATGCTACGAGCTTCTGTCAGAGATACCAGACAGTTTCGATCGCCCAGCATTCCCTGAGCCTCTGCATGGGCTGCGGCAAGGTATGCGCGTAGCGCTGCTGGAGAACGTTTAGAGATTTCTCTTGCAGTTTCGTAAAGTTGCGCAGCCGAAGCAAAGCGATTCTGCCAGAGTTCTGCTAATGCAAGACACGCCATTGAGAGTGCATGGAGTTCCGCACATTCAGCCTCCTGGGCTAGAAGCGATGCCAGTTTGAAGCAGTTTACAGAGGTAGCATAATCGAGTTGGTCACGCGCAATCATCCCTTTCAATTGATAGTTATGGCTCAAGAGCAGGAGAAGTGAATGGCGGTCTTTATGGCTACTGTCCTGCGCCAGCTTTGTGAGGTGTTCGATATGAGCATTCAGATTTCTATCGGCACCAAGCGCACTTCCAAGATAATAGAGGTCCAGTCGCATTCGCAAGTTTTCATTGAACGTCTCAAGAACCACCCGGCTAAGGTTCTTGCTATTTGGAGCGGGGAGCGATTCTAGGGGGTGTAGTATTACAGACTCAGGGAGAATGATTTCTGTAAGTCCGAGTAACTGCGGAGGAATGTGCAACACCCAGCCTAAGGTACGAAGCAACTTGATATCACTGATGTGAGCCGTTTGCTCGATGGTGATAGCAGTCCGTCGGCTCCTACCCACGAGTCGCGCTAGCTCCTCTTGTGTGATGCCTGCTTTCTCTCTATACTCTTTGATAAGCCGACCCTGATGCGTAACTTCTTGCATATACTTGCTCTGCGCGGAAAATAAACTGGTACGAATGTTTCATTCATCATACCATTCTGTGTCATTATAAGCTACATTGCTCCGTTCTTCATCTCAGAGATAGGCAATACTCTCTGCGCATCTTCTACCAAAAGGGGCTGTCGTTGGAGTATACTGAGAAAAAGTAAATCAGGGAAAAGAGGCGCAGATCAATGCATGAGTCAGTATTTCGTGTTGGATTCAGTGGACATCAGCAACTCGGCAATGAAGCAACCATTGCTTTTGTCTCTCAAGGTTTGCGTGAGCTGCTGACCACTTACCAAGAGCAAACACGACAACGTAATCAAGAACTACTGGTTTATTCAGCGCTAGCGCCAGGTGCTGACCAGCTATTTATCAGAACCGCGTTAGAGCTAGATATCGCCGTTGAAGCCGTCATTCCCTGCGCCCAATATGAGGAGATTTTTACCTCGGCGGAAGCGCTTAATGAGTACCACCATTTGCTTACCCATTGTCGAAAGATACACCAACTTCCCGCACAGACATGTTCAGATCAAGCGTACCTTGAAGCTGGTCAGTGGATTGTTACTCATAGTGACCTCCTTATCCTCGTTTGGAATGGGTATCCAGCTGGAGGTAGAGGAGGAACTGCCGACGTAGCCAGCTTTGCAAGAGCATTGAAGCGTCCATTTATCCATGTCCATACTCGACTGCTAACGATGAAGCAGAACGGCTCACTACACGCTGAAGCGAACGTCGCTTCTGGTGTCCCTAGGCGAGAACAAGCTATCGCAAAGCAGATCGTGTATCAGGGAGAGGTGTTGACCGTCAATCAATATCGGTGGCAATCGCCAAACCGGGATGAAATTGTGCGTGATATCGTTGAACGTCCTGAGAGCGTCCTTGTGCTCCCAATTGGGCAAAAGCCAAATGTGCTCCTTATCGAAGAATACGATGTGGGAGCTGGAACCTGGCAGCTCACCTTACCGGGGGGAAAGGTAGATGATCCTACACCTGAGGGAATAGTGAGACGGGCAGAGATAGAGTTACGCGAGGAGATCGGCTATCGCCCAGGACGGCTGGAGAAGCTTCTCGATTTCTACAGCCATCCTGGCTATATGGCGCATAAGGTTCATCTCTTTGTCGCGCATGATTTGGAGTGGGACCCGCTGGAGCTAGAGGATGGGGAGGAGATGCTTGCGCAAACCTTTACGCTAGACGAAGCTCTAGCAGCCACACGAATTGACTACCGCTGTGATCCCGAAGCAGCGCTAGCACTCTGGTTGTATGCAGGGCACACAGGAACGGGAATATGCCATGAACCATCCGAAACCGGCGACGGCCCGTGCTGACGATCTCCCTTTCTCACCATCGACTGAATATGTCTCGGACAAATAGCGACACCATGATAGCGCCAGTAGGCTGTGTGTGAACAACGCTGGTCAGGAGAACTCTCCACCTCGCACTGGCAGGTCTCAATCGCTTGCATCCCCAGGGCCTTCTGGTAGTACGAAGTAAACAAGTGGCGGAGAGCCTGCCGAAGCAGCCTGATGTGATTGTAGGCCAGGTCAGGAAGACTCTGCAAATTTTCCGCCGCGTGCCATTGCACATGCGAAGCGTCATCGCCTGCCTCAATGCTGGCTTCTGGACTCAATGGCTCTGAGAGAACGTAGAGCAAGCAAACATACTTTCCGCGCGGGTCTTCAAAATCCTCATAGGTTTGCACTTGTTGAAAGAGATGCAGAGGAATATCAAGGCCCGTTTCCTCTCGTGCTTCGCGTTGAGCAGCGGCTTCTAATGATAAGTCATCTATATTTAAGTGGCCGCCAGGAAGCGCCCACATGCCCAGGTACGGTTGTTTGTTTCGTTGGATCAACAGCACTTCCCACCCCGATCCAGAGGGAGAAAGGCGCGGGATAACGATATCTACCGTGACAAAGACGCCCGCCGCTTGATCTGACATACACACAATCTCCTTTTGACTACACTCTATGGTGCTGCTATTATACCACCATCCAAGACTCGATCCACACCCTGCTCTGCATCACCGAAGATGACGGCGCCGGGGGCCTGGAAACGCGCTTTGGGTTGAGTTGGCCCCAACAACGAGAAGCACAGGTGATGCAAGGCCCATGCAAATCGCTCAAGTTGGCACACATCGTCGTGTACACCTCCTAGAACGTTCTCCACTCTCACCTCTCTAGCAGGGCAAATGACTTATGCCGCCAACAAAGAAGCTGGCACCCCGACCTGGATATACCAGCCGACCTGCCGGTCTTCAACATAGGCCGGTCGTACACTGACAAACATCCGGTACGCCTGGTGGCAGGCTTCAAAGACCCGGCACAGGTAGGCGTGCAGCTTACCATACGTGGTGTGGAGGTCCCGTCGCAGGGACCACTTTGCGCTCTCCATCTGCCGACGAGCCATCATCATCGCCGCTTGGATCCAGATGAATTGCAGCACGTGCAGACGGCGACGCTTGCTACTTCCACCTCCTGGAAGTGCATCGACCACCTCGGCAGCATCCGCGACTGTTTGCAGTGACACAAACAGTTCAGGCAGCAGTGCTGCACGTTCCTCCCTGGAAGGTTCCAGCGCTACATGCGAGAGAGCAGGCCCTTTTCGCTGTTCTTCTCCTGGGGCACAGAGCAGGTCTCTACCACCGCTACCTCGAGCACCCTGCTCTAAGAGGTCGCGCAGATCGCAGGTCGGTATCGACTGCAGGGCCCGGTCATAGGGAAGAGCCTGTACTAGTTCATCAGCCTCGACAAACACCGTAAACACGCGGTGGCAACGGGGATCTCTCAGCCTTTGTGGCAGCGCTGCCACCTTGACATGGTAGCTTCCGGCCTGCATGTGCTGTTCCACCACGAGATAGCAGAGCCCGGCACAACTGGCCTGTGGCCGGAGTTCGGGCGGCAAGATGTCTGCCAGTGCTACATAGACCCGCATGGTAGAGCTACTGGAATATTCGATGGTCGTCATTTAGCTCCTCCTTTGCTGGCTTCACTGGCGCGGTTGCCCGCTGTGCCAGCCACTGCTCAAATCCCCCGATGGGGATGCGTAAAGCCATGCCGAACTTTTCCACCGGGAGGCGCTCATGCCTGATGAGGTCGATGACCTTTCCTCTCCCCAGGATCACGCAGACCTCCTGGATGGTATAGTACCGCGGTTGTGTGCGCGGCTCCCTTTTGCGTGCTGGCATGATGCATGCTCCTTTTTGTCTTGCTTTCACCGCATCCTCAGGTGAGAGCAACTGAGAACAAGGATACGTAGGGATAGCTGACAGCGCAACTGACAAGCGCATCTCCTTCTCACTTGCATAGATGTCATTTGACGTGTCAGTTGCGCTGCCATATCATGAGATGCAGAGCGATGTACTCGCTTGTCATTCCATAGCGCTGGATGTCGTTTTGTACCCGCAAAGGAGCAGCAACATGAAGACCCTGTTCTCTCAGCCAAAGATCCCTCTGCTGGCCTCTTCCCTCCCTAGAACCCAGCCCTGGCGAGTGCATGTCATCTGCCTCTGCCAGATCGGTGGGTTCACCGTCACTTCGGCCTTCTTGTTTCTCCTGGGCCTCAATCTCGCTGAGATACCGGGGAACTACCTTCTGCTGCCCCACGCGGTGGTCAATCTTGCAGTGCCTATTATCAACGCCTTCGTGGCCGCCAGTGGCCTTCACGCTCTGTCCGTGTATAGATGGGGGCGGAGTGCGCTGCAGCAAACGACGATGCCTGATGCTGAGCCAGTACCAGTAAGCCCAAGAGTTACGCGGTATCTCTGGTGGCTCATTCTCTTCAGGATCACTACCAGAGAGGACAGGAGCGCGCAGCAAAGAGCGCAGGAGGAAGCACCAGAACTGACCGCACTTCCCCAAGGAGTGCAAGCCGAAGTGTCTGTGCAGGGGGTTGCCGTCCTGTTGGAGGAGATCCGCATTTCCTTTTTCCAGGCCTGCGCGATCATCATGCAGGGAGCGGCAAAGAGTGTGGAGGTCGGGAACATGCTACTAGAACGTCGGGTTGCGCTGCTGGCCAGGCTCTGCCTCTACAGGCAAGATACACGAAGGCACATCCTCTTAGCCATTTATGGCGGTGATACCGATGAGGCGAAAGATGCGTTTTACCATGACGTTCCACGCCTGCTCGATACCTTCACAAAACTTGCCAGGCGCTTTCACTTTCTGCCACTACCGGTAGAAGCACTGCTAGAGCCAAGAGGGAATTTGGTCTGGCGTATTTCTTCGCTTGTCGTGGCTGACCAGAAGCTGATGCGCTTCTTACAGCGGTGGAAGAGACGCGTTGACGAAGCTGTCTCTTGCGGAAGGAGCTGGGACAGGATGAGGCTGCGCCGCCTATGCGCGTACATGATAACGACCTATGGCGATGGGTTTCTTGCCACCCCTCTGCTTTGCAATCCCCTGCATTGGAGCTGGGCTAAGCATGAATTCTTCGCGTATCGCAGGTGCTACATCGCACTGCTGAAATATGCCGCGCAGTTGGAACTCGGTGCCAGTGCACAACCGGGAGAGCAACGGGAGGAATGCCTGCGCTATGCAGCACTGTACTATGAATGCGCGATGCTGGCAAAGCTCAAAGTAGAGTCCGATCCCAAAGAGAGCATGGAATATCGTGACCAATGTCTCACGCTGTATCGCCTGCTCAGTGATGTATCGGCAATCGAACGAGTCCAGGCCATGTTCGACCAGTTGAGCAAGCAGAAGCACAAAAAAAAGGAGCAGGAAGACGAACGGAGCGGGTGCATAGGGAGAAGGTCGCGATGAAGAAAAACAGGTCTACGTACTGCCATATTCGGTTAATCACTAGTTGAGACGACGGGAGGGTAACTTTTTTTGTGATGAGATCTCCAACTGATTGACATGGGTGCCTCAGTCAGGAATTTTTAATCCAGGGAAGCTCACCACAATACAGAGCATCGAGGTGGAACGCCTACAAGGGCAGATGAAGCGGCTACGCCAGGTGATAACTGCTATCTTGCGCCTGGCTGACGAGTTGAAAGAGCGCACGAGAGAAAAGGTCATGGCGAAGAGCGATGTGGAACTCGGGTGAGAGTATCTGCTTCGCCTCGAAGAGAACGACCAGCAGAAAGGCAAGCATGAGAACGTGCTTTTATTAGCCAATATGCTGTTACCAAACAGGCGCCAGTAGTTCGGAGCCGTGTTACCAAACACCTTCTTTCACCGTAGATGTGTTGGGTAACAGCATGGCTGCTATCGTCAAGATGGTTGGTAACAACAGTGTGCCTGTTTGGTAACAGGAAGTAGATGCATCATGCAACGGCGAGCGAGTCATCGAGTCTACTGGAGTGAGTACATGGGCCGCTATCGAATCGAGGTCATCTGGGGTCGGATTACCAGCTGGCCTGGCATCATACCGGATACAGGGGAATGGTTTGGCTGGCTGCAGCGGACCCCCTCGTTTGCTTTTCAAGCCAGGAATGGGAAGCATTTCACGGCCAGAAAGGAAACCAGGAAACGAGGCGGCGTCTACTGGATTGCCTACCGGCATATTGGCAGCCAGCTCGTCAAGAAGTACATCGGACCACAAGCGCAGCTAACTATTGCCCACCTCGAGGAGATCGCCGACGAACTGGAAACGAGGGCAGCTCCTGAACCTTAAAATCCCCTGCAAAAATGCCGCAATTTTTCAGATTCCGGATGCACGTTGTGCGTCCGAACAAATTGGCACTAAAGCCGCTCCACACCTGGGAAATTGGGGTATACTCTACTAGGAGTAAGGTGTGTAGTAGAGTCTCTCTAAACACACCCTACGTTTGGACGCCAGGTTCTCCAGTTCGCCTCATTGTACCCACTTCCGAGCGGCAAACTTTACAATTTCCCGATGCAATTTTTGCATCGGAGCAGATTGGCCCTCGGCCCGCTTCATACCTCACATTTTGGGGTTGGTTGTTCTAGGACCAAGGTATGAATATCTCTGGTAATTCTATCAGATCACTCCTGGATACCTGGATTGCGGAAAAGTGGCTTACGGGGATAAACAATGTGAACAAGTAGGTATTGGACACGATACTGGTTTGCGTTGATGCGACTTTGTTTCTTTCCTCAGGCTCGCACTTGTTCTGGTTTTCTCCTTGGGGTCAGGCACCTTTTCTGGTTGCGCTTTCTTTCCTCGCCTCATAAACCTCTCCTACACAAAAGGGCCAATCTGACCGCAATTTTAGTCATAAAAGCCTCATCTGTGGTATATTACGCTCAACTTTGTTCAGGATGCTCAATGCGATATGGAGAGAGGGCGGCCAACGACGTATGCAGATCACCACCACACAGAAGAGAGCTATCGACCACTACTACCAGGAACTCGCTGCCTATCGGGAGAAAAAGGTCACGCACGAAACGGCAGTGAGGAGCGCCTTTCAAAACCTGCTGGCAGCGTTTGCACAATCAGCCAACTGGGTGCTCATCCCCGAACAAATCCTGGCCAATGGCAAGCGGCCCGATGGTACGCTGCGCGACAGCTTCAATCTCCCGCGCGGCTACTGGGAAGCCAAGGACAGCAAGGACGACCTGCAGACCGAGATTCGTAAGAAGATCAGCGCGGGCTACCCTATCTCCAACACCATCTTCGAGGATACGCGACGCGCCGTCCTCTACCAGAACAACCGGCCCACGTTCGAGGCCGACCTGACCAATCCCAAAGAACTCACAGGTGTACTGGATTCGTTCTTCCACTACGCCGCCCCCGATATCGCCACCTTTGAACACGCCGTCCTTGACTTCAAGGAGAGCATTCCAGACCTGGCGCAGGGACTCTTGCAGCGCATTCAAGAAGAACACGCGAAAAACACAATCTTTGCCGCGGTCTTCAGTAGCTTCCTGGAACTGTGCCGCACCTCGCTCGACCCGAACATGCGCCGGGAGACCGTCGATGAGATGCTGGTGCAGCACCTGCTGACCGAACGCCTCTTCCGCACGATCTTCAATAACTCAGATTTTACGAAGCGCAATGCCATCGCCGTCGAAATGGAAAAGGTGATCCAGGCGCTCACCAGCCGCTCGTTCAATCGCTATGAGTTTCTCAAATCGCTGGATCGCTTCTACACCGCTATCGAAAACGCAGCCCGGAACCTGGACGACTGGTCGGAGAAACAGCATTTCCTCAACACGGTGTATGAACGCTTCTTCCAGGGTTTCTCAGTGAAGCAGGCCGATACGCACGGTATCGTCTACACGCCACAGGAGATCGTCAACTTCATGTGCAACAGCGTGGAAGATGTCTTGCTGCGAGAGTTCAACACCTCCATCGCCGAACCAGGCGTGCACATCCTCGATCCCTGCACCGGCACGGGCAGTTTCATCGTCAACCTAGTGCGTAATCATATCCCACGATCGCGGTTGAAGTATAAATATGAACACGACCTCTTCTGCAATGAAATCATGCTGCTGCCCTACTACATCGCCTCGCTGAATATCGAACACGAATACTACGAAAAGATGGGTGAATACCTCCCCTTCGACGGTATCTGCTTCGTTGATACGCTAAATCTTGCGGAAGGGCCACAACTCTCCATGTTTATTGAGGAGAATACCGAACGGGTGCAGCGCGAGAAAGACGCGCAAATCATGGTGGTGATCGGCAACCCACCGTACAATGTAGGTCAGAAAAGCGAAAACGACAACAATAAGAATCGCAAATACAAGGTAATTGATGAGCGCATTAAAGACACATATATAAAAGGCTCACAAGCGACCTTAAGAAGTCAGCTCTATGATGCGTATGTAAAATTCTTCCGTTGGGCGACAGATCGGCTACAAGGGCATGATGGCATTGTGTGCTTTGTTTCCAATAACTCTTTTATCGATCAGCTCGCTTTTGATAGTATGCGCAAACAATTTTTACAAGATTTCACAAAGATTTATCATCTGGACTTGCATGGTAATGTACGTAAAAACCCCAAATTGTCCGGTACAACACATAATGTCTTTGGCATTCAGGTTGGTGTAGGTATTACCATCGCTATACGTTCTTCTCAGGATGAACAAAGAGGCATCTTTTACTACCGCGTACCGGAGTTCTGGCGTAAAACGGAAAAATTAGCATTTCTGGGGGAGAAAGGAGATATCACTAAAATCGACTGGCAAGAACTACAACCAGATACAAGATATAACTGGATCACTGAAGGGCTGCATTCCGAGTTTACCACATTTCTGCCACTAGCAACGAAAGCCAGTAGGCATAGTATGAATGCTGAGGCAATCTGCGGGTCGTATTCTGCAGGTGTTTACACGGGTCGTGATGGCATTGCTTATAATTTTAATTTTGAGACATTAAGCGATAAAATCAAACAGTTCACTGAAGACTATAATAGTGAGATATTTCGTTGGGTGAGGGCAGGACGGCCACAAGACATTGACAATTTTGTGCACTACGACAGGATAAAGTGGAGTCGCAACCTCAAACGAGATTTGCAAAACGAGCATTATATTTCATTTAACGCGGACAATATTAGAACGACCATGTATCGCCCGTACACACGACAATGGCTCTATTTCTCTGATATAGTCGTTGATGAGCGTGGCACTAATAACGTATATTTTCCAAAAGCTGCGGTGGAAAATACAGCTATTTGGCTCAAAGTCGGTTCTGAATGGCCAATGTTCGCTCTCGCAATCAATACCTTTCCTGATTATTTACCTCAAGGGGGATCTCGCTGTTTGCCCTACTTCACCTACACCGAGGATGGCAGCAATCGACGCGAGAACATCACCGATTGGGCACTGGCGCGATTCCAGGCGAAATACGGCCCAGAAGTGACGAAGTGGGATATATTCCACTTCGTCTATGCCGTGCTTCACCATCCGCACTATCGCGAGCGCTACGCCGAAAACCTCAAGCACGATCTGCCGCATATTCCATTGCTGCACAGTAAAGAAGCGTTTCTAACCTGCGCGCGCATTGGCAAGCAACCGATGGAGTTGCACCTTCATTATGAGCAGGCCAGAGAGTACCCCTTGCAATGGATTGAAAACGAGGATATGCCGTTCTCGTGGCGTGTAGAGAAGATGCGCCTAACGCCCGATCAGAGCGCACTCTTGGTTAATCAGAGTTTGACGCTGACAGCCATTCCGCGAGTGTGCTTTGGCTATCGCCTGGGCAATCGTTCGGCCCTGGAATGGGTGATCGACCAGTACCAGGTGAGTGAGCAAGAGCGCAGTAGAATTGTAAGCGACCCCAATAACCCGGAAGACGAAGAATACATTGTGCGCCTGGTCGGGAAAGTAATCACGGTGAGCGTTGAGACGGTGAAGCTGGTCGAGGAGCTCAAACAAGCCATCACTCAAGAGGACTGGATGAGCGAGGTTGAGGATACTATTAAATAGACGTAACTGGACAAGGTTAAGACATTTTTCAACAGCAATTACTATTTCATTTGTCATGGAGCCATTAATGTAGAAGGGGTAATCACAAATGCAGGCATCTGAAACGAAACTCCAACCAATTATTGAAGGCACGAAACAATATGTCGTACCTCTTTTTCAACGCTCGTATAGTTGGGAAAAGAAAGAGTGGGATGTGTTATGGAACGATCTTTCTGAACTCTGTGAAATGGAGAATCCTCGCACTCATTTTCTTGGCTCAATGGTTACGCTGCCAACTAATTCAGTACCTGAAGGTGTGACGAAATACCTGCTCATTGATGGGCAGCAACGACTTACCACTATTTTTATCATCCTGGCATTGTTACGTGATCAGGCAAAGCGAAGTGGTCAACAGCAATTAGCCAATGAAATTGAAAATACCCTGTTAGTGAACCCGTATAAGGGAGGTCTCGATTACTATAAGCTGCAACCGACCCAGGTTGATCGTCTGTCTTTTCATGATTTAATCCATTCTAGACAGGCTCCTACCGAAGAGAGGATTATCCGTGCTTACCATTTCTTTGAACAAAAGCTCCACAAGGGAGGTATTGATATTCAGAGATTGAAAAAAGCTATCTCCGAACACGTATCTGTCGTAAGCATCGTTCTTGGTAAAGACGATGACCCCCATTTGGTTTTTGAAAGTCTCAATGCGAAAGGACGTCCACTCACCCAATCAGATCTCATCCGTAACTACTTCTTTATGAAAATTCATGTGAACGAACAGGAACGCATTCATGCTCAATACTGGGAGCCAATGCAACTGGCACTTGGTGATAATTTAACAGAGTGTATTCGACACTACCTGATGAAAGACGGTACGATCGTAAAACAAATCGACGTCTACTTCTTCCTGAAAGACCTCATCAACCAAGGAGATGCGTTAACACATCTGAAAGACTTGGCGCGTTTTGCCGAATACTACCAAAAACTTCTGCAACCTGAAGCGGAGACAAATAAAGACATTCAACGAGCCTTATTGCGCATCAGGCGTCTTGAAGTAACAACAGCCTACCCATTCTTGTTAAATTGCTATGATGAGTATTGCCAAGGTAAAATGACTGAGACAGAATTTGTTACCATTCTGAAAGTCATCGAAAACTTCATCGTTCGTCGTTTCGTGTGCAATGTTTCGACAAAGCCATTAAATAAACTCTTCGCAGCCCTCTGTTCCCAGATGTCAGGCAAGAGTGGAGGTATCTCAGCAGATAGCGTGAAAGCCGCGCTTCAAACTAAAGGGTATCCAAAGAACGCGGAGTTCAGATCTGCATTATCGGATGCAAAATTATACGGAACAGGCGATCGAGCAACGAAAACAAAACTTATGCTCGAGGCTCTTGAGGAGTCTTACCAGCACAAGGAACCTGTTCCCTTTGAAAAGCTAACTATTGAACATATAATGCCTCAGACACTCACAGAATACTGGCAAAACCATCTCGGTGAAGAGTGGGAAACCACACGCGAACTCCTCCTGCATACGCTTGGAAACCTCACTTTGACTGCCTACAATTCAGAGCTTTCAAATGATACGTGGGAATCGAAAAAAGAACTGCTTTGTAAGAGCCATCTTGAACTCAACGAGTATTTTAAGGACAAACGCACTTGGCAGAGAGAAGACATTGAGCAAAGAAGTAGCTCTCTTGCTGATATTGCTCTCAGGATTTGGCCTTATTTCGGTGAAGAAAAAGCTGAGCGGCGTGAATCGAAATCAGTGACAGGAACTACTCCCACAAAGGTCTGCATTCTCGGTCAGTACTTTCTTGTTCATTCCTGGCGCGATGTCCTTGAACGGACCATGAATACGATTGCAGAACTGGAGCCAGAAAAATTTGAACAGATCATGCAACAGTATCCCCGTTTTGCTGGAAAGGACAAAAAGAAATTTAAGGAGACACGAGAACTCAAGAACGGCGCATTTATCGAGGTAAATTTATCCGCGCTCGAAATTCAGCGTTTTTGTTTCCAGGCACTGGTAACGATTGAATTGTCAGCCGAGGACCTGGTTGTTGAGGTGGTGTGAAAGATGATCTATGCAATCCCACAACGTCATCGTGCCTTTACAGATGACGATTTTCGGAATATGCTGAGCGAGAGAGCGAGAAATGCCTCTTCCGCAAAGATCGCTTTCTGTAAGGGCCCAAATCACAGGAAATATCTGCTGTACAAGTTGAGAGTGCTCCGCTATAATGGAGACGGAAGCCGTCACCAGGCCGATTTGGCGCTCTCGAAATTGGCAGTTAAGCCGTTGAAAACAGTTGAAAAAATCGCAATACCTGCGAATGTGAGAAGGGCGTCGAAAAAGCTGAGAAGCAAGGCAAGAGACGAACAATTCCCCCGTGTGACAAATGACCCATTTGCAGAATGTGCAATGACATAATTGGCAACAGCAACACATAACCTTGTTTGGTATAAACCTCCCTGAACACCTTCGCACCAGCAAGCGACTAGAGCAGGTTCCTGCGACTCGCTAAGTCATCAGCGTCCATTGCAAGCACAAGAGATCCACCAGTGCCGACTCCTGAGTTTGGGGAGACCTTTGAACCGCAAGACCTCCGTTCCCTGATCGAAACCGTATTGCACAGCGTGCCCGTTGAACGCCTACAATAGGCACAATTTCTCTGGTGTGTCCCAAGCACAGCCAGGGAGGAGCGGGGTGGCGGTCGTCAGGTTTGACAGTCGATCTGACAGCTTCACGGACAGACGACAGCACTTCTCTATGGACACGGACAAACAAGCAAACCTCGCCGGCAGGCGCGCCGGGCGGGCAAAACGAGTGCCCCTGGCGCCTTCAAATGTGGCGTGCTATACTACTGTAGTGCCAGCAGGGGCCTTTTCCTGCATGCTTATGAGAAGGAGTGTAACAAGTATGACCGTTGCAGAGACCTTCG
>Ga0137378_10001307_pt1 | contig 20892 bp, 18 predicted proteins | sample SagtaG_21_FD_104813 | JGI IMG/M metagenome (GOLD analysis project Ga0137378, IMG submission 104813) | Vadose zone soil microbial communities from Sagehorn Ranch, Mendocino, California, USA - Sage2_L_60_16 metaG | ecosystem: Environmental > Terrestrial > Soil > Vadose zone | place: USA... | reverse complement strand
GTCGGGGAAGATCGGCAGCGAAGGTGCCGGCGGCGGCCAGGTGTTGATGGTCACCGTGACGGTGGGACGGGGCCCCCGTCGCGAGGTGCTCACGAACGCACCCACCGTGGGGGACCTGCTGGGCGCGCTGGGGGTTCGGCTCCACCGGCTCGACGTGGTGAAGCCCGCCGGGGGCTCGCCGCTCGGACGGCAGGCCATGGTTCGGGTGGTCAGGGTTCGCCCGCTCGTTCGAACCGAGACCGTCGAGCTTCCGTACCAAACCCTCATCCAATACTCGAAGGAGCTGGCTCCGGGTCGGGTGAAGATCCTCGCGGCCGGCGCCCCGGGCCTGGCCCGGCTCACCTACGTGGTCGCCGTCCGCAACGGCCGGGAGCGCTCCCGGACCCTCGTCTCGGACGTGGTGCTGACCCCTCCGGTGAGCCGGGTCGAGGAGAAGGGGCTCGGGGCCCCGGTCGTGAGGCCCGGCGTCGAGTTCGGCGAGGCGTCCTGGTACGACTGGTACGGCTGCGGCAGCGGCAGCGGCAGCGGCTACCATGCGGCCCACCGGACCCTCCCCTTCGGCACCGCGGTCACCGTGACGAACCTGGACACCGGGCGTTCGGTCACTGTCACAATCAACGACCGTGGGCCGTACGTCTCGGGGCGGATCATCGACCTCTGCCCCCGCGCGTTCGCCGCGCTCGCGCCGCTCGGGCAGGGCCTCGCCCACGTCGAGATCGCCTGGTGACCCGGCGCCCTCGCCGGCCAGGCTGACCCCCGGCGCCGTTCGAGCCCTCGCCGCCCGCCACGGCATCAGGCCGAAGAAGTCGCTCGGGCAGCACTTCCTGATCGAACCCTCGCTGGCCTCCCGCATCGCCTCGCTGGCCTCGGTAGGGCCCGGGGATCGGGTGGTCGAGGTCGGAGCGGGCCTCGGATCGCTCACCGTGGCCCTGGCCGCCGCGGGGGCCGAGGAGGTCGTGGCGGTGGAGCTCGACCCGCGGTTGGTGCCGCCGCTGGAGGAGGTGGCCGGCTCGCTGCCGGGCGTGCGGATCGAGGTGGCCGACGCGGTCACGGCGGACTGGGGCGAGGTCCTGGGTCGCCGGCCCGGCTCCTGGAAGATCGTGGCCAACCTTCCCTACAACGTGGCCGTCCCCGTGGTGATGCGGGCCCTCCTGACCGAGCCGAGGATCGAACGCCTCCTGGTCATGGTCCAGCGAGAGGTGGGCGAACGGTTGGCCGCCCGGCCCGGCGACGAGCAGTTCGGCGCGGTGAGCCTGCGGGTGGCCTACCGGGCCACGGCCGAGGTGGTCCGACGGGTGTCCCGCACGGTCTTCTGGCCCCAGCCGAACGTCGACTCGGTGCTGGTGTCGATGGTTCGACGCTCCCCTCCCGTCGCCGTCGACGAGGCGGCCTTGTGGACCGTGGTCCGGGAGGCCTTCTCCCAGCGCCGGAAGACCATGCGTGGGGCCCTGGTCCGCCTCGGGTTCGAACCGGATGGCGCCGCCGGAGTCCTGAGCGCCTGCGGGATCGAACCGCGAGCCCGCCCGGAGGAGCTGGGCCTCGAGGAGTTCGCCTGCCTCGCCGAGGAGTGGCTGAGGATCGGTCGCCGTTGACCATCCAGGACACGACGACGATCGAGGCGCCGGCCAAGGTCAACCTCTTCTTGAGGGTCCTGGGCCGGCGCCCGGACGGCTACCACGACATCGAGAGCCTGGTGGTGCCGATCTCGCTCGCGGACCGCCTGGCGGTGCACGCCCACGCCGATCCCTCGCAGTTCCGAACCCTCTCGCTGTCGCTGGAGGTCCGAGGCGAGCCCGACCTGGTTCGGCCCGTCCCGGCCGACGAGTCGAACCTGATCCTTCGAGCGGCCTCCGCCCTCGCCGAGGCCGCCGGGACGCGGGGATTCGCCGAGTTCTTCCTGGACAAGCGGATCCCCACCGCGGCCGGACTGGGGGGAGGCAGCTCGGACGCTGCCGCCGCGCTGCGGGCGCTGAACGACCTGTGGGGCGCCGGGCTGGACGAGGCGACGCTGGGGGGGGTTGCGGCCCTCGTCGGCTCGGACGTCCCGGCCCTCCTGGCCGGACGGCCCGTGCTGGCGAGAGGCCGGGGGGAGATCGTCGAAGCAAGCCCGGGGCCTCACCTCGACCTGGTCTTGGTCCCGTTCGACTTCGGTGTTCGCACGGAGGACGCCTACCGGTGGTGGGACGAGGACGGGGGGCCCCAGGCCACAGGGGTCGAGCTCTTCAACGACCTCGAGGAGCCCGTCATCCGCCGCCATCCCAGGATCCGCGAGGTCAAGGAGCTGTTGCTGGCGGCCGGTTCAGCCGCGGCCTTCATGTGCGGCAGCGGCCCGACGATGACCGGCATCCTCGGCCCGAGAGGACTCGACCCCGACACCGAGCATGATCTAACAGCCATCGCGGGCCGCAGCCCCATCAGAGCTGCCACGGTTGGCTGAAGCTGGCCCCCCGCGACTCGAACGCGGATTTCCGGGACCAAAACCCGGCGTCCTGCCAATTGGACGAAGGGCCACCAGCTAGCTTCCACACGATACCCTCGAACGACGGTGGCCGACAGCCCGGGCGGGTGGACGCGGCGCGGGCGGGCATTGGACAATGGCCTGCCTTCCCCCCCGAGGCAGGAGCACGCATTGGCCCGAACGGCCCGAACGGCCCGAGCCGCTGCACGATCGCGCTCGCTTGCCGCCGTCGTGCTGGCGGCCGGCAAGGGCAAGCGCATGCGTTCGGCCCGGCCCAAGGTCCTCCATGAGGTGTGCGGCCGCCCCGGGCTGTGGTTCGTCCTGAAGGCCGCCATGGCCGCCCGGCCCGAACGGATCGTGGTCGTGGTCGGGTTCGGCAAGGAGCAGGTCGAGGAGGCCGTTCGATCCTGGGCCCTCGGCGTGGAGGTGGCCTTCGTCGAACAGCCCGAGCCGCTCGGCACCGGCCACGCCACGATGGTGGCCGAACCCGCTGTCGGCGACGTCGACGACGTCCTGGTGATGGCGGGCGACGATCCCCTCCCCACGGGCGACCACGTTCGACGCGTGGTCCGAACGCTCCGCCGGGGCAGTGCCGCCGCGGCCATCCTCACCACGGTGGTCGACGACCCCACGGGCTACGGCCGGGTGGTCCGAACGGGGCGCGACCTGGTCGAGATCGCCGAGGAGACCGACGCCCGCCCCGAGATCCGGCGGATCAACGAGATCTCCACCGTGGTCTACGCGTTCCGCCGGGAGGACCTCTACCGGGCCCTCCCCCGGGTGGGCCGGGACAATCGCCAGAACGAGCACTACCTCCCCGACGTCCTGAAGGTCCTGATCGAGAAGGGCGAACGGGTCTCGGTGGTGACCACGGACTTCGGCGGGGTGTGGGTCGGCCTCAACTCCCGGGCCACGCTGGCCAAGCTGGGCGAGATGATCCGGGCCCGCATCATCGAACGGCACATGGACCGCGGGGTGACGTTCGTCGATCCCTCCACGGCCTACGTCGATGTCGACGTGCGGATCGGACGCGACACCGTCATCCGCCCGATGACCTTCCTCGAAGGCGCCACCCGGATCGGCCGGGGCGCCTCGATCGGACCCGGCACCAGGCTGGTGGACTGCGTGGTGGGCGACGGCGCCGACGTCACCTTCTCGGTGGCCGCCGTAGCATTCAACAAGACGAACGCCCTGGTCGGTCCCTACGCGTCGCTCCGGCCCGGAACCGTCCTGGACGAGCGAGCCAAGGCGGGGACGTTCGTCGAGATGAAGAACACCAGGGTCGGCCGGGGCAGCAAGGTCCCCCACCTCGCGTACCTGGGGGACGCGAGGATCGGCCGGGACGTGAACGTCGGAGCGGGCACCATCACCTGCAATTACGACGGCTACGACAAGCACCCCACCGTGATCGGGGACGAGTCCTTCATCGGCTCCGATACGATGTTGGTGGCGCCGGTGAACCTGGGGAGACGGGCCTGGACCGGGGCCGGGTCGGCCATCACGGAGGACGTGCCGGAAGGGGCGCTGGCGGTGGAGCGGGCGAAGCAGCGGATCATCAGGGGATACGACGACCGGCGCCGCGCCGCGCACGGAGGTCGCGCACCGGGCTCGAAGTCACGGCCCGAAGACCCGACGGCGAAGGGGAACAGGAGGCCCAGCGGTGAGTGACGGGATCCGCGAGTTCGCGACCCGGAAGCGGATGATGGTGTTCTCGGGAACGGCTCACCCGAGGCTGGCCGAGGAGATCGCCCAGCACCTCGGCCTGCGGCTGTCCGAGACGAAGCTCTCCCGCTTCTCCTCCGGTGAGATCTACGTGCGGGCGCTGGAGAGCGTGCGCGGGGTCGACGTGTTCCTCATCCAGACCCACGCCCCGCCGATCAACGAGATGATCATGGAGCAGCTCGTGATGATCGACGCGATGAAGCGGGCCTCGGCCAAGCGCGTCACGGCGGTGATCCCCTACTACGGGTATTCGCGGCAGGACAAGAAGTCGCTGGCCCGCGAGCCCATCTCCGCCAAGCTGATCGCCGACCTGCTCACCGCGGCCGGAGCCGACCGGGTGGTCAGCGTCGACCTGCACTCCGGCCAGATCCAGGGGTTCTTCGACTTCCCGGTCGACCACCTGACGGCCCTGCCGCTGCTGGCCGAGTACCTGCAGAAGGACATCCGGGTTGGCGAGGACATCGTGGTGGTGGCGCCCGACGCGGGCCGGATCAAGACCGCCGAGCGCCTGGCGGCCTACCTGCACACCGACCTCGCCTACATCTACAAGCGTCGTTCGAGGCACGAGGCCCACACCATCGAGGCCATGGAGGTCGTGGGCCAGGTGGACGGCCGCCCCTGCGTGCTGATCGACGACATGATCGACACGGCCGGCACCGTGGCGGAGGGAGCCCGGGTGCTCCAGGAGGCCGGGGCCGGGGAGATCTACGCCGCCGCCACCCACCCGGTGCTGTCCGGCAAGGCCCCCCAGCGGCTGGTGGAGTCGCCGGTCAAGGAGACGGTCGTGACGAACACCCTGCCGGTGCCCGAGGAGATCATGCACATCATGGGCGACCGGCTGACCATCCTGTCGATCGGCCCGCTGGTGGCCTCCGCCCTCAACGCGGTGTTCGAGGACGAGTCCGTCAGCGAGATCTTCAAGGGTGAGAACCAGCCGTAGGACCCGATCCCGGTGGGCCGGGCGTTCCCGCTCCTACGAGAACCGCGTGAGGAAGACCGGGCTCGAGCTCGAGTTCCCCCCACACTTGTCGAGGAAGGTCGCCGTGACGTTGTTGCTGCCCACGTTGAAGAACCCGGTGACGTCGGTCGGGGGCAGCGACGTCGCGAAGCCACAACCGTTCGAGTAGTCGTGGGTGAACGTCGAGATGGTCCCGTTCGAGTGCTTCACTCGGATCTTGAGGACATCGTCGACGAGGGTGTTGCCGGTGCCGTTGTCGAACTCCGCCAGCGTGACGTGCTGCCCCGACGAGATGCTGAGGCTGAACCCCGCCACGAAGAACGTCGACCCGACCACGACCACCGGCCGCGCGTCGATCCCCCCGGTGACACCGGTGCCCAGGCTTGCCTGGGTGGGCGTTCCGCCGGCCACCGAGCCGGTGACGAGGACGGCGAACATGGTGAGCACGCCCGCCGTGAGCACGACGCCCACCATCTTCCTCCCGGACCTGCCCTGAAGCCGTGCCCGGATACGCCGATCCGCCCGAGCTTCGCGCATCGGATCCTCCTTCCCCCAAGGCCTTCGGACCGGTTCCGAAGGAACCAGGCTTGATCGTATGGCGAAGGGCCGGCTGGCGTCGAACGCACCACGGGCCGTCGCGGGCGCTTCCGGCTTCCTCGATCCCGTCTTCCGCGGGGCGGTCAGGCCACGATCACGATGGGCGTGCCGAGCCGCAGGATCGTCTCGAGCTTCGCCAGGGCCGGCTCGGAGACACGAACGCACCCCGCGCTGACCGAGCGGCCGATGGAGGCCGGGTCGTTCGTCCCGTGGATCGCCAACTGGTCCCCGCTGCCGCTCCACCCGGGAGGGAGGTTCGGCTGGATGCCCGAAATCGCGAAGGCGAACGACCCGAAGGGACTCCCCAGGTACACCGGGAGGCGGTCCGAGACGAAGAACTGGCCCTTGGGGGTGGGGGACGAGGGAGCGCCCGTTGCCGCGGGGAAGTGCAGGATGGCCCTGCTCAGCTCGAACACCGTCAGCTCGTGCTTCGACAGGTCGACCCGAACCGAGTACGGGGTGAAGCTCCGCGCCAGTCCCTCCAGCGAGATCCAGCCCATGGCCCGGGTTCGGCTGTAGGGAACGGCGACCCGGCCGAACCGGCCGTCCGGGCTGCGCGCCATCACCCACGCCACCGTTCGCGTGCCGAGGTACTTCGACCGGGCCGGCATCGTGCCGACGACGCGGCCCCGGCCGGGGCGGGACGTGATGGGAAGGGTTCGAACGATCCGAACCAGCAGGGCCCGCTTCGGCGTCGAACGCGGTCGCACCGCCGGCCTCGGAGCCCACGGTGATCGGGGCGCTCGGGCGAGGTCCTCGCCGACGGGGACGGCCCCGCCGGGAGCCCGGGCCACGCGGGGGGCGGAACCGGAGGGGGCGGAACCGGAAGGGGCGGAGGTGGTCGTGGCAGGAGCGGTTCGAGCCCCCAGCGCCGCGGCCGACGGCACCGCGGCCAGCACCGAGACGACCAGCACCGCGGCGCTGCCCCTGGCGAACGAGGACCTGATCCGACCCATCTCCTGTCGTATCGACCGGAGGGGCAGGGGCTGAAGCTCGGTACAATGAGGGCCCGCTCGCCGGTCCCCCGCTGCCGGCGTCGATCGGATCCCCGGAGGAGCGTATGGAACGCAAGCTGAAGGCCGAATCCCGCACCGAAACCGGAAAGGGCGCCGCCCACCGCATCCGGGCCTCAGGCCGGGTGCCGGCCGTCGTATACGGGCACGGGGCGCAGCCGCTGCCCGTGTCGGTGGACGCCCGTGAGCTGTCCCACCTGCTCCACACCGACGCCGGCATGAACATCCTGGTCGACATGCGGGTGGACGGCGACCACTTCCTGGCCATGCCACGCGAGGTGCAGCGCGACACCCTGAAGGGTCGGTTCATCCACGTGGACTTCCTCCGGATCGCCCGGGACGAGAAGGTCACGGTGGAGGTCCCCGTCCACCTGGTGGGCGAGTCGCACGGGGTGAAGGAGGGCGGAGTCATCGAGCACCATCTGTGGAACCTCCACCTGGAATGCCTCCCCCAGGACGTGCCCTCCGCCATCGAGGCCGACATCTCGAAGCTCGGCATCAACGAGTCGCTCAAGGTGGCGGATCTCGGGGTGCCCTCGAACCTGACCGTCCTCACCCCCGAGGACGAGGTCATCGTGTCGGTGGTGCCCCCGCAGATCCTGCGGGCCATCGAGGAGGAGGAGGCCGCGGCGGCGGCGGAGGCGGAGGCGGCGGAGGGAGCCGAGGCCGAGGGCGAAGGCGAGCCGGCCCAGAGCCCCGGGTCCGAAGCGTAGCCTTCGGACCTCACTGGGGTGAACGACGACCGGCCCTGGCTCGTGGTGGGGCTGGGCAATCCGGGAGAGGGCTATGCGCGGACCCGGCACAACGTCGGCGCCATGGTCGTCGAACGGCTGTGCGAACGGTTCGGCGCCAGGCTGAGGAAGGTTCGATTCTCCGCCGTCCTGGCCGCGGAGGCGAAGCACGAAGGCATCCCGCTGATCCTCGCTCGATCCGGCGCCTGGATGAACGAAGGCGGCCCCCCCATCGCGTCCTTCGCCAAGCGGCGGGGGATCCCGGTGACGCGGCTGGTGGCGTGCCACGACGAGATGGACCTGCCGTTCGGGGCGCTCCGGGTCAAGGGGGGCGGCGGCACCGCCGGGCACCACGGGCTGGACTCGCTGGTGACGGCGTTTCGTTCGAACGACTTCTACCGGGTTCGGATCGGGGTGGGCCGGCCCCCCTCCCGGGACCGGGGGGTCGACCACGTCCTGGACGCCTTCCCCAAGCGCCAGCAGAAGGACCTCGCGGTCCTGGTGGAGGAAGCTGCAGACGCGGTGCTGGTATTGGTGAGGGAAGGGCTGCCAACGGCCCAGGAGCGCTTCAACCGCAACAGCCTCGGGTGAGGTGGAGGGATTCGGTCGAGCCTCACCCACCGACACGACGCCGCTAGAATCGCCTGCGGAGGTCGAAAGCTGCTGGTGACGGGCCTGGTTCGCCGAACCGGGCCTGTTCGTGCTGGCGCGACGAGGATTTCATGGAGACGAACCTGCTGGACATCCTGGACGAGGCGGCCGCCACGGCGCCGTTCGAGCGCCTGCTGGCCTCCGTGGCCCCGCGGCGCGTGTTCCACGCGGCCGGGCCCGGGCACGCCTTCGTCGGGGCCGTGCTGGCCCGGGCGCTGGACGCGCCCGTGCTGGTGCTCGGGCCGGACGCCCGGGCGGCAGGAGAACTGGCCGCCGCGGCCGAAGCCTTCCTGGGGGCCCACCGGGTGCTCCGGTTCCCCGCCTGGGAATCGCTTCCCTACGAGGGCATCAGCCCGGCGCCCATCGTGGCCGGGGAGCGGGCCCGGGCCGCCCACGTCCTTCGGGGCGCCGCCGGACCTCTCGTCGTTGTGGCGCCGGTGCTGGCCGCCATCCAGGGGCTCAGCCCCGAGCTGGGGTCGCACCAGCCCCTCCTGCTGGCCGCCGGGCAGACCATCGCGCCCGACGACCTGGCGGAGCAGCTGGCCACGCTGGGCTACCAGCGGGCCGACGTGGTCGAGCACCGCGGGGAGTTCGCCGTCCGGGGCGGGATCGTCGACGTGTTCCCGTCCACCACCAGAAGGCCCGTCCGGGTCGACTTCTTCGGCGACGAGGTCGAGTCCCTCCGCGAGTTCTCGCCGGCCACCCAGCTCTCGACCGGGGCCCAGCGGAACGCGCAGGTTCACCCGTGCCGCGAGCTGCTCCCCACCCCGGAGACGCGGCGGCTGGCCCAGGAGGCCCTCCCCCGCTTCCGCGGCCACTACCGCTCGATGCTCGAACGGGTCGGCCAGGGCCTCTCGTTCGAAGGCATGGAGCAGGCCATCCCCCTGATCCACGACCGCCTGCCGTTCCTGGCCGACCTGCTGCCGGCCGCGGCCTGGGTGGTGGTGGCCGCGGGCCGAAGGACGGCGGACCGGGCGCGACGGATCGTGGACGAGGCCGAAGCCCTGGCGGAGGCGTCGGGCTGGCCGGGGCGTCGGATCCTCCAGTCGCTCGACGCCGCCCTTGGCGCCAGGCCCCGCGTCGACCTTTCGGAGTTCGCGGAGCCGTCCCTCCCCGACCTGGGCCTTCGGACGTGGGACCAGCCCACCAGGCTGGATTCGCTGGTCGAACGGCTTGCCGCGATGCACCGCGACGGGGCCCGGGTGGTGGTGTTCGCCGAGGGCCGGGGGAGCCTCGAACGAGCCGTGGAGGTCCTAGCCCCGAAGGGCCTTCCGGCGGGAGGGATCCGGGCCGCGGTGGCCGAGGTCCCCGAAGGGTTCTGGTTCGAGCCGGACCCGGGAGGGGCGCCGGCCCTGGCCGTCATCACGGAGGAGGACCTGTTCGGCCGGCGCCGCCACACCCGCGAGGCCCCCCGCCTGTCCCGGCGGCGATCGGAGGCGGTGGCCGTCGAGCTCACCCCCGGAGACCTCGCCGTGCACACGGTTCACGGGGTGGGGCGGTACGTGGGGATGGTCCGGCGGGAGGTGGCCGGGGCCGAACGCGACTACCTGCTCCTCGAGTACGCCGGGGGGGACAGGCTCTACGTGCCGTCGGAACAGGTCGGGGTGGTGGCGAAGTACGTGGGCGGCGAGGCCCCCCGGCTCCATCGGTTGGGCTCGAGCGACTGGGTCAAGGCGAAGGGCCGGGTGCGCCGCGCCGTGCGGGACATGGCCGGCGACCTCGTTCGCCTGTACAGCGTTCGCATGTCGTCGCCGGGACACGCGTTCGGTCTGGACACGCCGTGGCAGGCCGAGCTCGAGCAGGCCTTCCCCTATGAGGAGACCCGCGACCAGCTCGCCGCGGTCGACGAGGTCAAGCGGGACATGGAGTCCGGGCAGCCCATGGACCGGCTCGTCTGCGGCGACGTCGGCTACGGCAAGACCGAGATCGCGGTGCGAGCGGCGTTCAAGGCTGTCATGGACGGCAGGCAGGTGGCGGTGCTGGTACCGACGACCCTGTTGGCCGAACAGCACCAGGTGACGTTCGGCGAACGCTACGCGCCGTTCCCGGTGACGGTGAAGATGCTGTCGAGGTTCGTCCCTCCGCGGGAGCAGGTCGCCACGCTGAAGGAGGCGGCCGAGGGGAAGGTCGACGTGCTGGTGGGAACGCACCGCCTGCTCTCCGACGACGTGAAGTTCAAGGACCTCGGGCTTCTGGTGGTGGATGAGGAGCAGCGGTTCGGGGTGACCCACAAGGAGCGGCTGAAGAGGCTTCGAACCAGCGTGGACGTCCTGACCATGACCGCCACACCCATCCCCCGGACCCTGGAGATGGCCCTGGCCGGGATCCGCGAGATGAGCGTGGTCGACACCCCGCCCGAGGACCGCCAGCCGGTGCTCACCTACGTGGGACCGTTCGACGAGGAGATGGCGCTGGCCGCGGTTCGGCGGGAGCTGCTCCGGGGAGGCCAGGTGTTCTGGGTCCACAACCGGGTCCAGACGATCGGCCGGCGGGCCGAGGAGCTCCGCCGGGCCCTGGGCGAGGAGGCCCGCATCGTCGTCGCCCACGGCCGGATGGACGAGGAGCGCTTGGAGAAGGTGATGCTCGAGTTCTGGGACCGCGCCGCGGACGTCCTGGTATGCACCACGATCATCGAGAGCGGCCTCGACGTGCCCTCCGCCAACACCCTCGTGGTCGAACGGGCCGACCGCCTGGGCCTGGCCCAGCTCTACCAGCTCCGGGGCCGGGTGGGCCGGTCCCGCGAACGGGCCTTCGCCTACTTCTTCTTCCCGCCGCAGTCGGCGCTGACCGACGAGGCGCACGAACGGCTCGCCGCGATCAGCCGGTTCACCGCGCTGGGCTCGGGGTTCGCCATCGCCATGCGCGACCTGGAGATCCGAGGGGCCGGCAACCTGCTGGGGGCCGAACAGCACGGCCACATCGCCGCGGTGGGGTTCGACACCTACCTGAAGCTGCTCCACGAGGAGCTGCAGGAGCTGAAGGGCCAGCCGATCGAACCGGAACGGGAGGTCCGGATCGACCTCCCGGTGAAGGCGTTCATCCCACCGGAGTGGGTGGGGCAGGAGGCGCTGCGGCTGGAGCTGTACCGGCGCATCGCCACCGCCCGGGACCGGGAGGAGCTGGCCACCGTGCGAGCCGAGGCCGAGGACCGGTTCGGGGGTCTGCCTTCGCCGGTGGCAGCGCTGTTCGCGGTGGGAGAGCTCCGTCTGGCCTGCCTGGGGAGCGGGGTGGAGGAGATCGCCACCATACGGACCAGGACCCAGGTCAGGGTCAGGCCACTGGAGGAGGCGGCCGGCCTCGAGACCGCGGCGGCGCTTCCCGAAGCGGCCTATCACGCCGCCACGAGGACGCTGAACCTGCAGTACCCCCCGAGCCTGGGCGGCGAGGACCTGGCCCGATGGGTGCTGGACAGGCTCCCGGGCGGCGGCGGGCCGGCATCCGGGGCTTCGCTAGAATCCTAGGTCCCGTGCTGTTTCGATCTCGAACGTTCCTCGTGGTCGCGGCGCTGGCCGTGGTCCTGCTCTCGGCGTGCGGGAACGCCTTCCAGCTACCCGCCGCCGTGGTCGGAGGGATGCCGATCACGCAGGAAGCCCTGGCCCACCAGCTCCAGGTGCTGCTGGCCGACCCACAGTACGAGGCACAGGTCCGGGGCCCCGGCGGGGCCGAGGCGAGGCGCGACCTCACCCGGCGGCTCCTGGGGCTGCTGGTCAGGCGGCAGATCGTCGACGACTACGCCCGCCGGCGAGGCATCGCCATCAGTCCCGGGGACGTGGACCGGCAGCTCGGGTCCATCATCCGCGGCACGGGAGGGCTGGCCAGGTTCCGGCAGATCCTGCGGCAGCGCGGGCTGACCGAGGAGGATGTTCGGGACAACATCTTCCAGTCGCAACTGCTGCAGCGGGTGCATGACGCCGTGGCCTTCGACCGGGTGGGCCCGAACGCGACCGGACGGCAAGCGGACCGGGCCTTCGCCACCTGGCTCGGTGAGCAGCTCCGGGCCGTCGACGTCCAGGTGAACCCACGGTTCGGGAGGTTCGATCGGTCGAACGGCGCCATCTGTCCGGTGGCCTCGACGGCGGACACCGCCTCCTGCCCGGGCCCGTGACCTCCTCGGTGCCGACCGACGGCCCTGTCCCGTCGAGGGCCGAAGGCGACCGGTTGCTCGACCTGATCAGGGTCATGGCGCGATTGCGCGGCCCCGGCGGCTGTCCGTGGGACCGCGAGCAGACCCACCAGTCGCTGGCCCGGCACTTGCTCGAGGAAGCCCACGAGACCCTCGAAGCCATCGATGGCGGCGACATGGAACGCCTGCGCGAGGAGCTGGGCGACCTGCTGTTGCAGGTGGTGTTCCATGCGGAGATGGCCCGGCAGGAGGGCGCGTTCGACATCGACGACGTGGCCGAGGGGATCACCACGAAGCTCATCCGGCGGCACCCCCACGTGTTCGGCGAGACGCGGGTCTCCGGGGCGGCCGAGGTGCTGGTGAACTGGGAGCGCATCAAGTCGGAGGAGAAGGGCGAGCACGGCGTCGACGAGGACATCCCCTCGACGCTCCCGGCGCTGGCCCGGGCGGCCAAGGTGCAACGGCGTGCGGCCGGCGAGGGGTTCGACTTCCGAAGCGCGGCCAGCGCCGTGTCGAAGGTCCGCCAGGAGCTGGGCGAGCTGGAGACGGAGATCGAGGCCCTCGACGAGGAGCGGGCGTCCCGAACCGAGGCGCCGCCCGAACGGGTCGAACAGGAGCTCGGCGACCTGCTGTTCGCCGTGGTCGCGCTGGGCCGGCGGGTGAACGTCGACCCGGAGACCGCCCTGCGCAAGGCGGTGGGAAGGTTCGCCGGGCGGTTCGACCGGATGAAGGCGGCTGCCCGGGCGGAGGGCGTCGATCTGTCGAAGCTCTCGGACCAGGAGCTGATCGCTCGGTTTCGAACCAGGACCTGAGCAAAGGGAGGGAGGGGTCGGGGGCCGGCCCCTCCCTCTCTTCCTCGGCCCGGCTGCGGTCAGGACACGGCGATCCCGTGCGTAGAGCAGGCGTACGCCAGCGTGATGCAACCCTCACCCGAAGGCCGTTGCCGGACGGATCAGCCCAGCGCGACCCCGTGAGGATAGGAGCACGCGTACGCGAGTGTGATCGAGCCCTGGCCCGAGGCTACCTCGTTCGTGACTCGGATCTTGACCGTGTAGCTTGGCCCGGAGATCGCGGCGAACGTGGCTGACAGTTTGAGGGTCCCGATCTCCCCCTCGGGCACCTTGAAGCTCGCCACGTCGGTCCCGTTGATCGATAGCCTCCAACTGACGTGAGCCCCGCTGTTGAGGACGTTCTGGACGACCGTGGCCCTCAGCTTGGCCCTGGTGATGGACGCGGGCCCGTTGAAGGTCTCGGTGACCGAGTCCCCCCTGCTCACCGACCAGAAGTACCCCACCTCGCAGCTGTTGAGGAAGCCGACGCTGGCGACCACGGTGGAGTTGGCCGACGGGAACGGGAAAATGGTGAAGCGGGCCGCAGCGGTTGCGGCGGCGGCTGATGGACCCATCATGAGAAGCGCCGCCGCGAGAACGCTCGCGGCCCCGAAGCCGACACGCCCCTTCCGGGTTCTGATCACAGGGCCTCCCCTCTGCCGATCGGGCACGAGCTCCGACGTGCCGAAGTCTATGGCGCTCGGGCGATCGGACGCAATCGTTCCCGGTCCGAGCTGGGCCGGCGGCGGTTCGCGGCCGCCCGGGGAGCGAGCGGCCGGCAACCGGCCGTGCCGGTCGGCCCGGTCGAATCAGGGGGCGGTCCGATCCCTCGATTGCCGCAAGTTGCGCGGGGCAGGCCATAGAATCGGGCGGCCATGATCATCGAGGACATCGAGGCGCGGGAGATCCTCGACTCGCGGGGCAACCCCACCGTCGAGGTCGAGGTCACCCTGGCCGACGGCACCGTCGGGATCGCGGCGGTCCCCTCCGGCGCCTCCACCGGCACCCACGAGGCGGTCGAGCTCCGGGACGGAGACGCCCAGCGATTCGGGGGCAAGGGCGTGCTCAAGGCCTGCCTCGCCGTCGAGGACGACATCGCCCCCGAGCTCGAGGGCATGAGCGCGCTCGAGCAGCGCGCCATCGACGGCATCATGAACGCGCTCGACGGCACGCCGAACAAGGCCCGCCTGGGGGCGAACGCGATCCTGGGAGTCTCCCTGGCGGTGGCCCGGGCGGCCGCGGCGTCGCTGGGACTCCCCCTGCACCGGTACCTCGGCGGCCCCCAGGCCCACATCCTTCCGGTCCCGCTGATGAACGTGATCAACGGCGGCCGCCACGCCGACAACGCCCTCGAGCTGCAGGAGTTCATGCTCGCTCCGGTCGGGGCCGTGAGCTTCTCCGAGGCCCTGCGGTGGGGCGTCGAGGTCTTCCACGCCCTCCACGCCGACCTCAAGCGGAAGGGCCTGGCCACCGGGGTGGGGGACGAGGGCGGTTTCGCCCCCGAGATCGCCACCGCCGCGGAGGCGCTGCACCTCCTGGTCAAGGCCATCGAGGCGGCCGGCCTCGAGCCCGGCACGGAGGTGGCCCTGGCCATGGACCCCGCAGCCTCTGAGATCTTCGTCGAGGAGCGCTACCGGCTGGAGGGCCGGGACCGAACCTCCGCCCAGATGATCGAGTTCTACGCCGGGCTCATCGACGCCTTCCCCGTCGTCTCCATCGAGGACCCCCTGGCCGAGGACGACTGGGACGGCTGGAGCGCCATCACCGAGGCCCTCGACGACCGGGTCCAGATCGTGGGCGACGACATCTTCGTCACCGATCCCGAACGGCTCGAGCGCGGCATCGAAGAGGACGCCGCCAACGCCATCCTGGTGAAGGTCAACCAGATCGGCACGCTCACGGAGACGCTCGACGTGGTGCGGATGGCGAAGGAGGCAAGCTACGGCGTGGTCATCAGCCACCGTTCGGGTGAGACCGAGGACACCACCATCGCCGACCTCGCCGTGGCCACCGGCGCCGGGCAGATCAAGGCCGGTGCGCCGTCGAGGGGCGAGCGCACCGCCAAGTACAACCAGCTCCTCCGGATCGAGGAGGGCCTCGGGGAGACCGCGCGCTACGCGGGCCGCGACCCCTTCGGCAGGTTCGCCGTCCCCAGGGCGGAGGCCGAAGACGGGGGGGAGCCGTGACCGTCGCCGCGGCCGGTCGAGCCGCCGCGAGGCCCCGGGCCCGGTTCACCGCCCGGGCCGCCGTTCTCGCCGTGATCGTGGTGGCGCTGCTCTTCTACCTCCTGGTTCCCTTGAAGGCCTACCTGGCGCAGCGTTCGACGCTCGACCGGCTGGACCGTCAGGTCGAACAGCTCCAGCACCAGAACGCCCAGCTCGAGGCGCAGGTCCGCCGACTGAACGACCCGCGGTACGTGGAGCAGCGAGCCCGGGAGTGCCTGGGCATGGTTCGGCCCGGTGAGATCTCGTTCATCGTGGTGCCGAAGGGCGGCTCGCCGGCCCCGCCGACCTGCTGAGGCCGGCGAACATACCTCCGGACGGGCACGGGTAGGTACGATCCGTGGCGGCTCGGCTCGGGAGAGACGGGTGAACATCGTCGATCGAACCCTGGCCGCGATCGACCGGTCCCAGCAGTCCCACCGGTGGCTGGCCTTCCCCTACGCCGTGATGAAGAAGTTCGGCGACGACCAAGCAGGCAACCTGGCGGCCCTCATCGCCTACTACGGCTTCTTCTCGATCTTCCCGCTGCTGCTGGTGTTCGTGAGCGCCCTCGGCCTGGTCCTGCGGGGCAACCCGAGCCTCCAGCAGAGCATCGTGAACTCCGCCCTGCGGAGCTTCCCGGTCATCGGCGGGGAGGCGTTCGGCAAGAACCTGCACTCCATCCAGGGCGGCGGAGTGGCCCTGGCCGTGGGCATCGCCGGCACGCTGTGGGCCGGCCTCGGGGTGACCCAGGCTGCCCAGAACGCGATGAACTCGATATGGAACGTCCCCAGGAAGCGCTGGCCCAACTTCCTCTGGAGCCGCATCCGAGGGCTGCTGATGCTGGTGGTCCTGGGGACGATCGTGGTGGTATCCACCTTCGCCGGCGGCTTCGGCGCGTCCGGCGGGACGAACTCCGCCCTCGACGTCCTGCTGCGGGTGGCGGGGATCGCGGTCTCGCTCGCCTTCAACCTGGCCCTGTTCGCCATCGCCTACCGCGTGCTGACCGTGGCCAGGCTGTCCTGGCGGGACGTACTCCCGGGGTCCGTGGCCGCGGCGATCCTGTGGACGCTGCTGCAGATCTTCGGCGGCTACTACGTGACCCATCAGGTCAAGGGGGCCAGCAACGTCTACGGGACGTTCGCCATCGTCATCGGCCTGCTGGTGTGGATCTACCTCGGGGCCCAGGTGACCCTGTACTGCGCCGAGATCAACGTGGTCAAGGCGCGCCGGCTGTGGCCCCGCGCGATGACGGAGCCCCCCCCGGCCGAGGCGGACCGCCGCGTCCACGCCGAGACGGCGGAGGCGGAGCAGCCCCTCCCCCGGGAGCGCATCGAGGTCGAGTTCGACAAGCCGGTCCAACCGCCCCGAGGCCGGCAGCAGGCGTCCTGAGGGGCCGGGGCGTGGCGAGCCGCGCGGCTCGCGGCTACTTCGCCCGAAGCCCCAGCAGGAGGATCAGGAACCCCAGCCCGGTGATGAGCGATCCGGTGAGATGGACCAGACGGTCGCGGCGGCGGCCCGAACCCGTGGGCCCCCCAGCGCGGCTCTCGGCGGCCAGCGCCGTGGCCATGCCGATGACGATGACCAGCATGCCCAGGCCTCCCACGAGGGCTCCGATCTCCTGGAGGCGGTGGGCCGACTTCGCAGTGGCGATCAGCAACGTGTCTCCTCTCTCCATCCGGGCAGGCGAAGCCGCCGATCCGGAGGTACGTGACGCGCGCCCGGTGCCACCTGCCGTCTCGAGGCAGGCACGAGCCGCGAGGCCGAAGCCTACGGCACGCCGCGCCGGAAGAGCAACCGGCTATTCCGTGGCGATGGCCGCCAGCACGTCGAGCCGGGCCGCCCGCCTGGCCGGCCACAGCGCCGCGAGCACCCCGAACACCCCCGCGATCACGATGTACACCACGAGCTGCCCGGCCGGGATGGTGAGGGCCGTGATCCCCTGGCGCTTGAGCGCGTGGACCATGGCCCAGCCGAAGAAGATCCCCACGGCGGTGCCCAGGACGGCGCCGAACAGCGCGATGATCACCGACTCCCATCGGACCATCGTTCGAACCTGACGCCGCGCCATGCCCACGGCCCGGAGGAGACCGATCTCCCTGGTGCGTTCGAAGATGGAGAGCGCCAGCGTGTTGATGATGCCGATCACCGCGATCAGGATGGCCAGGAGGAGCAGCGCCGTGATCAGGCCCAGCAGCGTGTTGATCTGGTTCGCCTGACTGTGCCGGAACTGCGCCTGGTCCTCCAGCTTCACGTTCGGGAACTCGTGGGCCACCCTCGTCACCGCCGCCTTCGCCTGGGCCTCAGTGACCCCCGGGGCGGTCTTGGCCAGGACGACCGTGTCGAGCTGGATGGTGAAGTTCCGGTCGTAGGTGCCCAGCGTCACCACGTAGTTCCCCAGGAGCCGGTTGTCCGTGTAGACGCCCACCACCTTCAACCGCTGCTTGCCCGTGCGGGCGAACTGGGCGGTGAACGTGCTGCCCACGTGCCAGTGGTTCGACTCGGCGGTCTGCCGGTACACCAGGACGTCCCCCTCACCCAGCGCCGAGACCGACCCCGCTTGCAGGGGCACCTGCATGACCGAGTCCAGCGTGGAGGGATCCACGCCCTGGATCTGCTGGGCCCCTCCCTGGTAGCCGAACACCCCCTGCCGGAACTCCTCGACCGCGGCGAAGGCCCGATCCGTCTTCAGCCGTGCCGCGATGTCCGTGCTGAACCCGGTGAACTGGGAGGAGGTCACGATGTAGTCGGCCTTGAGCGTCTCGTTGAGGGCCCGGCCGGTGGAGGTCTTGATCGAAGCGGCGAAGACGCTCACGAAGCTCACCAGCCCCAGACCGATCATGAGGGCCGCCGCCGTGGAGGCGGTGCGCTTCGGGTTGCGCATGGCGTTCTCCCGGCCGAGCTTCCCGGAGACGCCGGGCAGCGGCGCCCCCACCACCCGGGCGAACGGCCCCGCCACCAGCGGCGAGAGGACCGCCACCCCGAGGAAGATCACCGCTGCCCCCAGGCCGACCAGGGCCGCCCCGTGGCCACCGAACAGGCCGGCCAGGAGGGCCCCGATCCCCACCAGGGTGACCAGCGCGCCGGCGAGGGTACGGCGCCGGGACCGCGTGTATTCGGCCGGCCCCGTGTCCCGCATCGCCGCCACCGGGGGCACCCGCGAGGCCCGGATCGCGGGCATCACCGAGGCGACCACGGTCGTGCCGATACCGACGGCCAGCGCCGCCACGATGGTTCGAGGCAGCAGTTGGGTGGAGGTGGTCGGCAGGTCGACCCCGAACGCCCGGAGGAGCCCCTGCAGGCCGAGGGCGATGACGAACCCGAACCCCAGCCCCACTACCGAGGCGAACACGCCGGTGATGGCCGCCTCGGCCAGGACCGAACGCCGCACCTGCCTCGCCGAGGCGCCCAGCGCGCGGAGCAGTGCCAGCTCCCGGGTTCGCTGGGCGATCAGGATCGAGAAGGTGTTGAAGATGATGAACGACCCCACGAACAGGGCGATCGCCGCGAACACCAGCAACGCGATGTTGAAGAACGACAGCGCCTTCTTGATCTGGTCGGAGCTGGCCTGGGCGGCCTGCTGGCCGGTCTTCGCCTCGAACCCCTTCGGCAGGATCCTCTGGATGGCGTCCCGCAGCCCGGTGGGGGCCACGTCCGTGTCGGCGGCGACCTCGACGCTGTCCCACTTCCCGCCCCCGTTCAGCACGCGCTGGGCGGTGTGCGGATCGAACACGACCAGGGTGGCCCCACCCAGGTTGTCGGCGGAGCCGAACCCGAAGATGCCGACGATCCTCGCCTCCATGGGCGGCCCCTGGAGCAGGACCTTCACCGTGTCCCCGATGTGGAGGTCGTGCTTGCGGGCCGTGGCCGCGTCGACCCCGATCTCGCCGTCGGTCCGGGGAGCGCGTCCCTCCCGCGCCGTCACGGCGGACAGCTCCGGATCGCTGAGCTTCGCCGTGCCGAAGGTCGGCGCGCCGCCGGTGGTGATGGCCTTGCCGTCCTTGCCCACGAGCTGCGCGTAGCCGCTCAGCGAGCCCTCGGCGGTTCGGACCCCCGGGACGGCTTCGATCTTGGCGATCAGCGAGTTCGGCACCCGTTCGGCCGAGCCCGCGTCCTCTCCCCCGGGCCCGTTCGCCTTGAACCTCGGGACGCCGCTCACCTCGACGGCCACGCCCTTCTCCACGTTCCTGAACAGGTTGTCGAACGCCCGGTTCATGGTGTCGGTGAGGAGGTAGGTCCCGGAGACGAACCCCACCCCGAGCACGATGGCCAGGGCGGTCAGGCCGAGCCGGAGCTTGTGGGCCAGGAGGCCCTTCAGGGTCGCCTTCCACATGGCGTCAGCCCCCCAGGCCCTTCATGCGGTCGAGGACCCGCTCGGCGGTGGGTTCGGCCATCTCGTCGACCACCCGGCCGTCCGCCAGGAACACCACCCGGTCCGCGTAGGCCGCGGCGTTCGGATCGTGGGTCACCATCACGATGGTCTGGCCGAACTCCCCCACGGCGTTCTGCAGGAACCCCAGGAGCTCCGCGCCGGAGCGCGAGTCGAGGTTCCCGGTGGGCTCGTCGGCGAACACGATCTCGGGCCGGCTGGCCAGGGCCCGGGCCGCGGCCACCCGTTGCTGCTGTCCGCCCGAGAGCTCCGACGGCCGGTGCGTCAGGCGAGACCGCAGGCCGATGGTGTCGACCACCGTGTCGAGCCAGGTCCGGTCCGGCTTGGTCCCCGCGATGTCCATCGGCAAGGTGATGTTCTCGGCCGCGTTGAGAGTGGGGACCAGGTTGTACGCCTGGAACACGAACCCCACCTTCTCCCTTCGCAGCAGGGTGAGCTTCTTCTCGTCGAGGGCGGTGAGGTCGACGTCGCCGATGAACACCCTGCCGGCGGAGAGCGAGTCGAGCCCCGCCAGGCAGTGCAGCAGGGTCGACTTGCCCGACCCCGACGGCCCCATGATCGCGGTGAAATGGCCCGCCGGGAACTCGATGGACACGCCGTCCAGGGCTCGAACGGCCGCGTCCCCCCTGCCGTAGACCTTGACGGCGTCGACCGCTTTCGCGGCGAGCGCGATCCCGTGCCTCTCGTTCAACGTGGCCTGCATGTCGCTCCCCCCCATCCCGTCGAACCGGTGCGTTATCGATCCAGGCTACGGGCTGTCCAAGTGTTCGGCATCCATCTCATGCCACCATCGCAGACACTCTGTGAACGGGAGATGAAGAGAGCGTGAACTGGCGAGCCTTCGAGACCGGTGCGCCAGAGGGGAGGGTCTGCTGCGAAACCTCCACGGCGGGGGCGTTCAACATCGGACAATCCGTCACCGCCTGCCGGCCGTACTGGCTGCGGCCGGGTGCGTGGCCCGGTGGCCCAGTGTGTCCTGAAGGGAGGATCCGGATGTCCCGTTGGCGGATCGTTTCGAGGATCGGAACCACTGCCGCCGCAATGGTGCTGGCGGCCACGCTCTCGGGCGGGGTGGCGGGCGCACAACCGCGAGCCACGGGATGGTCGATCCAGCCGAGCCCCAGCGTGGCCGGGTCGCCGTTCAGCGGCCTCCTGGCCGTGTCCTGCCCGGGAGACGGGACCTGCACGGCGGCCGGCGACTACAGCCCGGCGGGCGGC
>Ga0137378_10001306_pt1 | contig 20893 bp, 21 predicted proteins | sample SagtaG_21_FD_104813 | JGI IMG/M metagenome (GOLD analysis project Ga0137378, IMG submission 104813) | Vadose zone soil microbial communities from Sagehorn Ranch, Mendocino, California, USA - Sage2_L_60_16 metaG | ecosystem: Environmental > Terrestrial > Soil > Vadose zone | place: USA... | reverse complement strand
CGACAGTACAGTGGGTCCGCGGCTCGGAAGGTTCAACTTTGTGAAGTATCCTTTGCTCGTGTTGGGACTTGCGGGTCTTGTCGGCTGGGTGTTTATCATGTCAAGTGAGGTCCAGGCAAACCTGGCTAGCATTTTCTCAAATCCCGCTCTGGTTGTCGTGAGTTGCGTAGCAGTTCTAATTATCGGTGCAGGGACGGTAATCTGGCAAACCAGAAACGGAAAGAACACGATGGTTTGAACATGTTCGAATCCGGAGGGATTCGGCACCGGCCGGGAGCCAAGCGCTTTGGCAGAACCCCCCCTGTTCCACCATGGCCTGAAGTCTAGGATTTCTAGAGACTAACTAGTGGATAGTCGGTCGGGAGAGATTCGGACGGCCAGCGGTGAAAGACACAGGCCCCGCAAACACTGAGACTGCCTCCCCTCCTTTTCTGAAATAGCGGGTGGATCGTTGCAGTTGTCTCCCAAAAAGGAACTCTATTCATTTTCAGGGAAAGCATGCCGGCGGGAACCCTGTGGTGGATTGGTGGGCCCGCCCGGGTTCACAAGGTTATCATTGAACCGAAGAGGCCCAGGCGAATTGGCCGTTGCCACTTTTTTTTGGCGTTGAAAAAAAGAGGCAAATTGAAAGATGATCAGTCTAACGGAACTCATTTACTGAACTCCTTTCCTGGGTTCAAGACCGGTGGGCCCGTTACCCGTAACAGATCAGTTGGCAGGACCTTTTTTCCCAGCATGCCTTGGAGCCCAAGGCGCTCGAAAGAAGTGACCGGTAGAGGATCGGCATGAGGGATTCGGACCGTCACCAGCATGCATAAGTGGCCTTACTCTTGGCCCCGTAGTCGAGCCAAGAAGGATCGTGCTTGGCGCGTAGATATTAGCACGGGTTTATCATCGAGTCGGAACCGGCGAAATGATTCAGATCTAGCCTTCTCTCAGAAGAACTCGAAACTCGATTTCAACTCTTGAGATGAGTAAGACCAACCTACAACGGATAACCAATGGGACGAGTGTCTAGGAATAGTTTCGACCGTTGAATGGAAAGTCTTTCGGAAAGAAAGAGCCGCGTAGACAAATGAGCAGGAGCAGGGTTAAGAACCATAACGGAAGAAGGGGGGTTAGCGAGGCCGTTTGAAGAAGGGTCGCGCTCAGAGCTGTCATTATTACTGCCAGAGAAAAGAGCACTCCTCGATAAGGCGCAATCCTGGCGAGAAAGGAGGCATTATCCACCTTCGCGGTTGTACCGCTGAACTCTGGTGCGAGCCAACCGATGGCGGCAAATGGAAGAAGAGTGCCTAGCAGGGGCCCACGTGTCGCCCAGTCAGAAAGCGAAGAGAGGACTAACCCCAACATGAGGATGCTTAGCGCAGGAAAAAACAACTTTGAACCTACTGGTCTAGACCATCGACCAGTCGATTTAATTCGCTCTCGCAGAAGCCCTCCTATCATTCCTGCCCAAAAAGATGAGAAGGCTGCGAGTGGTAGAACACTATGGATTAGGTTAGTAAGCGACCAAGAGAATATGAAAAGGAACATGGAAGCCCAACCTGTCATTTTCCCGAGTTCACGGAAGAACCATCCTCCTGAGGTGAAAAGAATCATTGTCAGAACCAGCCAACCTATGATCACAGCGTCGACCTTGAAGTATGCAGCTAGTAATCCGCCAGCGGCACATTCAAGGGTTACGAAAACCAAGAAAGAGGGATTCAAATTGATGGTCACTGTTTCGTTCAACGGTCTGCGAGGTTTCCCCATTGTTACCCTAGAACAATGGTCCCTGGGTGTTCCATATTCCTACCGGAGTGAAAGCATCGACGAAGTAAGATATGCCACCGGCGACTGAGCCAAAAACCACTCCTCGAATCTCGCTCTTGGTAAAGTCTGAGACCAGACCGCCAGCAAGTGCCCCGGGCACGTTTTCCCACATCCCGGTAACCGTCGGAGCTTGTTTCTGGGCATATTGACCCGCGATATAGCTCGCCTCACCGGTTACGATATTTGCCACAGCCCATCTTGTCACAGTGGATCCTGAGGCTGGGCTCAAGATCCCTTTCGTTCCCAGAGCGCCACTCACGAACCCGCTTGCAAAGGCTGCACCCAGTCCAGCGTAGGTGATGGCATGCCCTGAGGCGAGTGACGTTCCAGCATAGAAGCCTGCGTTGATACCTCCACTAAGCGCTCCGTTTTTCAGGGCCTGAAAGGCTATGTTTCCAAGGCTTGCTCTTGAAATCAGTTCCAACGGTTTTGATGCTGACGTCAGTGAGTTCGGCAACTGGTATCAGTTGGTCAATGTGTTGTGAGGTGATGGTTGTGGCGCCCACTATGTGGACGTAGGAGCCGTCATTGTCAATTGACTTTACCTCTACGGGTTCCTTCCATTTCGGACCAATGAGTGTCGTTCCGGGTTGGATTTCCCTCAGTTCTAGCAACGCGAAGATCCCTTGGAACTAGTGGTCTGTAGCGTCTTTCGACTTCCGACTTACTAATAACCACGAAGGATGAGAGGGACAGAGCGTTGTAATCAGACAGCCGGTAGTGTATGGTAGAGACGAAGAAACTGGAAGAGAGCTTATACGATTCCTTCCCTAGTCGTCACTTTCACTCCACTTAACCTTAATGGCATTGCTCAGCCAAACAATTCTGTCATGGCGGAGCAGTACTGGAACGCTCGAGCGCTTCTAGGATTCATGGTAGAACAGGAGGCCTTCAACTTTCTAAAGAGCATGTGCATCCTGAGCGTCAAAGCTGATGACGAAGTAAAGGAAATCTGGCGAAACGCCAAGTCCGCTGTCGAGACGTCTTCTGCTCTAAAGACACCAGCAGAAGTGTTGGATATTGACAAGAAATTCGAAGGACAACTAGACGTTGTCTCAAAGGACCCGCTCTTCCCAGAAGCGATTCAACAGAAGAAATGGTCATTCAAACTTGTTGAGATAGACGCGCTTGTCTGTTTTCAACAGTACATAGTTACCGACTACTCAAAAGAGCTGGCGAAACAATACGACCTCTCCGATACGAGCCGGCTAATCGATTTCTGCCTGCCTTCAAAGCGCGCCAAGAGACCGATGGCTGTGGTGTCTGCCCCGCAGGAGTTTACAATGCTCTCTTCGAGTCAGGACCTCAGAGTCCTGGGACCAGGGCAGATGCAGGATCCGGTTACGAAGCGCACAGTCTTCGGATTTGGAGTAGGTTGGGGATCGCCGTTCATCCAAGTGGTCAGGTTCAAGGGTCGTTATTTCCTTCGCAACGGGTATCATCGGGTATACGAGATAAGGAAGGCAGCTCTGACGCATGTACCCTGCATTCTGATCGAAGGCGAGAACCTTGCGGACACGGGAGCAATAAAGCCAGGTTTCTTTGGCGAACAGTTGTTGACCTCTGATCGGCCTCCAATGTTTGCAGACTTCCTTTCAGACAAGATTGCTCCACCACTGCACATGAAGCCGTTTACGAAGATCGTCCGTGTACGTGCTGACGAATCAGTGCTGCCAGTGATATTGCTACCTGCTCCTCCAGCGGAGGAACAGAAAATGGCGCGCAAGATTCAGTCCTCTGCCCGGCCCGAGGGCGACAACTATGAGGAATTCAATATCGTCAAGGAGGATTGGAATACCTATAGGCTTGAAGATGGAACTATTCTCAGGGCTAGGCAACTCCTAGTGAAGATTACGAAGCAGCCGATGATTGATCCGGAAGAACCTAACATGTCGATTGAGATGTCCAACTTGTTGACAGCCATACTCCCGCCTGCCAATCTTAGGGGAGCTGCGTCAGCCCAACAATACGGTCCACAGGAGCTAAGCCAGTCAGTAGTCCTGCCCAACATGAAGTACGTAACGACTCAGGAAGTTACGAATGAATACATCACCAAAAGCGGTATCAAATTGCTCTTCCAGATTGCATCACTGAATGTGGCCAGAACGAAGAAGTTCGGTCCTTCAGGCGACCCAGTCTACATGGTAAATGCCCAGACCAACGTCCAGATTCTACCATCGACACCAAGCGAGTAGAACGATAACTGTGGACTTACCGACATTTCCAACCTACCAACCATATCCCGGCTCAGGGCCGTTGCGTGAAAATCTTGACGTTTCCCTCGCGAATTTGCGCGGAATCCTTTCAGATCATGGCCGTGACATGGTATATGCCTATGTCATGACTTCGGTGGAGACCAAAGATGGAGCCTTCTTGCAGTGTGGGTGTGGACCAAATTTCCAGGGTGGGGAAATCACGATTTGTACCTGTATGGCTCAGATGCGAACTTTCGGAAATGTAAAGCCTGGGGTTTGGGTGTCCGGTTTCACCAGTGTAGACGGAACAAGTAAAGGTAACGGGCTATTTTATTTGACTCAAATCCATGATAGTGCAGTTTCACAGTATGATCTGTGGAACAAGTTGCCTCCGGGAGTAAGGATGGCGAAAGCGGCACACCTTGATCCTTATGGCGATGTCTTCGAGCCAACTGTTTCCTTTGAAAATCCAGGGGACCTCGCCGCATTCGATACAGGGAATTACAAGCGGCCGATCAAGGGGCACGTGCATGCGACCGAACGCCACCCGAATCGATGGCATTTTGACGTAGATTATGTGGGCAGGCAGACCGGTAGGCGGCAGGCGTTTCTTATTGGAGATTCCACCATGACGTTCATCTGGACACGACCTCTAATCTACTTTAACGGAAGTCCCGGGGAACGTCATCCTCGCTCCAAGAAACGCGACATTCGTGGGCTTCTAGAGGTTCTCGCCACTTTGCCTTAGAATCTTGTAGTCCAGGTATGGCGTCTCCGCATCTTTCTCAATCAAATAGTCTAGCAGCATGTCGCCTAATGGATCGACATTTACTTCCGGGAGAGTGAAGTTGTTTTGCAAAAAGCTGCCTGCGCTTAGGAAGCGACAAGAAAGCATCCGGTCCCATTTATACTTGTGATGAATGGACTAGACTACTTGTGCGCAGGCATAGAGCTGCGACCACATTTCAGCGTTTACAAAAGACGGCCCCTAGACAAATAATCCAACTAAATCCTCGACAATTTTCCAAAGCACTTTGACGGGAGAGGGAATCTCTTTTCCCACAACCTGGAACAGCAACGATACAACTGACCAGCCTAGAATGTAGAGAACAATTCCTGTTATCCCGTAACGTGACCATGTAGCCAGAAGATATACGAGCGACAATACTTCGCCGATTTCCGCGAGGAGAGCCTCCAAGTCCAGCAAGGTGCCAGTGATCGACATCTTACCTCAGTCCCGAGGAAATGAGCCGCAGAGCATCGAACACGATTGTTACTCCGAAAACTAGGCCGTCGCCAAAGAGCGTCAAAGTCGCCTTCCCTCTAGCATATCCCAGAATCACCAATCCAATGGATATGGCTCCTAGCGTCCCGATGACTGTTAGCACCTGCGGAGTCAAGTCAGAAGCCAAATTCTCTTCCGACACAATCCAAGCCACGATACCTAGGATCACTCCGACGAGGAAACCCCGTCGGCCAGTCCTTCGCCAGGGACTCGGTCCCTTGAATTTCCTTCCCAATTGTGACTGCTAGAAGTAGTCGGAAAGGATCCTGAAGTATGCGGCGAGAGAGATTTCCTTTCGCGTGGAGATTTCGCGAGGCGAGAAACACTGACCAACTAGGCTAGGGATAGCACGAACCGTTACCCGGTAGAGTGCATTATAGTAGAAGGCGAACCTGTCTTCGAAACTCGATTCGATCAAACTTAGGTAAGTGTCATATTGGTTTGGAAATAAAAGGATATGCCCATCACATCAGCGCACTCTTTTTTTACAAAGTTTCGATTCGAATGAATACGGGTAAAGACCATTTGCCAAGGTCAAGCGCGTTTAGACGTAGAAATTCTACGCTGCAAAAGAGGCTAGATCTCTACTCTTGCTTCGGCTCAGCTACTTTCGCGAGTGATGTTTTTGCCTGTCTGGCTGTGGCCTTCGAGGTTATGGCTTGCGTGGAATTTACACCGGTAGGTTGCCCTCCTGAGTCCGCACGAACTTCGTGAGGAGTAGAGGAAGTTAGTTCCGCGGGAGAAGGCGGATTCTGCGCCAACTGAACAACTTTCTTGTCCCTCTTGGTCCCCCTCCAGCTCTCTTGAGCCTGGATAGGCCAGCCCTTCTTGAGCGTGCTATTGTCGCTGTTGTCGCTATCGTTGCCCATCTTTGTTCAACTACCTAGCTATACCGCGAACGCTCTTTATATGGACTTGGGGTATAAGTATCGACCAGACCTCTAGTAAGCTCCACGTGGTGCCCACCAATTCCTGTAGAGGACGACTCCCTTCTCCGACTAGCAGAAGGTCTAACGTTGGTTCCAAAGAAAACGATCCCAGCATTCCCCTAAAGACTTGCCCGGAGTCCGTCTCAACTACCACATCGGTCCGATCGCGATTTTCCCAGAGCAGGTTGAGAGTATCTTCGACGGTCGAGCCAAAACGCATCTCGCTGAAAACCTCAACGATGCGATTCAGACGAAGCCATCTGCCCAACTTAGGTGCTGCTTCTCGGGACCTTGCTATTGCGACTCTACCCGTGTAGTATGCGATTCCTGAGATGAACCCGAACCCTATGATGAGCACGCCGAGCAACAGTATTGAGTTGGTAGTGAAGGATGTCATAACAGAGTCCACAGTGAGAGGACGATTGAGTATGGCGAGTGTTGATAGAAAGATGAAAGAGGACCAGAAATATGAGAAGATCACCTTCTCTAGCCACGGGATACCCACCAAGAGTTTCCCTCTCAGAAGGATAGATCCAATATTCAAGCTGATGTATCCTGGAAGGAAAAAGACAGAGAATGCGAATAGTTCGGCCGTCGTCGGAAGGTCTACCATAGACTCATTGCTTCCAGAACCCGTCCAGTGTATTATTCTATATGCTTGTTGCAGTTAGACATCTTCGCTACTGAGACTCAAACTCTTTTCGAGCCTCTTGCTCCTTTGATGCCACTAAGCCCCATAACGATTTACGCCTATCAATCATCCGCCGTTTCTATGAGTTCGAGAAGAGCCGCAGAGAGAGCACACATCGTAGGTTCCCCGGTTCGCATATTGGTGTTGCTTCCCCTTTTTGATGCAGCTCTGTCCGGAGATGTAGGCGGGAAACTCGGGGGGGTGAAGCTTCATTTGACGTTGTTCTAGTCGGTACATGATCCGAAGCATCTGCATTACTGCGTCGTTGGAATATGCCTGTTCATCTCGCAGCTTTAAGATGCCAGTCACAATCGAGTCCATCTCAACTATTTGGAAATCCATCTTCTTCGCATGATTCATAATGCTATCTCGGTCCGACGTTTTGATGTGGTCGCAGTATAGGACCAGTTTGAAGCCAGGGCCGTATTTCTCTTCAATTCTGGACCTTAGCTCTTGCCTGAGGTTGGGATTGTTGAACAACTTCGTTGTGCGTTGCCATTCTCGATGCTCTTTCCACAAGGCCTTGAAGTGACGTTTCTGGACTCCGGTCTCCCAGCCCTTCACTTCTCCCCATATCTTTTCCTTAGTCAAGGGGTTGACTGCGATGATATCCACTTCATAGGCCACCGTCTGATGTTGCTGTTGACCAGTCTTGGTGGTGACAGTTTTGGGTATCTTGTACTTGGTATTCGAGACCACCAAGTATCCCAGTGATTCTAGGTACAACCGGACGAGTCTTTCATTCGCTTCCTCACTCGAGTCTGTCCACCACTCATGACCTCGTCGAAGTCAATCTACAGTGCCTGCAAAAGCCTATCCCATTTTCTGCTAGATAGTGGATCGAGCAAACATGGCTTATGTCTGGTACGCCGGATACGGCTCTAATCTGTGTGAAGAAAGATTCCTCTGCTATGTTCGCGGAGGTCAGTTCAGATGGGGCGGTAGCTGCTCCAAAGGTTGCGAGGATAAAACACCTCCTCCAGGGAATGAACCCACGGTGATACCATTTCCGTTGTATTTCGCGAGGAATGCAGACCGCTGGGGCGATGGCGGCGTGGCTTTCATTGACTCAAATCCGGGGCATAATCGTCGGACTCTGGCGAGGATGTGGAAGGTGACAGTCGAGCAATTTGAGTGTATCAGAGGTCAAGAAGGTAGAACATGGTATGACAAGGTAGTCAAGCTAGGTCGACACAGAGATGGGAGTATGATAATAACAATAACGAGTAGTAAGAGACTTTCCGAAACAAGGCCTTCTGATGGTTACCTTAGGACAATCACGCTCGGGCTTAGAGAGACGTTTGAGTTGAGCGATGATGGCGTATTGAGTTACTTGCTGAACATCCCGGGGATAGATGGATCCTTTTCGAGTGCTGAACTATCTGCCATCATCGGCTCGACAGAATAGGGTCACCCGGTTCAACCGACAATAACGATTTTGAGCAGAGCGAAATAATGAGTCATCAGTCCCAGATGCCTGCGAAATCGCCTTCGAATTCCCATCCCTTCCTAGAAGGGTTCCAAGTTCCCTTACGTATGATCTAACGGAACACAGGGAAGAATAGCGAAACAGCGAGCAAACTTGCCGGAACATAGCTTCAGGGACCCATTCATCGTCGAGTCGCAGAAGAACAACCCTCGGAAGTGTGAGATGAGAGGAAACCGGCCACGGAAGAAATAGCGATTCGGGGTGGCGGTTTTCATGTTCGCAAAAATCAACAGCCCAACCTAACCATAACGTTGCGGATTCAACTTGAATGGAGAGTTTTCATTATTCCATTATCTATCCAATCGAGCCAGGTACGAAGCACTCTAGTTGCCCGTAGAATACTCTCAGCGTCTATTCGCGAGGAACTAGACCGTCTGGCCTCGATTCTTAATGATATCCAGGTAAGTGAAGCCGTATGATGGCCCTGCCTGCGTGAAAGAACTGGTGCCTGTGTTAACTGGAACCCCAGGTTCTACTTGTGTGCCCTCGTGCCACTCGTTGAACGTCTCTATGAGTAGGAACCGAGCCTCTGAGGGGCGTAGAGAGGCGATTGTTCTGACAGCTAAAGCAAATCCAGTTGCGTTTCGATCCAATCGTGGCGAGGCTTCGCTGAAGCTCCAAAAACCGGGTGTGGCAAGGGCTGAGTAGCCCGGCTGGAGTTCATAATGGGGAAAGCTGTTTGCTGATGTCACATTCACATCTGGCCGGTATTGATACCAGCCGTCAACCGCCGTTGCGTACTGTGTATAGCCGTCGAATACTTTCAGAACAATAAACATGGGCTCTCCCTTCGCCGTCATCAGGCTTCTCGCTGTTGACCATCTGTCAGCATAATTGGAACTGTCATATTGATCTGCGTATACGAAAACCACGGGGAGATTGCTGGGTCCGATTCTGAAGTAGGATGTGAAGTTGGCTCGATTCTCGTAGATATAGGTCAGGTTCCCGACTATCTGATCTACAGTGGGATCACCCTTACCTTCGAGTTCATAGTATGCCGCCAGCTTGAGATGGAGGGTAGCATTGTCCCGGGCCTGCGCCAGCATCAAGCGGAAGGCGTTGTCTTCAAAGCTGTTCTGCCCCCACCAAGAAACCAAGGTGAAGTTGAAGCGAGCGTCAGCCATCCATGTCAGATCGCGGTTGATGACGGTTGTAGATAGAGAGCTGTAAAGTTCCGAGGCAGGATCAAAGCTGCCTGAGCCATTGTCCGGTAGGAAGCGCGAGGCCCAGGAATTCGGCGGAGAGTAACCGCTGCTATTCCAATGCCTCCACATGTCCAGGGAGGGACAGCTGGCGTCGCAGTACCAAGGATAATAGAAGGTCGCCCAGTACTGACCTGCCTTTGGACTATTGACTGACCCCTTGGGTGGGGTTCGATTCGAATAATATTGGAATACTCCAAATGCAACCCCTACAAGAACAAGGACGAGAAACACGGCCAATATTGCAACGTTTCTGTCGTGTCTTCGTGCACTTTCCAACTCGTCGCTCAACTCAGCCCTTACCCAGCTTGATGTCTGTACTGTACCGGTGCTTGAAAAGCATCTTACCGCTTGCCTATTTAGTGTTCCTATCGAACCCCCTTGGTGCGGAAAGGCTATCGAAATCTATCAGTTCCAGACAAGCTTTACTCGGAGCTGGAACGGTTCGTAGCCGACTCCAAGGGACGATATGTTTCAGTGGCCGAAGTTGTCAGAGAATCAATCAGAGACTTTCTCGACAGAAAAAGCATGTCCCTAAGAAAGGCCTGAAAACCTGAGAGTCTCTTCGATCTCGTACCTTTCGAATACGCGCATACTTAATGCCAGTGTTGCGAGATGGTTGAGGTTGTAGGGCCTACGGAGTGCGCTGAATCTTCCGCTAGGCTGTAAACTGGTTAAAAGGCGGCGCGAGTTTCCCCCTGCTCAATCAACGGTCAGCGTCGTCCTTTCGCCCCTTGTTCAGATCCCGAGATTGGCGTCGCCCGCGAAAGCGAGGGCTGTCGGCAGAATTTTCACTTGCCTCGACTGAGATCTCTATCCAAGGGCATGACGGTGGTCGTCATCAGAACAATCGTTCCAAATTTTTGAACCGGTACTCCAGGTGAAATCGTTCGCTCAGATTCTAGCTTATGTAGACCCATCTGTCTCGATACAACGCCTAGAAAGGCAGGATCCGTGTGAATCCGGTAGATGCATTCATCAGGGCAATCGAGCAGGAGTCGCCAGGATTCAGAAGCGAGGAAGAGCTTCGGCACGTATTCCTGAAAGAGTTAGAGACGCTTTCCCGGAAGCTTGGACTTCCATTTCAACCTCGGATTGAGGAAACGGTCCAGACGGGTAGGAATGATGCCAGAGTCGGGGCGATAATATACGAGTTCAAGAAACCTTTTCGTTTAGACCAAGCTCCGACGAGGAGCGAGGCACTCGGTGAGATCCGCCGTTATCTCGACTCTGTTGTTAAGGAAAGGCAGACTCCAGCTTCGAAACTCCAAGGCTTCGTAACGGACGGGAAATCTGCCGCCATCTTGGCCTACAGTTCTTCGCTGAAGAAGTTTGTCACCATAGATGCTTTCGAGAGATCAATCCGGGAAGAGGAAGCATTCGTTCCGATCTCACAGACATCAATATGGTTTGAAAAGTCTCTGAGATCGCTTTCTCATCGAGAGCTGTCTCCCGAGAACTTACTGGAGGATTTTGGACCTGGCTCGAACATTTGCACTAGCCTCGTTGGCACGCTATGGAATCTATTCCAACAAGCCAAGGATTTGAGAACGAAGCAACCATTCTATGAGCAGTGGAAGACTCTCTTTTCAACAGCAACGAAGAACGCTTCATCCAAGGACATGGCCAACGAGTTACTACTCTACGGGCTGAACCCTACAATATTTGGATCCGTTAAGGAGAAAGAAGCATCACAAGAACGCGTTCGAGTATTCTTGTTCATTATCCACACGTATTATTCTCTGATCATCAAGCTGCTGGCGGTTAGAGTCGCAGATGAACTGAGGTTGCTAGGGGCATCTTCTATGATGAGTCTCATCGAGGATGATCCAAAAGAGGGACTGAAACAGGCTGAGGAGAACCTTCCTCGGCTTCTCGCCAATTTTGTCGAGCGCGACGTATTCTCGTGGTTCCTAGACTCGACTGCCTCTCTCAGCATGATCACAGAAATGGCCAAGAGATTCAAACATTATGATGTTGAGGGGGTTCGCCGTGACGTTCTTAAAAGAGTGTACCAAACTACGATCCCTCCCCGGCTGCGTAAGTCCTTAGGCGAATTTTATACAAAGGATTGGGTCGCGGAATTACTCCTAGACGAGACAGGATACGACGGGAACGGGTCGATTCTCGATCCGGCCTGCGGTTCAGGGACATTTCTCGCTCTCGCCATACAGAGGAAGAAAGCGGCCGTGCGTTCCAAGCTTCCCCAAGAAGTCCTTGAAGAGATACTCAATGGCGTCGTTGGATTCGACATGAATCCCATAGCGGTCACAACGGCGCGAATGAACTATCTGCTTTCAATACTTGACATTGTGAAATCGGCCCGCCCTGCCAGGGGGATAAACATTCCAGTGTATCTCTGTGACAGCGTTAGGATACCGACCCAGAAACCCGACATTTCCGCAGCAACCGGGGGTTTAGGGCAATCGTTCGTTGTCCCAACTTCAATTGGCGAGCTGCGGATCCCAGCACTAAGGGATCCTCAGTCAGAACACATCACTCTCAGGATCCTTGAAGAGTATTCCAAACGTTCCGTCGAGGAATTTCTCCGAGCGATGCGCGAGAAGATCGGAGAGGATCAAGAGCTAATGTTCAGGCCAGTCCTGAGAGCACTTCACAAGCGAATTGCCGAGCTGGAGGAACAACACATCAATGGAATCTGGGCTCGCCTAGTTGAGAACTTCTTCGCTCCGCTTTTCACGAGGCGCTTTGACTTCGTGATTGGCAATCCTCCCTGGGTTGCTCCAGTTCACGTCCCAAAAGAATACCGAGACAGCGTGTATCAGCTCGTCGCAGCTTCAGGATTTCTCAGGCCGTACATACCTAAGCTGGCTGTGGCAACGGCCAGATTTCCCGGTGCCGAAGAACAATATGCCGCTTGCCTTCCCTTCGTTCATCTGGCCCTTGATCGTTATTTGAAACCTGGAGGCAAATGTGCTTTCCTTCTAACGAGTTCCCTGATCAGACTACTCCATTCCGGTGGGTGGAGAGCGAAGATGTTAGACGTCAAGCTAGAGAAGCTGGTGGACATGACGCTGATCACTGACATTCACGAGGAAGCTACATGCTGGTCCTTCATTCCCGTAGTGGTCAACCAAGCGAGTCCGAGGACCGAGAGGTTGGATTACAAATTCATCTGGAAGCGAGAAGAAATCGAAAAGATTCGGAGAAAGGCCCATCCAGAAGAGCGACCCTCGTTGCTGATGAAGAGCTGGACAACGACAAAGGGACAATTGTCCCTAGACCTGACTCAACCAACCTCACCTTGGTTCGTAGCGCCGCCTGAGGCCGTCAAGGTGTTCCGCAAAATGCAGAAGATGTATCCAAGGCTGGGAGACGCTTACAGAATCAGCATGGGGATAAAGACGAGCGCGAATGATTACTATGGGCTGAAAGAGGCCAAGGTCACAGGGAACTACGTAACCGGTGTGAACCTCGCCGGAGAAAAGGTCATAGTTGAGAAAGAACTGGTGTATCCTGTCTGCAAAGGAGAGCACATTAGGGCCTGGAAATTTGACTTCACCCATCTGATCATACCTCATCGACCACCCGACTGGAAGCCGATACCAGAACAGGTGATGAAGAAGAGCTTCCCCGAAGCACTCCAATATTTCTCGGAATCTCATAGAAAAAAAAGGTTCGAGGAAAGGACCGACTGGTCGAAGTCCAAGGGACCATTCTACATGGTATTTCGGATCTCAAAGGAGAAGGCTGCTTCGTGGCGAGTTGCCTATGCATATACCTGGAAACAATTGGAGGCCTCAGTCATTCCCGAGAAAACGATGTCTCCCGTTCTTGGAGTTGAAAAGGAGCTAATTGTAGAAGAGACAGCGTATTTCGTAGCTGCTCAGAACCAGGCAGAAGCATTCTATATCGGTGGACTGCTCAACTCCCTGCCTCTCAGAGCATACGTGCAGAGCTTCTCCAAACCTAAGGGGTTCCCGTATTTCGGTTACTATCAGTGGAACATCGGGATACTGCCTATCCCAAAGTTCGATCAGTCCAATGAGGCCCACATGAGGGTCTCCCAGATGAGTCGTGAGGCTCACAAGAGTCATGTGGCAGATGGACTCGACGATCTTGCCATGTCACTCTACAATCTTGGAAAGGAAGAGCTAAACCACCTGCAAGAAACACTTGACATGCTGACGGGCAATCTTCATGTGGCTGAAGCGCTTACCTAGGCAATTCTTTCACGTCGCGTGGCTACAAAAGATTTCTAGTTTCCTTTGAACAAGAAAATTCATTCTCGAGCCTACGCCTTGACCAGTTTACAGGAATACTCGGAGGGCAGTTCTCCCCAAGTCTGTTAGCAATCCCATTAAAGTAACGTTCGATGTAGTTGTCAGGGCCCAACTTTTGAACTTCTCGGATGTCGTGTGGGATACCTCGAACCATCGGGGCGGGGCGTAGCCTTCAAGAGTCTTTAGGATTACTCCCTCTTGGGCAATAGGTCTGACCCTTACCAAGTGGTATCTTTGTCTGAAGAGACACCTTCATGGAGAAGCCGTTGGTAGCAGTAAGGTTCAGTCAAACCTTCGCTTGACCCTCACGCGTGACGTCGGGAGTAAGCTTAGCATAAAGGTGGGAAGTCTCGTCGTCTTTCTGGAGAATGATAGAGGCGAGGTGGTCGTCAAGAAGGCCGAGCTCAGGCTAGTGTGGCATTTCATTACGCTGATGCCGCTTCGTTTCGGATGAACCTTTGGATCTCACCTCGTTCTACCCACTTTTTCAACTATTCAGAAGGGACCGAGTTTAAGCACCCTAGAATCAATTGTCCAAACAACAGGGCTGGAATCACGTTTCAGAGCCGCTTAACCCTAGAATTCCTTGCAAAACACCAAGAGTTTTGGATAGGAAACTGAGGAAGCGGCATCTTGCCGAGAAAAGTCACTCCCGGCTGCGCCGTCCGCGATAGTGGCGGTAAATCCTGCTCTTTTCGCTGGCAGTGGTAACGGGAAGATTTTCAGGCTGAGTCTTCGAACTTTCGGGAGCAGTTTTGCAGTCCCCGAATAATAAAGAACACCTGTTCTGGGGGACAGTTTTCGGGCTGACGGTTTCCTCAGAGAAAAAACTGGTTGCCAGGTGGAATGACCTCCCGCAACGTTTCCAGCCTAGGTTGTTAATGGGAAGGTGATCAGGTGTGATTTGAGGGTGAAATGGGCAATTCATTTCTTGCCTTAACCCGGTTTTCAGGGGCTTCAGGACAGCTTTTGCCGGCAATTTCCATACAATCTGATGCAAATTCTTCAGGAGGTGGCTTGACGAAAATATTAGCCTAAACTAGTACAATGAGGCATTTCTCTTGATAGAAGACTATTCTCTCGATTTTTCATAGTCGGTTTTCGTGGATTTTTGCGAAGTTTCACGTCTCGGTGATTGCTCTTTTTTAGTAGTCTGGATTCACAAGGTTTCTTGCGAGTCCAATAGGAGTCTCTGGATTCCAGGCGCAGGGGAGTAGCCCTCAATCGTTCGTATTATGAACCCTTCTTCCACAAGGGTCTTGACCTTCTCTGCAAAGATTCGCTTTGCGGAGTCAGACGGGAGCCCCTCTCGAAATCCTCTTTTTCTGGACTCCTCGAGCCACCTGGAGAATGAGAAACCAACGTAGGGGGCGTTAGTCCAAGGCGAGAGAAGTGCAAATCCTTCCGGTGTTCGCATTATGTTCAGAAGCGTTGCAAAGGCTTCCTTCCTCGCTTCCTTCTCGTGATACCAATCAGGTAGCCCGTCGGGGACTTCGTTTCTGTAGTCGTACATCCGAGTGAGAAGGTCTCTAAATTCGTAATCACTCAATGATCGGACATAGTTGGCGAGCCGTTCCTCCAATTCCAAGTTCACCACGTCATCACCTTGGTGACTTGTATTCCAGAGCTCTTGCCTATAGAAGTAGCGTTGACCGAGAGATCGCTTTCTGTAAAGCGAAAAATGATGCACCCCCGCCCACGGCCTTGGAGCTTGCTACGGGGGCTTCTGCCTCCGCTATCTGAAGAGGAGGAATCCGATCTCCGACGCGATATTCAGAAGGAGGGCGTTCAATACCCGGTTAAGATCCTTTCCAATGGTCATATCGTAGACGGGTATACCAGGTGGAAACTCTCCGGCGGTAAGGCTCCCGTTGAGGTAGTAAACCTGAACGAAGAAGCCGCCCTGGGGCTTGGGCTGAGGCTGAACCTCAACAGACGTCACATGTCTCTAGAGCAAAGAAATGAACTGATACGTGAGCTGAGAAGGCTGGGAAAGACCCAGGAAAAGGTGGCCGAACTTACTGGCTATTCTCGTTCACTGGTCGACCGAGTCGAGAATATCAATCAGATTAGGAATGCTAGAACTGTCAATGCTAAAGACCCACCCGACCTTCGAGTCAAGATCCCCGAAGAGCACCACGAGCTCATATGGCGCCGCGTCAAGAAGCGGAAAGAGCCACTCTTCAGGATAGCGGCCGACTACAAGGTCACCGAAGGAAGAATCAGCCAGGTAGTGACGAACCATGAGAAGAAGTTGGACCGGACCCGCTCACTTGAAGAGTTGAAGGACAGAGTGGATCATCTTCCCGTGTTGGAAGCAGCATTTTCAACAATAGTGGCGGACCCTCCTTGGCCGTACGGTAGTGAATACGACCCGGAGTACTTCCGCGGTGCTACTCCCTACCCCGAAATGTCTCTGGATGAAATCAAAGCACTCAAGATTCCAGCAGCCCCGGACTGTGCTCTGTGGCTATGGGCCACGAACAAGCATCTTCACGAGGCCTTTCACATCGTGGAGGCCTGGGGCTTCACCTACAAAACCCTCCTAACATGGGCAAAGCACAGCATAGGTCTCGGAAAATGGCTGCGAGGCCAGACAGAACACTGCATTCTCGCGGTAAGAGGAAGTCCGAAACTGAGCCATACGAATCAGTCGACACTGCTCCAGGCCCATCGCAGAGAACACAGCCGCAAGCCAGACGAATTCTATACGATGGTCACCGAAATCTGTGAGGAACCAAGGCTCGACTATTTTGGAAGAGAACCCCGTACGGGCTGGAGTATCCATGGAACCGGCCGGATCCGCGAAAAAAATCTGGTGAAGACAAACGCTTGAACGAACTATCGCTATTCGACATCGTCGGGGAAGTGGGTTGAAGCCTCTCAGAACCGGGGATTTCGTCTTCATCCGTTACAATGATCACGTTCTTTTCAAGGACGCGGATGCGTCACAGTTCAGACCTTGGACCAGGGAAACAGCCGGCTGGTTGGATTACGAGGACGAGGAATTCGTCCGTATCGTCTGGGAGAGGTATCCCGAGCCTAATTCTCCCGAGAAAACTCGGTTGCGGTCTACGGGCTTAGCTATTGACCGGCGAAACATTCTGGAGATGAGGCGTCTCGTCTAGACGCTACTTCATCTTGGAAGGCCGCTTCTCCCTCATCCACAAGCGCAATGCCTCGGCGATCGCATTGCTAATGGCCCCCTTCTCCGTCCTACCTTGTTCTGCAAGACGTATGCGCAACTGCCGGTCCAAGTCATCGGGCAAGACTACGTTCACCCTTCCCATGGAGGTCCGGCTTGGATGACGACGCTTATATGTGTGTTGGTGCGCATATACAGACCTGGAAAAACATGCACGTACAACAACTCCAAGGCGGAGCAATCATGACAGCAATTCCAAGACTACCAGAGCTTGAGCTTTCACACAGCCCTCTTACCCTTGAACAACTGCCCCTTCTAAATCAACTGGGCCACGTAGAGAACGAATTCTTCATACTGGATCGGAGCCTCAAGGGCTGGAGACTCAAGACTACCGCAAGATTTCCGGTCGAGGACCTACTCTCCCTAGGAGAGAAAGGGCTCGCCGAATACATCGTGAAGAGCCTCATCTCGCAACGGCCATCACTGATACCATGGGTTCTCGGAAACAGGAGCCTAGTTGAACTCGCAAAATACATGCTACGCGGACGTTCCGGAAGCCTCCACGGCTTCTACGGATATTCCAACACCGTAAGCATCTACTGCAGGAGCATCCGGGCAGAACCCGACCAACTAATCGCGGATGTCAAGCCTGACGGCGTCCACCCAGACCCCGACCGCACCCAAAAACACCAAGATTTCCTTCAGCACTGCCTAAACGAGCTACAAGACAAGAAACGTTCTCCCGGCAGACTGCAAGGATACGCACGCCACGTCAGAACCTTCTACAGAGTCAACGGGATCAAACTGGAACCTCCACTCATTCAGCGAGAGAGAGTCGTCAAAAGAGACAGAGCTCCCACAAATGAAGAGCTGAAAGCAATTCTTGACGTCGCCGACCCACGCGAGAAAGTAATCGTTCTACTATTGAGTCTCGGCGGCTTCAGAGAAGGAACCTTGGCCCAACTAAGGTACAGCCACGTAAAAGACGACCTCGAACGCGGGATACTCCCAGTCCATATTGCGGTAGAAGCAGACATTGTAAAAGGACACTATGCCGATTACGACACCTTTCTCGGGGAAGAGGCAGTCAACGCACTACGAGCCTACCTTGAACAACGGAAGCGCGGATCTCCGGATGGCAAGATTCCCCCCGAGACCATAACAGACGAGACTCCTCTAGTACGGGACATTCACGACTCGCGAAAAGCAAGGCCAATAGGCGAAAAGCAGATCGGCAAACTTGTCAAGAACCTCTACCATAAAGCGGGACTAAGAGAACCCAAACAAGGATGCTGCCTCAGAGTACACTCGATACGCAAGTGGTTCAGAACAGAGCTGACAGCACTGGGGGTTCAGCCGGAGTACGCTGAATACCTGCTGGGACACCGGAGCTCAACGTACCTTGACATACGATCAAAGGGCGTCGAGTTCCTCAGAGATATCTACAACAAAGCCGACCTTAGAATCTCGAAACAACCTCACGAAGCAGAATACAAACGAAAGTTCACAACAAAGATATTGCAAAGCCTTGGTGTCGACCCAGAAGACTATCTTCCGCAACGTCAAACAACCGCAGAGCCACACAGAATCTACGCAGGCACGGGAGACGACGGCAACGATGAGCTATCAGTAATGATGAGAGCACTGAAGGACAGCGTACTGAAGGAACTACAGGGCAGCCTCATATTTGCCGGGCCTCCGCTAGTTCACCGCCAGAGTGGTGGGCCGGGAGAGATTTGAACTCTGTCGACCGATTCCCCGTGCTGGTTCTCGACCCCACGGTTATCAGCCGTGTGCTCCTCGGCCATAAGAGCGCCGCTGGCTCTCAGTTAACCGTGCTGAGCTACCGGCCCAACGGATTCAGCGAGCGGGACAAAGACGCGTATTAAGATTTTCCGACTTTCTACGCTCTCCGGTTTCTACAAAGTCTTAAGACTTCGATCGAACGCGGCGCGATTCTGCTGGGCCGGTAGTTCAGCCTGGTATACCAAGACCGATCTAGTCTTGGGCCGAAGAACGTTCGGTTCGCATAGATCGTTTATCGATCTAGAGTGACCGAAAGGCCGCGGGTTCAAATCCCGCCCGGTCCACCATTCCCACATTCGATCGGTAGCGAGTTCACAAACGCTAAAGCATAGGGTCGCGATTAAACCACCCTAGGCGCGTGCGATGGAGGAGTTTGAGGAGAAATTCATCAAACCGATAGTCAACGCCTGCTATCCAGCTACCCTAGCCGGTCTTGACCTGGCCGTGCTGCAGTTTTCGAGCGCTCCGGGGCTTACGCTAAACTATACGCTTTTAGCGGGCGCAATGGGCTTTCTTCTATCAGCGTTCTCAGTATTCTCCTACACGATCTATCCGACAAGGAAGAAACTGTGGACCTCGAGCGCTCTTTCCTTCATTGCAGGATTATTCTGTTCTATCCTAGCCGTAATGTTGCTTATCTTGAAGCCTGTTATCGGCAACATCTAGCTGGAACATTTTTCCGGGTCGATCATCGGCGTATAAGAATAAATACGAACCGGGCCGCAGGATAGGTTCGAGGGTCCGAATTGCCGGAGAAGCCCGTCGTGTTCATGGTTGACAAACCTCACTTTGACGTCAAACTTCTTTCAGACATGCTCAAGGTTGACTTGAAAGAGGGTGCCCGCGCGGAGATTGACAAGCTAGTCGGGAACCGACCTGCTCTCCGTGATACTCTTGGATGGGTGTTTCAGTCCATCGTTCCTTTGGACGTGCATCTGTGGCAGATCGAGAAAGTGACGGTTGAGCCTTCGGGAAACGTGAATATTAGGATTCCGCATCGTAGGGATATTCACATTCCACTTGAGCCCTTGGAGGCTGAGAGATTGGTGGAGAAGATGAACGAGCTGATTCCGATAGAGAAGGAACGAAGGGTCGAGAGAGAATTAGCCGAGCAAGGCGCAGAGAAGGATCGAGAAAGGCAGAAGGCGGAAACGCAAAAGTATCGTCCTTTTCACTGAGACGAACCCCGCATTCCCATCACGGGCAATGTGCAAATTGTAGCGCATCCTTAGTGTTCACACTTCGGCACGGGATCTTCGAAAGATCTTGTCCCTCATCGTTTCACGGAACGCTGAGAAGACGACGATTTTCTTGCGCTGCGAGACAACCTCTACTACGGCCATGATCAAGAATGCAATTCCCACGACTAGTCTAATCTCAACAATCGCGGTTGAAACCACCCAGAGAACGAAGAGAATGATCGCGTTCGAACCGTTGAATTCAAGGTCGAGGAGCGCAGCACAAGCATATAGCGATTGAGCCATCGTCAAGAAGATCTCGACATCATGCTGACCGACTGGAACTCCTGCAGTCGTGCCACTACTTATCACGAATATTATTGGTACTAACGCGACGAGCGCCGTTAGCTCGTTTACCGCTGAGGAGATGAAATTGAGTAGGGCTGTTGGTGCAAGTCGTATTGTGCGAGCCCAGTTGAAGGCCGTGACCTTCTCTGGAAATTCCGAGAGCACGGGTGCGATCCACTGGATCGAGAAGAACACGGCTCCCGAGCCGAGCAACCCGATCAAGAATGAGTCGGCGATTGTTCTAATCGATTCGACGAATGCGTCGGTAACGAAGACGAACGTTAGTGCCGCGAAGATGAAGAGGCTCACTATCGTGGCGATTCTTCTGGTAGTTGATTTTACGTTCACGATTGCCTGTGATGGTCCCTCGAGGAACTCCTGCGGTTCATCTTTGTCTGCCGGCAATCGGAAGAGCAGCCACATGTATCCTACAAACGTGAGGCCGAGGACGACCGAGTCGAGGAGTGATATTTCGCCACGAATGATGACAAGTATGTAGTATAGTGAGGAGCCGAGCATGAAGACGAGTTCGACACTCTGTTCTTTCCGCAATGCTATGCTAGTTG
>Ga0137378_10001304_pt1 | contig 20911 bp, 21 predicted proteins | sample SagtaG_21_FD_104813 | JGI IMG/M metagenome (GOLD analysis project Ga0137378, IMG submission 104813) | Vadose zone soil microbial communities from Sagehorn Ranch, Mendocino, California, USA - Sage2_L_60_16 metaG | ecosystem: Environmental > Terrestrial > Soil > Vadose zone | place: USA... | reverse complement strand
GGAATAATCACATTTCTCCGTGTAAACTCCGTGTTCTCCGTGTCTCCGTGTTGAAATTCCTAAGAAAAGAATGCACCACGGAGGCACGGAGATCACGGAGAAGCTTTTTTCCGACAGACTCCTCCGCAGGCTAACACACGAGTCACGCAACTTCTTTAGCAGCCTTTACCCAATTCCCGAGGGTCGCCCCGGGCTTCATGCTATTGCCGCGCAAGCAGTTCCGTTGTGGTCGCCAGCCTGTAGCCCTCAATTGATCGCCCACGTCCGGAGGTTAACCGTTACTAATCTCAATTTGCCGCGCTTGCCTCACTGACTCATAAACCGCGTTCACTAGTTCCACCGACTTATAACCATCAAACGCAGTGATCGCAGGTGGCAGTCCGCCGCTGATTGAATCAATGAAGGCGCGATTCTCCTGCGCGTAACCCCACTTTTCTTCTTTTGAGAGCTGGTGCATGGAACGCTCAACATGCCGGCCGTCCAGTCCTTCGCTGTACACGAGACTTTCCATTTCACGCGTGACAATTGTCGCGTGATGACAAAACACTTCGACGCGCTCGAAAGGAAAAAGCCAGCTGGCATCGGCTGATGAAGCAAGTGTGGCCTGCATTCCGTTGGCAAACTTCAAGAGCACAGAGAAGTCATCGGTCTCGGAATACTCATGTGAAGAACCGACGGCGTGCAGTATCGACACTTCGCCAAACAGGAAGCGCAGCATGTCGAACATATGAATCGTAGTCTCGTAAAGAAAGCCGCCCGTAATCTCCGGATTGCCAACCCATTCCGGACTTATTAGCTCGCCGCGATTCATCTTCACATGTGCCGAATGCGCGCGGTGCGTTTCGGTGAGTATCCGCTTCAACTCGGCATAGACGGGCGCGAAGCGACGGTTATGGCCGACTTGAAATACGGCGGCGCTTTTCTCCGCGGCTTCGAGGACTCGGCGCGCATCTGCGATGTTGGTAGCCATGGGCTTTTCACAAAACACGTGCTTGCCCGCTTCAACAGACGCGATGGCGAGTTCGGTATGTTTCGTGTTGGGGCTGGTAATGTAGATCGCGTCACAAGTTTCGATTGCCTCAGATGCGCTGTGTGCCACATATGCACCGACAGAAAGCGCCAAGCGCTCGGCGCGCGCTTGAACAATGTCCTGAATGGCAGAGACGTTAACACGACCGTCGCGCGCCAGAATCGAGGCGTGAATCCCCGCGATGTAACCCGCGCCAAGAAAACCAATTTTGATCTTGGTCATGGACTTTAGTGGCACAGACTTCAGTCTGTGAATCAATTTATCAAGCCGACTGAGGTCGGTACCACCCGCGTCAGCGAGTGGGTCAATACTCAACGTGCGGCTTGCCCTGAACCCACTTGCTATCGACCACCCCAGCGCGGCTGCCACGCCCGGGACCCCGGTTGCAGATGGTACTGACTTCATCACGCGACTAGCAATCACAAACCACGTTCTGCGTCACCTAAGACCCTCAGCATCGCAGTCCTTGCCTCCCGTGCCAGCTCAAACGGGTCGCGCTCCCAATATTCAGGCCGGAAGATCTCGACACTTGCAACTCCCTCATAACCAATTCGCCCAAAGGCCTCGATGATTTCTTTCAGTGGCAAAATACCTAAGCCAGGTAATAAACGATGCGCATCAGTTAGCTGTTCGCGTGGCAGATCTTCAGCGTCGTCAATATGAAAGATAAACAAGCGCTTCGGATCGAGTGACTCGATCATCTTGATCGTTGAACCGCCGGCATAAAAGTGAAAACTATCGATGACCAGGCCTATGTTGCGGCGATTTACTTTCTGAACTATCTCGTCAGCCAGATCCAACAGCTGAACGCTGCAATCCTTCTGCCCGAGAAACTCAAATGCCAGCGCGACGCCATGTCTCTCAGCGATCGAAGCCAACTCCCTGAGCACGCGCACGGATTCTTCAATTACATCTGAGCTGCTCACCCGATTTGGTGGAAAATTACCCGGCACTACGACGACGTACGGACAGTCGATAGCCGCAGCGATAGAGGATAACTGTTCACATTCGGCTTTGATTTGTGCATAGGAATTCGCGTCTCTGAAGGTTATGCGCTCAATGGAATTGATGCTAAGGGGCTTGACTGCATTTTCGGCGAAAAGATTCTTCAGATCTGATACCGAATGTTCTTTCAGAAATTGGCGCAGCTTGGCGGCCCAGATTTCTAAAAACTCGAACTCTGCCGCGGCGGCTGCGCGCACGTCCGTCGTGAGCTCGGCTTTCATCGTCGTTGCCCCATTGAATGATAGTTTCATATTGTTTCAATTATGCTTGCCCCTTGCTTTACGCGCTTGCTTCTGACAGATCGGCGTTTTGAGTGATAGTTTCATTGTCTTGGGCACGGACTTCAGTTTGTGATTGCATCTACGCGCGTGATGAAGTCAGTACCATCTGCAACCGGGTCCCCGGCGAGGCAGCCGCGCTGGGGTGTCGATAGCAAGTTGGTCCATTGGTCAACTCAGCGTTGAAGTGCTTGACCGACCCGCTAATGCGGGTGGTGCTGACCTCATAGCCATTGGCCCGAGCTCGGATCAAAGAAGAGTGCTTTATCGTCCGGTCAAATAGGTTGCACAGGCGGCAGCGCTGCTGGAAATCGAAGTGCTGCTTGTGCAGCTCTTACATAAAAGACCATCTTCTCAGCTCCGTCAGGAGCGAAATATTTATAGCCACTCGCCGCCACAACAAGATTCATAGCTCCGTAGAGAGCGGCATAAGACTCCCAACATATCGCTCCTACGGAGCTCCGGCGATATTCTATGCTTTGTTCTATAAATATCTTGCTCATACGGAGCTTTAAAGCTCGGGCCTCGCCTTATTTTCATGTTGGGGCGTGTACCTTAGCCGGAAACGCTGATGGGTTCAAGGCAGCCAATAGCGCCGCTGCCAAATCGAAGCGCAATCTATCCAGAGACTCTGGTCAGCCGGCGCAATTCGCTGTAAACTCTCGCTCGCTTTGGCGGTCGATTCCTCTCCCTCTGGGAGAGGGCCGCGGTGAGGGTGCGAAGCTTGTGCTCGAACAACTCGTTGAAACATGGCAAATTAATCATCGCGTAACTTTGAAGCTGCTCGGCACCTTATCAGATGAAGCGCTGCGAGTAACACTGTCGACTCGTGGAGGTCGCGACATCGCGCGACAATTGGCTCATGTTCATGAAGTGCGCGTCGTGCACGCGGAGCTGACTTCCAGGACCAATCGCAGCGCGAAGCTGCCGCATTTTGCAAAAGGTGAATCGCCATCAAAGAAGCATTTGGGCGAAGCCTTGACCGCATCAGCCAGAGGCGTTGAGATATCGATTCGCGAAGGTTGGGCCAACGGCGGTAAGCTGCCTGGCTTCAAACGCGGTGTGATTCCGATGATCGGCTATTTGATCGCGCACGAATCGCATCACCGCGGCAGCATTCTACTGACTTTGAAGCAAGCCGGCCATAAGCTCTCGGATGAACTGAAATGGGGCCTGTGGGATTGGAACAAGCTCTAGTGCAAGCAGTTTACTTGCGGCGTATGCTGATCAAGAGTAGACAGAACAAGTCGGGAGCAAGTTTATGCGGCTTTGCCGCAGCACAGTGCGGTAAGCCTCCGGCTTACCGTTCAGACCTTTCTTCTTTCTATCTTTCATCCTGAGACTGAGCCTCAGGGATAAAGAATTAAGAAAATCCGCGGCTCGGAAAGGCACAGCCTTTCCGCACTGTGCGGCGGCACAGCCGCCAAACTTCTTGCCCAAAGTGGTGGCATGAACAGCAAAAGGCTATTGAACGAGAGACGCTGAGTCGTTTTCCTCGGAGACCTCTGCGAAAACCTCTGCGAACCTTTGCGTTAAAATGCCCTGGTCATTCGCCGCGTTGAAAAAGACTGGAGGAGGCAATCCAAAATGATGTTCTTGAAAAGACTTTCCCCCGTTCTGCTGCTCATCCTTTGCATAACGATTTTGTTGCCGGGCCAGAGCGCGCGGCGGCCGTTCAAGCTGGACGATCTCGCGCGACTTCGTGACGTTCGCGATCCGCAAATCTCGCCCGACGGTCAGTGGGTTGCTTATGTCGTTGCTACGATTGACACCAAAGAAGACAAGTCAAACACACACCTCTGGACGGTCGGCTATGATGGCAAGAACGATCGCCAAATCACGTTCAGCCAGGACAGCGAAAGTGCGCCACGCTGGAGTCCTGACGGAAAGTATCTTTCATTCACTTCGTCGCGGCCAGGCAAAGCCAAGGGCAATCAAGTGTGGCTGCTTGACCGAAGCGGAGGCGAAGCTTATCAGCTTACTGAATTGAAGGGGCGTTTGCAGGCTTATGAATGGTCGCCCGATTCAAAACGCCTTGCGCTGGTCATCGGAGATCCGGATCCCGAAGCCGACGCAACTGCCAGTCCCTCACCCGGCACGCCTCCAAAACCGCCGAAGCCGATCGTCATCGATCGCTACCGATACAAACAGGATGTGCAGGGGTATTTGCTCTCAGGTCGTCATAGCTACATCTATCTCTACGATATCGCGACGAAAAAGCTCGATCGATTGACTAAAAGCAAATGGGACGAATCATCGCCTTCATGGTCACCTGACGGCGCTCGCATAGCCTTCATGAGCAATCACGCCGACGATCCGGATCGGGATCCGGCGGCACAGTTGTTTGTCGCGGATGCGCAGCCGAGCGCGGCCGAGAAGCAAATAACCACGGTCGACAACCGCGCCAGCCGGGCGCGTCCGGAATGGAGTCCTGACGGCAAAAGGATTGTGTTTCTGGAAGGCGACGAGAAGAAATTCGGCGCTTACAACATGGAGCATCTGGTGTTCGTGCCCGCCGACGGCAGCGCGGCGCCGACGCGCGTGAAAGCCGTCGAAGAGCTCGACCGGGGCGTCTCAGGATTGCGCTTTGATGCGGACGGAAAGTCGCTCGACCTACTGGTTACCGACGATCGTTCCGTTTACCCGGCCCGCGTAACCAGAAACAGTTTGGAAAAAATCATAACTCCGCCAATCGTCGTCTCCGGTCTCACGAACGGCGGTGGCCACATCGTCGTGCTTTCCGGAAATGATATGAAGCCCACGGAAGTCTACGCGATGGAAGGTAAGACTCTGCGCCCGCTCACGCATCAGAACGATGCCTTGATGGCTGAGCTACAAGTCGCGCAAACCGAAGAGGTGAGTTTCAACAGCAAAGACGGAACTGAAGTGCATGGTTTGCTAACTTATCCGGTTGGATACGTAAAAGGAACGAAGGTTCCGCTGTTGCTCCGCATTCACGGCGGGCCGAATGGTCAGGACCAGCATTCGTTCAGTATCGAACGACAAGTCTTTGCGGCAAATGGCTATGCCGTGCTGGCGGTGAACTATCGCGGCAGTTCCGGTCGCGGTCAAAAATATTCACGCTCGATTTTTGCCGACTGGGGACATTACGAAGTAGAAGATCTGGAAGCCGGCGTCGATCAGGCTATTAAGATAGGCGTCGCCGATCCCGAACGATTAGGTGTGGGCGGCTGGAGTTACGGCGGAATCTTAACTGACTACATGATCGCTACCGATCCGCGCTTCAAAGGTGCAACCAGCGGCGCCGGCACTGCGTTTACCGTTGCGTTCTACGGAACCGATCAATACATCATTCAGTACGATTATGAGATCGGTCCGCCGTGGAATCCAAAGGCTTGGGAAACTTACGTTAGGATTTCATATCCATTTCTGCACGCCAATCGCATCAAGACACCCACGCTCTTCCTTGGCGGCGAGCGTGACTTCAATGTCCCCGTGCAAGGCGGCCAGCAGATGTATCAGGCACTGCGTAGTCTCGGCGTGGATACTCAACTTGTGATCTATCCCAACGAGTTTCATGGCATCCAGCGCCCAAGCTACGTCCGCGATCGCTATGAGCGCTATCTGGCCTGGTACGACAAGTACGTGAAGAATCCGCAGGCGCCGAAGAAAAATATTGCAGAGACAAGCGCGCGCTGAGCCTATGAAGCATCGATCTATTCATGAGTTCAAAGATGATCCGCCTCACGGCGATTTCGACGTCAATCTGAAGGAACCATCTCAAGGATCCTCTATTTCAGTGCGGCCTGGATGGCGAAAGTGCGCATTTCAACGCAGAGCTCGCAAAGGGCTTCGCAGAGACCGCTGAGGAAAAACCTTTGCGTTCCTCTGCGGAATCCTTAGCGTTCTTTGCGTTTAGATCTGTCGGTTCTCAATCAGACTTTGAGCTTTCTTCCCGACAAAAGCATTCGTATCACTTAGAGTACGTGCTGACTCATTGACATCCGACGTTGAGTGAAAAGTCAGGAGAAGCTATGGATCAAGCGGATATGGACACTTTATGGTATCAACCCAACCTCGACGTGTTCCTGAATCGTTGGTTTTCGAACTATGCGGATGCGCGCGCGTCGCGCGAAAGCCAGGGAGGCTTTCTTCTGCCATACAAACACCATTTTTTTGTGTGCAACGCAGAGGTCATTTGCGCGATAGGCCTGGAGCCGGACGATCCCGATTGGGAAAAGATCGCATGGGATTGTGCGCGGCCAGTAGATATGGCGGCCTATCAGCGTTTGCGTGAGAAGAGAGAAGGTGTGTTGCGTGCCGGATAATTGAGCGAGCCGCCTATTTTCTCGATCGGGTCACCATATCTTCAACTCTTTTCAAGCATTTATTGGCCTGTCGCCAATGAATTGCGACGGTGTAGGGAATTGTCGCTGAGAATGCGATATCGGACGCCGTACTAGTCCGCTCTGTATTGACGTGGCTCGAGACATTCAAAACTCGGGGCTGATGGATTTTCTCCCACCAGAACGCGCCGTCTCGATAAGAGTCCAGGGCATTACGGATTTCAGTCTTCAGTTTGCTCTGCGGTAAGCGAGAGAGCAGCGGCCCAACTTCGGCGGCGATTTCTTGCAGATCGTCCTGGAAGGTTTCGAGAGGGACGCAGGCGAGTCTGCCGTCTGCTTCAAAATCTCCGAGCGAGCGAAATGTCAGCACGTCTCTGTCGAGACGCTTCAATGCGACAACCGCGCGCTCCGCAAGAATCGGATCACTATTTTGCGTTGCGGTTTTTGTTTGAGAGCTAAGGCTTTCTGCTTGGCAGGGTTGTTTTGCGCGCGCAACTGATTGGCCGTACGCAGCCGTTGGTACCAGAAGAAAGATGGTAAGGGCGAGAGATGATCGATTCATTGATTGTCGGTGTGGTTGGATGCTCGAGGCGCCAGGACTCGGCCTGTAGACAACAACGTCGGAGTTCTCAACTCACATTGCCCACCTTCATTCAGGGACTTGCTAACCTGAGTTTTCAAAACCCTCTGAGAACGGCACAGGGCAATGTCCGTGCTGAGCAAGATCTCGCAACTCAACGGTGCGTGATGCTCTCGCTTGCGACCTTTTGCCCCAGAGAAACTCGAAAGAGGGGCGGTTTGCCACAAACGCCTGCCAGGCCAATCGGAGCGGATTCCCGCCAACCGAAAGACGCTCATGAGTACTACTACTTCCGTTGCATGAGTCATAAACTCGCAATATGATTCGCCTTCCGATTGCCAGGTGATTGCTGAAGAGCTGGTTCGTTGGAGTTCGGATAGTCTCGCCCTTCTCCCGTTGGGAGAAAGAACTGGTGAAGTGGGGCATAGCTAATTGCGATACTCAGGCCCTCTCCCCAACCCTCTCCCAAAGGAAGAGGGAGTTCTAGTCATACGGAGGTTGATCAAATGAATCGTCCTAATGAATCTGAATACATCCCTTACTTTCAGAGCTACATCGGCCGCGTAACCGAGGAAGAGATCCTTCCCGTGTTGCGTTCGCAGCTCGATGAACTCGATGTCTTACTGAACAGCGTCGCCCCGGAGCGGGAGACTTATCGTTACGCTGATGGGAAATGGAGCATTCGTGAAGTCGTCGGCCATCTAATCGATGCTGAGCGAGTCTTTGGCTATCGGGCATTGTCCATCGCCCGCGGTGAGATTAACAACCTGCCCGACTTTGACGAGAATGCGTACATGCTCGCCGCGCCTTACGACCGTATTGACCTCGAAGATCTGTTGAGCGAGTTCCGCCTCGTGCGCTTGTCAAACATCGCCATGTTTCGCAATCTCGATGAAGAAGCATGGCCACGCATGGGCACAGCAAACCATGCACCGGTTTCGGTGCGCGCGCTCGCGTTCATAATGGCCGGTCACGTGCGCCATCACATGGGCGTGCTGCGCGAGCGCTATAAGATTGGCGCAATAACATAAGGACACTCGCTGCTTAGAAAACTGTCTTATGAAATCCATGCACAGGCTAATCGCGGCGCTTGTGATCGTCGCTGCTGCTCAAGCGGCGTTGGCACAATCTTCCGTAAGAGATTATCGCCGCACACATGAACGACAGATTCTTGAAGAGTTCACACGCTTACTTGCGATTCCTAATGTTGCTTCCGATCGCGAGAACATTCGGCGCAACGCGCAGTTCATTCTCGAGATGATGCAGCGGCGGGGACTCAAGCCACAGTTACTCGAAGCCAGGTCGAAAGATACGCCGCCCGCGGTTTATGGCGAATGGAAGGCGCCGGGTGCAACGCATGCGATCGTGCTTTATGCGCATTACGACGGTCAGCCTACCGATCCGAAACAGTGGACCGGGATTTTACCCTGGCAACCAACCTGGCGATCGGCGGCTCTCGAATCAGGCGGACAAATCGTCTCCCTACCGCCAAAGAATGAACCGATCAATCCTGAATGGCGGCTCTACGCGCGTTCCGCCTCAGATGACAAAGCAGGAGTGATGGCGATTCTCACCGCCTTTGACGCGCTGCGAGCACAAGGTATTTTGCCTTCGCTCAACATCAAATTTCTTTTTGAGGGCGAAGAAGAAGCCGGCTCGCCGCATCTCGGAGAGATTATCGATCTGCACAAAGAACTGCTTGCGGCCGACGCGTGGATCATCTGCGATGGCCCGGTGCATCAGTCCGGACGCAAGCAGGTGGTTTTGGGAGTGCGCGGGGACGAGAATGTTGACATCACGGTCTATGGAGCCAAACGGCCGCTGCACAGCGGGCATTATGGAAACTGGGCGCCGAATCCCGCAATGACGCTGGCCCGTTTGCTCGCCACGATGAAGGACGATTCGGGACATGTGATGATCGCCGGCTGGTACGACGGTGTCGAACCGCTGGGCGAAACAGAGCGGCGCGCAATTATGGAAGCTCCGGCGTACGACGATGAACTACGATCGCAACTCGGCCTGGCACGCACGGAAGATGGCGGGAAGAGCTTGCTCGAGCTAATCAATCAGCCATCGCTGAACATTAACGGCATGAGCAGCGGGGATGTCGGCGCGCTGGCTCGCAATGTCATCCCTACGACCGCGACTGCCGTACTCGATCTGCGGCTGGTGAAAGGAAACGATTACCACCGGCAAGTGGAGCGGTTGATCGAACACATTCGGAGGCAAGGTTTCTTTGTGATTGATCGCGATCCGAATGATAGCGAGCGAAAACAGCACGCGCTAATCGCGAAAGTAGCGGCGCGATCCGGAGGTTATAATGCCGAGCGGACGAGGATGGATTTACCAATGTCGGTCGCCGTGATTTCCGCGGTGCAATCAACTTCTACCGAGCCGATAGTAAAGCTGCCGACTTCGGGCGGCAGCCTGCCCCTGTCAATCATTACGGATCATCTGCGCACGATAACGATGACCGTTCCCATCGTTAATTACGACAACAATCAGCATGCTGAGAACGAAAACCTTCGACTGCAGAATCTTTGGGATGGAATTGAGACCTTAGCCGCCGTGATGATGGTGAATCCTAAGTTTTGAGATGACCGGCTTCAACATAATGTGCTTCGTTTAGAGGCGGGCTACTGCCCGCCAGAGGAACAACCAAAGTGAATATCGAAGTGCCAGTAAGAATGTTTGCAACGTGGATGCTCATCCTCATTGCTTGCTCTGCCGTATTGGCCCAGGGTGGAGGCAAAGCCGAGCCTAACCGAATTGAATTCAAGCACGGCACGAACAGCACGATAATCAACGGCACAGTGCATGGCAGCGAACAAGCGGAATACGTGCTCGCCGCGAAGAGGGGCCAGAAGCTAATAATCAAATTGACCTCCATGCCAGCGAAGTCGTCAGTCTTTCAACTTCTCGGGCCGGACAACGACACGCTGGGTCTCGAGTACGACGCGAACTACAATTACTCGGGCTGGCTGCCAAAAACCGGCGATTACTACATTACGGTCGCGCGGCCTATGGAATCGAAGGGGACTTCGAGATACAAGTTGATAGTTACCGTGCGGTGATCAGTGCTGGTTCAATTTTAAACAAAGAATCTTACATTTCACTGGGAGCGCGGGCGCCCTCGCCCGCATGAGCGCGAAGCGCGAAGAAATCAGCGGAAAAGGCTCGATGCGCGGAGCGTGCTGCGCACGCTGTGCGGACGAGGGCGTCCGCGCTCCCAGTATTAGTGGCCTCACTCAAGTTGATTGATCGCAATGTGAGCGGGCGCTGCGAAATTGAGGATTCCAAGTCATGCGAAAAATAATCGTCTACATTGCCACCAGCGCCGACGGCTTCATCGCGCGAGCGGATGGTGCTGTCGATTGGCTGGATCGGCCGAGGACTGCCGGCGACTACGGCATGGGCAAGTTCTATAGTTCGATCGATACGATCATTTGGGGCAGGAAGACATACGATATGGTGCTGCGGTTTGAGAAGGAAGGCAAAAATAGCCCGGAATCCTACAGCGGTATTAGGAATTACGTCTTCTCTCGCAGACCGCCGCGGAAGGTTGCGTCCGGTTTCGAGTTCGTGAAGCAGCCAATCAAAGAATTCGCCCAGCGTCTGCGCACCACAAAAGGAAAACACATCTGGATGATGGGTGGCGGCGGAATCATCGCGTCCTTTCTCGACAAAGGTGAGATCGATGAGTTCATTATTCACGTCATTCCAACGTTCATCGGCGAAGGCATACCACTGGTCGCCCCGCGCCATCGCACTGTGCCGCTGAAGTTACTTTCGTTCAAGAAATTTTCAGATGGAGTTGTGCGTTTGCATTATGGGGTGGTGAAGATAAAGAGCAGACGGCGATGAAGTAATTGCTGTCAGTACCACCTGCGTGAGCAGGTGGATCACTTTGTCATCTCGCGTGATGCGAGCTAGACCCACCCCTTACGCGGGTGGTACTGACTGCTGAGCGTCGTCTTGATGCCGTCCCTGGTCACGTTACGCCTCGGCGGGCTTCAACTTCTTCGGCGGCTTTTTCTTCGCGGCTTTGCCTTCGGGCGGCGGGCCTTCATCTTCAGACTTGGTGAGGCGATTGATCAGTAATTGTTGCAGGAAACCCACGATGTTGCCCACTAACCAATAGAGCAGCAGTCCGGCGGGCGCGCTCCACAGAATGTAGAGCATAAAGAGCGGCATGCCGACGGCCATCATCTTACGCTGAAGCGGATCGGCCGAAGGAGCCGGCGTCAGTAGCTGCAAGACGATCATCGAGCCGGTGAACATGATGGGCAGAATGCGAATGAAATAGAGTATGTAAGGCTCTGGCCCCGACAGATCGGGAATCCACAAGAACGATGCCTGGCGAAAGTCGATTGAGATCGTAATCGCGCTGTAGAGCGCAAACAGAAACGGCATCTGGATAAGCAGCGGCAGGCATCCTCCGAGTGGGTTGGCTTCCTTCATCAGACGCAGTTGCTCCATTTGCAACTCTTTCATGCGCGGATCGCTCTGTTTCATTCCTTTCAACTTCTCTTGCAGCTCTTTCATGCGCGGCGCGTATTTCTGCGCCTTTTTCATTTTGCGCGATGACTGCCACTTGAGCGGGAAGAAGAGCGAATAGATGAAGATCGTGAAGAGAATGATGGCGACGCCATAACTACCGGTGAGTTTTTGTAACTCGTTGATTGAGAAAAGAATCGGCACAGCCAGACCGCGACGCATCCAGGCAAGAAATCCATAATTGATTGCTTCACCAAGATCAACCTGCGGACCGCCAGCTTTCGCGATTTCTTTGCTGGCTTCGTCGAGCAGTTGATGATCTTTCGGCCCGACGTAAAGTTCAGTTTTCGAGCCATCCGCCGGAATCGGAACGAACGCAGTGATTAGCAAACGCTGTTCGGGCTTGCCGTTGGTTTTTGCTTCATACGGAGCGGTGCGGTACTCGAGACCGGAAACGGGTTTCGCCGGGACGGCGATCATGCCAAAGTAAGTGTCGCCGACTCCTGCCCATTGCACCTGACCATCGACCGTCTCTCGGTCTGCAGGCTTAGGTATCGGTGATTTCAAGCCGATACCTTCAAACAGGTGGCTAATCAATCCTGTGTTCTTGCGATCTGCGTGAACCTCGACGGCGTTGATCCGTTGCGCTGCACCGTTGACGACCGCGATTCCCTCAGGAGCGTACAGGTAAAAATTATAGCGATCGATGCCCTGGTCGCCGATGCTGGGACCAATTGCCAGTTTTGCCTGCGGCAGCGGCTGATTACCCCGCGCGAGTTTGACTTCGACATCAGCACTATAGCGATCAGCGAAAAAAGTGATTCGCTTCGTGGCGTCGAGTCCCGTTGCATCATCGTGAATAACGAAATCCAGTTGCTGAGAGCCACTGGAAATGTTGATTGTTCCATCGCCTGACTCAGAAGCAGGACCGGAAGTTCTGAAATTCCTGGAAGCCAGCAAACCATCAATCGCCGAATCACCCGTTAGGATTTGCAGCGGGTAAAATAGTAGATCTGGCGAGACGCCCGGCGGAGGCGTGGGTATCAACTCCAATGGCCTGGGATCTTTTTTCGTGGATGAAGCTGCGTAAATCTCGCGGCCCGTGTTCTTGTTCTTCTTAATGATCCAACTTGTGGCGATGGCGCCACGCGTGTCGAACGTCGCCTTGTAAAGCGGAGTAATCACATGCAGTTTCCGTTGGGGTACATTATCAGGCGCGGGCGCAGTTGACTGCGCCGCCTGCGCGGGCATCGGCCTAGCGGTCGCGGTCGCGGTCGCTTGCGCAGTCGGTTGGGGCGATCCCTGCGTTACCTGCTGATTGTTGGAGTTGACGTTTGGCTGCGGCGGCTTCACCGGCGGAAAGAGATAATTCCAAAGAATCAGTACGGCCGCCGAAGCGACCAAAGCTAAAATGAATCTCTGTTGCTGTTGCATTCGATTTTGGAGTGCGGCGGCAAGCGTAGCGCGACGCCGCTTTCCATTACTCTAACCTTACAAATCCAAAGCGCCGTCGCCGCTCTGCTCTGCCGGCGCACTCCAAATTACTCCACCGGATCGTACCCACCGGCGCAGAAGGGCTGGCAGCGCAAAAGTCGCCAGACCGCCATGCCGGTCCCTCGCACCGCGCCATAGCGTTCAATGGCCTCTCGCGCGTATTCGGAACAGGTCGGAACAAAACGACAAGATGGCGGCAACCAGGGCGAGATCACTGCTTGGTAGAACTTCACGAGTGAAATCAAAATGGCGCGCATCGGCTTTCGAGTCAGTCGCCCAGGCGTTACCGCGGGCTCCAATCAAACGCTTCAGAGCTCTCTCTCCACGGTCGGGCCTCTGACATAATCCTCGCCGCGACGCTCGGCCTGTGCGACTTGATCAATGATGTTACGAAATTCGCGGAATCGAAGTTCTTCGTCTGCCGCCATCAGCGCGCGTTTCGCATTCAGCACCCAATCGTATTTTTGCTGCAAGCTCATCAACTCCGCCGCGCAGCGGCGAAAAACTTCTCGCAACAGCCGCTTCGCGCGATTGCGATCGACGGACTTTCCGATTGCTTTGGTTGACGCCGTCACGCCTACGCGATGTTCCGCTAACTCGTTCCTACGTAAAAAAGCGGCCAGCAACCGGCCGTCATAACGCTGCCCCTGGGCGTATACTCTCTGAAACTCGCGCCGCGCACGCAACCGGCGCTGCTTTGGCAGCGCCTGGCTGATTTTGTCCGGCGCCTGGTTGCTTGAGACCAACGGATCAATAATGCGCCGGCGTGAGTCGCTTGCGACCTTTGGCGCGGCGTCGCTTGAGCACGAGGCGGCCGTTCTTTGTCGCCATGCGCGCGCGAAATCCGTGCGTCTTGGCGCGACGGCGATTGTTCGGTTGAAAGGTTCGCTTCGGCATAGATGATAATTCCCCCGCTCAACGAAAAGTCCTAGCGTAAACGTGCGCTATAGTGATGTCAAGCCACGATGTAACGCGCCTTGACGCGTTGCAAAATCGCGTGTTAGCCTTCAAAGCTTTTGCACAGTTGCAGTTGGGTCACTGTGTCTGAACAAACGTAGTTCGGTCTGCTATCAAGGAGCGTTTCAGATCCAAACTCATGATCTGAAAAACTCAAATCCCAGCTAAATCGCAGGCGATGACTTTTCCGCTCGGCTTGGCCGAAAATTCGATTCAACTTGTGCCGGATGGCACGTTGCTGCTGCACGTGTTGATCATTCTCGTGATGGTCTACGTGCTGAACGCAACGCTTTTCAAACCAATCAATCGCATTTTGGAAGCACGCGAACGACGCACCAAAGGCCGCTTGAGTGAAGCCCAGGAAATTCTTCACGATGTGAGCCAAAAGCTTTCGGAGTACGAACGGACCTTGCGTCAGGCGCGCGGTGAAGCCTACGCGTTCGCGGAGGCCGAGCGTGGCGCGGCGATGCAGGAGCGACAGAAGAAGCTCAACGAGATGCGACAGAAACTGGCTGAATCGATTGGGCAGGAAAAGCAGGCAATCCAGCGCCAGGCCGAAGAAGCGCGCGGGATTCTGGAAGTCGAATCACGCCGGCTCGCTCTGGAGATTGGCGCGCGAGTCTTGAGTAGACCTATTAGCGGCGCAGAGATGAATTGAATCCATGCTTGTATCCGCCATAATCATCTTCTTTGCCTTCGTGGAAGAGACGCGTTGGTGGGACTACCCGGGCTTTGAGCTTTGGAAGTTCATTAATCTTGCCATCTTCGCAATCGCATTGATACTGGCCATGCGAAGATTTTTCCGTGTTCCGGAAATGTTTCGTGACCGGAAGGAAACGATTCGCCAAGAATTGGCGCGCGCCCAGCAGGAACGCGATGCGGCGGTGGCGAAGTTGAAAGAAGTCGAAGAGCGTTTGGCGCGGCTTGATATCGAAGTCGCGACAATCAAAGAACAATCGCAACGTGAGGCGGCCGAAGAGCGTGAGCGAATCGCGCGCTCGACTGAAACAGAAATAACGAAGTTGAGCGAACAGGCACAACGGGAAATCGAAAACGCGGGCAAGACCGCCAGGCATGAATTACGTCGTTATACCGCTGAACAGAGCGTACGCCTGGCCGAGGAAACGATTCGGCGAGAAATGAAACCGGAAGACGACGCGCGCCTAATCAGCCGGGACATTGAAGAACTGGGGGGCGCCCCGCAATGAGCGTGCAAATGGTGGCGCGCCGTTACGCGGCAGCGTTGGCGGACGTGGTACTGGAAAATGGCGAAGCCGCCGAAGTCCAGCGGGAACTGTCAGACTGGGAAGGATTGATTCAGTCAAATCCTCAGCTGCAGGAGGTTTTTCGCAATCCAACCGTGGCGCTGGATCAGAAGCGCGCTGTGCTCAACAAACTGATCGAGCGAACGCGGCCCCGTCAGACGACGGTGAATTTTCTGAAAGTGCTGCTGCAGAATCAGCGGCTGACCGAAGTGAGCGAGATCAATCGCAAGCTGGTCGAAATACTCGACGAGCGGGCAGGCATGGTCGCTGCCACAGTAACGACCGCACGCTCCGTATCTGAGAGTTCGCAGCAGCAGTTACACGAGAAGCTTTCGTCATTGACCAGCAAGCAAGTGCGCCTGAACTTTGTCACTGATCCCGATTTGATAGGTGGGCTGATAACGCGCATCGGCTCCACCGTCTACGATGGCTCGGTGCGTAATCAATTGCAGCAGATTAAGGAGAAGATGGCGGGATAAAAATTGCCGATTTCCAATTGCCCATTTCCGATTGTCAAAGAACAAGCGGACAGTTTCAAATCGGCAATTGGCAATCGCAAATCAGAAATAGCTTATGGAGCCAATTAAAGCAAACGAAATAAACGAAATCATTCGCCAGCAGATTAAAAACTTTGAAGCCGGCGTCACCGTGATGGAAGTCGGCACCGTAATCAAAGTTGGCGACGGTATCGCCGAGATTCACGGCCTCGAAAAAGTCATGGCTGGCGAGCTGCTCGAGTTTCCACATGACGTGCGCGGCCTCGCCCTGAATCTCGAAGAAGATAAAGTCGGCACCGTGTTGTTTGGAGACTTTCAAAAGATTAAAGAAGGCGATCTGGTGAAGCGCACAGGGCGCATTATGCGGGTTCCGGTCGGCCAGGCCCTGGTCGGCCGCGTGGTGGATGCACTCGGCAATCCAATTGACGAACGCGGTCCGATAATCACCGAAGACTTCAATCCCGTGGAACGGATCGCTCCTGGGGTCGTTGACCGCCAGCCGGTGAAGGAACCTTTGCAAACCGGTCTGAAGGCGATCGATTCAATGGTGCCCATCGGACGCGGCCAGCGCGAGCTGATCATTGGCGACCGGCAAACCGGCAAGACCGCGGTTGCCGTGGACACGATCATCAATCAGCGCGGCAAGGATGTCATCTGCATCTACGTGGCGATCGGCCAGAAGGCCTCGACCGTGGCGCAGGTCGTGAAGACTCTGCAAGATTACGGTGCGATGGATTATGTAATTGTCGTGAAGGCCACAGCATCCGACCCGGCCGCGATGCAGTTTCTCGCCCCGTATTCGGGCGCGGCAATGGGCGAGTACTTTCGCGACCGTGGCCAACATGCGCTCACCATTTACGATGATCTTTCGAAGCAGGCAGCCGCTTATCGCGAGATCTCTTTGCTGTTACGGAGACCGCCGGGCCGCGAAGCCTATCCCGGCGACGTCTTTTATCTGCACTCGCGTTTGCTTGAGCGGGCGGCGAAACTTTCGGACGCGAAAGGTGGCGGATCTCTTACAAGTTTGCCGGTGATTGAAACCCAGGCTGGTGACATCTCTGCTTACATTCCGACCAACGTAATTTCGATTACTGATGGTCAGATCTTTCTGGAAGGCGATTTGTTTAATGCCGGCATTCGTCCGGCCATCAACGTGGGCAACTCTGTTTCGCGCGTCGGTGGTGCGGCGCAAATCAAAGCGATGAAGCAGATCGCGGGCAGTCTGCGGCTGGATCTGGCGCAGTATCGCGAACTGGCGGCCTTCGCCCAGTTCGGATCCGACCTCGACAAAGCAACCCAGGCGCAGCTGGCGCGCGGTCAAAGGCTAACGGAATTCCTGAAGCAGCCGCAGTACCAGCCAATGGACGTCGAAAAGCAGGTGCTGATCATCTGGGCCGCGACAAACGGCTACGCTGATGATGTGCCGGTCGAGAACCTTAAGAAGTTGGAAGCGGACCTGGTTCGTTTTATCGAGAACTCGCATCCTGGCATATTGCATAAACTGCGCGAGAAGAAAGCGATTACTGACGAGATTCAGAAGGACCTGGAACAGTCGCTGACGGATTTCAAAGACCGTTGGGCTGAAGAAATGATGAGTCATGAGTCATGAGTGATGAGTCATGAGCAAATTGGACGCATGCCTCTTGACTCATTACTCATCACTCATCACTTTGTTTGAATGGCCAATCTTTTAGACATTCGCCGGCGAATAAAGTCGGTCAAGAATACGCAGCAGATTACCAAAGCGATGAAGATGGTGTCGGCTGCGAAGTTAAAGCGCGCATCGGATCGCGTCGTCAACGCCCGGCCATTCGCCAACAAAATGAGTGAAGTGCTCGGCGAACTGTCGGGACAGACGACCGAAGACTTCCATCATCCGCTCCTGGATCCACGAGGAGATCAGCGCTATCTGCTCGTGCTGATCACCGCCGATAAGGGTTTGTGCGGAGCTTTCAATACCAATTTGCTGAAGGCCGCACAATCGTTCGTCAAAGAAAACGCCGACAAGTCGATTGACTTGCTGGCCATCGGGCGCAAAGGCCGCGATTTCTTTCGGCGGCGCCGGGCACAAATCGTTGGTGAATACGTAGGCCTTACCGGTAAAGGTCGGGTCGAATTTTCGGAAGCTCTGGATGTCGCTCACGACGTGATCAAGCGTTTCACTGAAGATGAAGAACTGGACAAAGTTTTTCTTATTTTTGCTGAATTCAAATCAGTGCTGACTCAGCGCATCGTCGTGGAGCAGCTTCTGCCAATTTCGGGCAGCACTGAAATCGCCGACGCCGAAGACGCCGCGGCCGGAAAATCTCACGATTACATTTATGAGCAAGCGCCGGCGGAAATCTTCACGCGTCTCCTGCCACGTCTGGTCGAAACGCAAATATTTCGTGCGCTGCTGGAGTCGATAGCCTCTGAACATGGCGCTCGCATGACTGCGATGGATGCCGCCTCAAAGAATGCTGGCGAATTGATATCTTCCCTGACACTCAACATGAATCGCGTCCGCCAGGCAGCGATTACGCGAGAAATCATCGAGATCGTTTCAGGCGCGGCAGCACTGTAACTACGGCCCATCGCCTCTCCCACCACGATCGCGTCGCGCTCGCATTTCATCACGCATCTGCTGAAAACGCTGCCACTGCTCCGGCGTCAGCACTTCTTGGAGTCGCTGATCTGTTTGCTGCCGAATCTCGTTCACCCGGGGCTCTGACTCTTTGCGCAGAGCCTGTAACCGTTGTCTCGTGTCGCCGAATATCTGCTGCACTTTCGCTTTCTGATCAGCGTTCAATTGCAAGCGAGCCGCGAGCTGATCGAATCGATCTGTTTGATTGCGACCGGCACCATGTGCCCAGCCACGATAAATGTTCAAAGCAAGGGCGCCGGCAGCGAAACCGAGCACAAAAATGACGATGGCCGCAACGCGAATTTGCCACTTATTTTGTACGATGTTGTCCATAACTCACTTGCCTTCATCTTCGTCAGCGTAAATGGCGCTAAATACCTGGTCGTCTGTCATTTGATTGTCGCCCTGGTTTTGATCCAGCACGACTGCTTCGGCTGAGTAAGGAACCAGAGTGGCTGTCTGTTGGTTGGCCGCGGGTTCTGTTGACGGAGCAACAAACGTCAGAACCGCGAGCGCCGCCGTCGTCGCGGCCATAGATGCGACAAGCGCGCCTGTCGCATTCCACAAGCGGCGAAACGCAGGCAAGCTATTCACCGTCTGCTGCTCTCGCCACGCTGCGAGCACGCGCGTTTGAAAGAACGGATTAACGTTAAGAGACTTCTCTGCCGCTTCGTCAGCGCGCTTTTCGATCAGCAGCGCAGAAATTTGAGCCGCCTCATAAGATCGACGACACGCGATGCATGTTTCGACATGAGCGCGAATAGTTAGCAACTCACCCTCAGTGAGAGTCCGAAGCGGCGAATTGTCCAGAAGATCTGTGATGTGATTATCTCTCATGATTTGTAATCAGAGCCTTTCCATTGAGCCCTCCCTTACGGTCTGGCCTGGTGCCTGTTACGTCCGATCCTTTAGATTCAATAATTTTTCCAACGCCTCGCGGGCTTTCTTACGAGCGCGGAAAGCTCGAATCTTAACTTTCGATTCGGACCAACCAGTCACTTTCGATACTTCGCTGACCGAAGCGTCTTCGCCATCAATTAACGTCAACGCGAGTCGATCTTCAGCCGGCAAGGTTTCAAGCACGCGTTCCGCCAGATTGGCAGCAATGACTCTGTCCTCAATATTGTGATGCTGATCCATCGACCCGTCTGACAATTTCTTCTCCAGCCACTCGTTTTCATTTTCACTCAAATCGGCCAGGACGAGTTCCGGGCGTCGCTTTGTCGCACGCAAAATGTTCAGGCAAGTATTGGTCGCAATCCGTGTCAGCCATCCTTCCATCGAACCGCGTCCTTCGAAACTTTTCAGTTGCGCAAACGCTTTCAGGAACGCTTCCTGCGCCGCTTCTTCAGCCAGACTGCGCTCGCGAAAAAATCTATGTGCAACCCTGAACACCCGCGGACTATATCGTCGAACGATTTCAGCGAATGCAGACTCGTCTTCCGCGCGTGCTTGACGCGCCAGCTCGAGGTCGGACGCTTGTTCGTAACCGTTCGACAGAAGCGCTCCTCATTTGGATTTGGCGGACGCGCTCGTCGCGAATCCGCCATTTCCGGGGGAGACGTTTACTGGTTGTCACGCTGTTCGCCCATTCGCCGGCGCTCACCGCGATGGGTTTTGAACTGCGCTTTCAACTGTTCAAGCTCGGCCTTTTGCTCAGCGGTCAAAACGGACTGCATTTCCTGATGAAGCCTGAATCTCTCGCCCATCAGCTTCGCCTGCAAGCCCGCCATTTCCGTCAGTTTCTGAGTGGCCAGCGCTTCATTGAACGTACCGCCTTCACCAGCCTGGCGCAACTCCTGTCGCTTGCCGCGGAGCTGTTCAAGCAAAGGTTTGTTGCGTTCCGCAAAGCTCTCGCGGATCTGTTTCATTTTCGCTTTCTGGTCGTCAGTTAAATTTAGACGATTCAGAAACGCGCCATTTCCGTGGAAACCACGCTTCATGCCCTCGCCGCGCCATTCAGGGCGAGGACTTTGTCCGCTTCCACGATCGGTTTTCACCGATTGTGCAACGGCAATTGAAGCAACCAAGGCAACAGCTGAGAGAGAGGCCATTGCCAGCACCTTAACCTTTCCAAGTTCTTTCATGTTTAACCTAACTCCTTGTTCTACAAACTGAGGCCTTTCGCCTCTCATCTGGTCAGACACCAGCATTCGCGGAATGGTTACGACAACGAGGTCAGTACCACCCGCGTTAGCGGGTGCGTAGAACATCCCATCATAGGTTACACAATTGATCCATCTGCTGACGGCAGATGGTACTGATGTTATGAAGCAAGCGCCTCCTCCGTGAGTGCTAGACTCACGGCAGCTCTTGACGTGGAGACTGAAAGGAGGCGCTATGGATACAATATATATCGGCGTTGACTTTCATGCACG